>Ga0100392_1006198_pt1 | contig 10439 bp, 6 predicted proteins | sample CryGeymeta201516_FD_81548 | JGI IMG/M metagenome (GOLD analysis project Ga0100392, IMG submission 81548) | Groundwater microbial communities from Crystal Geyser aquifers in Utah, USA - Crystal Geyser metaG 2015-16 | ecosystem: Environmental > Aquatic > Deep subsurface > Groundwater | place: USA... | reverse complement strand
GCCGCCGCCTTGCCGTCGGCCTGCGCGATGGTCGCCACGGCCTCGTGCCGCGCTTCGCTCAGCGCGGCGTCGATGGCCGACAGCAGCGCCGCCACGCCTTCGCCGCTAAGCGCCGACACCGCCACGGCGCCCGAGCGCGCCGCCTCGGCCGTCTGCGCCCGTCGCGCGTCGTCGTCGAGCAGGTCGATCTTGTTGCGCGCCTCCAGCACGGCTGCCAGCCGCTCGGGCGTCACGCCCAGATCGGTCAGCACGTCGAGCACATCCGCCTTCTGCGCCTCGGTCTGAGGATGCGCCATGTCGCGCACATGCACGATCACATCGGCTTCGAGCACTTCCTCCAGCGTGGCGCGGAATGCGGCGACCAGCTGCGTCGGCAATTCCGAGATGAAGCCCACCGTGTCCGACAGCACCACCTTGCGCCCGCCGGGCAACTTCGCCGCGCGCATCGTTGGGTCGAGCGTGGCGAACAGCATGTCCTTGGCGAGCACGTCGGCGTCGGTGATCCGGTTGAACAGCGTCGATTTGCCGGCGTTGGTGTAGCCGACCAGCGCCACCACCGGATACGGCGCCTTCTTGCGCGCCTTGCGATGCAGAGACCGGGTCTGAACCACGCCCTGCAACTGCCTTTTGAGCCGCACGATCTTTTCATCGATGGCGCGGCGGTCGGCCTCGATCTGGGTCTCACCGGGGCCGCCCATGAAGCCCGCGCCGCCGCGCTGACGCTCAAGGTGGGTCCAGCTGCGCACCAGGCGGCTTTTCTGGTAGCTCAGATGCGCCAATTCGACCTGCAGCGCGCCTTCGCGGGTGCCCGCGCGCTCGCCAAATATCTCAAGGATCAGACCCGTTCGGTCCAAAACTTTGGCGTTCCACGCTTTTTCAAGGTTGCGCTGCTGGATCGGCGTCACCGCGCCGTCCACGATCACCAGTTCCGCATCGCCTGCGGCGACCCGCGCCTTGATCTCGTCGATCTTGCCGGAGCCAAACAGCGCGCCCGCCTTGGCCGAGGCGAGCATCGCCACCTCCGCCGACACGACCTCGAGATCAAGCGCCTCCGTCAGCGCGACGCATTCCGCAAGCGCGCTGTCGGAGTCGCGGCGGCGGTCGCGGTCCGCCTTGAAATGCGGGTGCACAACCAGAGCGCGCGTCCGCACGCCAGAATCAACCCTGCTCGTCGCCGTCATAAAGATTGATTGGCTGCGACGGCATCACTGTTGAGATTGCGTGCTTGTACACCAACTGCGACTGCCCATCCCGTCTCAGCAACATGCAAAAGTTATCAAACCAAGTGATCACGCCTTGAAGTTTGACGCCGTTTACCAGGAATATCGTCACAGGAACCTTGTTTTTTCTGACATGGTTCAGGAATGTGTCTTGGAGGCTGGTTTTATCTGCGGCCATTTCAGTATCGCCTGTTTTTTGTTGCGGTTGTGAAAGCACTTACGATGCCCCTTTTACACAATGGGCCTGACGGTGGGAATATTCCATAGCGCCTTCGCAGGTGCACAAAAATCGTTGCATTTCAGCGGCGCCAGTAGTCGGGATTGGTCAGCGCCACCACGGCCAGAATCTCGACACGGCCCAGCACCATCGCGAAGCACAGGATGAGCTGCCCCGCCGCGCCATAGTCGGAAAATCCCGCCGCACCGGCCCCGAGCGCCATGGCGTAGGCGGGGCCGGTGTTGGCGATCGCGGCGATCGCCGCCGCGAACGCCTGATCCAGCGGCGCGCCGGTCACGCTGAGGCCCAGCACCACCGTGCAGACGCCCAGCGCATAGAGCATCACGAACAGCCATGCGAGCACGGCCCCGGCGAAGCCGACGCGCCGCACGCCGGCGCCCTTGCGGGCGACGAGGCTGGGCTTGGACAGCGTGTCAAGCTCGCGCATCCCGTGCTGATACAGCGCATAGGCGCGCAACAGCTTGACCCCGCCGGCCGTGGAGGCCACCCCGCCGCCCATGGTCGCCAGCGCCAGAAACAACAGGCCCGCGCCGCTCGACCCGCTCCACGTCTCGGTCGCCGTCCAGCTGTCGCTCACATAGCCGGTGGTGGAGAGAAACGAGGCGGCTGTGAACACCGCGCCCCATGCAGCCCTGACCCAGGCGCCATCGCCGCCGGGCGCCGCCGCATCCGCCGCATGGAGCCAATGGCGGATGAAAATCCACCCCGCCGCGACCGCCACCGCGATCAGCGCCAGCTCCAGCTCCGGGTCGCGCCGCAGCCGCCGCGCAAGGCCGCGCCGCGACCCCGCCGCAAAGACATGTCTGCTCGCAGCCAGCGTCAGGAACGCCAGCGCGACAACCTCGGCGCCCGCGCCCGCGCCGCTGCGAAATCCGCCGCCGTCCATCGAGACGCCGCTGGTGGACATGATCCCGATGGCGTGGATCGCGGCGCGCAGGCCCGGCATCCCGAGCGCGGCGAAGATCAGCGCCAGCGCCAGCGTCAGCCCCGCATAGACCGGCGCCACCACCGACACCGCGCGCGCCAGCCTGGCGCCGCCCTCGTCGGGGCTGTCGCTCCGGCTCCACGACGGGCCGCCGCCGAGGCGCCCGACCGGCCCGCGCCGCTCCGCCGCCTGAACCTCGTAGCCGCCCAGATTGCGCGGCGCGAACACCGCCACCGCCGCCGTCAGCGCCGCGAAGCCGCCGAACCACGCGGTCATCGCCCGCCACAGATGCAGCGCGCGCGGCGCCGCCTCCAGCGACGGCAGCGCGGTCGCGCCGGTGGTGGTGAAGCTCGACACCATCTCGAAATAGGCGCCGAAGGCTCCAAGCTGCGGCGCGGTCAGCAGCACCGGCAGCGCGGCGGCGAGCGGCGCGACGGTGAACATGAACAGCACGGTCACGATCTCGGACCGCGCCGGCGTGCGTGAGCGATGCCCGCGGCGCGCCAGCGCGAAAGCCACGCCGATCATCCCGACCACGCCCGCGCTCTGTGAAAATGCGCGCGCGCTGTGCAGATCGCGCTCAATCAGCGCCAGCACCGCGGGCGGCAGCATCAGCGCGGCGACCGCGAGCAGCGCCAGCGCCATCACCGGAAGGCCGCGCCAGGTCATCGCTCAGAAAAAGTCCACGCTGACGCGGAACAATTGCTCCACCTGCTTGACCACGTCGCGCAGCGCGAACACCACCATCACGTCGCCGTCGGTGATGGTCAGGTCGCCCTCCGGCATTTTCAGCCCGTCGCGGGTCATGATCGCGCCGACCAGGGCGCCCGGCGGAAAACCGGCGTCGCGCAGCCGCTTGCCCGCGATCGGCGAGGTCATCAGCACCTGCGCCTCGATCACCTCGCCCTCGCCCTCGCCGATGGAATAGACCTGCCGGATGCGGCCGCGCCGCACATGGCGCAGGATGCTGGAGACGGTGGTCGCGCGCGGGTTGATGGTGGCGTCCACGCCCAGCGCCCCGGCGAGGTTCGAGAACACCGCGTCGTTGGTCAGCGCGATGGTGAGGCCGCACCCGGCCTGCTTTGACAGCGCGCAGGCGAGCAGGTTGGTCTTGTCGTCATCGGTCAGCGCCAGCACTGCGTCGGCGTCAACGATGCCCGCCTCGTCGAGGATCTCCGGCTCCAGCGCGTCGCCGTTCAGCACCACGGTGCGCGACAGCCGGTCGGCGGCGAACTCCGCCCGTTCGCGGTCGCGCTCGATGATCGTGGCGCGGATGCCGCGCGGGTCGGCCTCCAGCAGTTCCGCGACCGTCAGCCCCACGTTGCCCGCGCCGATGATCACGATCCGCCGCGCCGGGCGGCCCTCGCGCCCGAAGATCGAGATCGCGCGCTGCACGTCCTGCTCGGCGGCGAGAAGATACACCGCGTCGCCCGCGTAAAGCTGATCGTTCGGCGTCGGCGCCAGCAGCGCGTCGCCGCGCCGGATCGCCACCACGATCGCCGCCAGCGTGCTGAACAGCTCGCTCAGCTGGCGCAGCGGCGTGTTGAGCACCGGGCAGTCCTGCTCCAGCTTCAGCCCGATCAGTTGCGCGCGGCCATCGAGAAAGGTGTGCGTGTCGAAGGCGGAGGTCGAGGCGAGCCGCGAGATCGCCACCCGCGCCACCTCCGCCTCGGGCGAGATCACCACGTCAAGCGGCATGTGGTCGCGCCGGAACAGATCGGCCCAGCGTGCCTCGAGATAGTTCTGCGCCCGCACCCGCGCGATCTTGCGCGGCACCGAGAACACCGAATGCGCCACCTGACAGGCGACCATGTTGACTTCGTCCATCTGGGTCGCGGCGATCAGCATGTCGGCGTCGCCCGCGCCCGCGCGGTCCTGCACGTCGGGGTGGCTCGCGTAGCCGACGACGCCGTTCAGATCCAGCGCCTCGACCACGTGGCGCACCAGCTCGGGGTTCTGGTCGATGACGGTGACCTGATTGCCCTCCTCGGCCAGCCGCTTGGCGATCTGGCTGCCGACCCGGCCCGCGCCGCAGACGATGATCTTCACCGCGCGTCCCCCGCCCTGCCCGCGCTCACGCCTCCATCTCGCTGAGCGCGGCCACCCGCGCGCCGCCGCGCGCGGTGGTGGTGACGCCCAGCAGCTTGAGCTTGCGGTGCAGCGCCGAGCGCTCCATGCCGACGAAACTTGCGGTGCGCGAGATGTTGCCGCCAAAGCGGTTGATCTGGGCGATCAGGTATTCGCGCTCGAACACCTCGCGCGCCTCGCGCAGCGGCAGGCTCGCCACCATGCCGTTCAGCCCGGTGCGCGTGTCCGCCAGCGCGGTCTCGGCGCCGCCGCAGATGTCGCCGACCTCGATCACCGGCCCGTCGGCGATGATCAGCAGGCGCTCCACCAGGTTCTTGAGCTGGCGCACGTTGCCCGGCCAGTCCAGCGTCTGCAGCATCGCCAGCGCCTCGTCGGAGAACCGCTTGCGCGCCAGCCCCTCGGCCTCCGCCAGCCGCTCGGTGAAATGCGCCACCAGCGCGGGGATGTCCTCGCGCCGGGCGTCCAGCGGCGGGGTCTCCAGCGGCACCACGCTCAGGCGGTGGAACAGATCCTCGCGAAACCGCCCGGCGGCGATCTCGACCGCCAGATCGCGGTTGGTGGCCGACAGCACCCGCACGTCCACGCGCACCACGTCGTCGCCGCCGGGGCGGGTGAAGGCGTTGTCGGTCAGCACGCGCAGGATGCGCGACTGCGTGCCGGGCGGCATCTCGCCCACTTCGTCGATGAACAGCACGCCGCGATGGGCGCGCTCGAACAGCCCCTGCACGACGCGCCCATCCTCCATCACGCGGCCGAACAGCACCTCCTCCATGCGGTTCGGCTCGATGGCGGCGGCGTTGGCGACCACGAACGGGTGCCTCGCGCGGTCCGACAAGGCGTGGATGCGGCGCGCCGCGACCTCCTTGCCCGACCCCGGCGGGCCGGAGAGCATCACCCGGCTTTGCGTCTTCGCGACGCGGTGGATGCGGGTGTTGAGCGCGGTGATCGCGGTGGAGCCGCCGATCATCTCCGCCTCCGCCGCCTCGCGCGCGCGCAGCGCGGCGTTCTCGCGGCGCAGGCGGTTGGCCTCGATGGCGCGCCCGACCACGACCAGCAACTGGTCGGTGTTGAACGGCTTTTCGACAAAGTCATAGGCGCCCTGCTTGATCGCGGCGACCGCGATCTCGATGTTGCCGTGGCCGGAGATGATCACCACCGGAATGTCGGCGTTGTCGCGCTTGACCGCCTTCAGCACCTCGATTCCGTCCATCCGGCTGCCCTGGAGCCAGATGTCGAGGATGATCAGCGCCGGCGAGGCGAGCGCGACCTGGGCGAGCGCGCCGTCGGCGTCGGACGCCTCGCGCGTCTCGTGGCCCTCGTCGCGCAGGATGTCCGCGATCAGCGCGCGGATGTCTTCCTCGTCGTCAACAATCAGGATGTCGCTCATGCAATCCTCGGCAAGTCTGTCTGGCTGCGGGTGGTCGGCAACGAAATCCGCGCCAGCGCGCCCGGCGGCGCGCCGTCGGTGAACGGCTCGGCGTCGGCCAGCGTCAGCGCGCCGCCGTGCTGCTCCACGATCTTCTTGACGATGGCCAGCCCCAGCCCGGTGCCCCGCGCGCGGGTGGTGACGTAAGGCTCGGTCAGCCGCGCGCGGTCGGTTTGTGGCAGGCCAACGCCGTTGTCGGCGATCTCGATCACGATCCGCCCGTCCTCGGCGCGCAGGCGGGTGCGGATTTCGCCCGGTCGCCCATCAGGCGCCCCGTCTGATTCCTGCGCCAGCCGCGCCTGCACCGCCTCGGCGGCGTTCTTGAGCAGATTGGTCAGCGCCTGGCTCAGCAGCCCGCGATCGCAGCGCGCCAGCAGCGTGGCGTCGTCGATGTCGAGCCGGTGGCGCAGGCCGGTCTCCGCCGCCTCCTGCAACAGCACCGCGTCGCGCACGATCTCGGCCACGTTCTCATCGCTGGTCTGCGGTTCGGGCATCCGCGCGAATCTGCTGAATTCATCCACCATGCGGCGGATGTCGCCCGCCTGACGCGCGATCACGTCGGCGTATTGATCCAGCGCCGCGCGGTCCTCCGGCCCCAGCGAGCGGAACTTGCGCTTCAGCCGGTCCGCCGAAAGCTGGATCGGCGTCAGCGGGTTCTTGATCTCGTGCGCGATGCGCCGCGCGATGTCGCCCCAGGCGGCCATGCGCTGGGCGGAGACCAGCTCGGTGAGGTCGTCGAGCGTGACCACCGCGCCCTCGCCGGGTTCGGCGGCCTTGGGCGTGACGCGCGCCAGCAAAGCACGCTCCTGCGCGCCGTGCGCGACGTGTAGCTGGTCCTGCGCCGCGCCGCCGGGGGTGCGCGCGGCGCGCTCCAGCAGCGGCGCCAGCGTCGGCGCCAGCCGCGCCAGCGGCGCGCCATGGGCGGCGCCCGCGTCCAGCCCCAGCATCTCGGCGGCGGCGGCGTTGATCAGCTCCACGCGGCCTGCGCTGTCGAGGCCCACCACGCCCGCGCTGACGCCTGACAGAACGGTTTCGATGAAGCGGCGGCGCTGCTCGGTCTCGGCGTTCGCCGCCACCAGCGCGTCGCGCTGCCGCTTGACCTGCGCGGTCATGCGGTTGAAGGCGCGGCTCAGCACCGCCACTTCGTCGTCGCCCTTCTCCTCGCGCACCCGCAGGTCGAAGTCGCCCGCCCCCACCCGCTCCGCGGCGCCCGCCAGCCGCCCGATCGGCCGCGCAAGCTGTTCGGCGAAGCGCAGGCCCAGCCAGACCGCCGCGACGATCACCAGCAGCGCAAAGCCCAGATAGATCAGTGCGAAGTCGAACAGCACGCCGCCGCGCTCCCGCTCCAGCCGCTCATAGAGCGCCACCGTCTCGCGGGTGTCGTCGAGCAGCATCAGCACCTCGCCGTCGATGCGGCGCGTGACGTAGAGGTAATTATCGAACGCCGACGTCAGATGAACCAGCGCGCGCATCTCGTTGGCGGGCTTGTCCTCGATCACCACCACCTGGCCGGAGCGGGCGGCGGCGAACTGGTCGCGGCTGGGCTTGTCGAGGGTGAACAGATAGCTGAACTCGCCGCGCGCCACGATCTCGCCGTCGCCGTCCAGCACATAGGCCTCCGGCAACTCGCGGATCAGCGCCTGCTGGCGCACCAGATCGCCCAGCGCGGCGCGGTCGATGCCCATGGTCGCGGCGCGGTTGATGTCGTTGGCCATCGCCAGCGCGTCGCCCTGGATGTTGCCGCGATGCTCGCGCTCATACGATTCCGCCGTCGCCAGCGCGTTGCGCACCACCGAGCGGACCTGCGACGAGAACCACGCCTCCATGCCGAAGTTCACCGTCAGCGTGGCGAACACTGCGACAAGGATGGTCGGCGCCAGCGCGACCACGGTGAACAGCCCCGACAGCCGCAGATGCAGCCGCGCCCCCGCCGAGCGCGCCCGGCGCGCGGCGATCATCCGCGCGATGGTGAGGATGATCAGCGCAGCGAGGATCAGGATATAGACCAGATCGGCCAGCAGCACCGCGCGCACCAGATCCGGGCCGACGCGGCCCGTCTCCGCCTGGCTCAGCGCCAGCGCCGTCAGGCCCGCCATCACCGGCCCCGCCGCCACCAGCGCCACGGTCGCGCCCAACCCGATACGGCGCGTGCGCCACGGATTCAGGGCCGGGAACCTTGGGGCGATGAGGCCGCTGCGCGCCATGATGCTCCGCATGGGCCGCGTCCTGCGACCACTGTTGCTTCGTTACATCAGTTTCTTGCCGCGCGTGACCGGGATGTCAAGGTCGCGAATGCGCTTGCGCAGCGTATTGCGGTTGAGGCCCAGCAAATCCGCCGCCTTGAGCTGGTTGCCGCGCGTCGCCGACAGCGTCAGCGCGATCAGCGGCAGTTCGATTTCGCGCAGGATGCGCTCATAAAGGCCCGGCGGCGGCAGCGCGTCGCCGTGCAGCGCGAAATAGCGCCGCAGGTGGCTCTCGACCGCCGTGGAGAGCGTCGCACCGCCGTCGCGCGCCACCTCCGCCGCCGAGGACGGGCGCGCCGCAAGCTCCTGCTCCACCATCGCCGCGTCGATGGTGTCGTCGGCGCACAGCGCGGCGAGCCTGCGCATCAGGTTTTCAAGCTCGCGCACGTTGCCCGGCCAGCTCTGGCCGCGCAGCAGGTCGATCGCCTTGGCGGTGATCGCCTTGCGCGGCAGACCCTCGGCCTCGGCCCGGCGTAGGAAGGCGCGCGCAAGATCGGGGATGTCCTCGACCCGCTCACGCAGCGGCGGCAGGCGGATCGGCACCACGTTGAGGCGGTAGAACAGATCCTCGCGAAACCGCCCCTCGCCGATCAGTTCGCGCAGATCCTGATGCGTGGCGGCGACGATGCGCACGTCGGCCTTGATCGGCGTGCGCCCGCCGACCGAGGTGTATTCGCCGTCCTGCAACACGCGCAGCAGCCGCGTCTGCGCCTCGGGCGGCATGTCGCCGATCTCGTCGAGAAACAACGTGCCGCCCGCCGCCTGTTCGAAGCGGCCGCGCGCGCGGTCGGTGGCGCCGGTGAAGGCGCCCTTCTCATGGCCGAACAGCTCGCTCTCGATCAGGTCGCGCGGGATCGCCGCCATGTTGACCGCCACGAACGGGCCGGTCTTGCGCCGCCCGAAGGTGTGCAGCGCGCGGGCGACCAGCTCCTTTCCCGTGCCGCTCTCGCCGTTGATCATCACCGTGAGGTCGGTGTTCATCAGCCGCGCCATCACGCGATAGACGTCCTGCATCGCCGCGCTGCGCCCGATCAGCGGCATCGCCTCGTCGCGCGCCGGCTCGATCTGCGGCGCGGCGCCCTCGCTCTTGGCGCCGAGCGCCTTGCGCACGTGGCTCAGCACCTCCTTCAGATCGAAGGGCTTGGGCAGGTATTCATAGGCCCCCGCTTCGGCGGCGCGGATCGCGGTCATCACCGTGTTCTGCGCGCTCATCACGATCACCGGCAGTTCGGGGCGCTTGCGCCGGATCGCGGGCAGCAGGTCGAGCCCGTCGCCGTCGGGCATCATCACGTCGGTGACGATCAGATCGCCCTCGCCGTCCTGCACCCAGCGCCACAGCGTGTTGAACGAGCCGGTGGCGCGCACGCGACAGCCCGCGCGCGTCAGCGCCTGGGTCAGAACCGTGCGGATCGCGCGGTCGTCGTCGGCCAGCAGCACGGTGCCCAGACTCATCGCTTGCTCTCCTTTTCGGCGCTTCTGTCGATGGGAAAGCGCAGCCGCATCACGGTCCACCCCGGTTCGCTGTCGCACTCGATCACGCCGCCATGGTCGGCGACGATTTTTGACACCAGCGCCAGCCCCAGCCCGCTGCCCGCCGCCTTCGAGGTGACAAACGGCTCGAAGATATCGCGGCGAATCTCGGCCGGCACGCCGCCGCCGTTGTCCTGGATGGTCACCAGCAGCGGCAGGCTTTCGCGGCGTCCTCCCGGCCCGGCGATGGCGACGCCGGGGCTGTAGGCGGTGCGCAGCTGGATCACGCCGCCGACCTTGGGCGTCGCCTCGGCGGCGTTCTTCAGCAGGTTCTGGAAAACCTGCATCAACTGGTCGGCGTCGCCCGGCACCGGCGGCAGCGAGGGGTCGTATTCGTCGAAAAACCGCACATGCCGCGCGAAGCCCGCCTCCGCCGCGCGGCGGGCGCGGTCGAGCACGTCGTGGATGTTGACCGGCTTCTTCACCGGCGGGCGGGTGTCGCCGAACGCCTCGACGCGCTCGAGCAATTTCTCCACGCGGCGGGTCTCGTCGCGGATCAGCGTGGTGAGTTCGCGCTCCGAATCGCCCAGCGTCATCTCCAGCAGTTGCGCGGCGCCCGAGATGCCCGCCAGCGGGTTCTTGATCTCATGCGCCAGCATCGCCGCCATGCCGCTCACGCTGCGCGCCGCCGAGCGGTGGGTGAGCGTGCGGTCCATCTGTTCGGCGATCGAGCGCGGCTGGATCAGCAGCAGCACCGCGCCCGACGCCTCGTCGAGCGGCGCCGCCTGCACGTCCACCGCGCGCATCCGCCCATCCGCCAGGCTCAGCG
>Ga0100392_1006176_pt1 | contig 10464 bp, 10 predicted proteins | sample CryGeymeta201516_FD_81548 | JGI IMG/M metagenome (GOLD analysis project Ga0100392, IMG submission 81548) | Groundwater microbial communities from Crystal Geyser aquifers in Utah, USA - Crystal Geyser metaG 2015-16 | ecosystem: Environmental > Aquatic > Deep subsurface > Groundwater | place: USA... | reverse complement strand
TATGTGTTGAAATTTGTTGACACGTGTTGAAATGTGTTGAAATCAAGATTTATTCATATTTCAACATGTCAGTAGGGTTAAAAGTAGGGGTTTGGCGGACCTTCGCTACTACTAGTAGAGTAGTACCTGGTACTACTACTACTAGTAGTAGTGCTACTACTAGAGTAGTAGCTACTACTACTAGCTAGCTACTACTAGTAGTAGTAGTCGTAGCTACTCCTCGAGTACTCGAGTACTGCCTCTACTACGTACTAGACTAATACTAGCTACTACTGTACTACTACTCTAGTAGCTACTACTACTCCGGAGTAGCTACTGAGTACGAGTAGCTACTACTAGCTAGCTAGTAGTAGTAGTAGCAGTAGCTAGTAGTAATGGTGTCTTCACCTGATAGGGTTGAAGTTAGACCGTTGTTATTTCGAGGAGGTTTTCCTTGAAAACCTCATCAAAGCCACACACACATAAAGAAGTAAGTAATGGACTAGAAAAAATACAAACAACTTTGCTCCAAACTGAATAAACTATAATTTGTACGTTCGTTCTCTCTATCACCAACGACGCATTCACAGTATACCACAGGATCTAGACCCGCGATGAGCACAGGGGAGACCGTCGCTACGCCTTGGACGGAGGAGTGGTCCTCCTCCACCAATGCAGCACCACTAAAAGTGCCTGTTACGACACAACCATCATCCAACACTCATATTCATAACCTTCGCAATCCGTACATGCTCAATTTGACTTCTGCGGGAATATTTTGGCTTCTTGTAGCTGTTATCGGCCCTCCGCTTCTTTGGAAGCCCCTGCGCAATCAAATTAACCGCTATCGTCTTGCCAAACGACGACAAAAATATCCTCACATGGTGGTCCTCCAGAAAAGATCGACGGGAAAGACCAAACCAACCGCTTCGTTTTGGAGCCGCAAGAAAGCATTCGATATTTCTCACACCTACATTGTACCACCAATCCAAACCTTCACGGCCATGGTTGCATTTATACTGGTGCGACCAGCAATCGTGAGTAGTTTGTTTCTCCTCAAACGTGGACGAGATCTGCCGGCGGCTCTTTGGGTGGCAGCCAAACGGTTATTTATGCTGGGTCGTACCATGTATTTAGAATGGAAGGCGCCCTCCAAAGTCCCGTTGCCACCTTCGCTCTTGCGTAAACCCAAATACAATGCAAAAAAAAACAATCCGCAGCAAGAACAACCAACTGCTGATTCGAACAAAGGCGTTCACTTTGATCTGAGCTCTGAGACAGGACAAATCAGAACGCAACAATATTATTACAACCCTTACACAGAAGCTGGAGATCGAGGAAATCAAGCAGAATTGTCTGATAGCCAGTCCGAAGACAGGGCTGTTACGGATCCAGACGAAATGGCTCTGCTCATGATTGAACGCACCAAAATTAAGCAACGAATCGCAACGCCTCCCCCCAAACGTTATCAAAAAGTAACTTTGAAAACAGATGCAATTGAGAATAGCTTGTCTACGGATAAAGAGAATATTTATTTACAGCAAAGTCAAGGAAAAGGAAAGCAGCCATTCATGGTGCAACAGCAGGAACGACACCAACGGAATGCTGCCAAGAGTCCTAGAACTGCTATGATGACTGCCGATGCAGGTGCCACACCTATGCGAGCTCCACGATCTCGGCGAACTACAAATTCTACAACGTCTAATCATGTTCGTACTCCTCAACCCATTTTGTACTCGTCGCGCAAACAACCTCTTTCTGCCCAAGTACGCAAACGTCGAATGGCAGGAGAGCAATTGTTTTCTCATTCACCACAAGATTTGTCCACATCCTTGGAAGTTACGACACAACAAGGGCAGCCAAAACGTCGTCGTCTATTAGCTGGTGTGACCAATCCAGCGGTTCGCAGAAATCTAGTCGCCCTGCCACCGATTCGGCGCAACAACAAACGGGAACGAGAAGAACAAATTTTGCAAGAATTCAATCGCAAACGAGAAAAACCCGCGCCCGTCGAAGAAAAGAAGGCGTCGACACTTGTCAATCCCCAGGGACTACCCATCAATTTTGCAGCGGGTGGCTCTGATACAGGGAATACCAGGCCCTTTACCTTTGGTGGTGACAAGACTCCGGCCACCGCACCAGCGGGTGCTGGTGACGGCAACGCCTTTGGCTTTGGTGATAACAATACTCCTGCTGCTGCTGGCGACAGCAAGCCCTTTGCATCTGGTGATGACAAGACTCCGGCCCCCGGCCCTGCTGCACAAGCCGCTGCTGGTGACAGTAGGCCCTTTGTATTTGGCAGCGATAAGACTCCGGCCCCAGCACCTGTAGCTGCTAGTGAAAGTCAGCCTGACAAAACGAAAGCGGCTGCACCTGCTGCTAGTGAGAATAAGCCTTTTGTCTTCGGCGCTAGTGTCAATACAGCTGCTCCCACTGGAAAAAGCAAGCTCTTTGTTTTTGGAAATAATGACAATGCAGCTACTACAACACCAGGTGCTTCAATAGGGGATAAGAATCCTGTTGTTGTTGGAAATGGCGACAATACCGCTGCTCCAGCTACAACAACACCCGCTGCTCCGACTGGCAATAGTAAGCCCTTTGCCTTTGGGACCAATCAGAGCGATACACCCGGGGCTAACAAAACAACGTCGTCAATGTCCGGCATGGTCTTTGGGGCGAATAATACTACCGGCGGAAATACAACTGAGCCAGTTCCTGTTTTTTCTTTCGATGGGACTTCTGCCACTACACCAACGACTTCTACACCAGCACCTAGTTTGGGCTTTAGTGGCGGCGGCAATGACTCCGCTGCCAAACCTGATCCTCCGACAATGGGAACCGGCGGAACAACAACAGCGCAACCGTCCTTTGCCTTTGGTTCCACGGCTAGCAATACCCCTGCTGCGGGCGGTGGATTTGGAAATACGACGCCTGCTCCCGCCCTTAGATTCGGTGCTCCAGTACCCACTCCTGGGTTTGGCACAAACAACACTTCTGCGAGCACTCCAGGATTCGTCGCTCCCGGTTTTGGCGGAGCCACGCCTGTTCCTGCAACTGGGGGCTTTGGCGCCACGACAACTGGCTTTGGAAGTACTGCTTCTACCCCTGGATTGGGGGCCCCTGCAACTGGGGGCTTTGGCGGTATGGCCCCGGCCCCGGACGGCTTCGGATCGACACCAGTTCAGCTTCCTGCCTTTGGAGCATCGAATGTTGGGGGATTCTCTAGTGCGCCTTCCATTCCTGCAGCCGGCAGTGCTTTTGCTACAGGGGTTGCACCTGCAGGAGGCGCAAGTGCTCGGCGTCGTAGTATGAACCGCTCAAGACGCCGTGCTTAGAATTTAGAATCGTCCAGCGCTCGATTTATGATATACAGGAAGCAAATCAAAGATGAGATCTCCGAACGATGGAAAATAAAGTATTATCCTATGAGGACATTGTTCGTGTTCTAGATGCTACTAGTAATAAGAATAAGAAAATATTTACCTACAAGCGCAATACTCGTCCATTCAATAACGACATGCACAATTTCAAAGGAGGAGATGCTACTAGTAGTAGCTAAGAGTAGTAGATCTGCCGACGGCCCCCATCACATAGTATTTTTAGTATTCTATTGTCATTTTGAGCAAAATTCGCTAAACGTGATTGCGAATTCGTGAATGCAATTTGCGTTCGGATTGAAAGGTCGGTAAAAAAGGCGCAAACTCGAATCCCGACGACGACCAATCAAGATTCCATTCTTCGTTTGGAATATGAATCAACATTCATCTCTTCATACAACAAACAACAACAATACTCTCACTAGCAGTCCAAAGTATCTGTTACGTGCACTACAGACTCTTGCTAGTAGCGGTAATCGCCATACTTCAGGCGAATTTCGACTGAAGGAGTAAGGAATAGGCAGCATGAAAGCAATGAACACGATTCGAAGCACAGGCATAATTGCACTTCGATGCAGCTCGGCCCTTTGCTTTTTACTGCTTCCATCCTATCTCGTTGATCAGCAGCGATTGTTGAACAGTGGCAAGCGCCGCTATAATCCTCTTCTTTTGGGATATGGAGAACAAAAAAAAGTAATACATCAACCGCAACAGCGACATGCTGAACTGATTCCTCATCGGCCGATTCATATCGGTGTTTCCTCTACGTCCAGTCTGAATCTCGCTACTCCCACTATATTATGGCAGAACACCTCCGATATTGCCAAAAATAGTGATGACGATGCCAACGTGACCAATATTATTACGACCGATTCTCTCATTGAGCAAAACGAGGAGAGTCGGCTCAGCCGGTTAAGAGGAAACGTCCGAGAGAAAATGAAGTCACTTGCCCGACGAACCAAGTCAATCATTGGCAAAATAAAATCTTTAGAAACTACCGAAATGGAAGCTGCAGTCTTAGAAGACTCTCTTGTTGTCGGACTTCCCGGAATCACTGTGATAGCCGAGGACAACGAAACAGATTCGTTTCCGGCTCTGGAGGAAGCGGAATATGAAGACTCTTTGACTGCCGTGTCCACATCGTCGTCGTCGTCTTCTTCTTTTTCTTCTCCTTCTCTGTCCATGGATCTCCCCAAAGGTTCACGTTGGGCAATTGCAAATCCTACTACAGACTTATCGGGAACATGGAGGCCCATTATCACAGATGACTTTAAAAGACAGTACGACGAATATTTGACCAATTGCGGTACAACCTATGTATTTCGAAAGGTATGCTTAAACTTTTGCAGCTCCACGCGGGAACAAATCGAACAGCAGGACCAAGGACGAGTGTTAAAGCTGACGGGATCATCTCCTGCAGGTACGTGGAAGCGTTCCCTGTTGAGTTCTGGTGCCGATGGTGCACGAAACGATTTTCAAGCCGTTCAGTCAGAATTTTTAGATCCCGACAAGGAACTTGTCAAGGCTGAATCCTGGTGGGAAGACGAAGGTAGGGTGCACAAGTCATTTTTGCGTGGAAAACCAGGTGTTGATGGGGGCGAATTTGAAAGTCAGCGCTATTTGGAAATAGCTGAAGATGGAACTGTTGTATTGGTTTGTGAATCGACCTTCCATCCTTCGCCCAGACATCTTCAGCAATCCGACAGCAAATTCAAACCTGCTCACGTCCAATGGAGATATCAAAAGGTTTGAATTCTCTTTTAAATAATAGTCTTGTTTAGACATGTGATATACTGTACATAGTATTTTTTACAGAGCAAGCATGATGTGGTGTTTTCTGTCATTTATGAATGACTTTCGCCAGTAATAAAAAAATGCGCGTACAATCAAGAGTTCGGGCAGAAGTGTTCACCGAAAACCACATCTTGTAGGTTGTGTCCACTGGCAAGTCGCATGCTGCAGCAAAAAGCCACAGGACGTTTCGTAGGCGCGTGATCATAGATTAAGCATTTGAACTGAATTCGTCAGCTCTGGCGAGCGAAGAAGCTCCCATTGTAGGCCATAGTAGGAGGATATTGATGGTCTAATTCGTCCTTTATGAAGGAAAGCGCATGGGATAAATGCTAACCAATCAGTTAGAAAATACCAACTTGAACTGGAAAGCAAGAGATTCTGTTTCGTTTCTTACTTTCTATGAAAGCTGTTTTTGTGTCTTCTTTGCACGCTCTTGCAATATTTCAAAGTCAAAGTCTGGCCAGTCAGTGGTAAACCAGAACCAGAGCGACGGAGTTCGGAAGAATTTCTTGAGAGTGAAGCGCTCCGAGCTGATAAAAGGAAACAACTCTTCTGCAACAATATCTTTGTCGTATGGTTCCCCGCGTTGGATTCTCCAATATTCGGAAAGAAAATGTACTTGTCGTAGTCCCACGACCACATCGAGCGGAGGAGGAAGCAAGGCCCACCAGCTGTACAGTGGTTGCTCAGAGAGGCCCAACTCCTCGGCATTGTCCTTGCAGAGTTCGTTGACACGACGATACAAATTAACCTGTCCTAGTAAAATCCATGCTCCAGCTGCTTGCACCATAAGTTCTCCCCCAGGAACGTGAAGAAAGGACAGAGGGAATCCAACGAGCACTCCAAAGACAAATGGAAAGAGCGTTCCGTAGCCTCCACATCCTGTCACCTTTTTGCCCGATTGCAATTCATACTGGAACAATTCTTCCTCGACGCAAAATTTGTAGTATCCGTACCATCCTAGTGCGGTCGGGACACTTCCCAGAATGGTGAACCACACAGGGCGTGGAATGCCAGGAATTTCCGGGGGTGCAATAAGCTTGTCCAGAATATCCTGTGGGGACTTGGGATCGTAGAATTTAGCTTTGGGGGCAATTTGTACGTAATCTTTGACTGGTTGAATGATCAGACCTTTCCAAAACCCGTTCGTTCCCCGACAAAACGCGTCTACAGTGTCAGCATTCTTGTCGAAAAGCTCCGTTACGACGTCCTTGTCGGTGGTGGATTGTAGTAAGGATGTAGGGCTATGGTGGCGCAGTTGTGATGGGATGACAGTAGGCAAAGACTGTAGATGAAAAGATTGAGAAACCGGCAAGGATGCTATCAAAATCAACAATTTTGGAGAGGTAGATTTCATCGCTTCAATAATCTGTTCAATCAATACTACTTGTATTTATTTTTGGTTTCTTCTTTCTTCGTGTTGAGTGTTGATGGAGCCGCCATCTACGTTGCTGGCTTCGATCTTTCATAATATCCTAGTAGGTTTACTCTTTGATGATAATGAGTCATGTGATTCTATTGGGGACTGTGTTAAGACGACGAATCATTCATGACACAATGAATCTTGGATAATCGAGTCCATTCATTTTTCTGCACCAGACACTCCCCTGGATTTGATGAACAGTTCCACCTTCCGACTACTCTCCACAACTCTCCTGTGACAAGAGATCGTTAACACTGCCGCACTACTAGCAAACATGGCAAGATCGGCAGAAGCTTTAACTCGTCGGGCTGAGAAACGAAGTCGCCCTTTGGAAGAACAAGCAAGAGTTGATGCCACTTCTGCCAAGAAATCCCGCAAACTTTCCGAAAAGGGCCAAGAAGTCAACAAGGCGCTCACAGAACCAGGTGCATGGAAATGTCCTTCTTGTGGAAATCAGAATTTTCCAAGTCGTTATATTTGTAATTCCAAAACATGTAATGAGTCCAAACCAGAGTCGGCCATTCTCGAAAGTCAGCAACATCGAGCGGGAGGTTTAGGCCCCCCTAGTTGGACTACTAGCAGACGACCTTCTCGTCCACCGCCGCCAATGAATAAGAAGCCAAAGCGACATGATCCAGAGACCAGCAAATGTATTGACTGGACCAAACCTCAGGCGAGTGACGATCAAATTGAACACAATAAATTGCTGCGTCAAAGATTGAAGGATAACGATCCAACGTTGCAAGGGGACGATCTTGAACGCGCCAAAATTTTAGTGGCACGAGACGAACGTAAGAAACAAAACAAAAGCAAAATTGGCAAGAGCAAAAAGGGATGGAAAGGAAGCGCTGATGATGATCAAGATAGCGGTGGCGGCAGCAGCAGTAAAAATAGTAGTGACAACAGCAAGAACAAAGATAGCACCGATTCTTCGACGAAAGTATCAAAAAAAGAACGCCAAAAAGCCAATAAGCTACTGCTCCGACAGATGCAAGAGGGACAGGAAATGAGTGAAGCAGACAAGAAACGCGCCGAAGAAGTGTTGGGTCGCAAGGCCAACAAGACTTTGATGAAAACATATGTCAAGACAGGAGGAGGCAAAGGTATGACCCAAGAGGACGCGACACGTGCCCAGAATTTACTGGCTCGAAAGGAACGAAAACAGCAACGACGATTGCAAGAAGGAGGCAATCGAAAACAGTAAAAACCCCGTATTACACATACTTCAGATTTCCTGTAAACAATTTTTGGAAACATTTACTGTAGCCCTAGTCTTTTTAGATGTTATGATATACATTGATTTTATAACCTTACTCTCCCTGCCATGAAGGCACTAAATTTCACACCACGAAACGGAAGCCCAAAAGGCAAGAATACTTACAATTTGCAACCATCCCCTCTCCTGGTGAGTGCCCCCACTTGTCGGCGGACTTGTCGGAGACACAGGTGACTGGGTGGGACTAGGAGTAGTAACAATAGTCGGGGACGAGGTTTCACTGATTCGGTCACATACTTGTGAATCGTTGGGGTCGGTACTGGTTTGAAAGCAACTTACTAGACCAGGAGGTGGAGGAGGCAGCCTATCTGGACTTGTTATGATATTAACACCTAATCCCATGACTTGGTAGGGTGCCATGGCACTCTGGAAAGGCCAAGCACCGACATTGTCTGCAACGAATCTCACCGCAGTCCAGCCCGAAGGCCACACGGAGACAGTATCACGCAACGGATTGTCCAAGTTGAAATTCATGGGATCGGTTTCCATGTCAAAATAGCCCATCCCTTGACCAATCACGTAAACCGCGTGTCCGTGCAAATGCCACGATTGCAGTTGAGCGGCTCCATCGAAAGTTCCAGTATTTTGAAGGACCAAGTCGATTACATCTCCCTGAACAAATTTGTAAACAGCAATACCTTGTTGGGAGTGTTGTGCGCTCAGACCGTCATCTTGCAATGATGGCATATCTGGAACTACAATGGTTGTTCGAATGTCCGTGTCGGGCCAAGCAGCCTCGTCCTCATCATTAACGGCTTGATAGGCCATGGTGATGACAGGTGTCGCGGTCAAAATTGAATTGGATACATTGTTTACCGTCCACCTTAGTTGGTTGTCGACTTCGTATCGCGATTCCGTCGTCGCGACCACGATGGATCGATCGACGGTAGTGCTTCCATCCAAAATGTTTGAATTGGGTAGATTGTCTACGTTTTTGCTCCGCAATGATGCATCCAGCGAGGGCCCTGCCTCCGTATCATCTTGTCCAATGTGTGTTGGCATATCGAGTACATTGGAGGGTGGCATTGCATCACCGTATTGCAAATAGGCCTGACCCTGCACACCTCTACCATGACGGATTGTTGCGGATATCCAATAGGAAGTGTTGGGCTTTTGCGCAGTATCTATCAGCACGGAATATCGCTGTCCCACATTCACGTCGAGGTTTGGCAGTATCAATGGCTCCACGTAAGTTCCATCAGCTCGAACGACTGTCATGCTGTGCTTTGCAATAGCAAGATTGACAGCCACTAAGCTAGCCGCATTGATTATTCGAAACAAATACGTTTTTCCAGCTTCTACAGATACGGAAGACAAATATTTTTCTGCCGTGCAATCTGGATCGCAAAGGGCAGCATTTGGATTCGATACGCAACCCTCGTACCGTCCCTTGCCATTGATTAGAAAACTTTGAGCATCCCCCAACCAAATAAATGGCTCCGAATCCAAACCCGTCCGAATACTTGAACCACTACGGTGGTACCAATCTTGAAGAAAAATGATCCGTTCGTCATCATACTGTTCTTTTAATGCCTGTTCTTCCGGATCGCTGGGATCCTCAATGATAATAGCCCCTTGCAATCCGTCCATCCGATTCAAAGACGTCTGTCCTACCCAGTAATGAGTCCCTGCATTGTCTGCCACAAAGGTATGGAAAAACGTCTGCATAGGTCCCACCACGCAGCTGTTGGCACCACCCGTGCCGTCCGAATAGGGCTGATCTTTCATCCGCAATCCGTGATAGTGAATGCTGACACCGACGTCGGGACTTTCGTTGACCCATTTAATCTGTATAGTATCTCCAACATTGGCACGTATTGTAGGACCTGGAAGTTCGTCATTCACCAATAACATGTCCTTGTCGGTATAGCAGTCGGGGCTGAGGGAGTTCCGGGACCGACGAGGACGAATTGTATGGTGTCGAGCGACAATGGCTGAGGATACAAATGGTACATGTAGTATCAGTCCCAAAAGAAAAGAGACAGCTACCACTACCAATTTGATTTCGCGACGGAGTTTCCTCATTGTCCTTAAACGTTCGGGCGTTTTTGTTTTGTCTTGTGTTCAATTGATTTGCTTCATTCATCAACATTATTATTTTTCCAAAATCTTCTTCAACTTTATTTTTTATTAACAGGTCTTGGATAAGATGCGCGCCATTTTTATCAGCCTATCAATAATTCGTTTTTGGATAGGGATAAGGGCAGAGGAAAAAGATCTTGCATTATTTTTTGAGAAGTTGGATTTGCGAAGTGCTGAAACGGGAACCCTCTGTCAAAAGTGCCACGGCAGACGCACTCCATGAAAGCACAACATAGCAATCGAACAAGCAGAACACATCATAAATAATCAATTGCTACTACCGATAACCATGATGTTCATAGTCATCTTCTTGCTGCTTTCTGCAGCAGCCACGGAGGCCTTTGTTACTCCTCCTCGCATGCCTGTTTTGAGCACGAATCCCACCACACTTATTCTCTGCGAAACTGCTTCCAGCAACAGCAATGTCGATGCTCGTGGAAATAATAATAATTATGATGACCATTTGAACGACAACGAAGCTTTGAAAAAATTGCAGCACGAATACAGAATTTTGCAAGAAAGGTTGTACGCGG
>Ga0100392_1006174_pt1 | contig 10467 bp, 8 predicted proteins | sample CryGeymeta201516_FD_81548 | JGI IMG/M metagenome (GOLD analysis project Ga0100392, IMG submission 81548) | Groundwater microbial communities from Crystal Geyser aquifers in Utah, USA - Crystal Geyser metaG 2015-16 | ecosystem: Environmental > Aquatic > Deep subsurface > Groundwater | place: USA... | reverse complement strand
CCTTACCCTGCGCCGCCGCAGTGCTGTGAGTTGCAGATTGCGTTGCCGTTTGCTGCGCTGAACCCGAACTAGTCTGTTGTGAACTGGCTTGGATTACTGGCGCCAGTGCCGCGGTTGCCTGTTTTGTTGTACCCGCATGCGACATGGCAAATAATGGTTGATGCACTTTGGCAATTTCGCCTTTAGCATAATAAAGCTTGGTGACTTTACCGGAATACTTAGCTGGAATTTGTACCAGCGCTTTGTCAGTCATGACATCGCACACCGGCTGATCTTCAACAATCTCGTCGCCTTCGGCCACAAGCCAGTCAACAATTTCGCATTCAACAATACCTTCACCAATGTCCGGTAAAATAAAGTCTTCAGTTTCGTTGTTCGCTGTCGCTGCAGATGCGGTGTTAACGGCTGCTGGCTGCGTCTTTGTAACCGCAGCGGGCTCCGATGCCGCGTTGCTGTCGCCAGTCAGCTGCATTTCAAACAACGGCGCATGCACTTTGGCAATTTCGCCTTTGGCGTAATATAGCTTGGACACCACACCGTCGTGCACAGCGGGTATTTGTACCAACGCTTTGTCGGTCATTACGTCGCAAACCGGCTGGTCCTCGACAATGGTATCGCCTTCTGCTACTAACCAGTCGACAATTTCACATTCAACAATACCTTCACCGATATCCGGCAGAATAAAATCTTTTTTCATTGCTGCCTCCGTTAGAAATTGACCGAGCGCTTAATGGCTTCGTAGGTTTTTAAATGATCTGCCACGTACTCTTTTTCCAGCGCCAGCGGGTATGGTGTATCCATACCACATACACGCTCAATTGGGCTTTCCAGATACAAGAAGCAAGTTTGCTGAATGGTGGCTGCAATTTCACCGGCAAAGCCACCGGTTAACGGTGCTTCATGGTTTATCACTAAACGGCCGGTTTTCTTAACCGAGGCGGCTACGGTATCAGCATCCCAAGGCAGTATGCTGCGAAGGTCAATCACCTCACAAGAAATACCGTCTTTCTCTGCCATTTCCACTGCTTTTTGTACTATTTCCATCTGCGCACCCCAGGCAAGTACAGTAACATCTTTACCCTGCTGTGTTACCTCAGCTTTGCCAAGTTCAATCTCGTAATACTCTTCTGGCACTTCGCCAGTCGATGCGCGGTACAGCTTTTTCGGTTCAAAGAAAATAACCGGATCCTGGCTGGCGATAGAAGCCAATAACAAGCCTTTTGCCTGATACGGGTCACGCGGAATAACGACTTTCAAACCTGGGGTGTGAGCAAAATAGGCTTCTGGCGACTGACTGTGATAATGACCACCGGCAATACCGCCGCCGTAAGGAGTTCTGAAAACCAAACCACCTACATTAAACTCGTTGCCTGAGCGATAGCGAAACTTCGCCGTTTCATTCACAATTTGGTCAAACGCTGGGAAGATATAATCGGCGAACTGAATTTCAGCCACCGGTTTCATGCCCTGTGCTGCCATACCATTGGCAAAACCGGCAATGCCTTGCTCAGTGAGTGGCGTATTAAAGCAGCGCGCCTTACCGTATTTTTCCTGCAATTTACTTGTAGCCCGAAACACGCCACCAAAATGGCCCACGTCTTCACCAAAACACACTACACTGTCGTCTTTGGCCATTGCCAAATCAAGCGCATTATTAATGGCCTGCAACATATTCATTTTTGCCATTAGTCTAGTCTCCCCGCAGTCACCGGATACGCATCTGGATACTTACGAATATGCGCTTTTAATTCATCTAATTGTTGTTGTAATGCTGGAATTGGCTCGGCATAAACATCTGATATCAAATGTTCAATGCCCGGTTTGGCAACCTTTTCTGCTACTTTTAATGCATCTAAAATTTCTGTACGCAGCGCTTCAATAGTGGCTTTATCATCACTATCGTTAAGCCAGCCTTTTTCAATTAACCAAAGACGATAGCGGGAAATTGGATCGTTCTGCCGCCATTTTTCTTCTTCTTCTTTTGAACGATAACCACTTGGATCATCAGAAGATGAATGTGCACCTAAGCGGTAGGCCATAGACTCAATGAGCACTGGTTCATTGTGCTCAATCGCGTGCTGACGAGCCATCTGTGTAGCTTTGTATACGGCCAATATGTCCGCACCATCAACTCGCAATGATTTCATACCATAACCCACGGCACGACAAGCAATACCATCGCCAACAAACTGCTCATTCGCCGGCGTTGAGATGGCATAGCCATTATTACGACAAAAGAAAATAACAGGCGCTTTGTGCACAGCAGCCATGTTTAAACCGGCATGAAAGTCACCTTCAGACGCGGCCCCCTCACCAAAGTAACAAATGGTAGTGTTTTTTAAACCACGCAGCTTTTGCGCATAGGCATAGCCACTTGCCTGAGGGATCTGTGTTCCCAGCGGCGAAGAAATGGTCATGTAGTAAATATCTTTACTGCCGTAGTGCACCGGCATCTGCCGCCCTTTGCCTAAATCTTTTTCATTCGAGAACAGCTGGTTCATAAATTGTTCTAATGTAAAACCACGATAACGCAACGCCCCCTGTTCACGATACTGCGCCATGATCATGTCTTTATCATCCAAAGCAGCAGCACTTCCGACAGTAGCCGCTTCTTCACCTAAACATTGCATATAAAAGCTGATACGACCTTGGCGCTGTGCCGCCAACATGCGCTCATCTAACACACGGGTAAATACCATGGTGTCATACATTTTAAGCGCAGTAACTTTGTCCAGCTCGGGGGCCGAAGCGCCCTCATACAGGCTACCGTCATCCCGCAGAATACGAAGTGTTGGAATTTTTAACGCATCACCGGCAGTAAATTCTGCAGTGTGCACCGAGGTAATGGTGGCGTTATTAGGGTTTGTCATAGAATGTCTCTTGTTTGTTATACGTGATAGACATGTGGTTAGCCACGCCAAAACAGCCTTGGCGCTGTTCTGACTGACTTTATTATAGCGGCGTTTACCGCTTTCCCCGTTTTACGTAGCACTATGGATACGCCGGTTTATTCTATTTATTGTCGGCGGCAACTTTACCTTTACGTAAACTGCATTGCAACCAAGTGTCGGTAAAGTGCTCATTGCGACCAGTTAAGACTGTCAGCTTAAATTTACTATTTAAGATAAATAACAGGTCACAATTGGTTTCTTAAACGACATTACCAGCAACCGTTGTTGGCACCACCATTAACATTGCCCGCTGACCTTTAGCTACTTTTGCATTAGGAAAAATCAGGGCTTCACCTGGCTGCTCTACCCGGTATTCCAATTCGCCATCTGACGCTAATAGTGTGCCAACCGGATAACTCGTAAAGTTTTCTACATCATCCGCAAAGTGCAGTTTAAACGCTTCGGTTTGCTTATTAATCGCGCGATACACCTGATATAACTGAAACTGATGCTCATCAAAGGCGACAGTTTGTACCGTATCGTGACTAATTAACTGGCGTAGCGCCGTGCAGACTTTAGTAAAGCGAGTCATATCGTTTTGCCCAAACGGTTTTACTTTGCCAAGCTCAATAGTGAAGGCATCTGCACCATGTGTATTAGATGCAAAATAACTAAACGTTGTCGCTGGGGTTTGCATCAACAATACCGTCGTAACATCGCAAGCCTGTAGAAATTCAAATTGGGCTTTTCGCCACGGCTTTTCGTGTAAAAAGGGATATACAGCAAACTTTTCAAAACGGGAGCCACGAATAGCCGTGTGTAAATCATACAAATAACGGTTACGCGGCACTAAATCAGTTACGCGTGACGAGCTATAGAACTGTCCAACATAACCCTCTAGTTTTTTCGCCCTTTCGCGTTCAGCGCTAGGCGTCACAGCAGTATCGTTATGCTGCCCTGAAAATAAACGATTAAGGTTTTCTTCGATTTCACGCTTAGACGCATTAATCGCTGGAGGGTTGCCGAACAACACCAGCAAGCGATGTTTTAGTGTAATCTGACCGGTTAACACCTGCTGTACTATGTCTGCGCAAATTTCTATTGGCGCAGTTTCGTTACCATGAACACCGCACGACAATACAATATCCTGATGGGTTAGCTGTTTCGGTTCAAAACAAATAACACCGGTATCCCAAATGCACACTATTGTGTCATCAGGTAAACTAAAGTTAAACGGTTCAAGGGCATTAGGATTAGATAGCGTTAGCTTAAGAAAATCACCATCTTGTTGAAGTTGTTCTAATAATGTTGGTTGTAACATGCGCCAGCTCCCTGTTGTGAGTCTGGCACTAATTCTACCTTAGTACGAGGATGGACTAAACGGCTTACTCTTGTTCTGGAGCAAAAGATACAACTTGATTTCGCCCTGCCTCTTTTGCGCGGTACATTGCGCTATCAGCATCAGCTAACAACTGCTTTAACTGATAACCAGAGCTATCAGCACCGGTAACACCAAAACTGGCGGTAAGCGCAAATTCCGTTCCACTAACAGCTGTATCGATATTAGCAATCGCGTCTCGGCAAATTTCGGCTAACAATAATGCTTTATCCGTATGGCACCCAGGTAGTACAACAACGAATTCTTCACCGCCAATACGACCAAACACATCGTTGTTTCGCATGAAATTCCGGCAGGTATTTACAACTTGTTGTAAGGTCCAGTCACCTATAGCATGACCGTAGGTATCGTTGATGTTTTTAAAAAAATCCAGGTCAAACAGAATAAGCGCAACAGGTTTAGCGTTACTTTCGCAATAATCTAAAGCAACCTGGGCCTGATTGTTAAAATAATAACGGTTGCTAATGCCTGTAAGGTGATCATACTCGGCAATTCTTTTAAAGCGACGCCTGCCGGTAATGCCGCGATACGCCATTACAATAGCAAGTACAAGAACAGAGGCTAACACTAATACAAGAAGACGGTTTTGCTTTGCTTCACTCTCATAAACGTTTTTTTGCAGGTAGAGTAATTCGTTATCTTTATTTAACAACTCGATTCGTTGATTTTTTACTTCAATTTCGCTTTTCACCAGTTCATAAGAAAGCTGTTTATCAGCACGATCTTTATCTAATAAGTTAGCAATCTGCTTAAACACTTTATAGTACTCTAACGCTTGCTCAAAGTTTCCTTCATTAAAAGCAATCTTATAGGCAGTTTCATTTAAGTACATTCTGAGTTCTTGAGACTCATTTGAAGCAGATTTTTCGAATGCCAGCTTAAGATAGCGCTTTGCACTTATATAATCCTTACGCTCAAGGGCAATATTTGCATCGACGTTGTATACGCTTCCAACAAGAACAGGATAAGAACTGGCTAACGCCGACGCCCTAAATTGATCCATTAACGTGATCGCATCGTCAATTTGATTATTGTCTAAGTACGCTTTTGCCCACTGCGCATAGGCCAGATCTTGCCATAATGTTTCGCCAACATCTTTGCAGCTATTAACAGCAGCTTGTGCATGTGTTGAAAGTTCATCTATTGATGAAAAATATAAATGTAATCTGAAATCGAGATAATCAGCAAAACACGCCCTGTCTTCTTGCTGTGTAACTGCTCGTAATCGTTCGATATAAAACTGAGCTAAGTCTTTTTGCCGGGCATCAATATATAAATGCGCCATCGGTGCCAGAACTTGTCTAAGTGTATATGCATCATCAATTTCGTTAGCCGTTCTCAAAATGTCATCGGCATACAAAAAGGCTTTTCTAAAATCTCGCTTTATTTGATAGGCATTAACCGCAAGCGCAGATAATCTGAATTTTAATGTCAAAGGCAAATCTTGTTGCAACATTTGCTCAATTTCATCAATAACGCTGGTATAGCCTTTCAGATAGACGTTACGAAACAAGTCTAAAAATTTGACGTAGTGTTGTTCTTTTACATTTAGCTCAGTATCTTTTACTAACCATTCGTCTAACGAACTAGAGAATTGTTCAAAATTCTGAGTTTTAATTTTATCCAACTCGGTTAGCGCAGCCCAATTATCTGCGGATACCTGACAAGATATTAGTAAAAAAGCCGCAGCTAATATGCTGCGACTTTTCCTTAAATGCAGGGAATTAAACACGTTAAACCTACTCAGCCGTTCACGACCAAGAGGCTTTCAGTATCTTTTTTATCATCATCTTCGTCATCATTTGGCTGCTCCTTGCCGGGTTCTTCCGCTGGAAAAACACCACAAACAACGTTGTTGCGGGCGTCAATTGCAAATTCAACTGCTGACACTATTGAACGCTTAGTGTCTACATTTACACCTTGCTCACGAAGCATTGTAACTAACTCGGCTTCTGCCATGTGTTTTAAACTTGCCGTTGAACCTAATTCTTCCATAAAACGTATAATGTTAGACACGTGAAATTTCTCCTTTGGCTAAATTTTTCTTTAAATTGCGTTTGCAAAATACTTTTATACGTTAACACAGCGCTTTTGGCTAGTTTAACAACAAACAAGTGAATAATTTTATTAAATATCTTTGCTTTAAAAAGCACACTTTTGTTTATGTAAATAAAACATATTATTTTTTCCTTCGCATGGCCTAAAACCAAGTAACCTTGCAGCACGTAACGCAGCTAGATTTTTTTCATGTATTTCCATTGTAAAATGATGCACGTCCAGAACGTGTTGTACGTGGTGCATCAGAGCAACAGTCGCCTGCTGCGCATACTGCTTGCCTTGCGCTAGCGGTGATACCATGTTTCCTATCTCTACTATTTCGTTTTTACGATCAAAATCTGAAATACAACACAGCGCTACAGCTTTATCACTGTTAATAGGGCGGGTAGTTAAAAATAACCTATTGCCGCAAGATAGTTTATTTTGCGCCAAAGCATGCTCAAAACTGGCTTTAGCCTGTTGCAGGCTTAATGGTGTGGTAATGAATCGCATCACCCTTTCACTGGTATAAAGATGCAGATATAACTCTTCATCTTCTTCGCCAAGGGGCTTTACATGCAAATCTTCAGTGCTGAATTCAAATGCGCTAGCAATTAACAATGCAGTCATACTTTTTAGTTGTCTCGGCTTTCAACCAACAGCTCTAACTCTGCAATCAGTTGCTCGTTTAGCTGAGGTTTAGTGCTAGGTGGAATAACCAACGTTGTTTTTAAATCCATCTTTGCATCAGGCAAACCACTTATGGGTATATATTCAATGCGCGTTGGCAGAATAGGCAACGTTGCCGCTTCGTATAAAATCACGTTGTGATCCAACGAATAGTACTCGGTTAGTAGTTTTACTAATACCTTACGGTATTCACTATCAGTGGTAAATTTGGCCAGGCTTCTATCCCCCGCTACACCTACCTGCCACAGCACCAATAACGCCGCGGTATCTATAGTACGTTTATAAAACATAAACTGGCTGGTTTCAAAATGCTGACAACCCGATGTACCTGGGTCTATGGCTAAATCGGCGTACAAACAGTCTTCTGCAGAAATACCTGGCTCCATATGCGCGTTGAAACCCAACTCACGCGCTTGTTTTATGGCGTTGTGTGGCACCCAAGCAAAAACACCGGGGTGGCCATAAAAAGCGCCGACGACTTTTTTACCGGCTTTTACTTCAGCCAGTATGGCCGCAACCATTTCGCGGTAAGTGATCATCCGTGATTTACCTTCCAGGTAATACGGCTGCAACGAACGCACATCAGCATTCATTTGCTCTATCCATTTTTCAGTAATACCGTCGGCAACTAACACAAACACCACGTCTGCCTGTTCTATATAACTGCGCGACAACGGGCTGATATGTGAGCCCAACGTCATACCCGTGCCAACACACACTAAGCTTCCTATCTGCAAACCGTTTATCCTTAATTTTTTGTTTACTATAATGCGGTAAGAACATTACAGGCAATAAAGAATACAAGCAAAAAAAAGGCCTGCTTATCACAGGCCTTTAGCTTTAATTCTTTGTTATTTTGCACTTTTCCAAATGCCATACCCGGCTGACGTAATCTTCTATCGACCTGTCTGAAGTAAATTTACCCACCGACGCGGTATTTAGAATAGCCTTTTTCGCCCACAATGCTTTATCTCGATACCAGTGATCAACTTTCTCATGAGCCTTGCTGTAGCTTTCAAAGTCAGCCAACACCAGATAAGGGTCGCCACCTTCTAGTAAGCTGCGTTTAATTGCTGCCAACTCACCGGGTTTACCCGGCGTGAAATAATCAGTTTCAAGCCAATCGAGAATCGCCTTAATTTCAGGATTATTGTAGTAATAATCGGCGCTATTATAGCCTTTAACATGCAAAGCTTTTACTTCATCAACCGTTAAGCCGAAAATAGCAATGTTTTCATCACCAACTTCTTCGGCAATTTCAATATTTGCACCATCTAGCGTACCAACGGTAATAGCGCCATTTAATGCTAGCTTCATATTTCCGGTACCAGAAGCCTCTTTACCAGCAGTAGAAATTTGCTCTGACACGTCGGCTGCAGGGATCATCTTTTCCGCTAATGTCACACGGTAATTTGGCATAAACACCACTTTAAGGCGGTTTTTAACTCGCTTATCGTGGTTGATTTTCTCTGCTACTTTATTAATGGCATAAATAATGTCTTTCGCCAGCTTATAGCCCGGCGCTGCCTTGGCACCAAATAAGAATACCCGTGGCGCCATATCGTAGTTTGGATCTTGTAAAATACGACGATACAAAGCGAGAATATGTAACAAATTCAAATGCTGACGCTTGTATTCATGTAAGCGTTTAATTTGAATATCAAATATGGCGTGCGGATCAATATCAATATTGGTTAATTTTTTCACCACCGTTGCCAATTCAGCTTTGTTTTGCTGCTTTATGGCCATAAAAGCATCTTGCACGGCAGCATCATCAGCAAACGCTGCAAACTTAGACAATTGCTTTAAATCTGTCGGCCAGGCTGTTCCAATATGATTATCAAGCAGCTTCGATAGCTTAGGGTTACAGGCTTTTAACCAACGTCGTGGTGTAACACCGTTAGTAACGTTAGTAAATTTATCTGGCCATAACGCAACCATTTCCGGGAACAGATCAGACTTCACCAATTTTGAGTGAATTTCTGCAACGCCATTGACGCGAAATGAACCAACGACAGACAAATGGCCCATTCTAACCATTGGCTCATGGTTTTCTTCAATAATGGACAATTTGCGTTTTTTCTCATCGTCTCCCGGCCATAAAACATCAACTTGCTCTAGTAAAAAGCGACGGTTAATTTCGTAAATGATTTCCAGGTGTCGTGGCAATACCTTTTCAAATAATCGCACCGGCCATTTCTCTAATGCTTCAGGCAGTAATGTATGGTTAGTATAGGCAAATACCTGCTGACAAATGCTCCAGGCCTGGTCCCATTGCATTTCTGCCCGGTCAACCAAAATACGCATCAGTTCAGGAATAGAAACCGCTGGGTGAGTATCGTTTAACTGAATAACCACTTGTTTGGCAAATTCACTCCAGTCATCAGCATGCGCGCGCTTATAACGACGAATAATATCTTTTAACGAACACGAGACAAAAAAGTATTGCTGGATCAGGCGTAGTTCTTTACCTGCATCGGTCTCATCGTTTGGATACAACACCTTAGATATCGTTTCTGCTTCTATATTTTCGCGTGCAGCATCAATATAGCCACCAGAATTAAATACGTCCCAGTTAAAAAAGTCACTGGCACGGCTTTCCCATAATCGTAAAACATTGACTGAACTGCCGTTATAACCAACAACAGGAATGTCCCAAGGCACGCCTTTAATAATACGGCCAGGGTGCCATACTTTTTTCATCCGCCCTTGCAGGTCATAAACGGTTTCTACATAACCATACACCGAAATTTCCTGAACTGATTCAGGCCGGCAAATCTCCCATGGGTTGCCATATTCACGCCAACTGTCCGGACGCTCTATTTGCTTACCGTCCTGAAAGCTTTGTTGAAACAAACCATGCTCATAATGAATACCATAACCAATGGCTGGGTAATTTAATGTGGCCAAAGAGTCAATAAAACAGGCAGCCAGTCGGCCAAGACCGCCATTACCCAGCGCCATGTCTTCTTCTTGATCTTCCAGATCAGCAATGTTCATTCCCAGTTCGCCAAGCGCTTGCTTAGCTTGATCGTATAACCCCAGGTTATGCAGATTGTTGCTAAATAATCGACCCATCAAATACTCAAGGCTAAAATAATGCAACGCCCGGGTATTATTCTCATAATGGGTTCGCTGAGTATTGCGAAGTCCGTCGTAGACTTGTTCATTAATCGCTGCGCATGTCGCACGCCACCATGCTTTAGGGCTTGCCTTGTTTACATCTGTACCCAATGTCGCATGTAAATGACGAACAATCTGATCTTTAAGCTGCTCAGTGCTAATTTGTACCGCACCGGTAGCGGCAGGTGCTGAGTGTTTTTTCATTACAAATCCCGATAAGTTAATGCCTGTTTTTTCAACAATGTAGCGGCAATTGTAGAATTATTACAAAAAAATACCCTATGTCCTGCGTTATAGCAAAATAAACAACGACTGCTGAAAGTTGAT
>Ga0100392_1006173_pt1 | contig 10468 bp, 6 predicted proteins | sample CryGeymeta201516_FD_81548 | JGI IMG/M metagenome (GOLD analysis project Ga0100392, IMG submission 81548) | Groundwater microbial communities from Crystal Geyser aquifers in Utah, USA - Crystal Geyser metaG 2015-16 | ecosystem: Environmental > Aquatic > Deep subsurface > Groundwater | place: USA... | reverse complement strand
CGCGTTCCCTCAGTCGCACGATGATGTCCTGAAAATCGGCCACCGTGATGGGGTCTACTCCCAGGAATGGCTCATCCAGCAACAGGAATCTCGGATCCAGGGCTAATGCCCGCGCCACCTCTCCACGCCGCGCCTCGCCACCGGAAAGCTGATACGCCTTCTGATGGCGGATGTGCGCGATGTGAAACTCCTCCAGGACTTCTTCTGCGCGTGTTTTCCTCTCATCGCGACGCATCGCCGCAAACTCCAGTAGCGCGCGGACATTCTCTTCGACCGTCATCTTGCGGAACAGCGAGCACTCCTGCGCCAGGTAGCCGATGCTGAGTCGCGCCCGTTGATGCATCGGAAGAGAGGTTACTTGGCGATCACCGAGCCACACCTGCCCACGGTCGGCTTTCACCATTCCGAGAAACATCTGAAACGTCGTCGTTTCTCCCGCTCCATTTGGTCCCAACAATCCTACGATCTCACCCTCCGCAACCTCGAGCGAGACTCCATTGACCACCGTGCGTCCCCGGTAGTTCTTCATAAGATTCACCGCGCGCAACGTCATGCGTGGTTCCTGAAACAAAAATGACCCCTACCCGAAATCGGATAGGAGTCATCAGTCCTCACGGACAATTGGCGAACTCCATCGCCAGCCTTCTCGATTAGTTGTCAGGAAGTAGTTTAACCGTACTTTCTACTTAATGTCAATCAAGCGTCGGATTTCACCGACAAGGTCCCACCGACCTTGACCAGCCACTTGGATGGCCCTTCGAAATCGCGAGGGAGGTTAGCTGGCTCCAGTTCTTTGCCCCGCGTCCAAGTGCGGATGGCTTCCTCTCTTTTGCCCATCCGATAGCAGACCTCTCCCAGTCGCGTGTATCCAATCAGTTTCGTTGCCGCATTACCTTCGGCAATCGCTTTTCTCAGGGGCTCGGTGGCAGCTTTGAGCTTGCGGCTGGCAATCAGATTGTTGGCAAGACGCAGGTAGACTTCGCCTTTCTCCGGGAAGCTTCCTTTCGGCATCAGCCGCATTGCCCGCTGGTATTCGCCGCGGGCTTTGCGGCGAAGCCACCAGCCCGGGAATCCTCTTGGCGCTCCATATTCGTAGGCTCGGGCCAGCAGAAGGCGCGCTTCCGGAAACTCAGGCTCAAGCCTCAGTGTCTCCACCAAGTATCTGATAGCCATGCCAACAGTCTGCGGACGAAACCCCTCTTTTGCAAACGCGCTCGCGCGTTTGAAGCATTGAATGGCCTGTTGCTTCTTGTCAAGATCAGCAATGGACACAGCAGTGTGCCTACCCTATTCCAAACGGTAACCCGTGCATACTTCGACCGCCCTTCGCCAGCTATCTCGCTCACTGCCCCACGACTTGTCCTGCACCTGATAATCGAGCTTACGGACGAATTCTGCGAGGTCGCTGTGCAGCGCAGTCATTTGGTTTACCTGCACGTGTCTCAAGTATTCAATGAGTTGCGTTTCCCGGGCGACGCGCACGGCTTCCTCAAAATGCGGGAGACACAATCCGCCCGACTTCTCAAACAACTGGCGAGACTCCTCACGAGTCGCCTCCTCTGCCAGATGCCGCACGAGGGATGTGAGGTCTCTTGGGCCTGCTTCCTTCTCGGCCACACAACCAATGCACTGGTCGTTTGGCGTGAGCGGCGACATTCCCGCAACCCGACGGAGCACTTTCGCAGATTTCTTGACCGGCAGCAGAACGGCATTGTGGTTCTCCACCGCTTCGAGCAACACTCGCACGAGGTGCTCATAAATCATTGCAACACCGCCCGCTGCCGCCTGCTTCTCCGCCACCCGCAGGAGCACTCTCGCATGCCGACCACAGAATCCTCGCGCAGCGATGATCTGATTTCTCACCACCGGGTCGGTGACTCCTTCCCACAAAAGGGTGTCGAAGCGCTGCCAGGCCAGTCTGTCGCGCATGGAGCACAGCGGGCACACGCCTTGTTCGCAGGCTTCACAAAAACGGACCATGAAAAACGGCTCGGACTGAAATTTGAGACGACTCTTCCCCCCACGCATCGCACTCCTCGTCCTCATAAACAATAAACTCCCAACCCCGAGTTCTCGGGATCAGGAGTCATCAGTCATCAGAGGCCGTTTGTCTGTTCGGACGGGCGAACTCCATCGCCATTGACGCCGGGATTATACAAGTTGCCGAACTGGCATGTCAAATGCCACGTCGCCGCGGTACATCCAAACGGATCAAACGCGCCAATTCTCGGCACCCTTCAAGGCGAATGTCCCGATTCCATGCGGGATCCCGCAGGGCGGGAAATTCGCGGCTACAAGGTCGTGTCGCCGGCTGAACTCGGTGTAGCGATCCATCGCGGCGTGCGTGCCTTTCCCTTTCCGACACGCGTACGAGTCGAAGATGAACGTCGGCTGGAAGATCGGCTCGATCACGTTGCAGACGGCATGGTGAACCACCCGGTCGCGGAACGGCGTTTCGGAGATCAAACGCGTCTTCGGGTCGTGAATCCAGAAGGTTCGATACCCTTCCGGAGTCCATGTTTCGCTCTGGAGTTCGCGGTGCAGTCGCAGGGCGTTTCCGCCGAGGTCGGCAAGGAACTCCGCCACGTTCGGCCAGGAGCGTTTGCCCCCGGCGGCCCGAAGCGCCGCCAATAGCAGGTTGTCGTAAGCAACGGTTTGTTCCCACAAGCGCCGGTGTCGTTTTATGTCAGGCGGGTCAGATTCATCGCTCCTCCCGTAGGATAAAGTTCCAGCTTTGTCATTCAGAATGTCAGAGTCGGAGCTCTAACCTACGGAAGACAAAACTGACAAAGCTGGAGCTTTATCCTACGGGGGCGGGGAGAGGATTAGCGATGCCCGGGCAGGACGTTCGAAGAACGGAACGGCGACTGTTCCCTACCAGCCCCACCCGGGCGGGTTGTTCTTCTCCTCACCACCGTCGTGACGCCCCGACCCATCGGGGACAGCTTGCGTCACTTGGCATCGAGGAAGGGCGAAGCCCTATGGAGTCCCTATGCACTATCTCGAACCCCCGCGCAGACCGGTGCCCCGTCGTATCGAGGGAAAACCTCGCTCTAAACCGACATAGTGTCGGCTCGGTGGGACATCTGCCGCAACGACGTACCGAAAACCCAGGTTGTTGTTCCGGTTCTCCGGATTGTTCCCGTTGCGGTTTGCCACGCGGTCGTTGTTCGGATTGTTGTTCCACGAACCACCGCGCGCCACACGGGCACCGTTCTCAGGCTTCCCCCTGCATCGTTCCTTTCCCCGGGCTCGCCACCTCCGGGGGGGGGGAACTCGATGTTCTTTGGCTCCGGCGACCGGAGCGCTCGCGGGACCCGTCGCCCGCTATCCAGCCGCCCAGCATCCTCCCCACCTCGTCCACCAGCGACGAGGCGTGACCGTCACTACTCACGTACTCAGACAGGATTTACAGGATAAACAGGACGGAGCGACGCACGGACGCCGTGCGTCCGCCGCCTTCGCGGAGTATGTGGTCTGGAAGCGTCGACGCCGCGACGGTTGCGCTCGGACTCTATGAGTTTGCGTCGGCCTTGGCGCGGCCTTCACCAAGCCGACTCATACAAACCGTCGTGGGTGTAAGGCTCATGCCGAACTGTGGCAAGGCCTTTTATCGGTCTGCTCGAACTCGCAGAGTTCGCCTCGAACTCGCAGAGTTCGTCCTCATCCTGTGAATCCTGTCAAAAGGTCTTTTCTTCCGTGTGATATCATGTGCAGCTGGGCATGGCGAACTTCCGTTAGGAACAAGCAACAAGGAGGCGTGCTCTTTATGGACAGTCCGAACGTTCGCTACTTCGATCCCGCCTGGGAGGAGGCAACCGATGCACTGCTATGCGCGGACGTGTGTGTCTATGGCGGCACATCCGCCGGAGTCGCCGCCGCGGTGTCCGCGGCGCGGCGCGGCAAATCCGTCGTGTTGCTACATCCCGGGCTGCATATCGGAGGAATGAGTAGCAGCGGTCTGGGGCTTACCGACTTTGGGATGAAGGAAGTGATCGGTGGCATCTCCCGGGAGTTCTATCGCCGCGTCGGCGCGCATTACGGATGGGACGACGAATGGCGATTCGAGCCACACGTGGCCGAACGCGTGTTTACCGACTTGGTGGACGAAGCGCGCGTCCCTGTCTACCTGGGACAGTTTCTCAGATGCGCCGACATGGAGAGTCAGCGGATCACCGAGATCACGATGCGGGGAGGTCTCCGCGTCCGCGCGCGGATGTTCATCGATGTCACCTACGAGGGCGACCTCATGGCGAAGGCGGGGGTGCGTTACTTCGTTGGCAGGGAAGGGAACAGCACGTACGACGAGACTCTCAATGGTTTTCAGGTGAGCAAGCATCACCAGTTCGACAGCACGGTTGATCCGTATGTGGTGGAGGGGGACCCGTCCAGCGGCCTCGCGCCCTGGGTCAATCCGGAAGGCGGTCTCACGGGGAAAGGTGATCACCGCGTGCAGGCTTACTGCTTCCGGATGTGCATGACACAGGAACCGGAAAATCGCGTTCCGTTCCCCAAACCCGAGCAATATGACCCTCTGCAATACCTTCTCATCCCTCGCTGGCTACGGGGCACGGAGGACGATGTCTTTGCCAAGTTCGACCGCATCCAGGGCAACAAGACCGACACGAACAACCGTGGCGCGGTGTCCACCGATTTCATTGGAGCCAACGAAGCATGGCCGGAAGCCAACTACGAGGCGCGTGAGCGCATCTTCCAGGAGCACGTTGCCTACCAGCAGGGACTGCACTGGTTCATGGCGAACGATCCTTGCGTGCCCGACGAAATCCGCGAGCAATACGCCGCCTGGGGATTGGCGAAGGACGAGTTCACCGATACCCACAACTGGCCACATCAACTCTATGTGCGGGAAGGGAGGCGCATGGTCAGCGACTACGTGGTCACCGAACACGACTGCATGGGACGGCGGAGGTGTGACGATCCCGTGGGATTGGGGTCGTACCAGATGGATTCTCACAACTGCCAGCGATTCGCGCATGAGGGACACGTACTGAACGAGGGCGACGTGGAGGTAGCGCTCGATGCGCCGTACCCCATCTCGTACCGTTCCATCGTGCCGCGCCGTGGCGAATGCGAAAACCTGGCGGTTCCCGTGGCGGCATCGGCGTCGCACATCGCATATGGGTCCCTGAGGATGGAGCCGGTGTTCATGATTCTGGCGGAGTCGGCGGCGGTCGCCGCGTCCCTGGCCATTGACGCTGGCTGTGCGGTTCAATCGGTGCCCTACACTCGATTGGAGAAAGCCTTGCTGGTCGCGGAGCAGGTATTGAGGGTGTAAGGGAGCTTGCTGAAGAACAGTGTTTGCGCCCCGAGTAAGCGTAGGACAACTGGATCAGGGCGTCGGAATTGACTTCCCTGCGCCGACTCCTTTGGATCACCTGATGACAAGAGTTTCCCATACCTTGGGTGTAATAGTCACGTTCAAGGGAGTGAGGAGGATTTTCGATGACCTTCTGCACACTGAGGTCGAGGTGCAAGTCGGTAGAACAAGCTGCGAATCTCTGCTCGAACTCGCAGAGTTCGCCTTCATACGCTTGCAAGACAACGGTTTTGCAGTGCAGGTTCTTCCCTTTCGTCTCCCGCACCACCGGCTGACGCCGCAAGGTAACACGGCATCATCCTGCAAACTTTCAGCGGGGATACACATCTCCAGCGATCTCCATGACGGTTTGACCATCGACTCGCAACTTGCTATCCTTGTGCATCGTGCAGCGGAACGCGGGGCTGTGCTTGAACGGGAGGGAATTGTGTCGATGGAAAAGAAGGAAACACTCGGCGTTGCCGTCATCGGTTTGCGCATGGGACGGGGGCACCTGGAGGGATACACGCAGAATCCGCACACGGAAATCATCGGGGTGTGCGATCCGGACGAGAGTTTACTGGCGCAGATCAAGGCAACCTACGATGCACCGGTTGCAGTGACGGACTATCGGGAGCTGCTGGATCATCCGGAGATCGACGTCGTTTCGGTGGCGTCGCCGGACTACTATCACGCGGAACAGTGCATCGACGCCATGCGCGCGGGGAAGGATGTGCTCTGCGAGAAGCCGATGACGTGGGACGTGGAAGGCTCGAAGGCCATGGTCGCGGCGGTGAAGGAGACCGGGCGCAAGTTCATGGTGGGGCAGGTGTGCCGGTATGCTCCGGGGTTCGCGCTCGTGAAGAAGATGGTGGAGCGCGGCGAGGTGGGTGAGTTGTATTTCGTGGAGAGCGAATACGCGCACACTTACAAACACGCTCGCGGGGTGGGCGACTGGCGGGTCGACCCGCGACGGGAACCGTTCCTCGGCGGCGGGTGTCACGCGGTGGACCTGGTGCGTTGGATCGCGGGAGACGCCATCGAGGTGTCGGCGTACGCCAACCACAAGTGCCTCACCGACTGGCCTGTCAACGACTGCACCGTCGCCATCTACAAGTTCGAGAACAACGTGATTGGCAAGGTGATGGTGTCCATCGGGTGCACCCGTCCCTACACGATGCGGAGCGTGTTCTACGGTACGGAAGGGACGATCATCTGCGACAACACCAGTCCGGAGCTTCAGCTTTGCAGCCGGAGGAACTACCAGTTAGCGCCTTCGTTCGCCACGTTCCCGGTGGAAATTGCGAATCACAATGTCGCCGCCGAGATCGCCGAGTTTGTGGACTGCATTCTCAATGACAGACCTGTTCCCACGAATGAGATTCAGGGAGCGCGCACCGTGGCCACTGCCCTCGCCGCTGCTCAGTCGGCGAGGGAAGGAAGACCGGTGCAAGTCGAGAAGATTGGAGAGGACAAATGAAAGCAGGTTTCTGCACCACAGACATCACCCCTGCCATCGGCATGGAGAAGCCGGGAGGTTACGGCAAGGCCTACTGCGTGGCGATTCACGATCCACTGCAAGCTCGCGCCGCAGTGTTTGAGGACGGTGACACGCGAGTGGCTCTTGTGGGGTTGGATACGCTGGTGATTGCGGAGCGAACGGTCGCGGCAATTCGCGCGGAGATCGAGAAACGCTGCGGGATTCCCGCATCCAACATCCTGATCGCCGCGTCACACACGCACGTGGGCGGTCCGCTGTTTGGCCACTTCCCGGACCAATACGAGGATGCCCCGAAATTAATTCAGTCACTGATCGCCGACCATTCCACCATCCCCGACCTGCTGTATCACGACTGGGTGATCAAGCAGGCCGCCAGCGCCATCATCGAGGCGGACCGCAAGAAGCAGGACGCCGTCCTTTGCGTCGATTCAGGTCATCAAGAGAACGTGGCCTTCAACCGTCGTCTGCGGATGCAACACGGGAAGGCGGTGTCCCACCCCGGTAAGGGGAACCCCGGCATTATCGACTACGCGGGTCCCATCGACCCGGAGGTGGGGGTGGTCGGTGCGTGGAGTCAGCAGGGCGAGTTCCTCGGCTGCGTGGTCAACTACACCTGCCACTGCACCACCTTTGGGGGAGCGGTGTCGGCGGACTGGGTGTACCACCTGGATCGCACGGTGCGAAACGTGATGGGACAGCAAGGTGTTGTGGTGTTCCTCAACGGCGCTTGCGGAGACGTCACACAGGTCGACAACAAATCGGTGGCGCTGCCACAATTCCCGGACTCTTCGGCTCGCCTCGTGGGGGTGAGTGTCGGAGCGGAAGCATTGAAAGTGCTCAACCGCGCCGCGCGAGGGGAGTTCAGTACGGTCGCGTCCGTCTCACGCAAGATGACGTTTGGCCGCCGAACACCGTCCTCGGCGCGGGTGGCAAAGGCGCGGGAGATCGTGGAAGCAGGCATCCATGACGAGGAGAGACGGGCGACGACCGAGTGGACATTCGCCAAGGAAGTGTTGATCCTCGACTACCTCGCCGGGCAGACGCCAGAGGTGGAAGGCGAAATCCAGGCCATTCAGTTGGGGCCTGTTGTTTACCTCGCCAACCCGGCCGAGTACTTCTGCGGTCTCGGACTGAAGATCAAGGAAGGCTCGCAGTTCCCGTTCACGTATGTGGTGGAGCTTGCCAACGGCATCATCGGGTACGTTCCGGACGAGGAAGCATTCAGCGCGACCGGCGGCGGGTATGAGACGGTATTGACCAGTTACTCGAATCTCGAGGTCACTGCGGGAACACAGATCGCGGACGCGTGCGTCGAGCTTTCACGCCAACTCCAACCAACAGCGGCACCGGAACCGCCGAAGATGGAACCGGCGACAGCCATGTGGGGATACGGGCAACTGGGGCCGGAGCTGGAATGAGGGACGAAGGATGAGATAACAGGATCACTTGCTCGGTGGGGATAGGTATCCCCACCGAAACGTTACTGCTCATCCAGAGAACGGATTGGACGCTGATGAACGCTGACCTGGCAGATCATCGCGGATTCTCCCGGACAATCACTGCGCCCGCAGTAGGGACTGGAAGGCCGAATACCCCTCCGAAAATAGAATCTGTTCGCGAGGGATTGCATCCCGACGCGCATCATGGTGTGGGGATTCAATCCCCCCGGGCTTGGTTTCGCGTCGGGATACAATCCCCCGCGAACCGGGCGTTTTCCTTCCGCGTGGTCCCGACACGTCGGGATGGATGATTCCTTCGCCGTCGCTTGCCGTGGAGGCTTTTTCAACACACTCCAACAAACATCTGGCTCAAAGAAAGGGAATGGATCATGAGATGGGTTCTGTGGTGCCTAATTTTCGCTGCCGGCCTTGCGGTCGTTCATCCTTCTGCCATCGCGGCGAGCACGACCGCATCCGGAAACGCGCTGACGAACGGTGACTTCGAATTCGTTTCGCCGGAAGCCGATGCGCGCGGGCGGCTTCCCGTGGGTTGGGAAAAGGGATACGGTCATACCTCCGTCTTACAGATCGCTCCCGAGACTCGTCCGGGTTCGCCGGGGAAGCAGTGTCTGAAAATTGACTGCAACGACCAGATACAGACAAGCGGCGTTTACAGCGCGCTGTTCGCCATCGATCCCAGTCGCGCATTACAGGTTTCCGGCTGGATGAAACCGGGGCATTCGGAGCGCGGCCTGAGCGGCACGTATTTCGGCATCGGATGGTTCGACCGGGACAGGAAACCGATCATTCTCGTTCCGGACACACAAGTCAACTATCACTACATGCAGAGCACGCGACAGGAGGGAGCCCGGCACCGTCTCGGAGGGCTTTTCCTTCCGGCGGCCGCGATCCCAGCAGATTACTACTGTGTCATTCCTGCGACAGCAGCCTTCGCCCAGATCATGGCATTCACGATCAACTACCCCGCCCCTGTGCTGGTGGATGACATCGAGGTGATTCCCTTGACGCCTGAGGAGTTGAGGCACAAACGGCAGGAGTTGGCAAAAGCGACGCCACCCCCGGCCGGCGCTACCGCCGCGTCGCAGCCGCCGCAGGAGATCACCTCGGACTGGGCGGCTGCGTGGTTAGGCGGGGGCAAAGCGAGGGACGCCGCCAACGAACTGGCGCGATATATGGCGAAAGTGTTGGGGGTCTCGGTCGCGTCGGTTGAATGGAAGCCCAATGCCGCGAAACACAATTTCGTCATCACCGACGTGGCGCACGCGCCGTCGGCTGTCGCAAAGGGGCTCGAAGGCAAACACCGCGACGCTTTCGCCATCGAGTGCCCGGTGCGGCTTGACGGGAAAGACGTTTGCCTTCTCGTTTCTCAGGACGAGTATGCGCACGACTACCCAGTCTATTATTTCCTGACCAAGTTCATGGACGTTCACTGGGTAGGGCCGGGGGAACTGGGTGTCGTGTACGAAAAGAAGCCCGACTGGAAGATGCCCGCGAAGATCAGTGTCGTTGAGAATCCCGACTTCGAGATGCGTCTGTGGTCGGGGCAATCGTTCAGCAGTCGAGAGTGGCTGGCGCGCAGCGGTCGGATGGGGTTTCACCACGCGCTCGGATACGTCTTTCATCCCGACAAGTTTGGCGACATTCCCGAAGTGTACCCACTCGTCGGAGGACGACGATTCGTCCCCAAGCCCAAGTCGGGGGCCGGGGCGCTCAGCGGGTGGCAACCGTGCACGGGAAACCCGAAGTCGGTCGACATCGCGGTCGATCACGTGCTGCAAGAGCTTGAGAGAGGCCCGGCCATCAGCGTCAGTCTTTCCGTCAACGATGGCGCCGGAAACACGTGCGAATGCGACCTGTGCCGAGCGCAGGACGAAAAGGACGCGTTCCAGCCCGGTCAGCGCCCCAATCTCTCCGGACGCTTTTTCCGTTTCTATAACGCCGTCATGGAACGAGTTCTGGAGAAGAATCCCAACGCCTACATCGCGGTGCTGGGATATGGGGCGGTGAAGACGCCGCCAAAGGAATTCAAGGTCCATCCGCGTATCCAGGTCTTCCAGGTGCAGCCATCGATCGAGTCGTTGCGGGCATGGAAGGAAGCGGGCGCGACTCCCAACATGTATCTCTGGCTGTGGGACGGCGGATTTCTGACGGTGCGCCCTGACATGCACGTCATCGCGGAACTGGTGAGGG
>Ga0100392_1006168_pt1 | contig 10475 bp, 7 predicted proteins | sample CryGeymeta201516_FD_81548 | JGI IMG/M metagenome (GOLD analysis project Ga0100392, IMG submission 81548) | Groundwater microbial communities from Crystal Geyser aquifers in Utah, USA - Crystal Geyser metaG 2015-16 | ecosystem: Environmental > Aquatic > Deep subsurface > Groundwater | place: USA... | reverse complement strand
CATATTACTTAAGCCCAACAAATGCTACTTCCAAAAACAACCCCGGGATTGTGTTTTTCCCCATCCCGGGGCAGTTTTGGAAATCCCGGGGTAGGGATATCCCTCGATTGGTGACAACACATGTGATGTGATTCATCTTTGTGATGAGCTGTTCGATAATGATGTGACATGTTGTGTACAAATACGCGAGCGTAGCTAGTACGTGGTGGCATGTGCGCTCTAGTAATTTAACAACCAACATTCGAATGAATGTGCGTCTAGAAATGGAAGATATCATCTCGTTTCCTGGCAATTTTAATTATTAAATTTATTTATGTGCTTGTTCGTTACTTTGTTCGTTCCTTGACAAAATAATAGAAGCCTCAATACAAGTAAGTCGTCTTGGACTACTTGTGCTGATCCAGACTCTGCTGTCTGCTCTGACTTTATAGATTGGAAGATATTGATAAGTCAACGAATTCTCATTTTGCATCTATATAAATCGATTTAGTTGATCCATTGATTGATCGCCTCAGAACAGAACATCACTTACACAGTATAGCATATAGCATCATCAATGGGACCAACTCTGTATCGACTGGCTTCCGAACGACGCTACAATAGCATAATTGAACACATTCAAAATCATCCAGAGGATGTTCACTGGAGGGATCGATATGGTTCATCCGTCTTGCATCTAATGTGCCAGGCTCCAGATGTTACGGAATCCTTGTTGGAAGCTGTGAAAGCAGTCCTGAGAGCAAGTCCATCCCATCTGATTATCAGTCAAAATCGTGCTACGTGCACGCCATTGCACTATGCGGCTGGGAAGCGTATGATATGGGGAGGGGGGGATGACAGGGGCACAGAATTGGTTTTGCTGTTGTTAAAGCATGGCCCCGAGGCCGTTTCAGTGAGAACCTCCAGTGGATCAAAAGCCGGACGAACGCCCTTTCATATTGCTTGCGAAGCCAATGCTGATAGTCGGGTACTGAAGGCCATGCTCTTGATCAATCCTAGATTGGCGACAGAACCGTATGTAAAAAAGGATGTGTACAGTGTCGCGGCGCATCCATTGCAATTGCTGTGGAACAGCAGAGCCGACGCCAACCGAAGGGGTCCTACTAGCTCTACTACGAGCACCACGACATCGACAACTCACGAGAAAATGGCACTTCTCTTACGAGCGGCGCATTACGGAACCGTAGATGATACATTTCACCAAGGATCACCGGTTCTGTTACTGCACGCGGCTTGTTCGGTGCGGTGCCCGCAGGATTACTTTTTGCAACTCCTTGAACAGCACAGAGATCAAATATCGACCCGTGACGAACGTGGCTTGTTACCGCTCCACTATGCAATTGAGCATGCCTCGGTCGAGTCCCAACCCTACACTCAATTTGTAGTAGAATCTTTGTTGCAAGCCTATCCGCAGGCAGCATCCGTACCGAATATAGAAGGACGCTTGCCGTTACATGTGGCACTTATGGATTCGAAATTGACTTGGCACAAGGGAGGCATTCAAGAAATTGTATTCGCTTTTCCAGAAGCTTTGCGAATACCAGATCCAATAAATGGTCTGCCTCCATTTCTGGCGTCGGCTTATCATGCCATTAAAAGTATGTTGCATCTATCGACAACTTTTGAATTGCTTAGGACTGCTCCAGAATTGATGGAAGATATTGCGAGATGACGAGGTGATGAGTGTCCAAGGAACCGAATACAGTACATTGAGGCCATTGCTGTGGCACACGAGGCACGACCTTTCTTGTGAATTTTTTACAGGACGATAAATGAATAATGAACGTCAGAAGGTAGTGCTTGGCACTTTCAAATAACTATGTCAAACATTTTTAAAAACTAATGGAACATAACTTCACTACAATGATCATCCTTTTCCAAAATAATTTTCTCTGTTTGCTAACTTTGTTGTTTCAGAGCTTCCGTAGGTGCCGGAGTGGGTGGTGGATTGGGGCCCATGGCGTAGTATCGCCACGCCTGATAATATTCCCGACCAGTCGCAGGGTCAACAAGAATGTCCTTGTCGCGTCCTGCGTCTTGCAAAAGCAGTCGTCTCCAATGCCGCAAGAACAATCGTTTGTATCCTGCTGCAGTGTCCATGTTTTGAAACTTGGGACTTTGAATGTAATCATTGAAAATCTGCATGTACTCGGCACGTGTTCTGTGTTTGTAAAAGTCATCCAGTTCAATTACTGGAAGATTTTCAAAAAGATCCATGGAACCCAAGGGCAGTTTTGGTACAATAGGGATTACCCCAAGCATTAAAAGCTCATAGTTCCGATAGCAATCCCAGCCAGCTCCCTTTGGGCTAAAACCAAAGAGAAATTTGCTAGTGGCTCGATACTGTGCGTCAGGATTCATATGCCCGTCAGCGTGACATGAAAAGTCATCTTTATTCTTACGACCTGTGGAAGGTTTGTCGACTTCATCACAGAGCTGACGGAATAAAGGTCCTCGTGTTGCATTTGAATGCGGGTTATTAATGGCCCATCTCACGTAAACATTGTCATAAAAGGCATCGTTAATCTGATCGGTATTGTTGGTCTTCAACGCATCCCACGCTGAGGATTGGGTCCATCGTTTCCTTTGAGCACCAGAAAAGGGGTCCGTGTAATTGCGGAGTTCCCAGAACTTGTTCAGCATTCGGGACTGGTCGTGCCATTTGCTGAGCCCGAGTGGCATAGCTCTAAATTTGCCTTTTGAACGATCCTTCATTTCCTGGGTGAGCGCTTCGCCTTGCGGTGATCTTTGGTTGTTTTCAGGCAGCCACTGTGGATTGGGATTTGTACCGTACCACCGAATCATATGACTGTCTTTATAAATTTGTTCCCAGTAATTCCTAGGCGATTCACCATCCGATTCACTCGTGATAATGACATATTCATGTTTCATTTTAGGCCGGATTTTACCGAAAAAATGCGCCAGTGTTCCTGAATGATTGTCAATGCTAATGATTGTTCCAGGCTGTAAACACGGGGCTACATTTTCGTTGATTAACAAGTGGTTTCTGTAATTGTGTGCTCGAAGCTTGAAGCCAGAGTCGGAAAATTCAAGCCCGCCGCGATTGGGATATTGCTCTTGCAAGATGTCCGCAAGATCCATACCATCGACCGTGTTGACTATGTGATGGTCATCCTGGTCCAATGAAATGGCAACAGTTTCGGCACAGCAGTGAACCTCTTCGGTACTATGTGGAGGTGCTTGATGATGGCATATTCTCTTTGGCACAAACCAGGGATGGGCTCGTTCTAGAACGGTAGCCTCTTGATATGCTGATTTATAAGGTTGTTTCGCATTTCTCGCAAGATTTTCTTCGGCGAAAAAATCTGCTGGATACTCGTGATAACGTTTAATTTCGATGGGGGCTGGAGTTGGTGCCTGTGGGAGCGGCGTTTGCAGCGGCAGGAAGCCCGTCTGTACTATTTCACTATCGGATGAGAGTGATCTCTCCATCTGCGCTCCTTCTATTTGCTCCTTGGGGATCAATTCTAACCCAGATAATTCATCCTCGCCTTTAAACATGGATGGAGCATAATAGAACGACCGGACCAAGAAAAATTGGAAGAAGGAAGAGCCCAAGATGAAGAGCCACATTCTCAACGACCATGCTCCACTTCGTTCATGTTTGTGTGTGTGTGCGGTATGCACGATGGTGCTACTGCTACCTAAACTACGATTTGTTGTGCTTGCGGGCCGCGGCATCTTGAATCAGAGTGTAGCTTGTGTTAGATGCTTTGCAACGTGTGTGATTTGTTATTACAGTACTCAGTACGTATTGATCGTGCTTCGATGCAGCTTTCGCGCAAGAAAGATTGCGCACGGGACCGTACCAGGTAAAAAGCAAAAATTTCAAAAGTCATTGGATGACCTGGAGAGTTATGGCAATGACTGACGTGAAATCGCACTCCTTCCGTTGATACTGTAGCCCCCTCCAAACCTATTATTGAAATCTGTTTTCCATGATCTTGTTGGCGATAAAAAAATTAATAGTTTGCTGATTAGAAAATAATCAAAAGCTTTTTGGTTGATTGCATTGCATACCTACCTGTAACCAGTTCGATGGCAGAAGCTAGATGACCCATTCTGCCTCTATTACTACTAGCTAGTGGTAGCTGCCTACCAAAACACGCTTATTGCGCAGTAAAAGTGGCCGTGAGCAGAGTTCAGTTCTAGCGCATATACATGTTGTAGTATCAGCCGGACAGACTGAAGAAAATGAAGTTTCAACTCAGACATGAATGTAAGGCGCAGAGGATCGATAACAGGACTGAGGCATCTAACAATTTACCAAGTACTGAAGGAGCTAGGAACAGCTAGCTGGCTAGTAGTGAAGAAGTAGAGTACTCTACGCAGTAGCCACTAAGAGATCAGTGATCTTTGGAAGAAACCCAGGGTTTTCCTTTCTGTCATCTCGAGCGTTCATGGTTCGACTGGTGCGACAGGAAAACCGGAAATATCTTTATTTGCTGCCCCAAGTAAGTGTTCATTAAAAAACGGACGTCCTGTTGGAGGCTGGTGCAATAGCACTACACCGTGTAGGTAGCATTGTAGGCAGCTGTAGTTGTTTGCCTCCTCGCTACTAGTGCGATACAGCAGCTACTTGGTTGATGAATGACGTAAATGCTTCCTGTTTGCGTTCGTCCGCGCATTGCTACTACTAAAACACCTACTCGACTGGTAGTATACTCGAGTATTCAATTATTTTAGACCCTTTTTACTAGACTACATAAATACCAGTAATAATAGTCCGTGCTTATGCCCTTTGTTGTCTGCCATGGACAACAAAAGAAATTTTCTCGACGCACGAAGCAAGACGAAAAGCTTGGCATGCGTAGCCACTCCAAAAAAATGTATCAAAAGAGAGAATCGAATTCTCCTCTTTTTTCAAAGTAGCTTCACTATGTACCCAGAAGAAAAGTCTTGGATTGAACTCTGTGTCAATAGATGATAGAACAAGACAGGTGTTGTCATCCGAATCGAAAGTGAGAGGTTTTGTTTGTGTGTGCATTAAATCGAAAGGAAGGCAGTAAACTGAATGAACAGCCAAGGAACTCTCTGGTGCCTTGTCTACTACCAGTCTCCCTCGCAGCTTCCAAAGTAATTTAGTACTCTATATTATATTATTTTGAATATCGGTGTGGTGAAGGACAGCGGTGTAATTAGACAACAACTCCGTTAAAAGAGATAGAACGGTATATCAGAGTGAGGTGCAGAAACTGGTTGTCTGAGTAGTTGACATTAGATTCCCTGACTAGCCTGTTCTCTTGGACAACAGACCAATAGTTCAAAGTTCAAACGCTCTATTTTAACGGGACACCGTGTAAACTGTGAACAAACAACTGGTATTCTTATCAACAGCTTCAATGCAAGCAAGTCAGCAAAACAGCCTTGAAGGAACAACCAATAATCGCGAGTGGTGGACTCGAGCGGACAAGAAGAAGAAGGAGAAACGAAAAACGGAGGATCGAAAGACCAAGACGAGAAAGAAGTACTCTCTTACCTCCAAGAAGATCCATCCAGTGGCTGCAATGGCTGACGGATCCGAACCTGCCGTGTCCACTACATCGGACGACCATAAAAATGGCGGCGAAACTTCCAAGGAAAAGGATCCCAACTCTAAAGATTCACTCACAAGTGATACTGCCCCAGGGCTCGGTCAAGTCACGGACTTCTCCTCCTCCGAAGAGACGAAGATTGATTCGAGTCCCAACAAACTGGTCGATCCTGCACCGCCTGTGCGGGAGAGCAGCTACACCTCAGATAGCGATCCTTATATTTACAGTGATGACAGCGAGTCCTTATCTGACGCATACTTTCGACCCAGTTTCAACGATTACCCGGCAGTTCTGTACCCGTCGCAAAGATTAGTGTCTTCCGCGACCAGTTCTGCCTTGGAGATTGATCCGCTGAATGCTTTGCCTCCACACCCCAATAGCTCTAACCCTGGTGGCTATGGCACTTTACACATTCCAACTTCTGAATACTCCGCTTCATCTTTCAAGAAGACTGCATCTATCGCATCCATCATGGAGGATGCCCCCGTCGAAGACGAAGAACAGCAGTTTTTGAATGACGACTCGGCCCAACAGCTTCACGATTATTACGGGTATACAGCGCCAGCAGCAGCTGCAGAAATGGATGCCGAATATCTCCGGAAAAGCAAGAAAGAACGACGACGACTCCGCAAGCAACAAAAGGCGGCTGCCCGACAACGCCAAATGAAAATGGTGCATAACCAAAAACAACGGGATCGAGAGCAGACCGTTTCGGAAGTAAAGGGACGGCCTCAAGATGAAACGGTGTATCACGATACCTATGTTGCCTATATTTTTGTGGCACAATTGGTTACTATCTTGATCCTGGCGATTGGTTCTGCTTCTTCCGCCATGCTGCACAAGGAAGCTCCTGCTTGGGCTACACTGAAGCAGGCTACTTCTGACGGCCAGTCTTCGGTGGTTTCAACAGCGGCAACAGTAGCACCAACAAAGGGAAAAATGACATCGCTTCCCACAGGCAACAAATCCGGGCGCCGGCTTTTGCAGTTTCATTTTGCGGAATTGGATTCTAATTATTCGCACCTCCGGCGGCTCCATAAAGCTGCCGACAATTCCGCTTCCGCCGCTAGTAGCGCAAACGAAACGGACGCAGGTAAAATAGACGACGGCGCCGAATCTGATGCAGATGCATCCGGCCAATCGCCTGCAGTTTCCAGCAGCTCCTCTAGTGAGCACCCGGAGGCAGAGCCGGTGATAATTACAAAATCGAAATCCGAGTCTCCGGAAAACGCACATGAACCAACATCGTTTACTATCGACTATCGCAATACTATTGGTCTCATTGGAATATCAGGATTTTATGCTTGTATCCTATCCTACTTGAGCTTTGGGTTTATGCTCATTATGTCGAGGGCCCTGATTCAGGTCACGCTGGTATTTTCCATACTGTTGGCTGTGGCGTGGGGTATTCTGGGCTTGACAATTAACCCGTACGGTCTTATATCGATCATGGGCTTTGGCGCGCTCTTGTTGACGCTAAGATACACCGTTTTCAACTGGCAGAGAGTTCCCTTTGCGTCCACAAATCTGCATACGGCGCTTTGTGCTATGCGATGTACCAGCGACATTACAATCTTAGGCATGGCAGCCATTATGGTATCGTTTGCTTGGTGCTTTTTGTGGAGCATGGCATTCATTGGAATCGTCGACATCTACGATCCTGCAAAGTGCTCAAATGGCACTTGTCTCTTTGAGGTTCCCTTGGTGCAGATTGGTCTCTACGGGTTTTTTCTTATTTCTTTCTACTGGACCAACTCTGTCATCAAGAATGTCTTACGCGTTACAGTCGCGTCTACTATTGGAACCTGGTGGTATTATCCTCAAGAGATCAGTCCCTTTTGCAGTCCTGCCGTAGGACAACCTCTTATTCGCTCCCTGACAAAATCGCTTGGATCGATTTGTTTGGGGAGTTTGTTCTCGCAGGCTGCCCAGATAACCCGTGTCATCGGGCAATGTTTTTGTTGTGTTTCCAATTTTCGGCGGCATGCTTCACAAAATAGCTGCGAGAATCCAGACACAGACTACAACAAAAATGAGATCCATACTGCCACACTTGCAACAACAGAGGAGGAGACCACTGCCGAGGAGGAGAAGCCTGCAGCTGCTTTGTCGACGGCGCCTAAGGAGATGAGTGTCCAATCGAGCTCCAAGATTGCCATTGGCCGTTTTCAGAGTGTCAATCGGTTACGCGGCTTCAATCGCTGGGCTTACAGCTACATTGGATTGTATGGTTATGGCTTTGTAGAGGGTGGCGAAAGAGCCCTCGAACTTTTTGAAGCCCGTGAGTGGATGGACGTTGTCCGTGATAATCTCATTCAAAATGTCCTGATGATGGCAAGCATCGTGATTGGAGGTAGCACCGGCTGCTTTGCCGTGCTTGCGGAGGAAGTGGATGGATATGATCTTACCACCTTCCATAAACCCGTGACAACCGTTTTTGTGATTGGATCTGTCCTTGGAGTTGTCCTGTCCAATGTTCTTTTATTGGGCGTTGTGAGCAGTGCCGTGAACACTGTGTTAATTTGTTTTGCGGCAGGACCGTTTGAATTCAACAAGAATCATCCTCGATTAAGTCGAGAGATGCGAGAGGTTTGGAGTCAGCAAGTTTGGGAACCAGCAACATGAGCGTGTATTGTTGGAGCTGGATGGAAGCTAGCTACTATTTGCCTGCCACGAACCGCTACGCACCACCGAGATCAAAAAATGATTGTCTTGTACTGTATACATGTATTTATTCATATGCATATCCTGCATACTGTTTCGTTCTCCTTCCTTTCTGGCGAAGAAGATTTGGATGGTATATGTTCACTGTTTCCGAGTAGTCCAAGCTCACTGAATCAAAATTGCTTGGTTCTTTGAGCTTGTGAAGTAACAATATTTACCTGTTTGTAAAATTATGATTCAATTTATCACACGCGCCTTACAAAAGTAGACCCCATGTTTGAACTTCAATATTTACTACTCTGAATAATAGCTAGCTGAATGTAAATGTTGCTATACATTGTTGATAGTAATGCATCATGCAGCGATGCAACGCTTGATATTGAAAAACAAACACAATTACTATACAGTATGTATTTTATTGGAATGCTGTTGACACAATGTGTTGGTGGGGGCTCTAAACCTGATGATGCCAGGAGTAGCCCCTTTTTGCTTACAATGGATTCGAAACAAATAATCTTTCTTTCAACGTTTGATACTACTTCATCCGCCCTACTCTTCAATTTAGTCATCCAAAATGGTAAACTCACCCAGCCAGGTGCGGACTACCTCATAGGTAAGGAACATGAGGGCAGAGTTGGGTACAACCTTGAGCAAGTGAACACCCATTCCAGAATAAAGCCCTTTCGCTCCTTCTTCCGCTGCGATTACTCGTAGCGTTGACCACATTCCAGTGTATTTGAACAAGCCCTCTCGTGCTTGTTCACGCATTCTGGTTCGCGCCACTTCGTGGGGATATGTGGCCATTGCAGCAACCAGCTTCGCTGCTGCAGCCGCCGTAAAGTACGTTCCTTTCGCGAGCTGATCCGTTGGTTTCAGTCCTTGGGCTGCCCTTTTTTTGTTTTGGCTCGCCACAAGTCTGGTTTTGATTTGTTCGTAAAGAATAAATTGCATAGCTCCTTCTGTGCAGCCCCAGTAGCTGGCTTGAATGCCCTTGTAAAATCCTCCGATCCCTTCTTCCCGGAAGATTGTTCCAATTGCATCACCATATCCCGCGTACGCTCTCTGTCCAACCGCTTCATCTGCTAGAATTTGCATCCGCGCTCGAACCATCCAGATCGGATTAGTGAGCGTATTACCAACAACTCCTGCCGTGAAGCCAGAAACCAATGCATTTGGAATGGACCCTTCGGGTGCGTACGGCGCCAGTGCTTTTTTGCATCGTTGGTAGGCATAAAAATAGGCCGATCGCGAGGGAATAATACCGATTAAAGTTGGAGCAAGACCACGAAAGAAACCAGCAAATCCATCCCGCTCTAAAATTGCTTTGGCTAATTGAATAGGATGATGGCTGCTTCCAAACATTCCACCCTTGGCAGCATTTGAAGATTGCAATTGTGTCTTAACTACTTCCAATGGATTTGTTATTGTGGATGCCACGGTTCCGGCAACTCCACCAGAAAATAAACTGTACAAAGTATAAAACATCATGAATACATGAGTTTCCACCGAAATTGTTACAAGTGCGAAACAGCAAACACATACACGTGCATTCTCTTGCTTACTTGAAGGCCTCATATTGTCTCGATGTCATGGTCTTGACGGCAGCAGAGGCTCCTCCTCCTCCGCGATGATCTGGCTGCAGCCCAGCTTTGGAAACACGGTCTTGGGCATTGGTTGTCTGAGGAATATTGGAGCTACTGCGTGATGCAGACAAGGCTTCCATTTGAGGAGTCTTTTTCCGAACATTCGTCGCAAATCTCGAAAACGGAGCGGCATCGGATGCCACAAAAATCAGTGTCAGGAAAAAAAGAATGCGATTCATTCTTTAATTTTTGCAAGATGATGAAATGGAAGGCTCGATGAAAATGGATTATTTCTCAAGAGATTTGGGCATCAAAAACTGGCGATGAGAGGCAAGAGTTGATCAGAACTTAATGTCATCTATTTTGTTGTGTTTTTGAAATTTGAGTTTTTTTTTTAATTTTCCATGGCCGAGGAATATCTTCTCGGCTTAAAAGACAACTGATGAATCTCAGTCAAACCCGAGTAGTGTAGTCTTGTTAAATTTATATGCTCGGGTTTCCTCTTAAAAAGTACATTTGTGAATAGTTCCCCTCTACAGTACTAGCTACAGTACTACATCAGAGAAGAGCACCCTACGTATGGCAGAATTTCTCTGTAAGGGTTACAGAGATATCTGCCATGCCCGGGATATTTTACATAACACAAATCTTTTAGTTTCTCTAATATAGCATT
>Ga0100392_1006151_pt1 | contig 10485 bp, 8 predicted proteins | sample CryGeymeta201516_FD_81548 | JGI IMG/M metagenome (GOLD analysis project Ga0100392, IMG submission 81548) | Groundwater microbial communities from Crystal Geyser aquifers in Utah, USA - Crystal Geyser metaG 2015-16 | ecosystem: Environmental > Aquatic > Deep subsurface > Groundwater | place: USA... | reverse complement strand
TGCGCGTGTTCGGACACCTGCGACTGGTTGAAGAGGATGCTCTTTTCCGGGTCGATCCCGGCGGCGATGAACCCGGCGCAAAGTTCGCGCGTGTTACGGGTCAGCGCGGCGGGGTCCTGCCAGACGGTGATCGCGTGCAGATCGACCATGCAGTAGACACACTCATGCGTGCCGGCATCCTGCATGTCGACGAAGCGTTTCATGGCCCCGAGGTAGTTGCCGAGTGTCAGCCCGCCCGAGGGCTGGATCCCGGAAAATACCCGTGGCGTGAAAGTGGCATCGCTCATCGCATTCATCCCTCAAGGCCCCGCGCGCGAAAAGGGCGTCTGGTCAAGCGCGCGCGCTTCGCTTACCCACGGGGATGAGGCCCGTCAACCGAAGGACGCCGCGAAGATGAGTGCCAACAGCCAGAACCCCTTCAATCGATTGCCTCCGGTGGTGATCGCGCTTGCCGTGATCCTTGGCGGGCTGGAGATCCTGTTTCAGCTGGCCACGGCCGGGATGCTCGGCGGGCAGGAGGGGGTCGGCTGGCGGTTTGGCGCGATCCAGAATTACGCGGTGCTCGATCAGGTCTGGGAATGGATGCGGGCCAACAATACATATCCCGCCGCCGAACTGGCGCGCTTCGTCACTTATCCCTTCATTCATGGCGGGTTCGTGCATGTCGCCTTCGTGGTCGTCTTCATCCTCGCGCTCGGCAAGATGGTGGCGGAGGTGTTTTCCGCCGCCGCCTTCCTTGCGGTGTTTTGGCTGTCGGCGCTTGTTGGCGGGCTGGCCTTCGCGCTGCTGCTCGACAGCCGGTTCCCGCTGATCGGTGGCTACCCAGGAGTTTACGGCCTGATCGGGGCGTTTTCCTTCCTGCAATGGGTCAGCCTCGGAGTGAGTGGCGGCAACCGGTATCGCGCCTTCGGGCTGATCGCGACGCTTCTGGCGATCCAGCTGATTTTCGCGATGTTGCAGGGGTTCTACGGCGACGTGGTGGCGGACCTGTCGGGCTTCGTCACCGGCTTCATGCTGTCTTTCGTGGTCAGCCCCGGCGGCTGGCACCGGTTGCTGGTGAAGTTGCGGCAGCGGTAGTCGGCCATGCCGCGCATCGCCCCCGCACCCCGGCGCGGCGGCGCTGCGCGCCTTACCGGCCCCGCCTGAGGCCCGCCCGGATATCGGCCAGCCGGAAGGCGCCAAGCACCTGTCCCGCCACGGCATAAAGCCCGGCCCCTGCCACGACCACGGCCAAAAGCGCCGCGTAACGCAGCCAATCTGCGCCAAGCGGCCCGGCCAGCGCCGTGGCCAGCCCCCAGATGCCCACGCCCATCACCGCAGAGGCCAGCACGAGCCGCGGCGTCGCGCGCCGCGCCCTGGCGTCAAGCTGCGCCGCCTGCCCGAAACCGCGCGCGCCCCACCACAACAGCCCGGTCATCGTCCACGCCGCCACGGTGGCCGCCACCGCCGGGGCCAGCCAGCCGATCAGCGGCATCAGCCCGAAGGCGAGCGCGGCGTTCACCACCATCGCCATCAGCGCGTAGCGGAACGGTGTGCTGGTATCCTCGCGCGCGAAGTAAACGGGCTGTTGCAGCTTTTGCAGCACGAAGGCCGGCAGGCCCAGCCCATAGATCGCCACCGCCTGCGCGATGGCGGCGCTGTCGGCGGCGTCGGTCGCGCCGCGCTCGAACAGGACGGAGACGATGGGCAAGGGGATCACGAGGAAGGCCGCCGCGCAGGGCAGGGTCAGGATCAACGCGAATTCCAGTGCCCGCGACAGCGAATGGCGCGCGCCGGCGCTGTCCTCCGCCTTCAATCGGCGCGACAATTCGGGCAGCAGCACGATGCCGATGGCAATGCCCACCACACCAAGCGGCAACTGGTATAGCCGGTCGGCGGTGAACAGCCAGCTGATCGCGCCCTCGGTGCGCGAGGCGACGAGCTGCCCGACCACGAGGTTGATCTGCGTTACCCCGTTGGCCATCGCGGCGGGCAGGCCGACGATCACGAGGTGCTTCATCTCGGGCGTCCAGCGCGGGCGGGCCGGGCGCAGGTGGACGCCGGCGCGCTCCGTCGCCGTCCAGACCAGCGCAAGCTGCGCCAGCCCTGCCACCGGGATCGCCCAGATCAGCCATTCGATGACCGTGCCGCCGAGCCAATACCCCGTCAGCATCGCGGTGATCACGAAGACGTTGAGCAGCACCGGCGCCGCCGCCGCCGCCGCGAAGCGCCCATGCGAATTGAGCACCCCGGAAAAGAGCGCCGCCAGCGACATGAAGAAGATGTAGGGAAAGACGACGTGGCCGTAGCCGACTGCAAGGTTGAAGCGGGCATCGCCCACGAAGCCGCCCGCCGTGGCCCAGACCAGCGCCGGCATGAACATCACGCCCAGCCCGACCAGCACCAACACCACCGCGCCAAGCCCCGACAGCGCGTCGCGCGCAAGTCCCTGTGCGTCGCCACCGCCCTCAGCCGCCTTGGAATAAAGCGGCACGAAGGCGGCGTTGAAGGCGCCCTCGGCCAGAAAGCGGCGAAACAGGTTGGGCAGGCGAAAGGCAGCGACGAAGGCATCCATCACCGGGCCGGGGCCGATCAGCGCGGTCAGCACGATTTCGCGGACGAAGCCGAGAACCCGGCTTGCCATGGTCCAGCCGCCGACGGTCAGGATCCCTGTCAACAGGCGGATCGGCCGCGTTGTCATGCGCCGGCCCGTTTGGCCACCCGCGCGATCGCCTCGCGCAGCTTCTTTTCCAGCGCGTCCTGTCGGTGTCGGGCGTGCAGCTTCAGCCCGAACATGTCCTTGACGTAGAAGGTGTCGATCACCTGTTCGCCATAGGTCGCGATCAAGGCGCTTGAAATATAGATGTTGGACGCCGCCAGCGTCTTGGTCAGGTCATAAAGCAGGCCGGGGCGGTCGCGGGTATCGACCTCGATGATCGTGTATATCTCCGATCCGTCATTATCGAACGTGATATGGGTGGGCACGTTGAAACGGCGTTCGCGCTTCTTGATCTTGTCGCGCGATTGCAGCGCCTCGCTGGCCACGACCTCGCCCGCCAGCGTCTTGTCGATCATGGATTTCAGGCGCGGCAGGCGGGCGGCCTCAAAGGGGTGCCCCTCGGAATCCTGCACCCAGAAGACGGCGGTCGCATAGCCGTCCTTGGTGGTGTAGGTGCGCGCATCGACCACGTTGGCCCCGACAAGGCTGAGCGCGCCGGCCAGCCGCGAGAAGATGCCGGGGTGATCGGCCAGCACGAAACACACGCGCGTCGCATCGCGGTCGATGTCCTGGTCGGTATCGATCGCAATGCCGTGCTCGCTGGCGCCGCGCAGCAGTCCGGCAATCACGGCTTGCGTTTCGGTGTCGAGCCCCTGCCAGTAGGGGCTGTAATGGCGCGTGGTCTCGGCCTTCAGCGCCTTGCTGTCCCAATCGGCCAGTCGCGCGCGCAGGCTGCGCTTGGCCTCGGCCTCGCGCTTTTCGCGATTGAGATCCTCCAGCCCGGTTTCCAGCGCCGTCGCTGTCGCCCGGTAAAGCGCGCGCAGCAATGTCGCCTTCCAGTTGTTCCATACGTGCGGGCCGACGCCGCGAATATCGCAGACGGTCAGCACCGTCAGCAGGTCCAGCCGGGTTTTCGTCCTCACCGCCTTGGCGAAATCGCGCACCGTGCGCGGATCGGAAATATCGCGTTTCTGCGCCATGTCGGACATCAGCAGGTGATGGCGCACCAGCCACTCCACAGTATCGGACTCGTCCTTCTTCAACCCCAGCCGCGGGCAGATCGCGCGCGCCAGCCGCGCCCCGAGGACGGAGTGATCTTCCGGCCGCCCCTTGCCCAGATCGTGGATCAGGCAGGCAAGGTAGAGCACCTTGCGGTTCACCCCGGCCTTGAGAATCCTCGATGCAACGGGCAATTCCTCGATCAATTCCTCGCGCTCGATCTGGGCCAGCGCCGAGATCACCTGGATCGTGTGCTCGTCCACTGTGTAGCTGTGATACATGTTGAACTGCATCATTGCCACGACCGGGGCGAATTCGGGCAGGAAGGCGGCCAGCACGCCAAGCTCGTTCATCCGGCGCAGGGCCCGTTCCGGGTTGCCGTGTTTCAACAGCAGGTCAACGAAAAGGCGCGTGGCCTCCCGGTCGCGGCGCATCGCGTCGTCGATAAGGTGCAGGTTGGCGGTGACCAGCCGCATCGCGTCGGGATGGATCAGCAGGCCGGAGCGCAGCGCCTCCTCGAACAGGCGCAGCAGGTTGAGCTTGTCGGCAAGGAACGTGGCCTCGTCGGCAACCGTCAGCCGGCCCTGTTTCACGTCATAGCCGGGCTTGAGCTTGCGCCGCCGGCGGCGGCCCTTGAGCAGCCCGATCAGCAGCGGCTCCGGCTTGACATGAGTGGCTTCCAGCGCGGTCAGGAAGATCCGGGTCAGTTCCCCCACGCGGGTCGCGTGGCGGAAATAATCCTGCATGAAGTGTTCCACCGCGCGGCGGCCACCATGGTCGCGGTAGCCGAGGCGGTCGGCCACCTCGACCTGCATGTCGAAGGTCAGTTGATCCTGCGCGCGACCCGCCAGCAGGTGAAGGTGGCAGCGCACTGCCCAGAGGAAGCGCTCGGCCGCGTCGAAAGCGGCAAACTCCTCGCCGCTGAACACGCCAAGTTCGACAAGCTCGCCAGCCTGGTCAACACCGTGTTGATACTTTGCGATCCAGTAGAGCGTTTGCAGGTCGCGCAGGCCGCCCTTGCCCTCTTTCACGTTTGGTTCGACCATGTAGCGCTGACCGCCCTGCCGCTTGTGCCGCGCGCCACGTTCCTCCAGCTTGGCCTCGATGAATTCGCTTGTCGTACCCTTGAAAAGCTGGTCGCGCAGGGTGTCGGACAGATCCTGCCCGAGGGCCGAGTCCCCGGTCAGGAACCGCATTTCCAGAAGCGACGTGCGGATGGTGAAATCGCCCTTTGCCAACCGCAGGCAATCGGCGATCGAGCGGCTGGCATGGCCCACCTTGAGGTGCAGATCCCACAGCATGTAAAGCGTCGATTCGATCACGCTCTCGGCCCAGCCGGTCATTTTCCACGGCAGCACGAACAGCAGGTCCACATCGGAAAACGGCGCCATCTCGCCACGGCCAGAACCGCCGACCGCCACGACGGCCATGCGCTCCGCTTCGGTCGGGTTCGGGTTGGGGTGCAGGTACGTTGTGGAAACGCGGATCGCCTCTGACACGAGTGCATCGGTGAGGTAGGAATAGGCCCGCGTCACGCGCCGCGCGACCATCGGTGTCGCGTCGAACGCCTCCTCGATTGCCGCGCGTCCCTGCTTGCGCGCCGCGCCCAGTTCGCGGACGGTGCGGGCGCGAATACCGGCAGCGTCGGTCTCGTCGGCAAAGGCGGCGTCGAGCCGCGCGCGAATGCCCTCCGAGTCGAAAATCTGCGCCGCGGGCAGGATCATCTGGCCCGCGGTGGTGGCTTGCGTGGGAAGGCGGGGGTTCCGGTCAGAGGCCGGGGCCGGCAAGGCGTCCTGGAGCGGGGTCAATAATTGTAACCTGATTGTTTTCTACCGTTGCGATTGCCATGGCCCGTTGGTTGGTGCCATCTGGACGCAGCCGGAATACCCCGTTCGCGCCGGCAAAGCCAGACGACGCCGTCAGTGCCTCCGCGCCGAGGGTGTCCTGCCCGATCGCGGTTTCCGCAATCGCGCGGATGGCGTCGTACCCGATCGGAGCCAGCACATGCGGCGTATCGCCGAAGGCGGCGGTGTAACGCGCGTTGAACGCGGCCGTGGCATCCGGGTCGGGCAGGGCGAACCAGCCGCCCTGAAGCCCCGACAATTCCAGCGTCTGCGACGGCACGTCCCACCGGGTCAGCCCCATGACCTGAACCGCCTCGGTATCGAGCCCGTTTTCCGGCAAGAGCTGTGCGAAGAGCGGCAGAGCGGCGGAGGCGTCTGAAGTGAACATCAGCGCATTGGCATCGGCGGCGCGAATCTGGTCGATGATATCGGGGATCGCCTGAACCACCCCTTGCTGTGAAAACTCATAGCTTCGGACACCCGCTATGGTGCCGCCGGAAAGCGTGAAGGCGCTTTGCACCGCATCGCGCGCCACTTCGCCGGCAAGGTTTTGCGCATGCAGGACCATCACCCGCCCGCGCCCCTGTGCCACGGCATACCGTGCGATCCGTGTGGCGCTGTTCTGAAAGGTATGGCCAAGCACGAAGACATTGCCACCCGCGATCTCGGTGTTGTTCGAAAAGCTGAGAATGCTGACATTGCTGTTTGACAAGGCGACACCAACGGCGGCCGCCGCGTCCGAGCGCAGTGGCCCGACGATGACGCGCGCGCCCTGTTGCACGGCCGTGCGCGCCACGGTGGCGGCCTGCGCGGGATCGGCGGCGGTATTGTAGACGGTGATCTCGAATTGCACCCCCTCGAATTCCGACGCGGCCAGCCGCGCCGCGTTTTCAAGGCCGCGTGCCACGATTTCGTCGCCCGGGCTGGCCGAGCCGTAGGGCAACAGCAGGGCCACCTCGATCGGCGCGCCGGATCGCACCCGCGGCCCATCGCCCCCCGGCAATCCGGCCTGGCAGGCGGCAAGAAGCATCGCGCCGAGCATCAAAAGGACTTGGTGTCGCGCCTTGCGGACAAAACGGAAAAACGTGAACATGCAGGGCCGTCTCCGGATGGCTCAATGAGGATCGCGCGGACCCTACGCCGACGCGCCAGCCAAGTAAACGCCAAGAGGTTCGCCCATGTCCGATCAGCCCCCGTCCGCCGGTGCCAGGCCCTTGCGTCTGTCGCCGGGGCTCTACCTCGTGGCGACCCCGATCGGCGCGGCGCGCGATATCACCCTCAGGGCGCTTGATATTCTGGCCGGGGCCGATGCCATCGCTGCCGAGGACACGCGCACGGCACGCAAGTTGATGGAGATTCACGGGGTCGCTGTCGCCGGTCGCCAGATGTTGGCCTATCACGACCATAGCGGCGCGGGCACACGTGACAGGATCCTGGCGATGATCGGCGAGGGCAAGGCGGTGGCCTACGTGTCGGAGGCGGGAACGCCGCTGGTCGCCGATCCGGGCTATCAGTTGGCGCGCACGGTCATCGAGGCCGGGCTGCCGGTGCTGGCCGCACCGGGCGCCTCGGCGGTTCTGGCCGCGCTTGCGGTGTCGGGCCTGCCGAGCGACCGGTTCCTGTTCGCCGGTTTCCCGCCGCACGCAAAGGGCGCGATGCAGGCATGGCTGGCAGAGCTTGCGCCGATCAGTGCGACGCTGATCCTCTATGAATCACCGCGCCGCGTTCACCGATTATTAGATGTTTTGGCGCAGGTTATGGGCCCCGAGCGGAAAATCGCGCTGTGCCGGGAATTAACCAAGCGCTTCGAAGAGGTCTTGCGCGGAACTGTCGAAGACGTTCGAACTACGATCGCGGATCGGAGCTTGAAAGGCGAAATCGTGCTGGTGGTGGGCAAGGGTTCGCCGGTCCAGGCCAGCGCCGAAACCGTGGAGGATGCGTTGCGACAGGCGCTGGAAACCTTGTCGGTCAAGGATGCAGCAGCGCAGGTGGCTGCCGATCTGGGGCTGAAGAAACGTGACGTCTACCAGGCGGCGCTGAAGCTGGAGGCAAGTGAATGAGTGGAAAGATCAGCTATCTGGCGGGGCTTTCGGCCGAAGACCAGGTTGCGCGGCGCTATGCCGGGGACGGCCACGTGATCCTGTCGCGCCGCTGGCGCGGCCGGGGTGGCGAGATTGACCTTGTCGCGCAGAAGGGCGGCGAAGTGGTGTTCATCGAGGTCAAGAAAAGCCGCAGCCATGCCCGTGCCGCCGAACGTCTGTCGCAGCGGCAATTGTCGCGCATCTACCAAAGTGCAGAGGATTACCTCGGGCACATGGCGGGTGGCACCGCAACGCCCTGCCGCGTTGATGTCGCGCTACTCGATTCGATGGGACAGATCGACATCGTGCCGAATGTGATGTGTGCGTGACGCCATTGCACCTTTCCGCATCGCGCGCCATGAATAGCGCAGCATTCGGAACGGAGAACGCCCATGCCCCTCAAGGTTGCCATACAGATGGACCCGATCGGTGCGGTTGATATCGACGCTGACAGCACCTTCCGCATCGCCGAAGAGGCGCAGGCCCGCGGGCATGACCTGTTTTACTACACGCCCGACAAGTTGGCCTACGAGGAAGGCCGGGTTACGGCCCGGGGGTGGCCGCTGGAGGTGCGCCGGGTCAGGGGCGATCATTTTGCATTGGGCGACCCGCGCGAGGTCGATCTGTCGGACTTCGATGTCGTCTGGTTGCGTCAGGATCCGCCCTTCGACATGGGCTATATCACCAGCACCCATATTCTCGACCGGATCCATCCCGAAACGCTGGTGGTGAATGATCCGTTCTGGGTGCGCAACTATCCCGAGAAACTTCTGGTTCTCGATTTCCCCGACCTGACGCCGCCCACCACCATCGCCCGCGATCTGTCGACCCTGAAGGATTTCAAGCACCGGCACGGCGACATCATACTCAAGCCGCTTTACGGCAATGGCGGGGCAGGGGTGTTCCGGCTCGATCCGAATGATCGCAACCTCAATTCGCTGCACGAACTGTTTGCCGGCATCAACCGCGAGCCATTGATCGCGCAGAAATTCCTGCCCGATGTCTCGGCCGGCGACAAGCGGGTGATCCTCGTCGACGGCGAACCGGTCGGCGCGATCAACAGGGTGCCGGCAACGGGCGAAACGCGATCCAACATGCACGTGGGGGGCCGGGCCGAGAAGGTCGAGATGTCGGCGCGTGACCGCGAGATCTGCGCCCGCATCGGCCCGCTTTTGCGCGACAAGGGGCAGGTCTTCGTCGGCATCGACGTGATCGGTGGCTGGCTGACGGAAATCAACGTCACCTCGCCAACCGGTATCCAGGAGCTTGAACGGTTCGACGGGATCAATGTCGCCGAAAAGATCTGGCAGGCAATCGAGGCGCGCCGGGCATGAGCTGCCGGGCGCGCCTGCTCAACTGGTGGCTGCGCCATGTCGAGAAACCCGCGCTTGCGCGGATGGGCGGGGACGACCTTGATCGGGTGCGCCGGCGGTTCGAGTTCCAGGCGCGGTTGCTGTTCCCGCTGCCGCGCGGCCTTGCCCGACGCTGGACCACCCGTGCCGAAATGCCGAGCCTCGAAATCGGGCCGGAGACGTGGCCGCGCCTGCTCTACCTGCATGGCGGCGGCTACGCCTTCGGCAGCCCGCGCACTCACAAGGGCCTTGCCGGTCGGCTGGTTGCGCGCACCGGCCTCGGCGCCGTGGTGCCCGACTATCCGCTGGCACCGGAGCATCCCTTCCCGGAGGCGGTTCATGCCGTGTTTCGGCTCTACCGCGACATGGCCGCGCAAGGCCCGGTAATCCTTGCCGGGGACAGTGCCGGCGGCGGCCTGGCCCTGGCGCTGCTGGCGCAGATCTGCGCCGCGCCCGACCTGCCGCAGCCGCGCGCGATCCTGTTGCTGTCACCATGGACGGATCTGACCCTGTCGGGCGAAAGCTTTACCAGCAACGCCGACGCCGAGGTGCTGTTGCCCGTCGGCGGGATCGCCGAGACGCGCGACGAATACCTCGCGGGCGCCGACCCGGCCGAGCCGCTGGCCAGCCCGCTATTCGCCGCGTTCCCCGGCGCCGGACCTGTGCATATCTGGTTTGGCGACAGGGAAATCCTGCGCGATGACAGCCGCCGCCTGGAGGAGCGACTGCGCGCGGAGGGCGTCGATGTGCACCTGACCGAGGAACGCGACCTTGTCCATGCATGGCCGATCTTCCCCGGCTGGCTGCTGCCGGAGGCTGAGACAACGCTCGACCAGATGGCCGATGCAGTCCGCGCCACCCTTTAGTTCTTTGCCGCAATCAACCGGAAACCGAGCGCCTCTGCCACATGCGGCAGGCGCACCGTTTCCGACGCTTCGAGGTCCGCGATCGTCCGCGCCACCCGCAGCACCCGGTGATAGCCGCGTGCCGTCAGGCGAAAGCGGTCGGCGGCCTTGACCAGCATCTCGCGCCCCTCCGCATCGGGCTCTGCAACCGCGTCAAGCAGGGCCCCCTCGGCATCGGCGTTGACCCGCGCCGGCGCGCCAAGCGCCTCGAACCGCGCAGTCTGCCGGTTGCGCGCCGCCTTGATCCGAGCGGCCACGGTGGCGCTGTCATCGCCCGAGGCGGGCAGGTCGAGATCGGTGAAGGCGACCGGCGGCACCTCCAGCCGCAGGTCGAACCGGTCCATCAGCGGGCCGGAGATCTTGCCAAGGTAATCCTCGCCGCAAAGCGGCGCCCGCCCGCAGGCCTGGTTCGCGTCGTAAAGATGCCCGCAGCGGCAGGGATTGGCTGCCGCGATCAGCAGGAACCTGCACGGATAGGTGACATGCGCATTGGCCCGTGCGACCACCACGTCGCCGGTTTCGATCGGCTGGCGCAGGGTTTCCAGCACCTGCCGAGGGTATTCGGGAAATTCGTCAAGGAACAGCACCCCGTTATGGGCAAGGCTG
>Ga0100392_1006148_pt1 | contig 10490 bp, 3 predicted proteins | sample CryGeymeta201516_FD_81548 | JGI IMG/M metagenome (GOLD analysis project Ga0100392, IMG submission 81548) | Groundwater microbial communities from Crystal Geyser aquifers in Utah, USA - Crystal Geyser metaG 2015-16 | ecosystem: Environmental > Aquatic > Deep subsurface > Groundwater | place: USA... | reverse complement strand
CGGTTAGCGTGGTCCTAACCATCCCCCGAAACAAGTTCGGGGGGATTACCGAATCAATCGGGTATGTCCGTCTTCGTTTCAGCAGGGACAGTATTTTTGACGACCTACTTATGTCTGTCGGAGACGGGCCTCTTTCCTCGCAAAATCGTTTCGGCCGAGCAAGCCTGAGCCCCAGATTGAGACTCCGTTCAGCAGACTGGTCATCGTGTGCAACGATGAGTAAATGTGCTCACTGGAACCGAGGGTTGTCACATACACCCCCCACGGCTTGCTGCAGAATCGGACTCGCGCCGTCAGCAAGTTCTCGTAGTCTTCATGCTCGCCGGTGTAGAGAACATCGGAAAATGAGAGCGTCGGCATGATGTAATCGAAGGATGCGTGATTGACCAGGAAACCGTCGGGGCGCCGAGACTTGATGCACCGATACATCCGTTTGACTGCTTCCCGCGTGGCGAACATTGGCCAGGTGGAGCGCCGGTTACCCTCGTCATCCCGATAGCCGCAGCCATGCGCTTCGTTCTGACAAGCATAGACGTGGGTGAGCCCATCGGTGTAGACGCCGTCAAACCCGAAGGTGTCCATTGCCCACACCGCGCCGCCCACCAGATAGTCGGCGAACCCTTTTGCTTGCAGGCAGCAGTTATAGAGGTGGTAGCCCTCCGGCGCGCCAGCAAACTGCCAGGGCAGTGTGGACACGGGACGAATGCCCCACTCGTCGCGGAACTGGTCGAGGAGAGGCGAAGGACCTCCCACCGCCGGATAGGCCGCATAGGGAACGATCTTGATCCCGTGCTTATGGTAGTTGTCCACTTCCTCTTTGAGCTTGGGCACCGTATCTCCGAAGAGAACCGGCTGGGCGTAGTACTTTCTCATCGCTTCCTGCCAGAGCCAGTGGCTGGTCACCTTCACGCCGATTTCCTGCATGACCTCATAGGGCGTTCGCACGGGCCCCACTTGCAGTTGCAGCGCCTGCCCGAACTTGCCGGCGACGAAACTGCTGCCGATGGAGGGTGTGCCTCCCGCCGTGGTCTTTGCGTCTTCGCCATCCGGCCGGAAGGAGCCGTTGAGGGAGTCGAGAAGCAACGTGTCTTCTTCCCTTTCCAGCGGCGCGTTGGCAGCCGAGTAAGACTCTCCTCTCCATCGCGCGCCGCGCGATAACCTTATTTCGTCAACAATGATCCCGGTGTATCCTTGCCACTCGCCCCGGCATCCGAACCGCAACTGGCTCGGCGCGCGGGTCAGCAGCTCCTCCATTCCCGGATTGGGCGCCTTCCCCGACAGCTTTCCGTTGCAGTAAACCGCAACATTCGACGCGTCCCAGGTGACCGCCATCGCGGAGAAGGATCGGGCATCAATGGGAACCTCCGCTGCGAGAATTCTCTGGTCATTCAGGAACAGGGCGAACTCGTTCGGTCGATCGGGAGTGAGCAGGAACGCGTTCAGCGACTTCTTTCCTGCCTGCAAGCTGAAGACCTCCGTATTGCTGCGGGCCTTGAGTTCACTGCGTTTCAGCGAGAACTCAAGCGTGCCCTCTTTCGGGACACCACCTTCGGGGAGTGGGTAAGTCAGGTGTTCCGGATAAGTGAAGCTGCTGTTGTGGTTCCAGGATGGGTAGGCGTATGGATCGTTCTGCGGAATCGGCCGCACCGGGGTCGCCATCAATCCGAAGGAGTAGGAAATGGGTTTGCTGAGAGTTGTCGACTGCGCGACGAAGTTGGCTCGCAGGGTCGTTGCCTTCTCGCCGGGTATGACTTGCAGCATCTTCTTGTCGTTGGGGGTCCAGTACTGATCCCTTTCCGAGTAGAAGGCAATGCCCATGTCATCGTTTCCAAGCCACAGGTACGGCAGGAAACTGCTGTCGTATGGCTTCTCAAAGACAAGCACATTCCCCGACGCTCCAGTGGATGCGAGGAGAAACTTCACCAGTTCCTTCTGCAGCGGAAGTGACAGCGCCAGTTCATCGACCTGCGTTGGCTTCGAGGGTGTCAGTGTCAGGTCAAAGCGAGTGAAGCCGTCGAATTCCACTGTCGAATGCCACGTGACGGCGATATCGCCCACCGTCTGATTGCCGGTCAAGGAGACGGCATCCGGCTGGGACACTCCCTTGCTTCTGCCCGCCTTGGTGAGGTCGGTCACGACCCCCGCCACCTTCAGGTTCAGCGTTGGCGACGCGGCCAGCAGAGATTCCTTCTGACTGATGATCTGTTGCGGAAAGATTGATTTGCCAAAGACATAGTCGCGACCCCACACCGACAACGCGTCCGCGGTTTCCTTCACTGGCTGAAAGGGCGGGGGCACGGAATGGTCGACGCCGAGATCATTCTTCCACCATGTCGGTTGGGGGAATATCCTCAGGGCCTGTTTCGCAGTCTCGAGCGCCTTTCCCTCCGTTGCATCGGCTCCCGGCGCTGCCATCGCACGCGCTTCCACTTCATAGTCACCCGGAAGGAGTTTGTCATTGGCATATCGGGACGAACTCACTCCGTTCACGAAGTCCTTCAGCGCCACGCTACCAACCAATTTGCCTTCAGAAGACTTGATGCCGCACCTAACTTCGGCGACTGGCTCCTTCATGCCGCGTATGTCCGCCTTCAGTTGCAGGTATCCGGCGTACGGGTAATTCGCTACGAACAAGCTGACGGCCTTCGCTGTCTGGAAACTCAAATTCTGGTAGAAGAGAGACTGGCCCTGCTCATCCGCAGCGGAGACGGTCATCACGTATTGTCCGGTTGTGAGTGGTTGAGGACGGATCTCGGTCGAGTTCGCGTCGCGGAGCGGTTGCTCGTATTTGAAGATACTGTTGCCCTTGGAATCGAGGATTTCGGACTTCACGGTGACAATGGGCTGGAAAGCGCCGGTCAACTTCATTGTGACCGCCGGTTCCCCCAGCTCAAACCCGGCAAACTTCTCCTGGCGCAGGGATCGTTCTCTTCCAGTGAACACCAACTCGCCAAAGTAAGCTGGATTATTGTAGTTCCCGCCGGTGAATGCCCAGGTGGCCGCGCTGCTAAATCCCGCGGCATCATCGAGACAAAAGTTGGCTTTCCACACCTCATCCGCCTTCGGTGGCCGACTGACCCCGAGTGAACCGAAGGGAACGAACACCTCCGCCGTCCACTGCCCGGGCTTGCCGTCGGTTTTCACCTCCCACTCAGGGTTGTAGCCTCCCACGTCCGCTTTGTCTGCAACCGTTCTGGCGTCGAACTGCGTTCCCGACGCGCTGGCGATGAACTGGTAATAACCGTCTGGAGCCGATGCGGGCTGCAGGAAGACTTCGACACTGTCGTGCCCTGCGTAAATGGGGGCGTCTCTCTCTGTGAGCGTGGCGCGGGGAGAACGGTTCTGCGACAAAGTCGCCTCCAGACCAAAGTACAGCCCTTTTGCAGTGTAGGCTGCGTGCATTCGTGGTTGCACCGCGACGATGTCTCGCTTGTCGAAGCTGGTGAAACCGCTGATCTTCGCGGCCTTCTGCCAGAAAGGATCGGTCAGCTTTCCGTCCACTGTTGGCGCGTCGTCGAGCAGAGGGAGGCACGCTCGCGGGCGGGTGCTGATCTGCCCAGGCGCAGGCCCGCGAATCATAAGGTCATCGAGAGCGAACTCGCTTTCCACCGTACTCCAGCCAATGAGGCTGCCGAGAATCAGATAAAGCTCGTCTCTTTTCACCGGCACCGCGCCAAACAGACCCTCCCACGGAACGGTCTCCTTCTTCTCACCGTCGCACCAAAGTTGCAGCTCGTTCCCCCAGCGAAGGGCGAGATGGTGCCACGCGCCCGGCTTCCAGACGAAGGGCACGCGCTTGACAGTGAGCAGGTTGCCATCCTGATTCCGGACGCAGAACGAGACGTCCTCCAGACATGAATAAACACTCACCTTGCTGTGCCCCGGCCCCATAAAAGTTGCGAACATCTGGTTCCGCAAAACTGTGCGTGTCCGTTCGTTCTTGTCTGCCGGGTCGAAATTCAGCGCGACCTGAAAAGACAGTTCCCCACCGGCGAGGTCCACGACGGGAGCGCCTTGCAGGTACCGAACCTGGGACAGCCCGCGTAGTCGCAGCGCTTTGCCCATCTTGCCATCGATGACCTCGCTGGTTCCCGTGATCGTCCCCGCGACGGATTTCTCGCCTTCCACCGGCGTATCGGGCCGGGTGAACACAGCGCCGTTACGTATGTCGACGGACTCGAACGGCTCCGACAACAGCAGCCTGCCATGGGGTTCGGCAAAGAGAAAATCGCCGTTTGGTAGGAGGCTAAGGGCGAAGATCAGAATTGTGGTTCGTTTCACTGGCTTGTGTTCCTTTCCTGTAAGAACTCGTCAAAGAACAACTTCGCACCCGCAACCTTGTTCCGCTGTTGAATGTCGGCGGGTGCACTGTGGGAAACGCAGATTAGTTCCTGGACGAGTTCTAAACATGGTGGTGTCCTTGTGCAGATCATCCGCCGGCCACTTGCGCAATCGGCGTCCGCAACTGGCGGGAAGTAATGGGAACAACTGGCGCCTGTTCGGTCTCGTTGCGACTCACTTTGGTCATCAGGGCAGCCGACTTCGTCGGGGACGGCGTAGGTGAGGGCATTGAAGCGGATCAGCTCCAACTGCTCCACGACCTTCTTCACCGGCATGCGCGGGTCGATGTTCCATTGTCTCTCGTGCCGCGCGAGCGAAAGGAAACGACCTACGGGCGTGGGATCAACGTCCGAGAGTTCCATGTTCGGAAAGGGCGACTCGTCCCATGTCATTCCCCGGCTCTCATAGTAAAGACGAGCGGCTTCGTCGGGCGCCAGTCGCTGGTTGGTTTTCCCCGCCCGACGCAAAGCACGGTCGAAAGCATACACGGGCTTGAGGGGGTTTTCGGGGACCTCGATGAGGAGAATTGTCTTGCCCTCGGCCTCGCGGCTCTGGATGGATGGAACCAACCGGAGATTGGTGTTCCGGGCTATGCGGTTTGTGATGACCTCGATCGTGCCCTTGCCCACCGGAACGCCTGCCACATGCCCGTCATCGCTCACACCAACATACACAGCGCCTCCGCTCCCCGAGGCAAAAGCCGCGCACGTCTCAACAATCTCGTGAGACTCGCTGAGAGATCGTTTCCATTCAACGGTCTCGCTTTCGGGAGCGATGGAAGGGAGTCCGGATTGTGGTCGCCTTGTTGCCATGTCTCGTCGTTGTTCCGCATCCCCGAAATCCTGCCATAGTATACAGACGCAATGGGGAGCTGTCACGCGTGGGTTGACGATCTCCCCATTGTTGGTCTATCAAATGAACCAAAGCCAGCAGCGCCGCGTACGCTCGCTGATCAAAGCTCATATCCGGGAATCTGGTAGGAGCCGTACAGATCTTTCTCGGTCCTCATCCACTTGGCGTGACCGTCAGCCAGACCAAAGTTTGCGCCGCCAGTGTGTGTTTCCGCGATATCGTACCAGCCGCGCACGCCCCAGCCACTGAGGCTATTGTAGGCTCCCGCCTTGGAATCGACGATCAAGATGGTAGTAGCGGGCGAAGCGATGGTAGACAGATGGGCGCCAGTCGCTCCGCGGACCGTGTTGTACCGGTAAGTGCGGGAATACCCCACCGTCGCCGATGGGCACACATATACCTGGAGGCTCTTCACATAAGGGAATATCCTTTCGTCCCAGAAGGGAGCCTGCGGGTACCCGCCAACGAGCGGCAGCGTCCCGTCCAGCGGCAGACATTCGTCGTAGTCATTGGTGTACATCATAATCCCGAGCATCAACTGCTTCACGTTGGACAGATAGGATGCCTGCCGCGCCTTTTCCCGCGCCCGGGCGAACACGGGGAACAGAATCGCCGCCAGGATGGCGATGATCGCAATCACCACCAGCAATTCAATAAGGGTAAACCCCCTTCTTCCCGGGCGCATGGCGCAATGCCGACCTCGCATGTGCATGGGAACCGATTTCAGCATCATCTCTCGTTACCTCGCTCGTATTGAATTTGTGGGACAACACCGATTATTCCCATCGGCCAATATGCCAAACACCTTTTTCTGTCCATGCCTCGGACAGAGCTGTGGCAACGCTCCATCTTTGCCCTTCAGCGGACCGGACGACATTGTCCGCCATGGTCGAAGGCTGGCCGAGTTTGCCAATCCCCCCCTCACCCCGCCGACATCAGCCCACCAGCCCGTGGAATCACGTGGGGGCAAGCGCCAGCAGCCTCGAGGAGGTAGGCGCTGCCATCAATGCAGCATCAGTAACTCCCCGCCCTTTGTTGAGACGACAACACTCCGCCGGGCGTCGCTTTCAGGGATCGACGATAGAGCCACCACTTTGCTGCCGGTGTCATACGAACCGACGATGTTTCCCTCTGCCGACAGCATCACCACCCTTCCATCCTCTGTCCCTGCCGCAATTCGTGACCCGAGGGGCGCAATCGTCGTCACGCCGTCCCCCAGGTCGCATCTCCACAGCCGTGTGCCGTCGCCCTTCAGCGCATAGACGTTGAAACTGAGAGAGCTGGCGATGACCTCTGCCTTTCCATTTCCATCGAGGTCGGCTGCGAGAACCTGGGTGACTTCGTCGCCGGTGTTGTATTGCCACAGCAGTTTGCCGTCGTGGCTCACCACGGAGATGTTGGTGTCTGCTCCACCAAAGATGACTTCCTTTTTCCCGTCGCCGTTCACATCCGCGGCGCAGACCGCGTTGCACTTCGGGCCGGTGCGGGTGCTGTAGCTCCATTTCACTTTTCCATCAGAGCCAGCGCACGGCCACCAGTAATACTCGGTCCCGCAGACGACTTCAGTCTTCCCGTCTCCGTCGAGGTCGACGGCGCAACCCGCGGTGGAACCGTGGACGCTCTCGACGTGCCACTTCTCTTTGCCGTTGCAGTCGAGAGCGTAGTAGCGCCACGAGTCTGCTCCGGCGATAACTTCCTTCTTCCCGTCGCCTTCGAGGTCGGTCGTGAAGACAACCCGCGCAATTCCTTTCCGTTTGTAATAGGGAACCTCGAACCGCCAGCGTTCCTTGCCCGCGGCATCGAGAGCGTAGACATGGGCATCTTCAGAACCGGCGATCACCTCCACCTTGCCGTCGCCGTCGAGATCGTCGGTTGCGACGGCATGAACGGGCCCGTTCGTCAGGAAGGTCCAGAGCTGCTTGCCTTGTGCATCCAGCGCATAGACCTTCCCGTTAGTAGATCCGGCGACGATTTCCGAAACCCCGTCGCCATTCAGGTCGGCAGTGGCGAGGGTCTGGAAGATGTGGGTGGGGATGCCGGTCTTTCCCTTCAGCGCGAACGCCTCGGCAAGGCCTGCCCGATTCCCCCAAACCTCCACCTCCGCGATGTAGATGCCGGTGCTCTTACGCGGCGTCAAGGTCAGGCGCAGTTGCGCTGCCCGACAATTCAGGTTCTCAAATCGGTGGTACGGGACAGGATCGCCCCAACTGTTGTAGGTCTTTGTATCGTTAAGCTCCATTACTTTGCGGACGTCTTGTTTGAACCCGTCGATACTCACCTCGCCGAGCAACTGCCTCAACTGGAAGATGCGCCCCTTCGATGACGAAGTGGCGAACCAGGCTTTGACAATGACCTTCGTTAGCCCGCATGGCTTCTTGAGATCGAGTATCAAGGTGACCGGCACATCGTCGTCCCACATCACGCAATTCTCGGTGTTGGCGGTGCCCCCATCCACGAGGCGAGAGATATCCTTCGGCGTCTGAGGCAAACCGCTAAAACAATTGACCGCGCCGGGAGCGGGGGTCGCGGTGAGCGTCGTTCCGAGGTCCGCAGCCTCGAGTTGTCCAGCGTTGCCGGAGAGTAGATAGTCCACTTGCTCTCTGAAAGACCACGTCTTCTGGAGAGCAGGCGTTTTGGCTCCGGTGGTGGATGGCAACGCGGAAGGCGGCGCGATTGTCTTCGACAAGTCTCCGAGGGCTCTTGCGATCAAGGAGTCCATGCCAGTCTGCAAACCTGCGACCGGCACTCCCTGCTCGCCCTCTGTCTTGCCTGTAACGAAGTTGATGTCCAGATCGGTGGGAGTTGCCGACTTGAACTCCACCTTCTTTCCGCCGACCGTCCAGCGGAACAGCGATGCGCCGACGAGGCTCGCGTGTTGCGCCGTAACGTGGAATTGCGCAGCCGCGATCTCAACACCACCGGGTAGTCGGGCGGCTTTCGACGCATCGCCAATCCCCACGATCGCATTGGCATTCCCGGAGAGCAGAAACGCACTGGGGGAAAGTGCATCCACCTTGATTTTCAACGGCTTGCCATCGTTCTCGCCGTACAGCACGCTCACGTGGTTGAACGTCTCGCCGGGCCTCAACGTCGGGGACGCAAGGATCTGGAAGTTGCGCACAATTGGATCGCAGTACTGATAGACGGAGTAGTTGCGGCCATACTCGGCATCATCCTGCAGTTTGAGCTGGCGGCCCGGAACGGTCTGAATGTGGAATCGCTCGCCGTCCTTCTGTTCGAGGTCGAGTCCGCGGTCGGTCACGTTTGCCTTGCCGAGACCTCGCCACAGACAACGGAAGTCGAAGCGATTCGCCTCCTTCGCTTCCATCTGATCAACGACGACGAAGTACCTCTCCTTCTGCCAGACGGTGTGGCGATGCCAGTCGACTCCCGCATATTCGCGGAGCGTAGTGGTAGAGAAGGCGGCAGTTGAGAAATCGGCGAAGCGCTCCAACTCGACGTAGGAGGGGATCGTCTGGCTTTGGCCGTCCTTGAAGATGAGCACTCCATTGTGGAACTTCGGAAGCGATTTGATGTAATCGCAGTCCGCCAGCCAGATACGACCGTTCTGAGTGAGTCGCACGATGGAGTTGCCGTCGTAGTGGCGGTGGCCGCCATTGGAAAGCCCATCGAGCAACAGATATTGATCCTTCGGATCGAAGCTGCTGCGGAACACAACCTTGTCCACGCACTTCTCCACCGCGGGACGACCGTCCTCGGTGAACGAATCGTAGTACATCGGCTCCAGGGGCCAGGCGATGGGGCGTGCGAGGTCGGTTGGCTCCACGGCTTTATGTGCGGTTTCGAAGTCGCAGAGATTATCCGTGGCCCGCAATGCTCGCTTGCGCTCGATGACCCACTGGTATCGTCCGTCTTTGTAAAACCATTCTGCCGCCTTCAATGGGACATACTCTGAGAACCACCCGAAAGGACCGCCCACGTCGCCGTAAGTCGCCTGGTAGCCGAGGTTGTCCATGCCGATGATCGAGTAGTCGGCGACCTTTCTAACATTGCCATTCTCAAACATCCTGAAGTCCGGCTTGGCGAGACAGTAACGCAGCGTGTGGCCGTTGGTCAGCCACTGATAGCCATTGCAATCTTCGTGTGATTTGGTCGAGTCGGACTGAACCTGGAAGCACTCATCGGAGATGCTCATCCAGTCCTCAGCCTCCGACAGATTGTAATACTTGCCGAAGTAGTCGGCAGCGTAGAGTAGCCCGAGCGCCGGAAATGTCTGGTGGTTATGGCGCACGCGTCGGTTGCCCACAACACCCGCGGCCTTTCCCGCCACACCGGTCGTTGTGAACTCGTAGAGAATCTTCGTGATCTTCAGCCGGTCTTCGTCGGTGAACGTATCGCTCTCTTCCACGGCATCCCACGCGGGGATGAGCTGATACAACGTGAAGTCGGCATCCATCCCCCACGGCCCGCCGTAGGTGTCGGGCTTCGAGAGGTAGAAGTCGTACATCCGGTAAGCGATGGCTTTGAAAGCTTCGGCATAGGGGCGTTTGCCAGTCCACGCATATTTCAGCCCGAGATTGGCCAACTGCGAAGTAACTCCCGTGTGCGCTCCGGTGGCAAGGGCGTTTTTCCCTGCCTTGATCTGCTGGGCAACGAAATCTTTGGGCACTTCACTGAAGGTGGAGCCGAACCGTTTCTGCGCCTCCGTTCCGAGGACGGTCGAGAGAGTCGGTGGCAATGTGGTCTTCCCCGCTTTCTCCAGACGAGCCACAAAATCCTCGACCGCATCGGCGACTCCCTTCGCGTCGCTGCCTCCCAGCACCACAGCGTTGCGCCCCGTCCCCCATGGGTCGGAGACTGTTCGAACCTCGTGACCGCCGATACCTGGAAACACCGCGTCCACCGCCGTCTGGTAACGGGCATAGAGTCCCTCGATGAAGGGGTTGTTCTCCGAATTACCGAGCAGGAAAAGGTTTGCGGAGCGGACAAGCTCCGGCTTGGCCGTCTTCTCCTCCACAACAGTGAAGGCGACGCCTGTCATCTCCTGCATCCGCTTGCGGAACGTTTCGACGACTGGCTTCAAGTCTGGGGACATCGGGGCTACGATAACCGCCGTCGGTTGACCGTTCTCGACGAGGTTTGTCGTCGGGTAGAGCCTTTTCGGCGCGGTGACATCCTTCATCGTGCGCATGTTCGTCTCCTCGGTGCGAAGATTGTCGAAATAGGCGTCGAAGGTGACATTCTTCGCCTGCGTCCCGATAATCAGTTCGACCGTCGTTACCTGGTCGAGCTTGTCGCTCTTCACATTGTCCTGCTCCCAACTCATGCCTTTCTTG
>Ga0100392_1006139_pt1 | contig 10496 bp, 6 predicted proteins | sample CryGeymeta201516_FD_81548 | JGI IMG/M metagenome (GOLD analysis project Ga0100392, IMG submission 81548) | Groundwater microbial communities from Crystal Geyser aquifers in Utah, USA - Crystal Geyser metaG 2015-16 | ecosystem: Environmental > Aquatic > Deep subsurface > Groundwater | place: USA... | reverse complement strand
TCCATCCCGTCAATCATAAAGACTTGTGCTCGTCGGTAGTCAGCTCCGTAGAACACGGCCTGTTGCCGAATCCGGTCCAGCAAATTTTCTCCAGATTGTGGCTCGTTGTTACTGTCGCTGGAGCTTTCCATCCCGTCAATCATAAAGACTTGTGCTCGTCGGTAGTCAGCTCCGTAGAACACGGCCTGTTGCCGAATCCGGTCCAGCAAATTTTCTCCAGAAAGCTGCTGGTCAGGAACACCCGGATAGTTGGCAATGTGAGACGTAATGGCCAACGCCCCCAGTGCTGCATTTTTGTCAAGGATTACCGTCCTGTGTCCCGCTCTTGCCGTGTACAGGGCACAGGTGCAGCCGGCTGGTCCACCGCCCACAATACAAACATCGACCTGTATTACTTCGGGAGCCATTCCAAACACGGGGTCGATTTCTTCCTCCTCGTTGCTGGAGCTTTCCTCCTGAAATGTCGTTCTAACCACGGATTCAGTATCACGACTGGTATTGCTGCTCTTGGCATTGCCAGTGTCATCATCATCGCCATTATCATCATCATCATTGTCGTTTGTACTGAGATGTGGTGCCTCAGCCGCATCGAGCAAAACGTCCAATTTTGCTTGCAGGTTCCGAATCTCAGCGAGTCGTTGATCAAACGCATCTTCGACCAAAGAATCGAACTGTCGTATCGCATCCACGATATGATGGTGGTTGTTATCCGTAGTGGTGTCACTGCTGGTGGAAGGTGGGAAGTATTGGTGATCGTTATTGCCAAACTGATGTGACCTCAGTATGATTTGGGGAAAGCATCGTGCTTGATTTATAATCATCTTCACTGGAGGATAATGATATTGATAATGACTTTGACAAACAATAAAGTGTAATCGATTCTTCAGGCTTAAGGAAGATACTCGCAGTGCCGAAAGCAGCAGCAGTAGCAGCAGTAGCAGAAATATCGAGCAGGAAGGACATGGAGACTCTTTTGTTCTGTGGGACATGCTGAAGTGATGGATACAATCGTCGGCAATACCGGTACTACTGGAGAGATCTGGTGTAGATCTGTATGTAGATCTGTCGTCGTTTTAGAGAGCTGCAGCGGATCCTGAGTCCTGGTCGGATGAGCTGTTGACCTGCGATTATTAGTTTGGTGCGCAGTGCAAAGTTATTATTTTTTTCCCCTGTGTTTTGTAAAAAATCAAACGTAACATAATGTCATCCGTGCAAATGACGTCATTAAGATTCATTCCCGAACGTGACCACTGAACTGTTTATATAAATGCAAACCTTCTGGACGACAGGACGGGCTATTAAGGCAGACATGGTACAAAGTTTTGTTGATCGTCCAAAAAAATTTCAAGCGCTGCCACCGACATGACTGTTTCCGTGTGGGATCAAAAGCTGGAACATGAATCAGTCAAAAAGTGGTTGATTTCACAACGAAAGCACGAATAACGAAGAGAAGACACAGAAAAACTTTCAACTATATTATGACAATTTATAATACTCCTCCTGGACGGGTGAATGTCTCTCTACTAATAATACCATGCTTCCATTCCGTGCTCGCCTTTTTTTCTTCACACTTCTTATTATCCCCGTACTTAATCATCATCTTCATCTTGAACACTAACCTGGAACAATTCGATACAGCCCCCATCAAAGAGGGGTAGATTCTGATTGCGCAGGAAGATGACTCCCCACATAAATGCCGTAAACCACAGGGCAGTGTACTGGTTGGGTTGGTATTTTCGAATAACAATCGCGTGTGGAACGGGCAACAATCCGACCATGGTAATTTCGTTCAAAACAGCAAGGATTTCGGCTTCGTCAACAACGCCCTGTTTCGACAAAACAAGTTCGTCAACAACAGGCACCAAGTGCTGCAAAAGGCGGGTAACAGTTTCCATGGGCAAACTTTCCTTCAAATCCGCCAACCACGCTTCCGTTGGTTGGAATGGAGCTCCAGTTACACTACTGTGAGAGCTATGATTGTCTCCTCCGTCAACGTTGGGAATTCCCTTTTGACTCAGGGGCATTTTGTCACGATTTCCCGCCACAGTTGTATGATCTCCATAAACCTTGTGGCATTGCGTTTGAGCCTTGGCCAATGTCAAAGATGCTGCACTACCGAAGGAGTCTTTTCTTCGGACAATCGCGTACACCAAGTGAGCATTACCGTGGTACTGATATTGCAGGATATTGTTGAAGACTTCCAGCAGTAATGCCAAGTGACGGTGGGCATATTCACCGCTGTACAGGAATTTCGGGCTACTAAACAGCTCAAATAGGTTGACAAGCTTGACAGCAGCCACCAGACTCATGCTTCGCCAATATGGACTGATGTTGCACATGATAGTCAAGAAGCATGAATAAAGTGGCACTAATTTGTAGGCTCCATTGACAATGAGTTTGTGAAGAGTAATTGTCAACAAATCTGCATGACATCCTGAGAAGAGAGGCAAGTCAGTGGGAAGCTTCTGCGTAAAGGGTTTGTTCAGCGAAACACCAAAACTACGCTCTCCACTGAGCTTCAACAAAACAAAGGTACAAATGTGTACCAATCCGATCTGTGCGGGGTCCCGGCGACTCTTGTACATCAGAAAGCAAATTGGCACAATCAATTCGTTGACATTGCATTTGGTCAAGACGTGATTCATGAACAATGGATTCTCTTCCAAGAATTTCCACAACAGCACCAGCAATTCTTGAAAGCATTCCAAATCAGGTGCCGCATGAGGCAAATACGTTCCCTCACTTTGGTAGACATTGCGTAACAGACGTGAAAACCCATCAAAAACAAAGGTCAATTCTTTGGTAGAATTCAATCGTGCCAAGAGGGTCCGCATAATATTGAATCCACCCTTGCTAGCCATGTCGAATTCGACCACAGGAACGCCATTGTGGTCGACGACGGGCTCGGGACTGCCAGGAAGCCCACAATCCAATAGGACACACAAGACCTGGACCGACAATTCGACCAGTTTAACGTGGTGACCTTCGCTAAATCCACTCATGGTAGCCACGGCTCGTGGATCGTAACTCAAAATGGCATTGAGCAACGAATAGAACAAGCAAATGGCATTGGGAGCATCAGCTGCCGTAGCCACGGCCAACCACCGACTGGCCAAGGGATTGTATTCGTCCGCGGGACTAAACAGTGGATCACAGCACGAGGCCAGCATGAGGCGCAAGACTTCAATGCGGTTCTTGTCGTACTTTCGCGTAGCGGCATCAAATCCTAATTCCGACGGACTGACACCGGCTCCGGGAGCCCAACAGATACTGGTAGGTCGTGGGAGGATGGGGACTCCCCACTCGACTTTCTTTTCGCGCAGTCCAGCTTCTGCTCTCATCTCTCGATCCTCTTTCGTGTTGAGTTCTCGACTGCGCTGTTGACTGTTGCGTTTGCTCCCAGTCTTTTCGGCATCCTCGTAGAAATCACAGGTAAATTGCGGCAAGAACAACATGTGCATGGCAGCATGAACGACCAACAAGGCCAAGGGCTCTTGATCATCTTCGGGTTTGCCGATTTTATTGTCGCGGGTAGAGGACTGCTGGGATGTGTCATCTGTGGTACTTCCACCGACCATGAGACCAATTTTTTCATCGCCAGGAATGGGACTTGCACCTGTTCCCCAACACAATTGTTCTACAAATTCATCGGCATCACCGAGGTCACCTGTGATGGAGATATACGGATTGAATATGGGTATGGGTGAGGGTACAACATACAACAGGCCAACTTTCCAATTACAAACCCCCAACCCCCACATCTACAAATAACAGTCTACAAATCGTACATACTCTCTGCAGAGATAATAATAGTACAGCAAAAATACTGCAGTAGTAAATATAATAGTACACACAATGTACTCACCTTTTTCCAACAAAAAGGGCAGGATCCGTGTCAAGACTCGTACGCAGTTCAGTGCCTGATCGAAGTAAATATTGTACGGTGTTTCAACAATTTGACACAGTTGAGCCGTGGCCTGCGTAAAGAGCGTGGCCAAGTTTTCAAACCGATCATCCCGGAGTCGTCGTGCCGCTGTTGGTGGAATCAGTTCGAACACTTCCTGCGCCGAACTGGGAATCTTCCACAGTTCGTCCCAAAATTCGGCATCGTCGCTCGAAACGTCCAATTCGATGAGGGCCTTGACCGATTCCCGAAACTTTTCTCTTGACGCTGTTTGACCCATTGTTGTGTGTACTAAGAATAATGACTGTTACTATTGATATTACGTAGGAGGAATAAATAACAGAGAATCGTGGGAAGATCACGTCAATACTTGGTGGAGTTTATTGCTTTGTTGTTGGGCGTGCAGGTGAGGTTGATTGGTGAGGTAAGTAATGACAAAAGATTTGGCGGAGTGTGTGAAGCTGGTTCAGTTCCTTTCAAGTGAATCTCTGTAGGCTAGTCAAAACTCTTGTTGAATATCAACTCTGCTATATATATAATATATTAGTAGCTTTTGTTGGTGTTCGTTTGAAGTAATTTATTACGTAGTTAATAATTGTTCTGTGGTCGATTGCATTGGCGCAAGAGATCAAACCAACAAGATAGAGAGGAAGAAAATAAGTGTAATAATAAAGGTTGCTTTCGCTCAAAATTCCGTTATCTCCAATACGATTTATTTAAGCGAGCACCTAAATGATACTGTACTTTATTAAGGTTAAAGTTATTTTGTGAGCAAGTGTGAGTTTCTTTGTTTGCTTGTTTTTTTGACTTTTTACTTTATTTTTACCCATGAGGACGACCAGGACGATGAATGATGAATGATGAATGATGAATGTATCAAAGAGTTGAAATAATGACGAAAAATTATATACATAATAGATCCATTAATACCAAGAAGTCTTTGGCTTAGAGAAAATGTGGACGTACTGTCCAACGTTTTAGCGAATTGGAAGACAAGTGATGCCGACAAAATGTGCACAGGAGATCAGGAATCATCACACAGGAATTCTTCCTTCTTCCCCTGGCTTCAGGAACAGATTGCCGCTCTTTTGATGGTATGATAAGACAGCGTTGCCATGATCAACAGTGGCATCTGATCGTGTATGCATCTTGCCATTGTTGTGGTGCATGAGATCGAATATGGGTAGGAATCTCATGCCGGCAGAGCGGGTAATGGCAGCCAGGGGAGACTGTCTTGCTTCTTGCTAGCTGCCGAATCACGTTCCTCAAAGAACTGTTTCTCGCTCTGTACAATAATGCCGTTCTCTATGGACCAGTCCGTAAGCCTCGTTTGTCGTGTATCTAAACAGAGTCCATGCAACTCTGCAAGAACGGATGCTTGCCACAGCGTAGGAATTCTCGGTTCAAGACTACTGTCCGTGGACAAGTATTAAGTAGTAATGACCAATAATTCTCAGCACAGTGGGTGGCCTAGAAAGTGCTATTTGTCTGTCATCAATAAATTATATTTCTAGAGTGGAGTGATCAACAATGATCTCCAGGCCGAGCTAACCTTTTCACGGCTGCTTCCGCAATAGCCTACGACAACACTGCAATTGCCTCTTTTTTTTACACTAGACTATTGTATCATTATTTGATCCAAATTTTGCTCGGTAACTCCTCGATAGCAGATCGCCCGAAGGTTTCCTCGCGCTTGCAACTGTGGTTGTATGGTCCATACCGTCATAGGAGAGGCGTCGTCGTCTTTGTTCTTGGAGTGCTTACCATTGATGGCCTGCAATGCTGTTCTAATCCAGCACGACAATTTTTTGTTCTTGTTTGATTCTTTTTGTTCCTGCTTTTGTTGTTTGTCCATTTCGGCAGCCAAAGCCTTGAGAACTCCTTCGGATCCTTTGCCCATGGCACAGTACCGATACTCTTCCATAGTTCCTCCGGGACCCGTTTGAAAGATTCGTGTCGGACCCAAAACAGATAACGACGACGACGACGACGAGTACGAGGATGGTGTTGGATCTACTCCAACAATTAAGCAAGTACAACCCAAAGGTCGAGCACCATCCATGCGGGTCAATACGTGCTGCCATTCGGCTGCATGTTGAGCCACATCCTGCAGTGTCGGTGATTCTCCGTAGGCCTGACGTGCATTTTGGCAGTACTGTCGCAATCGATCAGCCACAAAACGAGCATCACCTACCAATCCTGTAGCTACCATAAACACGTGATCATCAATTCGTACTACGGATGATGAAGATTGGACCACCAGTACCAGTAGCTGCGTATTAGTATTTGCGTTGTTGTCATCATTGTGACATGTCACGGCAGCTACAGTAGATCCTTGCTGTTGCTGTGCAGCAATCATACCATACTCGACTTGTAAGAGACGTCCTTCATCGTTAAACGTGGTAATACTGCGATCGTAATGAGGTTCCTTGGCAGCAGCAGAGGATGTTACTAGTTTGGGACGAGTGTGGGCGGCATCCACTACTTGCAACTTGTGTGGCTGTTGGAACAGGAGAAGAATCATCAACAGTAGTAGGACATGCTCTGGAAAAACACCGCGATTCGACGGAGGCTTCATCTTTCTTCCGGTGTGCAAGGTAACGACCACCACTGGAGGATCTTCCATTGTTGTACACAGCAAGTAAAATGAATGATCATCATAATTCATAATAATATTATTTTAATTTTTTTAAGTAATATTATGTTATTATTATGCGGAATAAAGAATTGTCCACACTCGTGTGCGTCCAAGTCAAAACTCGACTCTTCTTCGATTTGTCCATTATTCAGACTTTTACTAGTCTATTATTACTGTATTATTTATTTGTTGCTGTCACCATTACTGCTTTAAATCACGGCCTACTGCCTATTCCGAAGAGTAATCTATCAAAAGATACTAGAACAGCTAGGGAAATCCGGCGTCGCTCGGCCCCATGATTAGTACTGTCCCTTTCGATGGGGAATGTGACGGCAAGAATACAAATGTAGGAGTAATTCTCTAGTAGCTAGACCGTGCAATTCTTTTATGGGCGATGGTGTATAAAAAGAGGTGAAAGGGGAAAAGGGGGGACAACTAGAAAAGTGAGAGAAGTGTTGAACAGACTGAACAGCGCAAGAGGACTAGACCTACCAGGTACTACGGTAGGTAGTCGAATAGCCTACAAAAATAATGAAAATTTAATAATACTCGGCGTACGTAACAGTTACCGGTACTCTCCTAATTTTGGAGAGACTGTGTGCGTTCCGAATATTCTGTACATCATTATCTTTCCTTTAAAAACATCGTTTCTGATCTTTTCCCTTCTCAACCAAGCAAACATAAACATCGATCACAAACTGAATGCACCGACATACAAACTCTATACACCACGGTAGCACACAGCTTTTCTTGGCGAAATAATTTTCATTTTTGGTGCCTTACCTTGTTGTTACATCACTTTGCTCAATATGTCTAACAAGCGAAATTTTGATAGCACTAACCACAACAACAATAATAATATGAATGACGAAGAAGTATGGATTTATCACGAAAAGCAAGAAGCCTTGCTTTGTGGTCAACATGCCTTGAACAACCTGGTGCAGGAGTGCATCTTTTCGGCCGAATCGTTGGCTGAAATTGCCCATCAGTTAGATGAAATGGAATTAAATTACATGGCACAAAACAATGAAGGTGGAATGAAGTAAGAGTATTTAATAGTATTGGTATATGCTAGTAGTCGTTTTTTGTTCTCCAAAATGTTCGTGAAATTGAATTGAACAATTGAACTGCATTTGAATGAAAAGCTCCTACACACACAGGTGTTTGTGTGTGTCACATCTCCTTTGATCTGCCTCCGTCCTCTCTTTCCACACTAACCAACCAATCAACCACTCCCTCTTTTTCTAGATCTAGGGAATATTTACAGCGCCTTGGCGAAGGTTCTGGTAATGTTGATCCACATGGAAATTTTTCTATTCAAGTTCTTCGCAGTGCCTTACAGAATCAATTTGGACTAGAGTTGCCCAATCTCCGACAAGAAGGCATCATCAACAAGGAACCCACCACCATGGAAGGATTTATTTGTAACAAACAATCTCACTGGTTTGCCATTCGTAAGATTAATGGACGGTATTGGAATTTAAATTCCACGGCGGAACGGCCCGTGTGTATTTCTCACTTTAATGTTGCCACGGAACTAGACAAACTGATTGCCGACGGGTACTCGGTATTCTGTGCCGACAAACCGCTACCTCAAAGCTGTAACAGTACACAAGAAATGGAACGACGCAAAGCCCGACAACACGGGGGCGTCAAAGGTAACTGGTGGAGAGAATCGGATCTTATCAGGGGTGTGAGATTGGGAATTAATGGCAGTAAAGGTGGAGATCCTTGGAAAAATGTTGGATCGGGTATGCGATTGGATGGCAGGGCACCAAGTTCGTCGTTCCAGCAGCAACAACAACAACAGCATCCGTCTGCAGATGTCATTAATGCCTTGACCGAAGAAGAACAAATACAAATGGTTATTGCCGCAAGTTTGGAACCCACCACACAATCGGTACGAACATCACCCAAAAAAGGAGGATCGAATGTTGCTTCCGTGCCTGTTCCTCCAGAACCGGCTGCTGGTACGCCAGGGTCGGTTCGCATTCAATTTCGATTGCCTTCGAATCCACGCATTGTACGTCGATTTATGGAAACGGACTTGGTCGCTGTCGTGGTTACTTTTTGCCGTGAACAAGAGGGGGGCAATGATACGTCGTTGGATCTACGATATGGATTTCCTCCCAAAGATCTGTTGCCATTGGCAAATCAGACCATCGGGGAGGCGAAATTGTCTGGTGAAAGCATCCAAGGACGATTGCTCTAGAAAAAAGAACCAGGATTCTAAAGTTCTATTAGTAGATCAAGATTTTCCAAAGTAATGCTAAAATGCCTGTTACCTAAGTAGAACAATATTCGAACAACTAAAGCAGCACCAGGTTTTCTTCCTGCAAATGATACATCAGGTAGCACACAACACTCTTGTAGGGAGCCCAACCCTTTTCTTCTGCCAATTTGTCAATAAGATTGCGATTGGGTCCAGTGTCGTCAAAGTCAGCTGCCGATTCAAGCAATGTTTCAGAGTCCGTAAGGTGGTTGATATCGTAGAGGTCGTTCAAGAAATTACGAACCGTTAAATCTCCGTACAGCATAATATCGGCTCTACCAAGAAATTGCATAAGTATGCCTCCCGCACACCAATCACCGATACCTTTCAATTCCATTAAAAGTTTGGCGGCTTCGCGGTCAGATGCTTTGGTGATCCCCTCTCCGGATATTTTTCCGCTCTCAAAGTCCTCCACCAGCGAAACAATGAATCCCGCCTTGGCATTCGAGAAGCCCGCACTTACCGGAGTGCCACCTTCATTCAGTTGGGCTCTGGCTTTCTCCAAGAAAACGCTATGATCATCGTTCTTCCCGCATGGGTGCGTGACTCCACAGAGATGGGGGTAACCAGAACGCTTTCCTGAAAGAACCTCGCAATCATTGATCAGCATGCGAGTCATCTCAGGGGTAAACATAATATATCCGTGCTCACCAGCGAGTAAATGCTCAAGAAGCATTTTTGAATCTTCCAGATCACTCTTGTTGCCACCTTCCTTGATGGATTGCAAAAACCTATCCGAAAGTTTGCTCCGCACAGAGGCTGGCTTGGCTTCGAGGCATACGCCAATCTTGATGGCCAGACGCCGCAAAAAGGAATTACCAGCATCAACGCTTACCATGGTAAACGTAATAGATCTGAGACACTTGTCAAAAAGGCGGGCTTGAGTAGGCGTCCTACAAGAGCCAGGCTCGCAGTCGCTGACCAGTGCATCGGCTCCGACACGAGCAATCAGGGCAGCCAATTTGGAATCGCAATTCGACAAGTGTGTTACTGCTTTGTAAACAGTTTCGGGATCTAAAACAACTGGAGGAGTTCTGTCTGAGAAGCGCAGCAGCGAATTCTTTGGAAGACCACCCTTTTCACGGCCTGCACAAACTTTCTTTGGTGGAAATAACCACTGTCGCACTGCCCATGAAGCGTGACCGCGTTTTGCAAGACTCTTCGCCTGGCGTACGGCCTTGGGATCCCCCTTGTTACGAATAACCTTGTTGAGAGGCTTGTACTTTGATTCTTTCTTGTTCTTCGGTGACTTATTGGCCCTGGCCGTGGATATGGATAGTTCGTCGTCATCAAAATCATCCTCCAGAAAATACATGTCTGAGCTTTGCGTAGATGCAGCCGTAGTGCTTGTACAAGTGCTAGCTGAGTCATCAAACTTAGCAAAGGCACCAGACTGTCCCGCATTTTCAAGACAGCTTTTCCAAGTCCTGCTGACAGTTCCAGACTTTAGTTTTTGGGTCCCGCCGGCAGCAAGGGCTGCTTCCAGATCAATTCGCTCCTTGTATTTAGTTGCAACGGGGGCAATGTACTCTCGGAAGAAGTTACCTGCCAAACGAATATTGCTGAATTTGGCTTCCTCTATTGTATGTTCGCACACAAGTACTACCAAGAGAAGATCTTTCTGAGACTGGCCCGGTCGATCGACCCGACCTTTCATCTGCTCAAGTTGGTCGCCAGGAGTT
>Ga0100392_1006127_pt1 | contig 10506 bp, 6 predicted proteins | sample CryGeymeta201516_FD_81548 | JGI IMG/M metagenome (GOLD analysis project Ga0100392, IMG submission 81548) | Groundwater microbial communities from Crystal Geyser aquifers in Utah, USA - Crystal Geyser metaG 2015-16 | ecosystem: Environmental > Aquatic > Deep subsurface > Groundwater | place: USA... | reverse complement strand
ACCGCTTCTTTATATTTTTTTATTCTTTGTTTACTTTTTTATGATCGTATCTGAAAAATTGGTCTAAAACCTATCATTGACTATTTGAAAAAACTATATTCTCGGACACGCTCCTAGGATTTCTACTTTATCTTTTTTTTACAATATCAAAAAAACATTGAATCCCGCTGGGATTCTTTCCGTGTTTTGTGTTCATGTTACCAAGATTCAATCCCGATGGGATTGTGCGGTTTTATAAAACTTCAAGCAGTTGTGGATTTTTGTAATAACCCGCCTGGCGGGTTAAATCTTTGCAACTTTAAATTCAACCAAAATGTACATTCCCTTCGGGAATGAATATTTCATCTCTCCGAAAAGGCAATTAAAGAAGTGAACTAAAGATTTGGTTGGCGGTTATGCCGTGATAAGTTTGCATGATTGAATGAAAAACATTCATTCATCCATTCATTTTCATTCAGTCATTCTATCGCTTTATTTGTCTCATTAATATTCTGCCTATTCGCCGCGGCGTGTCTCTACAAAAAAATTATTGGAATATTTAAATGTTTACTTAAATTTCGCTATGCAAAATCAAATAACTACTGAATTGCTTCCAATATTCGATTTACTGCTGCATGGAAGGATCGGGCAAAAAGAAACCAACTTTTTTGTAGAGCATTGCTACAAATTGGCGGTTGGTTGCGCAAAACATCACCTCAAAAAAAATCCACACCTCTACTATGATTCCGAAGTTAAGGCGGGTGATTTAGCGGTTGATGCTGTTGCCGATTTGTTTTCTGCAGGGAAGGGAGAACCTTTTGCACAAGTGATAACTTCATTTAAAAATTGGCAGCCGGAAATTACAACCGAAGATGAAGCAGCATTTTTTGTTAATTCGTTGGTCATGCGGAAAGTTTACCAACAGTACCAGTCAGCTCTTTCTTTCTCTGATCCTTTTTATACAAAAATTTTGCACGCTGTTGATCATCTTATTAAAAAAGAAAACCTGGTAAAGGATTTTTATCTCGGGTGTTGTTTTGTTTGCAAGAAAAAGATTGCAGATATTCATACCTCTTTTATTGGTGAGGACGCTTTTGCATCGCTTCCGGAAGACTTGTTCAGAGAAAGAAAACAGCTCCTGCAAAATGTTCTTTCTTATTTATCGGAAGAAACGGAATATTTCCCTGCCATTCCCTTGCATCCCTTAGTGCAGAAAATAAAGCATAGAGATTTAGACCCTTATTTATTTGAAGAAGCAACAGACGAAGCGATTTCTTTTTCTGCGGACGAGATGATAACCTTATCTTTTCATAAAACAGTTGAAAAACTTGAGCAGGTTTACATTGCAAAGAGAAAGGTTCCCGTTGAGATTGGCGAGATTTTCAAACGTTCCTTTCTTGAAATGGGTGAAGATTTAAAAGACGGCGGCTTAAAACCGAACCTTTATTATTACATTGAACAGGTATCAACCGAACTTTCAAAAGAAGAATTTCAAACGAAATATCACAACATCTACGAGTATTTGACCAAGTTATTTAAGCAAAATATCGCGGAAGAGCTAAAGCGTTCAATGGAATAGTGAATAACATTATTGTTATAATTGTCAAAATATTTTAACAATGTCATGCCTTCGGCATTTAGTTATGTTCTTTCTTGGTGTTGTTATAGTAATTTCATCCCTTCGGGATTAAGAAATATAAATCCCGATAGGGGTGATATGATTATAGAAAAATGGTAAAAAAAGAGAGTATAATCCCTTAAACCCGAAGGTTTATAAATTAGGGATGACATATAAAGTCTTTAATTTATTTTAGAATTAAAGCAATTGTACCAATTATGATGATAAACATAGCGCGGTAACCCGCATGGTTAATGGTTTAGTTTTGCCTGCCTTATCGGCAGTCAAGATGGATGACGGAATTGCACCAAAGCGCTCAAAATATCTTGACATAAAAAAAAAATTAACCGATCAATACTATAGTTGTTAAATTGGTGGCAATATGGTCCCGGATAAAAATAATCTCTCACCTTTTTCGGAGAGAACAAAAGTTCTAACTATAAATAAGAAAGACAACACGAACAGGAATGATAACAGAACGAGATATATTTAACTACATTTTTTTCAGAGCTAAAGTTTCTGATGGAAAAGTCAATGAACTTATTACCGGGAAACATTTTTCCGCCGCTATTGAATTTTATTCTTCATTAAAAGATGCAAGCGTACGGCAATTAACCATAAGAGAGAAGAGAAGTCTTGCCGCTAAAATTCCTTTTTATAAATTTAACGGTGTGTATGAGCTGCTCCCTTTTTCAGTTGGTGACACGGCAAACGGAATGCGCTTAGCTGCGAGAACAAAGAATAATGAGGAGAGCGATTCAGCAATTTCCTTTCTTTCGGACACAAAAGAGCTGCTGTGTAGAATAATTCCAACACCCACCCAACAACTCCTGTATTGTTTTTCAGTTAATCAGGAAGAATTGAAAAATTTTAAGCTAACACTTCACCCAAGCAAAATAACGTTTGAATGTAAAAGCAGTGCAGAACCGGTAATCATTCCGGCTGAATTGGCTATAGAGAAAATTTCAATCGAATTTGTATAGGGATTAAGATTATGAGTATGATTAAGAATTATTAAGAACACACCCCCCAACCCCGCTCGAGAGGGGAGAAAAACAAAACCAACTACCTTTTTCTACCATTTATTATTTGGTTATTAAACTATTTTAAAAGTATGTTTGTACCTATTTTAAAGAAGAAGAAAAAAGAAAAATAAAACATACTTTGAAGTTTAAAAATCACCTCTACAGAGGGGATTTAGGGGTGTATAAAAAGAGGAGTTAAAAATGAAAATGGAGAAATTTATCCATCAAGTTTTAATAAACAAGAACCGTAATATTTCAAGTAGTACAATATGAGTAACGAAAAAGAAAATGCAAATTATGCATATTATAACCGCAATAATTTACAAGTGCTGAAAAATGAATAACTTAGATCAAATATTACTTCCGTATAACCCCTGGTGGTTAAACAATGAGTAAATGGGAAATAAAAAGATATGAGATTAAAGCCACCTCTACAGAGGGGATTTAGATGTGTGTAAAAAGAAGAGTAAAAGATGAGAGTGGAGAAATTTATTCATCAACTTTTACTAAACAAGAAACGTAATCTTTTAAGTGGTGCAATATGAGTAACGAAAAAGAAAATCTAAATAGCGATATTATCCTTTACACTACGGATACCGGAGACGTAAAGGTAGAAGTGTTATTCAGTGATGAAACTTTTTGGTTAAATCAAAAAAGAATGGCTGAGTTGTTCGGTGTTGACCGCTCGGTAATTACAAAACATCTAAAGAACATTTTTGCAGAAAAAGAGTTGGATGAAAATTCAGTTAGTGCAAAAATTGCACAAACTGCTGCAGATGGTAAAACTTATTATGTTCAGTTTTATAATTTGGATGCTATTATAGCAGTCGGTTATCGCGTTAATAGTTTCCAGGCTACACAGTTCCGTATTTGGGCTACCAAAACTTTGCGCGAGTTCATGATCAAAGGGTTTGTTCTTGATGATGAACGTTTAAAACAAGGTAAACGGTTCGGCAAAGATTATTTTGGTGAACTGTTGGAACGTATTCGCGAGATACGCGCAAGTGAAAGGAGATTCTATCAAAAGATCACCGATATTTATCAGCAATGCAGCATTGATTACAATCAGGATGCCGAAATAACACAAAAGTTTTATAAGACGGTTCAAAACAAACTCCATTGGGCGGTAACAGGTAAGACTGCCGCTCAACTTATTGCGGAACGTGCCGACTCATCTAAACCGCAAATGGGTTTACTTATATGGAAAAATTCTCCCAAAGGTAAAATTGTTAAGAGCGATGTTGGCGTAGCAAAGAATTATTTAACGGAAAAAGAAATAAAAGAACTTGAACGGATCGTCTCCATGTATCTTGATTATGCAGAAAACCAAGCAGCCCGGCATCTATCAATGAAGATGATCGATTGGGTTACTAAACTTGACGCTTTTTTACAGTTTAACGAATACGATATTTTGAAAGATGCCGGTAAAGTAAAACATGAAGTCGCATTAAAACTTGCCGAAGAAGAGTATGACAAGTTTAGAGTTGTGCAGGACAAAAACTACGAGAGTGATTTTGACGAAGAAGTTAAAAAAGTTGTAAGAAGCGTTACTACTGATGAAAATAAAATCATAAAAGAGACTAAGAAAACAAAAAAGAAAAAGTAGATTAAAGTCCCCTCTACAGAGGGAATTTACTGCCTTATCAGTAAAGTTCGTGTAATTCATCGCGGCGAATTGGCAGAATATTATTTGTAAAATTGAATATCGAACATTAAACAAGCCTGCCCGACTCAGTCGGGGAATAATGAATGATGAATTTTTTGTCCTTCGATATTCTGCATTCCTTGTTCGATATTCATTATTCATTTTTAATTACAACTCTGCTAGATTAGAAATTATTAACAACACACCCCCACCCCCTCTCGAGAGGGGAGAAAAGCAAAACCAATTACCGCTTTCTACCATTTATAATTTGGTTAATAAACTATTTTAAAAGTATGTTTGTACATATTTATATCAACAATTTGATTAGAGTATGACAAGCGAGCAAATAAAAATCCTTACTCCAAGACAGGCGCTGAACAAAGCGTATCTTAAAGAGAAAATCCTCCGCAGCGAGATTGACCTTTTTAAAGAAAATCTCTACACTCTTTTTGCATCCATTGACCATGAAGAGCGGGAGGAAAATGTTAAAACGCTTCTTCGCGACTTCCTCAACAACACTTACTACAAAAACAAACATTTCATAAATACGTTACGGGATGTTGATCTTGTTATCTATCTTGAAAACAACCAAAACAAAGCCGCTGTTTTAACGGAGGTTAAACGACCGAAAAATAAACTTGAGATGATAACGCGGGATAACCTCAACGCAAAAGCAATGCATGAGCTTATCCGCTATTATCTTGAAGAAAGAATTGACCACAAAAACAACGAGATAAAACATCTTATTGCGACCAACATTTACGAGTGGTTCATCTTTGACGCAATACTCTTTGAACAACTTTTCTACAACAATAAAAAGTTGGTAAAAGATTACGAACACTGGCGGGACAAACAGAAAACTTCCGGCAATACCGATTTCTTTTATGATGAAATCGCAAAACCGCTGCTCGATAAACTTGATTCGGAAATTTCTTTCGTCTATTTCAACCTGGAAGATTACAAATCTCTTTTTGAACAGAACGAAAAGGAAAAGGAAAACGAAAAGAAACTTATCGCGTTGTACAAAATTCTTTCTCCGGTTCATCTGCTTAAACAATCTTTTGCGAACGACAGCAATTCGTTAGACCGGAATTTTTACAACGAACTGCTTCACATTATCGGACTTGTTGAAACAAAAGAGAAGAACAAAAAAATAATTACCCGCAAACCGGGAAAAGAAAGAGACACCGGTTCAATAATCGAGAACGCCATCCTTATTCTTGAAACTGAAAATACTATTGCAAAGATCAAGCATCCCGAAAAATATGGCGAAACGCTCGACGATCAATTGTACAGCCTTGCTTTGGAGCTTTCCATAACGTGGGTAAATAGAATTCTCTTTCTAAAACTGCTGGAGGCGCAGCTTTATAAATATCACAGCGGCGATATGCATAAATTCCTGGACAAAAATTTCATTAATGATTTTGATGAGCTTTACAAATTATTTCACCAGGTGCTTGCGGTTCCCCACAAAAAAAGAACCGATCTTATCAACAAAAAATTCTGGTTTGTTCCCTATCTGAACAGTTCGCTTTTCGAAATCGGCGAGCTTGAAAGTGACACCATAAAGATCAACAGCCTTGATGATAATACTCCGATTGAGTTGTACAAGAATACCGTTCTTAAAGACCGCACCGGGAAAAAGCGGCACGAAAATCTTCCGGCAATGTATTATCTGTTTGAATTTTTAGACGCGTACGATTTTACTTCCGAAGGAAATGAAGAAATCCGTGAAGACAAGAAAACGCTCATCAACGCTTCGGTGCTGGGACTCATCTTTGAAAAAATTAACGGCTACAAAGACGGCTCATTCTTTACTCCCGGATTTATAACCATGTACATGTGCCGCGAAACGCTGCAGCGCGCGGTTGTGCAAAAGTTTAACGACATTTACCGCTGGAAATGCAAAACGCTCGCTGATGTTAGAAACCATCTGGCTGACCGGCGGAACACAAAAGATATTTTGGAATTCAACGCAGTTATCAACTCGCTTAAAATTGTTGACCCGGCGGTGGGCAGCGGGCACTTTCTTGTTTCCGCGCTTAATGAATTGATCGCAATAAAATCGGAACTTGGACTGCTTGCCGACAAAAACGGTCTTGTGCTGATGGATTATGAAGCGAGAGTAGAAAACGATGAACTTATCATTACCTGCAATTCCGGCGAAGATATTTTTGAATATCGCGCCCCCAGAAAGCCAACCTTTTCAGAAAGCGGTATTTATGATTCGAGTAGAATGATCTTTGTGCGGGAAGTGCAGCGGGTACAAGAAACGCTTTTTAGAGAGAAGCAAACGATAATTGAAAATTGTCTTTTCGGCGTTGACATCAACGCAAACTCCGTAAAGATCGCGCGCCTCCGTTTGTGGATAGAGCTGCTGAAGAACGCTTACTACACGGAAGAAAGCGATTTCTCAAAACTTGAAACGCTTCCCAACATAGACATCAACATTAAAGAAGGCAATTCGCTCATCAACCGGTTTCCGCTTAACGCCGATCTGAAATCAGCGCTTAAAACTATCCGCTACACCATTGAGGATTACAAAAACTTCGTCCGGAATTACAAAAACACGAACGATAAAAATGAAAAGAATAATTTTAGAAGATTTATTGAAGACATTAAAAATAATTTTAGAACGGAGATTGGCAATAACGATCCGCGGAAGAAAAAACTTAGCAGCATGGTGTTTGAACTCCACAATAAATACCAGACCGAACGGTTGATAGACGTTGAACTGAGCAAAAAAGATAAAGAGAAATTAAAACACGAAGAGAAAAAACTTGAAGAGACGATAAAAAAAATAAGAGAAGAACTTGACGGCGAAGCCGGCAACGTAATTTATAACAACGCATTTGAATGGCGGTTTGAATTCCCCGAAGCGCTTGACGATGAAGGAAATTTTATCGGGTTTGATGTGGTGATCGGGAATCCGCCGTATATAGGGATTGAGGATATAGTGTGGGATTTAAGAAGATTTTATGAAAGTATTTATAAATCAGCCGTAGGAAGATTTGATTTATATTCTCTTTTTATTGAAAAAGCAAATCAGATAAAATTATCAAAAGGAGCTTTTACTTTTATAGTCCCTGGAAAGTTTTTAAACAATAAACAATTTGCTACTACTCGTAGAATAGTTTGTGAAAACGGCGGTGTAACGGTTGTAAAAATCGATGATAAGGTTTTTGAAGATGCACAAGTAGATAGTGTAATCGTAGAAAATTATCATGCCATAAATGCAAAATATAAAACCTTAAAAATTACAATGCAGGAATTGCAACCGCTTTCAGAAACAGATGTATTAAGCATATTACAAGACAAAGAAATTATTTTCCGCTTAGAGATTAACGCCAAGTTTGACAATCTAATCTCTAAGATTGAAAGCAATACAATGAAAGTAAAAGAAATTGCAGAAGTGAAGGACGGCATTGTGGCAGGCGGAATTAAAGACCTTTTATTTATTGACAAAAAATTCGATAACGACAGCCACAAACTTTATTTCGGAAAAAATCTTTCAAGATTTCATTTGGGTGATACGGCGGTTTGGGTAAACTATAAACCTGAAGAAATGATGAAGAAGGAAATAGAAAGACAAGGAGATAAAAGAACTGGATTGTGGATGAGAGACAAAAAGATTTTTGAAAGAGCCAAAATTATTTATCGGAAAGTGGGAAAAGAACTTATCGCTACCTATGCTAACAATGGAATTTACTACGAGCAAACAATTCATAGTTGTCATATTACAGACAAGAAAATTAAAACAAAATTCGTTTTAGGTCTTTTCAATTCGACTTTGTTCAAATTCTATTATCGCAAAACAAATTCTCAAGGTGGCGACATTTTTCCACAAGTAAGAATTTCATCAGTTGAAAATCTGCCCATCAAACTTGCAGACAGCAAAACGCAAGAGAAAATTGAAATATTGGTTGACAACATCCTTTCCGCCAAAAAGAAAAACCCGGAAGCCGACACAAGCGCGATAGAAACCGAAATAGACAAACTCGTTTACCAGCTCTACGGCTTAACGGAAGAAGAAATAAAAATTGTGGAAGGGAAGTAAATGATCCGGCGGTTATCTGAATCACTAAAAGCACTGCAAGAAAGGTTAAACGAAAAGCAATGGATATAACAGAACAGCAGTTTGAATACTGGCTTACAAAAAGAGAAAAAGAAAATCTTGAATTCAAAGAAGCTAAGATTCAGTTTGATTATAAAAAAATGATGAAATATTGCTGTGCCATCGCAAACGAAGGGGGCGGTAATTTAATTTTCGGAGTAACGGATAAACTTCCCCGTCAAGTTGTCGGATCGAATGCATTTCAAAACTATAATCAAATAAAAAAAAATCTGTTTGACACATTCCGACTTCGTTTCGAAATCGAAGAGTTTTTTTACGGCGGGAAAAGAACGTTAATTTTTTCAATTCCTTCACGTTCAACAGGGCTGCCCTTATACTATGAAAATATTCCGTGGATGCGCGTTGATGAATCTCTGATAAGCATGACCCCCGATCATCTTAAAAAAATATTCAATGAATCGCAACCCGATTTTTCAGCTCAAGTTTGTGAAAATGCTGTAATAGATGATTTAGATGAAATCGCAATTCATAATTTACGTCACTTATGGTCAAAAAAATCTGGTAATGCTGCCATGCTAACTATACCCATCATGGAGCTTTTACAAGGAGCTGAACTTTTAATTGACGTGAAGTTGAATTATGGAGCTCTCATCCTTCTTGGTAAAAAAGAAGCGCTCGGCAGACTATTACCAAATGCAGAAATAATTTATGAATACCGAAGTTCTGAATCATCAATTTCAGCGCAACAAAGACAAGATTATAGAATCGGTTTCCTGGCTATTTACCAAAAACTGTGGGATTTGATAAACCTTAGAAATGATATCGAGCATGTAAGAGAAGGTTTGTTTATTAGGGATATTCCAAATTTTAATGAAGAAGTGATACGCGAAGCCTTGCTTAACGCTGTAACTCACCGCGATTATCACCTTCAAGGCTCTGTCTTCATAAGACAGTTTCCTAAATTATTAGAAATTGAAAATCCCGGTGGTTTTCCTACCGGTGTAACCCCGGAGAACATTTTATACAAACAAAATCCAAGAAATAGAAGAATTGCTGAAGTTTTTCAGAAGTGTGGACTCATTGAGCGTTCAGGACAGGGAGCCGATAAGATGTTTCGTTTTTCAATTGAGGAAGCAAAATCTTTGCCCGATTATACACGTTCAGACACTTATTCAGTCAATTTAAGACTAAGCGGTGGAATTCAAGATGTGCAGTTCTTAAAATTTCTTGAAAAGATCTCCGAAGAAAAAAAGATTGATTGGACAGTTTCGGATTTGGTTCTTCTGGAATATATTCATCAAGGGATTAAACTAACTCCTTCCTTTCATGATGCGCTATATAGACTAATCAATCAGGACATCATCGAAGTTTCGGGCAGAGGCAAAGGAGTAAAATACATTCTTTCTAAAAAATTCTACACATTTTTAGGAGAAAAGGGTGTTTATACAAGACGCAAAGGGCTTGACGCTGGAGCTAAAAAAGCGTTATTGATAAAACACATTGAACATTATAGTAAAGCTAAATTCGATGAATTTAATGACGTGATTCCCGGTTTAACCAGGGATCAGTTGAAAAATTTACTCAAATCTCTGCGGAAAGAAGGGAAAATAGAATTCTTAGGTGCGCATCGTAATGGTTATTGGGTTCTGAAATAAAGCATTGCCCTATAATGCCCCATAAATATTGGTATAAATATCGTTTTCAGGACATATTCAAATTATTTTAAGGTCAATATTAATTTTAATTAAAGCGATATTGCCCCAGAACATTTTGTTCAACGGTTAAAAAAGCTCTTTGGTGGTAGTTTACTTAATTTCAAAAACTTGAAGATGAGTTACAAAAAATAACGGAATTTCTAATTGGCAAGATATGATGCACTAAGACAAAGAAAAACCCGGAAGCAGACACCAGCGCGATAGAAACCGGAATAGACAAACTCGTTTACCAACTCTACGGCTTAACGGAAGAAGAAATAAAAATAGTAGAAGGAAAAGTTTAAAAGTCCCCTCTCGAGAGGGGATTTAGGGGTGTGTAAGGATTGGGCACTTAGAGAATCGCTATCGCTAACATGTTAACGATAATTAAATATCGAATATTGAACAAGGAATAATGAATTTCGAAGTGAATGCAATCCGTATTTTAACTTCATCATTCGAAATTCCTT
>Ga0100392_1006113_pt1 | contig 10522 bp, 7 predicted proteins | sample CryGeymeta201516_FD_81548 | JGI IMG/M metagenome (GOLD analysis project Ga0100392, IMG submission 81548) | Groundwater microbial communities from Crystal Geyser aquifers in Utah, USA - Crystal Geyser metaG 2015-16 | ecosystem: Environmental > Aquatic > Deep subsurface > Groundwater | place: USA... | reverse complement strand
TAGCTGTCCGGCCTGTGGGAGCGAAAATATCAAAAAGCTCCCAGATTTCCAAGCTTTTCCTAAAATTCCTTTTCGGATAAGGGCGAAAATGATAGTCCAAGAAATTGTTTCTTCTTACTAGAAAGGAGGTGATCAAAGCTTACCTGCAAAGTCAAGGAATGATTCTGTAATGAAAGGAGTAAAGAGTGAAAATCAGCGAGCTTCCAACAGGGCAGTGTTCTGTGATTCTTGCGTTCACCAACGGAGAGAAAAGAAGGGTGAGCGGAAAGATAACCGAGAAGAGAGGGATAAAATACCTTATTGCCCGACAATCGCCGAAAAAATCTTTTGGCCCAGGCACTCAAGTGCTCTGGAACAGAAATGAAACAAAAAAGGGAGGAACGAAATGACAAGAGTTTTTTCTGAACTAATCAATGCAAGATGGGATGAGAAAAAATCTGTCTGCGTCGGCTTGGACAGCGAACGGGGAAAGATTCCATCTGCGTCCGTCAAAGATACAGACGAAGAAACGTTGGTTTATTTCAATTCGGCCATTGTTGACGCTACTTGCGATCTGGTCTGCGCCTACAAGCCCAACTGGGCTTTCTACCTGGCGTTGGGATTGCCGGGGCTTTCAGCTTTAGTTAAGACGGTAGCCTATGCTAATAAGCGAGCACCTGGAGTACCGGTTATCGGCGACACAAAAGTGGCCGACATCGGCAACACCAACAACGGTTATGTTAAAGCCGCCTTCGAGGTTTTTGGTTTTGACGCCATAACCTTACATCCTTATCTGGGCGGAGAGGCATTACAGCCGTTTCTATCTCGACCAGACAAAGGGTTCTTTGTTCTTTCTCGGACATCAAACCCGGGAGCTGGTGAGTTCCAGGATATTCGCGATGACGGTGACTGTATTCCGTTTTTCATGCGTGTAGCCAAAGCGGTAGTGGAATGGAATAAACTCGGGAATTGCGGTATCGTAGTCGGCGCCACTTATCCTGAAGAATTGAAAGATATTCGTCAAGAAGTTGGCAACTTGCCGATTCTTATTCCTGGCCTTGGTGCTCAGGGCGGTGAAGTCGAGCCAGCAGTAAAGTATGGCATGAGTGAAAGGAAGAAAGACGCCATCTATAATTCTGCCCGAGCGATCATCTTTGGTTCCAGCGGTTCTGACTTCGCTGAAGTGGCTCGTCAAAAGACCATTGAGCTCCACGAGATGATTAACCAGTACCGGCAGGTGGAAAGATGAAACGAGGAATAAACGGAAAGAGAGCGCGTGCTCGCCTGCGGCGAGCGCGCCGCAACAAAAACCCAAGCAAGGAGGTGAACGATGCTAAAGATCGTAGGAATGGATAAAGACCAATTACTTGGTCTTCATCCAGACAGTCTTATGAGGCCTGGCAATATCCAGTTATTAAGCGAGGAAGAGGTTATCTACATTGCCGAAACTCTGGGCGCATTCTGGGCTTATGATTACGAGGCTGCAAAAAAAGGAAAAGTAGGAATGCATGCCATCTTAAAGTCAGAGTGGCACAGCGACGGTTTCTTCATATCCCGGATTCTTCTCGAACTTCTCAACATAAGAACGATAATGGCTGATCAGCAGGTCTTGCGCTTTAACCAATTGGGAATACCCAAACCCAACTGGGTGGCGGGTATCCCGGATGGCGCTAGTCAGCTTGGTCAAGAAGTCGCCAAAATAATGGACGTGAAGAATGCTGAGATGCGAAAAGAAGACGGCCGGATAGTAATGGTGAGCACCATCGCGCCCGACGAAACGTTGCTTTTAGACGAAGACTTTTGCACCAAAGGTACTGGTTTTAAGGAGGCGGTTGCCGATATCTTATCAAGGCAGCCTAAAGTGAAAATTCTGCCCTTGGAGCTGGTCATCATCAACCGTGGCGGCTTAACGGCGATAGCTATAGAAGGAGTGGGCGAGTTCCAAGTCGTGGCGGTTGCTAACCACCGAGTGAATGATTGGCCTCCACCAGAATGTCCGCTTTGCAAGATGGGATCCAAGCCCATCAAACCGAAGGCTACAGATGAGAACTGGCGTTTGATTACGACCTCTCAACAGTAGTTGAGGGTTTAGCACTGTAAACAAAATTGTAACAGCCCGAAGGGTTTATCCTCCCGGGCTGTTTTATGTTGATTTGCAAAATCAATCAGTTATAATAAGGTCAGATGTAAAAGGGGAGGGATAGCACCTTCCCAATTTTTTATAGAGAGGAGGAATGAGAAATGATTGAGTTGAGTAATGGTCATCGTCTCGAGTTTGTAGCCGCCTCGGGCTCTTTAGCTTTCGATGGCCGGGGTTGGCCGTGGGAATGGCCACTTCGCTGGGTCGGTTTGTTGGATCCCCACCTCTTTACTATTGTCGTTAAGACTTTATTTCCTGATCAGTGGAAGGGAAATCTTCGTTGGTCTCATCCTTGGGATGTAGTAAAATTCATCTCCCAAGAAGGCAATGAAATTAATCCCTTAATGGCGCTGGCAATACCTCGTTTAATCGGCGGAGCAATTAATGCCATCGGTTTAACGAATTCAGGATTTGATAGTTGGTTAGAAAGGGATCATCCAATTATCTGTCGTTGCGAATATAAGGTGGTAGTTTCTATCACTGAACCTGACGGTAGAATCAAAGGTTGTCTGGAAATAGTTAAAAGACTGAACGATTTGAAGAACGTGGTGGGGGTTGAATACAATGCTTCCTGTCCGAATATCGACCCCACGCTTTTAGAAAACGCTAATATGGTAATAGAAAACTGTTATGCTATTAAAGAAGTTACTGCACTTCCAGTCTTATTGAAACTAAGTTTTGTCCAACCATATCTTCAAATCGCCAGAAGGTTAGAAGGTATTATTGAAGCGATTAGTATAAATAGCGTTCCTTGGAAAGTTGTGTTCGGAGATAAACCCTCACCTCTGGCAAAATATGGCGGGGGCGGCGTCTCGGGAAGAGTTGCCCAGCCCTTTACTTGGAAGATAGTGTCGGAGCTATTTCGAGGAGCAAATGTTCCCGTAATTGGACCAAGTATCTGGGAATACGACGATATCCGACGGCTTAAAATGCTTGGTGCTTCTGCTTATCATTTCGGAACCATTTTCTTGCCTTATCCTTGGAAACCAACTGGCTACGTTAAAAGATGGAGGAGAGGACAATGAGTGACAGAATAACATTGCGCCGTTTTGACGACATGCATTGCCACTTTAGGATTGGGCCCATTATGATTGACGTGGTGCCTTTTACAGCGCGCTATGCCGGTCGGGCAACAGTAATGCCGAACACGCGGCCCCGGGCAATTCTGACTGGAAAAGACGTTATATGGTATCGCGATCATCTCTTGCGGTTGCTCAATGGCATGAAGCTGGCCGGTATGTCCGTGCTTGAACCTCTTATGACAATTGAAATAAGGGATAATACAACGCCCAAAATGATTGTTGAAGCCAAGCGGGCGGGAGCGATTGCCGGTAAAGTATATCCCTTGGGCGTCACAACGAATTCAGACGAAGGGCTGCGCGATTTTTCTGGCAAGAAAATTTTAGAGACATTTAGAGCAATGCAGGATGTCGGCATGCTGCTGCTTTTGCACGGAGAGATAGACCAGGAACGAACGCTCGTTACAAAACGAGAGGAGGCATTTCTCCCGACGCTTCTATGGCTTGCCGAAAGATTTCTTGACCTTAAGATTGTTCTTGAGCACGTTTCGACAAGAAGTGGAGTCCAGACAGTGGAGCGGCTTGGAAAGAATGTCGCCGCGACCATTACCGTCCACCATCTTTGTTTAACCTTGAACGATATTATTGGCTACGGAGTGCAGCCGCACAATGCCTGCAATCCAATGCCGAAAGATTTCGAAGATAGGGATGTGCTCATCCAGGCGGCGACAAGCGGCAATGCAAAATTCTTTCTTGGGTCGGACACAGCTCCTCATCTGCGCGAAAAGAAAGAGTGCGCCAAGGGAGCTTGCGGAGTATTTACTGCGCCCGTACTTCCAGCGGTTCTGGCCGAAGTTTTTGAGCGGGCCGGGAAGCTTGACCGGCTTGAGGATTTTACCTCGCGTTTCGGCGCCGAATTTTACGGCCTTCCGCTCAATGAAGGCACTATTACCCTCGTCAAAAAAGAATGGATAGTGCCCGAGCAAATTGGTGGCGTTGTGCCGTTTCGAGCTGGAACAAAACTTCGTTGGCAGTTATTGAGAGAAGAATGAAGTATTTTATGAGCCGTTGAATCTAGAAGATTCAGCGGCTCTTTATCCATTTATTCCACTTCATTATCTATGCCATGGTATAATAAATTAAGTAAGATTGAATATCCAAAGCTTCACTTTATCCACAACCCTTGGGGTTGCTTTTAGGTTAAAATTAAGGTAAAATAAAAGAACAAACATGCCGAAAATAAACCTGAAATTGCTGAAAAAACAGGCCCAGCGAGAAATAAACAGGGCAGGGGATTTAAAATTTTTGAACGAGATCTTCAAAAAGTATTTAGGGAAGCGAGGTGAGCTTACCTTGGTTTTGCGTTCTTTGGAAAGGATGCCCAAAGCAAAAAGAGCGAAAGTGGGCAAAGAAGCAAACGAATTAAAAACCTTTTTGAGAGAAAAATTTGAGCAAAAGAAATTCTCCTTCGCTAAAGCCACGGAGGACAAAGAAGAATGGATTGACGTTACTCGGCCTGGCAAGAAGCTGACACTTGGCCATCTGCACCCTTTAACCCAGGTTAAAAGAAAAGTTGAGGAGATTTTTCAAGCCATGGGCTTTTCTGTGGTGGAGGGGCCGGAAGCAGAAAATGAATGGTATAATTTCGATGCTTTAAACATTCCCAAAGACCATCCTGCCCGGGATATGTGGGACACTTTTTATCTCAAAGACGGCCTGCTTTTGCGGACCCACACCACGCCGGTTGATGCCAGATATATGGAAAAAAATAACCCGCCTTTGAGAATCATTACCATTGGCCGTTGCTTCCGCCACGAAGCTACCGATGCCTCCCACGAAAGCAACTTTTATCAAATAGATGGCTTAATGGCGGGCAAAGATATCAGCGTGGCTAATTTTAAAGCAATAATTCAAGAATTTTTCCAAAGATTTTTTGAGAAGCCGGTCGAAATTAGAATGCGGCCGAGTTATTTCCCATTTACTGAACCTTCTTTTGAAGTTGATATGACCTGTTTGGTTTGCGGGGGAAAGGGCTGTTCGGCCTGCCAGCAAACTGGCTGGATGGAAATGATGGGAGCAGGGATGATGCACCCCAACGTGTTTAAAAATTCAGGTCTTAATCCTAAGAACTGGCAAGGTTTTGCTTTCGGGATGGGCCTTGATAGATTGACTATGATGAAGCATAAAATCAACGATATCCGCCTGTTGTATTCAGGCGATTTAAGATTTTTAAAACAATTTTAATGGTTTTTTCATATAATTGGCTACAATCTTTTTTTAGAAAAAGGCTGCCTGCGCCAGAGAAACTGGCTGAGCTTTTGGAACTTTGCTCTTTTGAAGTGGAAGAGGTAAAAAGAGTAGGAGGGGATTGGCTTTTAGATATTGATGTTTTGCCAAACCGGGCGCCAGACTGTTTTTCGCATTTGGGGATAGCAAGGGAGTGCGCGGCACTCACAAATTCTCCCATTAGAAAACCTTCGGTTTCTAACGGGGCAGGCAAATTCCAGACGAGAGATTTTGTTTCAGTTGAGGTCAGAGATAAAGACGCTTGTCCGCGATATACGGCTAAGGTAGTTACCGATGTTAAAGTTGCTCCTTCGCCAAAATGGTTGAAGGCAAGATTAAAATCCTGCGGTTTAAGGTCAATCAACAATGTTGTTGATATTGCTAATTACGTAATGCTGGAGACTGGTCAGCCCCTACACGCTTTCGACAGCGGAAAGCTTGCCGGGAACAAGATTATTGTCAGATTTGCCAAACATAACGAAAAGATAGTCACTTTAGATGAAGAAAAATACGACTTAGATGAGGATATTTTAGTTATTGCCGATGCCAGATCTCCTGTAGCTATTGCCGGAATAAAAGGAGGAAAATTGCCTGAGATAGACAAAAAAACCAAGGTCGTTGTTTTAGAGTCAGCCAGCTTTAATCCTAGGATTATTCGTAAAGGCTCTAGGAAAATTAATTTAAAAACCGACGCTTCTTGGCGTTTTGAACACGGCATCGATCCTAATCTAACCGAATTTGCCATTAATCGGGCTGCTTTCTTAATTCAAAAATTGGCTAAGGGGAAAGTAGCTAAAGGTTTAATCGATGCCTATCCAAACAAAGTTTTGCCCAAAAGAATTAAATTAGATTTAGATTATACCGAAAGATTGTTGGGCATTAAAATTCCCAAAAGAGAAGTGATAGAGATCCTTAAAAGTTTAGAATTCAAGATTCTAAATTCTAAATTCAATATTCTAACAATAGAGGTCCCCACATTTAGGCTGGACCTTACTATACCCGAAGATTTAATTGAAGAAGTTGGAAGAATCTACGGCTACCAGAATATCAGGGCTGTCTTCCCGACGGTTTCTTTGATACCGCCAAAAAAGAATTTTAGCGTCTTCTGGGAAGAATTGACTAAGAACATTTTAAAAGAAGCAGGATTTACCGAAGTTTATAATTATTCATACGTTAGCGAAGAGCAAATCGCCATTTATCAGTCAAATCAGCATAAGTCGGCGGTTATAGAATTGGAAAATCCGATGTCAACCGAACAAAGATATCTTAGGCCGAGTTTGATTCTCAATTTACTCAACAATATTCAAAGAAATCAGCGATATACCGACGAAATTAAAATTTTTGAATTGGGCAAAATATTTAGAAAAACAAAAAATGTGGAGGAGGCGAAGCAATTAACCGCTGCAATTCTTGGTGATGAATTTTATCAACTGAAAGGAATGGTTGATTTATTGCTTCAAAAATTAGGCATCAGCAATGTTTGGTACGACTCTTATCAGTCCACACCCGAAGACTCAAAAATTTCTATGTGGCATCCTAAAAAATGCGCCGAAATTAAAGTTGACCACGAAGAGATCGGCTTTTTGGGAGAGATTTCTCCTAAAATTATTGACCACTTTAAAATTGACAACCGGGTAGTTGTTTTTGATATTGATTTTGAGAAATTACAAAAGCTTTGTTCAGAAGAAACAATTTACCAACCCATTTCCAAATATCCGGCGGCTGTCAGAGACCTGGCAGTTTTAGTGCCGCGAGGAACTAAAGTAGAGGAGGTGTTGAATAAAATTGAAGTGGCTGGCGGAAAACTAATTCGGGATGTTGACCTCTTTGATGTTTACGAAGGTGAGGAGCTGCCCGAAGGAAAAAAGAATTTAGCCTTCCATATTATTTATCAAGCAGAGAATAGAACTCTTGCTTCACAAGAGGTTGACGAGATTCAAAATAAAATAGTTAAAACTCTGGAACAAAATCCAGAGTGGGAAGTTAGAAAATAAAATATTCTTCGATGGCCAAAAGATCAGCAACAAAAAACAGAAAAAAGGAATCAAATTACGAAGCAAAGGACATTTATGTTCTTGAGGGGCTGGAACCGGTTAGAAAAAGGCCGGGAATGTACATTGGCTCCACCGGTCCCGAGGGATTACATCACTTGATTTGGGAGTGCGTTGATAATTCGGTAAGCTATCAGACCCCATTAATAATTAGAAACCGAGGCGAAATTCAAATCGGCAAGATTGGGGGAATAATAGACGGGCTTTTTAAGAAAAATACCGGTTTAATCAATAAATCAACCGAGGGCGAAGCTGAAATTTTGCGCGATAATTTTGAGATGGAAACGTTATCCTTTGATTCTCAAGATTTGAAGTTGAAATTCCAGCCGGTTTTTTCCTTGATTCGCCACAAAGTAAATAGTGAAATATCAAAAATTATCCTTCAGAACAATCGAGAAATTGAAATAACTCCTTACCATTCTTTATTTACTTTAAAAGATGGTCAAATTCTACCAATAAAAGGTTCGGAACTTCGAATTGGAACTCCGGTAGTTGTTCCAAAAATCTGGCCAGAAGACGCAGAGTCAATCGGGGAAATTGATTTAATTGATAAACTTCTAAAATTGCCAGCCCAAAAGACCAAAAGTTTACATTTATACAATGTTAAAGACTTATTAACCAAAGATATTTATCAAAAACTTAAATCGGTTCTTAAAGAAAAAGCCAATAAAACCCATGTGCAGCACTCGGCTAATATTTTTTACGATTACAGACGTTGGGGTTATCTCCCATTTAATTTACTAAGACAACTTGGGCAAAAAGATATTGAAAAGTTTAAAGGGCAGATTTTAATTGGGACGAGATGGAATGAAAAAATCCGTTTAAAATCGAGGCTTAAAATTAACCATCAGTTTGCTGAACTTCTGGGCATTTTCTCTGCTGAAGGTTCAATTGTAAAAAATAAAGGAATTCCCAATCGTGTAGTATTTAGTTTTGGAGAGAATGAAAAAGATTTAATTGGCTATACTTGCTCTTCTATTGAACAAGTATTCGGAGTTGATGTGAAACCCCGTTATGCTCACGAGACAGCCAGAACGGTTGCTATTGATTCTTATCTGATAGCTTTAATTTTTAAAGAAATTATAAAAATCGGCGAGAATAGTTCAAATAAAAAAGTTCCGGACTTTATATTTAATTTGGGCCGGAAATTAAGAGAGAGATATTTAATCGGATATTTGGCCGGCGACGGGTATCCGACAAAAATTTGGACCCATCATTTAATTAAAAATACCGTTCCGGCAGAGACAGAGCGAGGGAAGTTTAACGCCACAGCTAAAAATAAAGATTTCATTACCACACTCTCTTATCTTCTTTCTTCTTTGAATAAAACCTATTCTTACGGAGAAAGGAAACAAAGCAGAGATAAGAGATTTATTGATATAAATTATAAAGGAAAAAAGAAAAGGAGAGAAATTAAATCTCAAGAAATTTCTTATGCCTTAGATTTTTATTGGAATACCAATTCTTCTTACTTTAATTATCTTCCTTTCGATGAAGTAATTGAAAAATGTTTCGATCAACCAACTTTTAATCAAAGAAATAACGGACAGTTAGGAATTTCTCAAAACAAAGTATTGGCCTTATTAGAAAAAGAAAAGCTGATCTTAAAGTCGGGAACTCTTAATTTTTTAAACTCAGATTTAGGCATATTAAGGGTTAGAAAAATTGAAAAAATAAAATATAAGCATCCTTGGGTATATGATATCTCGGTTCCAAATGGAGAGAATTTTGTCGCAGGGTTTTCGCCTATTTGCGCTCATAATTCGCTCGACGAAGCAATGGCAGGTTATGCCAAGAGCATTGAGGTTGTGCTCCAGCCTGGCAACAAAGTTAAAACCGCAGATGACGGCAGAGGGATTCCGGTTGAAAAACACCCCCAAACCAAAAAATCGGCTTTAGAGACGGTAATGACCACCTTGCACGCCGGAGCCAAATTTGGTGGAAAGTCTTATCAAGTGGCTGGCGGGCTGCACGGCGTGGGAGTTTCGGTGGTTTGTGCTTTGTCTTCTTGGATGGGTGTCGAAGTTTGTCGCAACGGCCAAAGGTTTTATCAAGAATATATTCGCGGCAAGGCAAAGTCAAAGGTTAAAAAAATTGGTAATTGTAAATACACCGGCACCGTTGTTACCTTTGAGCCAGACCCAGAAATTTTTAAAGAAACTAAATTTGATTTCAAGAGGATTTTAAACCACCTTCGCCAGCAGGCATATTTGACTAAGGGGGTTAAAATCACGGTGCAAGACCTTAGAGAAAAACCAACAAAATCCTATGCTTTTTGCTTTGAGGGAGGGCTGGCTTCTTATGTCAAATATTTAATCCGGGGAGTGACTCCTCGTCATCCAAATATTTTTTATGGAATTGGCGAAAAAGATGACATTGTAGTGGAAGCTGCTCTTCAATATACCGAAGAATACGAGTGCTTTGAAGAAGGTTTTGCTAACAACATCCATACTGGAGAAGGAGGCACGCACTTAACTGGTTTTCGTACTGCTGTAACCAGAACTTTTAATGACTACGCCAGAAAGAACGGCCTTCTCAAAGAAAACGAAGAAAATTTAGGCGGTGAAGACGTTAGAGAAGGATTGACCGGCGTGGTTTCGGTAAAAATTAGAGAGCCTCAATTTGAAGGGCAAACCAAGGCCAAGCTGGGCAACCCTGAAGCTAAAGCAGCGGTGGAAGCAGTGGTTTCTGAAACATTAGCTGATTTTCTGGAAAGAAATCCAAATGATGCCAGGGCAATTATTGAAAAATGCGCCTTATCTCAGAAAGCAAGAAAAGCAGCCAGGGTCGCTAAAGAAACCGTTTTAAGAAAAGGAATTTTGGAGGGGTTGGCTCTGCCCGGGAAATTAGCCGATTGCAGCTCAAAAAAACCTGAAGAATCAGAGCTTTATATAGTTGAGGGTGAGAGTGCCGGAGGCAGTGCAAAAGGAGCTCGAGACAGAAAATTTCAGGCAATTTTACCTTTGCGGGGAAAGATTTTAAATGTTGAGAGAGCGCGATTAGATAAAATTTTATCTTCAAAAGAAATTAAATCTTTAATTATTGCT
>Ga0100392_1006105_pt1 | contig 10531 bp, 11 predicted proteins | sample CryGeymeta201516_FD_81548 | JGI IMG/M metagenome (GOLD analysis project Ga0100392, IMG submission 81548) | Groundwater microbial communities from Crystal Geyser aquifers in Utah, USA - Crystal Geyser metaG 2015-16 | ecosystem: Environmental > Aquatic > Deep subsurface > Groundwater | place: USA... | reverse complement strand
TCAACAAATCTTATCAGCGATACATGTTCTTAAAAGAAAAACTATTGCTAACTGCCAGTTGCATCGACTAGTCATCAAGCTATTTGCTTGAGACGCCTCTGCTATTGTTGCGTAATGATAAATCATCTAAAGTCGCTGCGAATATGAGTGGATGGGGATATCATGGCCTATATTGATGTGTTTAATGGTGATGCAGACGGACTTTGTGCTTTGCATCAATTGCGCTTGGCTCATCCTGTGGATGCTGCGTTGATTACGGGTGTAAAACGCGATATTTCGTTGGTCAAACGTGTGAAAGCGGAAGCTGGCGACCAAGTAACAGTATTGGATATTTCATTGGATAAAAATCGTGATGCGGTGCTGGATGTGTTGGCAGCCGGGGCATCGGTGTTTTATGTGGATCACCATTTTGCTGGTGAAATTCCTGAATCCGAACAACTCACAACCTTGATTAATATGGATGCTAATGTCTGCACAAGTTTGTTGGTCAATGCTCATCTGCAGGGCGCTTATTTGCCATGGGCAGTCACAGCGGCTTTTGGGGATAATCTTTTTGATTCGGCCAGAGCTGCAGCTGTGCCGCTTGGTTTGAGCGATGAGAAGCTTCAATCACTTGAACATTTGGGCACGCTGCTTAACTACAATGGTTATGGCACCTCATTGGACGATTTATTTTACAATCCAGAAGACTTGTATAAAGCCATGCAACCTTTTGGCAGCCCGTTTGATTTTATAGCTCAGTCTGAAGCCTACCAAGTATTGGCTGATGGTTATGCTTCGGATATGGCCAAGGCCGAAGTGCTGCCTATGGCAAGCGAAGACGCGGCAACGGCCGTGTTGATGTTGCCGGATGAGGCTTGGACACGCCGCGTATCTGGTGTGTATGGCAATGCCTTGGCGCGTGATTTTCCTAACAGGGCACATGCGTTGGTGACAGTGATGGATAATGGCAATTACCGCATCAGTGTGCGCGCTCCTTTGACGAATAAAACTGGTGCAGATGAGCTTTGTATGATGTTTCCTACTGGTGGTGGCCGTAAAGCTGCAGCGGGCATCAACGATTTGCCTAAAGACCAGCTCGATGATTTTATCGCTGCGTTTAAAAAGCAATACGGCAACGCAGATTGAATAATCAAAGCAAAGTGTTGATTGGCGCACAGGAATGGTGCGCTTTTCCTGAGCTTGGCATTCCAGCTATCAAGATGCGTGTTGATTCTGGTGCAAAAACATCATCTATCCATGCTTTTGATATCAAGAAATTTGAGCGTGATGGCGTGGAGTGGGTGAGCTTTGATGTGCATCCGCTGCAACGCGACAAGAAAACGACCAAGCGCTGCGAGCATGTGTTGGTGGATAGGCGTCACATCAAAAGTTCTACGGGTGAGCAACAAAAACGTTATGTGATTCGCACCCAAATGCAGATGGGTGATTTAAGTTATGATATCGATCTTACTCTAGCCAATCGCGACAGTATGGGCTTTCGCATGTTGCTCGGCCGCGAAGCCATGAATGGCCGCGTGATTATTGATCCTGGGCAAACATTTTGTTTGGGGCGAATTTCACGGTTGCAAATGAAAGGGCTGTATAAGTAATTCTAAATTTATCTGTAAAAAAGAGTTAGGGGTAACACATGAGTGTATTGGCTGGGATTCATGCCGTAAAACATGCTTTGGATGTAGGCGAGGCCATCGATGAATTGATGATTGTGAAGGGTAAGTCGCACCCACGCTTGAATGAGTTGGTGCATTTGGCGCGTAAGGGGAAAATCAAAGTTACGTTTGTGCCCAAAGAGGCTTTGGAGCGATTGGCGGAAGGTGTGCCGCATCAAGGTGTGGTGGCAAAAGTAGCAACCAAGGGTCTGCCAAGCTTTCGGGAGTGGATTGATAACATCGAGGAAGATGAACAAACATTGGTGCTGATTCTTGATCAGGTGACTGATCCGCATAATTTGGGTGCTTGCATTCGTACTGCGGAAGCTTCTGGCTGTTCAGCTGTGATTATTCCTAAAGACAATGCCGCCAGCCTGGATTCTCCCGTGGTTGCCAAATCTGCATGTGGTGCGATGTCGCGTATTCCGGTGCTTCGTGTGACCAACTTATCACGTACCATGAAAGATTTGCAGGACGCTGGTTTTTGGATTTCTGGGCTTGCGGGTGAAGCAGAGATTTTGATTCATGATGTGAAATTTACGGGCAAAAATGCTTTGGTGATGGGTGCAGAAGGCGAGGGAATGCGCCGCTTGGTGCGTGAGAGTTGCGATCAATTGGTGAAAATACCCATGCCAGGGCGTGTGGAATCATTGAATGTGTCGGTGGCGACTGGGATTTCTTTGTTTGAAGTTGTGCGTCAACAGTTAACGAAATAAACCCAAATATTTTTTTAGGAGTGGCTATGGATTTGGTATTGATTGAAGGTTTGGAAATTCGCACAGTCATTGGTATTTATGATTGGGAGCGAGAAATTCGCCAAACAGTACGCTTGGACTTGGAAATGGCTTGGGATATTTCTAAGGCCGGACAAACCGATAATATTCAAGATACCTTAGACTATAAATCAGTGTCCAAGCGTCTGATTGATTTTGTGGAAGCTTCCGAATTTGGCTTGATTGAGTCCCTGGCTGAACACTGCGCTAAAATTGTGTTGCTTGAGTTTAATGTGCCTTGGCTGCGTTTGAAGTTGTCCAAGCCCGGCGCTGTGCGCGGTTCTGAAAATGTAGCTGTGTTGATAGAGCGAGGCAGTAAAGCCTGATGCATACGGTCTTGCTTGGGCTGGGTTCGAATATTGAGCCAGAGTTCCATTTAAGCCAAGCCGCTGTCGCTTTGCGTGCGCTGCTGCCCGATGTGCAGTTTTCGTCGGTGTACCGCTCCAAGGCTGTGGGCATGGACGGTGATGATTTTTTAAATGCATGTGCTTTGCTCAAAGGCGTTAATGATGTGGAAGTCTTGCAGGTTTGGTTAAAAGCTTTGGAAGATCAACATGGTCGCGACCGCTCCGAAGGTTCGTGGAAGCCGCGAACTTTGGATTTAGATATTTTGATGGTGGATGAGGCGCTGCTTGAGGAAGATGTGTATCAATATGCACATGTGTTGGTTCCCGCATCCGAGTTGATTCCCTGTAAAGCTATAGCAGGTAAGGCTTATGCCCTTGTAAAAAAGGTTGAATTAGAGCTTTAAGCTCGAAGATGGTTTGCTTGAAAGCGGCAGCTTGACGATAAACGTCGCGCCTTCACCCACAGTGCTTTCCACGCTGATGCTGCCTTGATGAGCAAGCACAATATGTTTACAAATTGCAAGGCCAAGGCCGGCACCCTCACCTTGCTGATTGTTGCGCGCATCATCGGCGCGATAAAAGCGCTCAAACAAATGTGGTTGGTCTTTTTCGCTTACGCCAATACCAGTATCAATCACTTTGATAATGGCCATATCATCTTCATGGTAAGCTTGAAAAGTGACAATTGAGCCTTCAGGCGAGTATCGGTGTGCATTGTTGAGAAGGTTATAGAACACCCGTTCCACACGGTGTTGATCACCTTTGATTTCCAAGCCTTCTTCAATATCAAGTTCCAAATGAATACGTTGTTTGGAAAAGAGAATCAAATGGTCTTGTCCGACCTCTTGCAAAAGCAGTGATAAATCAATGGTTTCATTGTTGATTTCCAATGTGCCGGCATCGGCTTGGGCAAGGGTGAGCATGGCATTGACGATATGTTGCATGCGTTCACTGATGCTAAATAACTGTTTTAACAAGGCTCGGTATTCTTCGGGTGAGCGCTCTTGCAGCAAGGCAACCTCAATTTCACTCTTCAGAATGGTGATGGGGTGGCGGAGTTCATGGGATGTATCTGATACAAAGCGTTTTTGGCTATTAAAGTTAGCTTCCAAACATACGAACATTTTATTGAGCGATTCAATCAATTCGCGAATTTCTTGGTCGTGAACGGGTGATTCCAAACGCCTGCTCAAATCACCGTTAGCCACAGCTTGGGCCGCATCGGTGATTTCATTGATGGGGCGTAATGAGCGCCGCGCCATGCGATAGCCTACTAAACCACTGATAAGCATAGACAGCAAACCGAGCGCGCCGCCGAAGAAATAAAGCAGTTGGAAAAATTTCTGAATATCATTGGTGGTTCGGGCGAGAATCACAACAGCCACGATATGGTTATCCACTATTATTGGCATCACCGCCACACGCAAATTACCTTTTTTTAGTAAACTTTGTGTGGATACAAATACGGCGGCTTGCCCAGAAAAGGCGCCAGAGATAGCACGGGCAATATCATCTTTGTCTTTGCCCACTAGCTCTTCACCGACGCTGAAAAGAATTTTTCCTTCAAGGTTTACAAGTTGAACCACGCCGCGGTAATAGGCCGAAAACTCTTGCAGATGATGGCCCCAAAGTGGTGCTTTTGAGGTTTCGAGTTGGTGCACCAATTGTTGGGTCTCGTGAAATAAATCTTCATCTACTTCTTGGTAGATTTGTACGGAAAGCACCCAGTAAATGAGGCCTGCTGCCACCACCAGAATGAGAAATTCCACGGCGATATAACTCATCGCTAATCTGCCGCGGAACGTGCGGAACATGTGGTTATATAGCTTTATCAGCCCCGCTTTCATGGTGGGAGATTTATTTAAGCTGCTTCTTGGTATTTGTCGCTGAGTATATAGCCCTGTCCGCGCAGTGTATGAATCAAGGCAGTATCAAAGCCTTTATCTACTTTCGAACGTAAATGGCTGACATACACATCAATCACATTACTTTCAGGGTCGAAATTCATATCCCACACATGCTCACCAATCAGCGTACGTGAAAGCACCTTGTAAGGGTTGCGCATCAAATATTCCAACAGGGCATATTCTTTGGTGGTTAGACGTATGCTTTTATCGCCACGGGTAACTTGGCGGCTCATGGGGTCTAGCTCAAGATTCGCCATGGTGAGGGTTGGTGTTTTTACATCCGATGTGCGGCGCAGTAAGGCGCGAACACGGGCAAGTAACTCTTGGAATGAAAAGGGTTTGGCCATGTAATCATCTGCACCAGCATCAAGGCCGCGCACTTTGTCTTCGACGCTGTCTCGGGCTGTAAGCATCAACACAGGGGTATTGACCCCGCGCTCACGAATTTCGCGGCACACTTGAATGCCGTTTTTCTTAGGCAACATCAAATCTAGGATAATCAGGTCGTAGTCGTTCACTTCTGCGAGGAAGCCACCGTCCACACCGTCATGCGAAATATCAACAGCATGACCTTCTTCTTTCAGGCCTTTTTGCAGCACTTTGGCTACTTGCACTTCGTCTTCAACAATCAAAATTTTCATAGGCGTAATGTAGGTGCAGCGAAGGCATCTGACAAACGTTTATCAAGGTGGTGATAAATAGCCCCACGCGGGGAAATTTGGTTGACAAAGGTATATATGGGGGTGATATTGGCGGTTAGTGGGTAAAAGTGGGTAATTTAGCTTTTGCTGAGTGATGGTGGAGAGGGGCAAAGCAGCGTCTATGTTTCAAGGTGAATTTACCAATAATATGGATGAAAAGGGGCGGGTGAATATCCCAGCGCCATTCCGCGATGCGCTGCAAAAATCGTACAACGAAGGCACGCTTATTGTCGCCAGAGATGCCCAGTCCCCATGTCTTCGTGCTTATCCGCTTCGTGAATGGAACCGTTTGTTGGCCAAGCTTGGGGCCATGCCTGCCAATGATCGTGTGGTGTTGGCCTTTAAGCGCGCTGTGGTTAGCTCAGCATTAGAGTACCAACCCGATAAGCAGGGTCGTATCCTTATTCCGCAAACACTTCGTAATCATGCAGGTATTTTGAAAAGCACAGTCTTTGCTGGCTTGAATGATACCTTTGAAATCTGGGATGCGCTGGCTTGGGAGAAGCAATTGGCTTCTTCATTGGCTTTGCTCCAAGATCAGGATTTAAGTTTCTAACATGGCCGACTTATCCCATATCTCTGTATTGGCTGAGCCTTATATCCAAGCCTTGTGCGTGGATAAAGACGGGTTTTATGTCGATGCGACCTTTGGACGTGGCGGCCATACCAAAATGATGCTCGAAATTTTGTCGCCATCAGCAAAAGTGTTGGGGTTGGATAGAGACCCTGATGCAATTTTGGTGGGTCAAGCTTTGGCTGAAGCTGATCCAAGATTTTCCATCGCTTACACCGACTTTGCGGCGATTGCTGATGCTGTAGCCGAACAAGGCTGGGATGAAGTCAGTGGTATTGGTTTTGATTTGGGCGTCTCGTCACCGCAATTGGATGAAGCGGGTCGTGGTTTTTCCTTTATGAAGGAAGGGCCGCTGGATATGCGCATGGATTTTGATTCGGGGCAACCTCTCATTAAAAAATTAGCGCATGTTTCTGAAGCTGAATTGGCGGATGTGATTCGTACCCACGGTGGTGAACGTTTTGCAGGGCGTATTGCCAGGGTGATTTTGGAGCGATTGCATCAAGGCACGCTCAACACTACCCGTGATTTGGAAGATATTTGTTTTCACGCTACACCAAAAAAAATGCGACATGGATCTGCTCATCCAGCCACGCGAACGTTTCAAGCGTTGCGCATTTGGGTCAATGATGAAATGAATCAGATTGACCAAGCTGTGAGCGCGGCCATAAAATTGCTTAAAGTGGGTGGCCGTTTGGCCATCATTTCGTTTCACTCGGGCGAAGACCGTCGTATCCGCGACTTGATTGAAGCTGAAGTGCGTGGCTGCATTTGCCCGTCAAACTTTCCCATTTGTGCTTGCGGCCGCAAGCCATCCATGCGTTGGCTACAAAAAAAACCAGTACGCGCAACTGAAGCTGAAATAGATGCTAATCCACGCAGCCGTTCGGCCATGCTGAGAGTTGCTGAAAAAATTGGGGTAGGCTCGTGAAGTCGCTACGTTTGCATGTGGTGATGATGATTCTAGTCATTTGCGCTTTGGCTGCAGGCCAAGTGTATTTGTCACATGTGCGCGTGGGTATATCGCAAAAAGTTGCTGAGGCCAAAGTGGCGCAAGGGCAAGTACAGCGTGAAGTGCAGAATTTGAAATTGGAAGTCGCCAGCATTACTCGGCCTGACACACTACGCCGTTTGGCGCGTGAAAAGTTGGGTATGTTTTCGCCCACGCCTATGCAAGTGGTGCAGCCATGAGACCCATCGTTACCCAAGATAAACAGCATGATGTGATGGCCAAACGCCGCTTGGATGTGGTCGTGGCTTTGGTGGCATTGGGCTTGGCCTTGATGGTGATTCGCGCGGTGGACTTGCAATGGATGCAAACTGAGAACTTAACCAGCAAAGCTGAGAGTCAGCGCTATCGTCAATTTGAAGTTAGCGCCCCGCGTGGTCCGATAGTGGACACACAAGGTCGCGTGCTTTCTGAAAGTGTGGAAGTGCCCTCTATTGCCGCCTTGGGCGCTGATTTGAATCCAGAAGACTTACCACAACTTGCCAAAGTTTTGCATATGGATATCAAAGAATTGCAGCGCAAAGTTGGTAAGCGCCAAGGGTTTATTTGGCTTGATCGCCAAGTGACGCCGCATGTTGCTAAGGCTGTGCAAGCTTTAAATATTCCAGGTGTGCGCATTGAAAAAGAATGGCAACGTTTTCACCCCTTTGGGCCTGAAACGGGGCATCTGCTTGGATTTGTAGGTATTGATAACCGCGGTTTGGAAGGATTGGAGCGCTCATATAATCAAGTGCTTACGGGTAAAAGCGGACGTATGCAAATTCAACGCGCTGCCAATGGTGCAGAATTGCCAGGTAGCGTTTGGCTGAATAAACCCGAGCCCGGACAAAGTTTGTATTTAAATTTGAATGTAAATGTACAAAGTATTGCTTATGCAGCTTTGGCCAAAGGCATTGAAAACACTGGCGCCAAAGGTGGTTCGGTGGTGGTGATGAATCCACATAATGGTGCTGTATTGGCCATGACCAGTTGGCCAGGTTTTAATCCCAATTCGTTTTCGCAATATAGAGCTAAAGATTGGCGCAATCGTGTGGTCACTGATGTGTTTGAGCCTGGCTCAGTGATGAAGCCATTTACTGTTGCTGCTGCCTTATCAACAGGTCGCTGGACTGCTGATTCCCTTATTTTTTGTGAAAATGGTAATTATGAAATTGCCGATAAAGTCATTCATGATGATCACCCCGAGGGTTGGATTGATATTCGAAAATTACTGGTCGTCTCCAGTAATATAGGAGCGGCCAAGCTGGCTTTGGATGTGGGTAAGAAAGATTTGAATCGACTGCTCACCGATGTGGGTTTTCGAGAGAAAACCAATATTGGATTAGGCGGTGAATCGCCGGGAATACTCCTGCCTCTGGAAAGTTGGGGTCAAGTGGAGACCGCCAACATCGCCTTTGGACAAGGTGTAGCCGTGACGCCCATTCAATTGGCCACGGCTTTTTCGATTTTTGCCAATGGCGGCGTTTATTATCCGCCGCAGTTGGTGAAATCCGATGAAGATATCGCTGGGCGCCGCATTATTTCGGAGAAAGTGGCTACCGATGTATTGGGCATGATGGCTGATGTAACGCTTGAAGGTGGTACGGGTATGCAGGCTGTGCCGCTGGGTTATACCGTGGCAGGTAAAACAGGGACAGCGCAAAAGCCCAACCCACAAGGCGGTTACTCCAAAGAAAAATATACGGCGGTGTTTGCTGGCGCTGTGCCTGCTGAAGCACCAGCCTTGGTGATTGTGGTAGTGCTTGATGAGCCGAAATCGAGCATTTATGCCAGCTCCACTGCAGCGCCAGTGTTTAAGCAAGTGGCAGCTGCTGCATTGCCGCAATTAGGCATAGTACCGAATTTACCAACAGCGCAACCATCTAACATGCAAGCACAAAACCAAACCAGTGCTTGGGGTATGGCCAAAGCCAATGCGCCGCAACAAGAACAATTGAATTCACTTTATGGCTTGTCGCTTCGTGATGTGCGCCGCTTTGCTTATGCCAAAAACATCCAGCTTCGTCTGCATGGAAAGGGCTGGGTGAGCAAGAGTGAACCTTCCGTATTGCATGGCTTAAAAGAAGGTGATGCGATGGAGGTGTGGCTCAATGAATAAGCTGCAAGCTATCGTTCAACCGAAACTGTTATCTGATTTGATGTCGGGTATTGGTGCGTATGCCAAAGATGTGACCATCCAAGGCATTTGTGATGATACCCGCTTGCTGCAAGCTGGTGATGCATTTTTGTGTTTGCCGAGAGTGAATGATGTACCAGCGCGTATTGTTGAGGCAAAAGCTAAAGGCGCTGTAGCTATCATCATTGTGGGTCAATATGAAAACTTAACGGATATCGCTTGTGCATGTTTACAGCATATGGAAGCAGCAGGCGCTCTGCTTCGCCGCTGGTTTGAAACTGAACATACCACGCTCAAAGTATTTGGTATTACGGGCACCGATGGCAAAACAAGCTCAACCTGGATGCTGCGTGAGATGCTGGCCAAACAATTGGGTTCAGCATGGTCTTGCGGCACATTAGGCTTCGTGCGCGATTTGGATCATATCACTGACCTTGGTAATACCACGCCTTCATTGCTTACGCTGCATACCATCGTAGCCATGGCACATCAGCAAAACATTGGTGCGCTGGTTGTGGAAGTCTCCTCGCATGGCATTGCCCAACAGCGCATTGCTGGACTTTCATTCACCGCAGCGATTTGGACCACACTTGGTCAAGATCATTTGGAAGATCATGGTGGTTTGGCAGCTTATGTCGAAGCCAAAGCTTCGTTTGCTCGCCTGGTGTTGGCTGCTGGCGGTAAAGTGATTGCCAATGCTGATTATGCCAATATCCGTGAGGCTTTGGCTGAGGGTGCAGCACAGGCCCTTTGGTATGCTCACAACAAGTCGGGAGTAGATGCTGATTTGCTTTGGTCGCGCGAAGATGGTGCTCTGTTGCTGAAAAAACACAAAGCAACAGCAACCATGGCACATGTGCCTTTGGCAGATTTTCATACAGAAAATTTGGCTGCTTTGATGTTGTTGATGACGACAGTATTTGATTTGCCGCTGGCGAGCCTTGCCGCGAAGTTAGATGGTGTGATGACTACCCCACTTGGCCGCCTGGAGCCAGTGGATGCGAACCAACGCATCTTTATTGATTATGCCCACACAGCAGAAGGCTTGCAGCGCAGCTTGCAAAGCGCACGTGAACTTTGTGTTGGGCGTTTGCTATTGGTCTTTGGCTGTGGTGGTGATAGGGATAAAGCCAAGCGTCCTGCTATGGGTGCGGTGGCTGCCCAACTTGCAGATGAAGCGTGGCTAACTTCAGATAACCCACGCAGCGAAACCCAAACCCAAATTGCTGCCGATGTGTTGCAAGGTATTCCAGCAGCTTTTCTTCCATATGTGCATGTGTGTGAAGATCGTAAATTATCTATCTTTCAGGCCGTTTCAGCAGCATCAGCGTTGGACATGGTAGTGATTGCAGGTAAAGGGCATGAGTCATATATGGAAATCCAAGGCGCAAAACTGCCATGGAGTGATAGGGCAACGGCCTTGGCCACATCCCTTGCTGCAGGAGAAAAGCAATG
>Ga0100392_1006104_pt1 | contig 10532 bp, 9 predicted proteins | sample CryGeymeta201516_FD_81548 | JGI IMG/M metagenome (GOLD analysis project Ga0100392, IMG submission 81548) | Groundwater microbial communities from Crystal Geyser aquifers in Utah, USA - Crystal Geyser metaG 2015-16 | ecosystem: Environmental > Aquatic > Deep subsurface > Groundwater | place: USA... | reverse complement strand
TTCACCCCTACTGTTTTTAAATGTCTAAAAACAATATAAGCCAAACAGAAAATACTGGCAGAATTTCATTACCTTAGCATATTTTTTTAAACTTGTCAACCTTTGGCTAAAATTAGCAGAAATGCCAAAATCCCGCTTCTTCAGCGGGTTTTAAAATTGATGCAAAATCATAGATTAACAGATTGCTTTATTGCGGCAATCAAACTCGGCCTTATTCTATTTTTCCCAATTCCACCTCTATTTTTTGTTCCTGGTTGTTGCGTATGATTATCAACTTTATTTTTTGTCCCGGTTCGTATTCCTGAATCATTTGAGTCAAAGTCACTCGGCCGTTCACCGGCTCATCCTCAATCATAGTAATAATATCTCCTACCTGCAGCCCGGCTTTATCCGCCGGACTGCCCTTGGCTACCGCTAACAGATTTTTATAGCCTGATAGCAGCGCTCCATTGTCTCTCATCACGGCTGTTGCCCGATCAATTTTTGGGTATTTAGCTAAATTAATATAGTGGACTCCAAAATATGCCCGGTCAATTTTATCTTTTTTAGACAGGTCGGCAATCGCCGTTGTTAAATATTGTGTGGGGATGGCTGTTTGCTGGTCGGCAATAATAGCCACAATTTCTCCGGCCAGATTAACTATTGGCGCGCCGGCTAAACTCGGGTCATAACCTTCTCTGGCCGTGACAAAATGCGCAAATTTTTCCGTAGAATCTACCACATCACCCAAAGTTGTTGCCTGCAGATCTGCCAGATGCAGGCTGGCAATTTTTGCTTCTGGGTAGTTGGCAATAAAACCGTAAACCTTTTGCCCGGAATGAGCCGAACTGATTTCACCCAGTTTGGCTACTGGTAAATCATTGGCCGTAATTTTCATAAATACTACAGCGCTGATAGGATCAGTCAGAGTTTTTTCAACCCGATATACTTTATAATCGGCCGTTAATACAACAAAGTCTTTGCCGGCGATTTTATCAAGTACGCTTTGCGTGGTCACGAGCCAACCATTACTGGTCAGGATAAAGCCGCTGCCCAATGAGTAAATATCCTGGTAAAATGGCCCGCTGACGTCCGTTGAATCGTCGTAAAAATTAACCATTACCGGATTGATATTTTCTGCAATGGCGGCCAGCTGTTCTTCACTGGTGACAGTCACATTTTCTTTTTTATCAATCACTACATTTTGGTTGCCATTGACTCCCAAGGTATTGTTAAACAAAAAATTATATAAAAGCGCTGAGCCAAAGCCAAATAAAATAGAAACTAAAATCACTAGCCCCCAAATACCAGGGCCAACTTTTGGTTTTTCAATTACCGAGCCACCGTTGTGCTTATAAAAATCATCAAATTTTTCCTGTGATACTTCATTGGCGCTGGTCAATTCAGTTTGGCCAGCTGTTTTTGTTACCAATGTTTTAATCGGTTTTAAAGTAAATTTTTTAGACATAAATATTTCACTAAAATAAAAGATTTATTGATCATTCCCACCTGGCTGTTAAAACCGTCATTAACCAAATGATGCCTGTCGCCAATAAATATCTTAGCCAGACAGTCTGCGCCAAGGTTGATTGAATATAGTGCCGGCAAAGGCTGGTGATAAAATAATAGGCGCTGGTGATTAAGATCCCTTTAACAACAGATAAAATTGGCAGCCAGGTTAAGACATAAAAAAGTTCAAGCAGCAGACCGGTTAATACCAGGACAAATATTTTACTGGTTGAAAATTTAATTTTACTAATTGAAAAAAATTGGTAGATTATTAAGCTCATTACCAGCGCGCTGGCGATTACTAATAACCAAATTGGTATTTTTAAAAAAACCTGAAAATTAAAAGCACTCACACACCAGAAGAAAATACTAGTGATATTTATAATTCTTGAAATTGTTGAAAGAGAATGCTCCTTGTATTTGTATTTATGATAGCTATAAGTGATTAAGCGGTAAAGAAAAATTGTGTTGGCCGTCACCAGTAAGAGGACAATCAGCTCATAAATTACCCAGTTAATGGCCGTATTATCTAGCCATTTGCCCGAAAATGCCAAAAACATCAGGCCTGACAGGAGAAACAGAAACGGTGAAATCAGATAATTCCAAAAATTTAGATTAAATTTTACCCTGGCCGCCAGCCAGACAAAAAAAACGTTAAAAAATAAGATCAATAAGGCGGCCCACCAAAAAAAATTAGGCTTGAATAATGAAAGTTCAAGTCCGGCAATAATAATCAAACTGTATAAATAGGAGATATAAGGTGACACAAAAATTCATTAAAGCACCAGCGGATCAGCAGTGCTTACCAATAATAATTTATTTCAACGATTATTTATTCAGCCAAAAATATTTTTTTAATATTTGATCCCAGTTGTCATCTGCTGATCGCATCCCCTCATCGCCAGCTTGATTAACCGCCTGCCATTCAAGGTCTAAGGTGGCTGCCAATCGCAGCTGAAGCTCCTTATATTCGTCCGGGACACCCATTGTTAAAAGTTTTGATTTTACACTTTTGATCAAAAATAACCAATTTTGGTGAGGTTTGTCAAAACGAGCACGCTCAGTCAAATAATCATTGATAATATTTTTAACACTATTTTGGTAGGTTAAAATTTGTTCATTTTTATCTTTTTCAGCAGTCTTGTTATCAGCTACGGTTTCACCCAGGACAACCCCCTGATGTTTATCCTTGGCAATATTTATTTCTTCTGAAATTACTGTCCAAGTAACAGCCAGTATTGCTACTATACCCAAAACAATGGCTTGAGTCCAGTGTGCTTTTACGAATTGTTCATTATTAGTCATGAATAGAATTTTTAATTTTTGAATTTTTCCGCCTAAACGAACACTGAATAATCTGTGTCAGTGGCAGGCGGATCCGCCTCTGGCGGATAATTTTATAAATAATTTTTAAATCTAAATTTTTAAACATTAAAAATTATATATCAAACATCCCTTTATCAACCCTATCCCACTCTTCTCTTACCTCATCCCACTTGTAAGCATTGATATAATTTACCTTTTCATCCTCACTATATATTTTGTTAATCTTAACTTGCGAGCCTATTCTATTGGAATATGTTGTTTTTTCATTCATCAACCGGGCCTTTTCCACCCATTCCAGTTTTATTTTGCCTAGCGGGCCGGTGAATTCAATCACTTGTTTTTCGCCAGGAATATCTTGGCCCAAATTTTCCTTATAATTACGATCAATGCCAAATTTTGCCTCCACCATATCCAATAAGTTTAACCATTTATCACGAGTCATAGTGCTCCGTTATTATATATTATAGCAATAAAATTTAATCTGTTCAAAGTTATCTTATCACCAGTGCTTTTAGCGCTGCTTGCCTATAATAAAAAGCCTTTATTATTTCAATAATTAAAACCAACAATGAACAGCCGTAGACAATGACTGTCCATTCAAATAGTCCCAGCGGCATCGTGTGAAAAATACTTTGTAAAAATGGATTGTAGATTGCCATTGCTTGTAAACCCAGACCAATAATGACCGCTCCAACTAGAAATTTATTAGCCAGCGGGTTTGTTTGCCAAAGCGGCTTATTTAAGGTGCGAATACTAAAAACATAAATCAAAGTGCTGATAGCCAGAAAGGTGAAGGCCATCGTCCGTGCCATGTCAATTTCACCAAACTGATGATGCCAGTGATAGAAAAAGAACAAAGAGCCAACGGCTGAGAGAATACTTATCAGACTAATTAAAAATTTACTCTCATTGTCTAAAATTGGCTCTTTAATGCCCCGGGGTTTTTGTTTCATAATGTTTTTTTCCGCTGGCTCTTGGGTCATAGCCAGCGCCGGGAAAGTGTCATCAATTAAATTTATCCAAATAATTTGTGTGGCTAATAAAGGCAACGGCCAGCCCAGAAACAAACTAACTGTTATAATAATCATCTCTGAAAAACTATCAGATAAGAAATACAATATCACTTTTTTAATGTTATCAAAAATTACCCGGCCTTCTTTGACTGCCGCGATAATTGTTTTAAAATTATTATCTAATAGAATCGCGTCAGCCGTTTCCTTAGCCACATCAGTTCCCGAACCAACCGCGATGCCGATGTTGGCCCTTTTTAAAGCCGGCGCATCATTAATGCCGTCGCCTGTCATCGCCACCACCTTACCTTTCTCCTGCCAAGCTTTGACGATTTTTAGTTTATGTTCAGGCGTGACACGGGCGTAAACTGTCAGATCGTCAATAATTTCAAGCAGCTGGCTTTGGTTGAGTTTATCCATCTTTTCGCCATTAATAATATTTTTAGCCCCATGGGCCAGCTCAAGTTCCTGGGCGACAGCCGTGGCGGTTAATTTATGGTCACCGGTAATCATAATTGTTTTAATGCCTGCCCTGCCGGCATCTTTAATAGTTTCTTTAATGCCTGCTCTAATCGGGTCTTTTAAGCCTAGGAGCCCGACAAAAATAAAATTATCCATAGTCACTCCCTTTAAACTTTTTATCCCTGGACTGACTTTTTTATAACCAGCCGCTAAGACGCGCAAGCCACGGCGGCTCATCTCCTCATATATGCCAATTAGTTTTTGCTCACGGTTTTTATCAATCCCAATTTTATTGTCCGGCCCCTTGGTTGAGTAAAGATATTGGGAAAAATTTAAAATTATTTCTGGCGCGCCTTTGATATAAACTGTATTATAAGCTGTCCGGCCCTGGTTAAGCGTCAGCATGTATTTCCACTGGCTATCAAAAGGGATTTCATCCAATCTGGGTTCTTGTTCTTCCAACGTGTATTTATCAAGTCCAATATTTGCTCCTGCCATTAGCAGCGCTTTTTCCGTGGGGTTGCCGCGCACAATTCTGTGTGCCAGCCCTGCTTCCGGATTCTCAATATAGGCATTATTACAAAGCACGCCAATTTCAAGCAGCTCAATTAATTCCTCACCCATAGCCTTGTCTTTTGATTGTTCATGGCTTAAAAGATTAAGATTGTAATCCATTGTTGCCACCTCAACAATTCTCATTTCGCCTTCAGTTAAGGTGCCGGTTTTATCAGTGCAAATCACACTTGTTGAGCCTAAGATTTCAGCAGCCAAGAGGTGTTTGACTAATGTTTTTTCGCGTAAAATTTTTTGCATGCCCACAGCCAGTATCATTGTTACCACGACTAAAAGCCCTTCCGGGATAGCTGACACTGCTATGGCCACGGCGGTGGTAAAAATTTGAGTAAAGCCGTAGCCTGATAAAAGCCCGATTAAAAAAATCAGGGCGCAAATTCCCAAGACTAACAGACTAATTTTTTTGGCAAAAATATTTAATTTTCTCTGCAGTGGAGTAATCAAATTTTCCGTTGTTGCCACCAGTTGAGCAATTTTGCCTAAAGCGGTTTTTTCGCTCGTGCCAACCACCACACCCAAAGCTCCGCCTTGAGTCACTTGAGTGCCCATAAAAGCCATATTTATTTGGTCAGCGATAATTAAATCACCCGATAAGGTTTTATTCGTTTTGGCAACTTCCACTGACTCGCCGGTTAGGGGCGCTTCATTAATTTTTAAATTATTGACTTTAAATAACCTTAAATCAGCCGGCACCTTATCCCCAGCTCCGAGAAAGACAATATCGCCCGGCACCAATTCATCAGTATTTATTTCCTGCTGATGATTATTGCGTGTTACTTTACATTGGTTGACTACAATTTTATTGAGTGCCGATAAGGCAGTTTGCGCTTTATTCTCCTGATAAAAGCCAATGACCACATTGATTATGACAGCCAGCATTATTACGCCGGCATCAATATAGTCACCCAAAAACATGCTGATGATAGCAGCGATCAGTAAAATATAAACGAGCGAGCTTTTAAATTGCTTTAAAAAAAGAAACAATCTTGTCTCTCTTTTCATTGCTGGCAATTTATTTGGTCCGGATTGTTTTTGTCGTTTGGCCACTTCTTCCAGGGTCAAGCCATTCTTTGAAGTTCCCAATTTCTCAAAAATATCTTCTTGGGTCAGGTTATACCACCTTTTTTCCTCATGTTTTTTAGAGCGCCCTAATTTTGCTTGGGAGATTTTTGACATAAAAAATCAACCACTGATTAATTTTAAAATTTCCCCCATTACTTGGGGCAGTATTTCTTTTTTCATTTTTCTTTTCTCAAAAAAAGAAAGTTTTGATAAGACAAATTTTTCAGCTGGGACTTTTTCCGTATTTTTGTTGCGGATGCCGATTCTCACGCGGTTAAATTTATCCGTTGAGATATAGGCGATAATTGATTTAATCCCATTATGCCCGGCGCTTGACCCTTCTTGGCGCACGCGGATTTCACCTAGGGGTAGATCCAACTCATCATAAACCACGATCAAATTTTCCGGCTGAATTTTGAAATAATTTTGGAGCGCCTGCACCGCGCTGCCAGAATTGTTCATATAAGTTTGTGGCTTGGCCACAATAATTTTTTTGCCATCATATTCTGCCATGCTAATTTCTGATTTAAATTTTTCTTTTAACTGGAATTTGGGCAGTCCTAATTTTTCCACCAGAAAATCAACCGCCATAAAACCGGTATTATGTCTGGTATTTTCATATTGTTTGCTTGGATTACCAAGCCCGGCGATTAGATACATAAAATATAATTTTTAATTTTAAAATTATTAAATTTGTTTCTTATATCTCACTACCAACTTAATCGGCACTCCCTTAAATCCAAACTTTTCACGGAGTTTGTTCAAAATGTATTTTCTGTATTCCTCCGTTAGTTTTTCTTTTGAGCCGATGGCACACTCAAAAAGTGGCGGGTTAATTCCGATTTGTTTGAAGTGGGTGATAAAAGGTCTGCTGATCTTTGTTTTATTGCCAAAGCCAATTGTTTTTTTGGGCGGTGGCTGGTGAGCGATTATGGTTTTTAAGAATTTTGACAATGCCCCGTCAGGAATTTTTATTTGGTTATTACCGTTGACTTCCATAATTAATTTTAATATTTTTTGAGTGTTAAAGCCGGTTAAAGCGCTGACAAAAATTACCGGCGCCCAAGATAAATGAGGAAAATTACGATAGACAGCCTGAGTAAATTCTTTTGCTTGGTCCCTATTCTCCTCTTTAATTAACTCATACTTGTTAGCGACAATTATTGCCGCCACTCCTGCCTCAGCAATTAGTTTGCCCAGCTGTAAATCCTGCTGGGAGATCGGTTCGTTAATATCCAACACCAGCAGCGCTATATTGGATTTTTTAAGGGCGCTGATACTCATCGACACCCCGAGCGCTTCCAAACTTTGTCTGGCTACCTTAGCTTTCCGTCTAATACCGGCTGTATCAACTAAGATAATTTTGTTATTTTCATATTCAATCAGAGTATCATTCGGCTCTCTGGTTGTCTGGGCAGTTGCCGAGACAATCGCTCTTGGTTCACCCACCAGTTGATTTAAGAGAGATGATTTGCCAACGTTTGGTTTGCCTAAAATTGATACTTTAATTAATTGATCATTATGCGCCGCAAGTTCAAATCTTTCTTCTTTAATATTCTCCACCACCATATCCAACAAATCTCCTGTACCAGAGCCGTTAACAGCAGAAAGTAAAATTAGCCTGTTAATGCCCAGTTTATAAAATTCTGCGGTAGATTGTCTGATTTCTTGATTATCACATTTATTAACCGTAAGAATTATTTGTTTGTTTTTTCCCTTCCTTAAATAATCAGCGATTTCTTTATCCTGTGGATTTAATCCTTCACGGCCATCAACCACGAAGATCACAACTTCGCTTTTAAGCAGGGCATTTCTGGCATACTTTTCAACTTGCTTATCAATATCGTTGACCGTCAGTTTATCCAGTTTTTTTTGTTCCCGCTTAGTCAGAGCGCGTAGCGGTGTTTTTTGGTTGGCTAGAAATCCGCCAGTGTCAATTAATTCAAATTCTTTTCCCTGCCAGTGGATATTGGCATACTTTAAATCTCTAGTTGTGCCTGGTATATCGGTAACCATAGCCAATCTTTTTTCAGATAGCCTGTTAAATAATGTTGACTTACCAACATTAGCCCGTCCGATTATTGCTACGCTAGGCATAATATTTTTTAGTTCAATTATTGTTATTAGCCGGTTCCACTTGTAATTTTGCCTGTTCTTGTTGCCATTCTTCAAGCGCGTTAATTGATCTTTGCTGATCCAGGCCGACAACTATTAAAAAATCAGCAGCCACCTGCTCTTGCTCGCCCTGATCGTTTGTTCTATAAAGCAAGGGTTTTAAAAATTCTGGCAATTCTCCCGCCGTATTGGCCGCCAGTCGTTTTTTGAGTATTTTTAAGGCATTTTCTTGGTTGCCCGTTAAATCATAAATAACAGTTTTTTCAAAATCTTGTTCAGGCGAATTAATCAGTCTTTCAACCGTAAAACCCCAGGAATTAAGATCAGCGCCAGCAAAGGTAGCCAAACCCTCAATTGTGGTGCCATTGGCGATAACCACACTGACATGCTGATTTATAATTTCTTTAACTACAAAAATATTTTTTACAAAATCTCTTAATTCCTCAAAATCACCGGATTTAGGCGCTAAAATCTGTGCCCCATCGTCAGTAATAATGGATTTTAAAAGTCCGCCCGGGGAGTCATCAATGACATAATGTTCCATGGCTCCGAAATCAATTGTTTTAGCAAGATTCATTAGCTCTGATAATTGGCCGGGTTTAATATTAGTTTGAATATTTTTTGTTATATTATTATAGATGTTATACACCCGGTTGGGGTTAGCTAAGGTTTTCCAATTTAATATTTTATCTTTGACAGCAAATAGAATTTTTTGCTGACGTTTAGCTCTGGCGAAATCAGATCCCTCACCATTATCACCATGCCGCGAACGGGCAAATTGCAGGGCTCGCTGGCCATCCATATGTTCTATGCCTTGATTAAATGATATGGTCATTACCTTATAGTCTTCAGTCGGGTATTGATTATCAATAAAAAACCGATCAACAGAGACATCAATCCCTCCCAGATCGTCAATCATGCTGGTAAAGCCAGAAAAATCTAGGCGCAGATAATAATCAATAGGCACGCCGAAGGTATCTTCCACGGTTTTAGCGGCCAAGGCCGAACCGCCGCCAGGATAATTATTTAAGTCTCCATAGGCGCTGGCATGATTAATTCTCTGCCAGCCGTTGTTAGGAATTTTAACCAGTAAATCCCTGGGAATGGATATTAAAGAAGCTTGGTTTGTTGAGAGATCAACTGATGCTAACATCATTGTGTCAGTTAATAATGCTCCCTCGTGGCCAGTGCCGCCAATACCCATGATTAATAGATTAAGCCTGTTCTCGTCTTTGCCTGATAATACGTCATTAGCGCCGAGGATTGATCTTAATTGGCTGATTACCGGCAGTTTGCTGATTGCCGCCCCCAAAGTTTCTTGAGAAAATATGATTTTTGATGACAAAAAGAAAGAGATGATGAAGTAAGCGATTAATATAAATAACAAAGACCTGACTAATTTTTGTAAAAAAGTCCTTTTCTTTTTGGGCCGGCGTTTTTCTTCAATTGTTCCCTGAACTAAATTAATATTATTATACATCTGTCTCTATCTTAGCTGAAAAAATAATTTGCGTCAATTAAAAAAATATGCTACCATTAGCATAAATTCACTTATTTTAGCAAAAATATACTAAATTTGAACCTTAAAGTAAAGCTCACATAGCTCAGTTGGTTAGAGCGTTGCGTTCACATCGCAGAGGTCCCTGGTTCAAGTCCAGGTGTGAGCACCAGAAAATAAAAAAAACTACAAACTACTCACTACAAACTAATCACATATCTTTATGCCATTTATTCAAAAATCATTACCCAAAAAACCGAGCTTTAAGCCAGTGGCAGAGGGTGACCAGATTAAAGGTCAGATAAAAGATTTTATCTGGGAAACATTAAAAGTTATTGTTATTTCTCTGGCGATTATCATTCCAGTCAGATATTTTTTAATTCAGCCGTTTTATGTTAAGGGCGCTTCCATGGAGCCAAATTTTTATGACCATGAATATTTGATCATTGATGAAATCTCATACCGTTTAGGCGAACCGGAACGGGGTGACATTATAGTTTTCCGTTACCCCAATGACCCCAGCCAATTTTTTATCAAACGGATTATTGCTCTGCCGTTTGAAACCATTGCCTTAAACAATGGCCAGATAAAAATAAGCAATAAAAAAACCCCAGACGGCTTTATACTTGATGAAAATAATTATTTACCCAATACGCACACCCAAGGTAACACCAGTATTACTCTTGAGGCTGACCAATATTTTATTATGGGGGATAATCGTTCTTCATCACTTGATTCCCGCATGTTTGGTCCCATTGAACGTACTGATATTATTGGCCGTGTCTGGGTCAGGGGCTGGCCTTTCAACCGTATAACTGTTTTCAACTAAGTAGCATAGTAGACGCAATTAATTTGAATTGCAAAACTCCTATTCTTCCTCCCCTCAGATGAGGGGAGGTGGCGAGCGATTAGCGAGCCAGAGGGGTGTTGAATTTTTAACACCTCCTCCCCTTAATCCGTTTAAAAGATAATCAATCTTTTAAACTCAACTGAGGAGG
>Ga0100392_1006093_pt1 | contig 10543 bp, 10 predicted proteins | sample CryGeymeta201516_FD_81548 | JGI IMG/M metagenome (GOLD analysis project Ga0100392, IMG submission 81548) | Groundwater microbial communities from Crystal Geyser aquifers in Utah, USA - Crystal Geyser metaG 2015-16 | ecosystem: Environmental > Aquatic > Deep subsurface > Groundwater | place: USA... | reverse complement strand
CTGTATTTTTTGACTAAATCTTCCGCCTTCAATATCTTGCCGACAGTTCTCTCGTGAATATCGATGTTTTCATCTTCTAAATCCCATTTGATTTTTAAAGCGCGTTCTCCTTTTTCTTTTCTTATTTCCCTTATTCTTTCTTTGATGCGGATCGATGTTTCTTTTGGATTTGTTTTTGGCATATTTATACACATATCCAAGATGGTAATTTATCTTGGAGAAAACCGCCATATGTGTGCGCACATTACCAACTTAGCTTGACAAGTTGAAAAACATTCTTTAAGCTAAGAATAATCATCAAATTTTTAAGTAAAAAGAACATTAAAAAAAATAAAAATGGATAAAAATGAAATAGGATTAAGGATGGAAAAGAATGATATGGAAATTAGTCGAAAAGAAGAGGAATTGCTTTTACATATCCGTAGAAGGACGAATAAGTATCTTATGACGTGGATGTTTTTTGGGATTGTAATTATGGTTGCCACCATAATTATTGCGGATATAAATATGAGAAATTCAATTCCCCTTGGCATCTCCGCTTTTACGCTTTCAATGATAATTCTTGTGCTATCTGTTCTAACAGTTGATTCGCAAACTAAAGAGATTTTAGGAAAATTGAAAAGACTGTATGAGGAAAGAGAAAAACTGATAGAATTAAAATTTAAGGGATTAAAGCCGTTAGAGGATTAATAATATCATCTTTTTTATTATTTTTAAAAATTATTTTTTGATTTAGGCTTATCAAAAACCGAACATTGATAATTTGCGTGTGGAACGCAATAAATTTTCTTTGAAAATTTAAGTCGCGTAAACCGCGTTGTCGCGGTAACGCGACTTTCGTGGCGTTCCAATAGCGTTGAACGTAAAATTTTGCTAAGCAAAATTAACGTTCTTACGCTGTGCCGAGGGAGGGACTTGAACCCTCATGAGCTTGCGCCCACAGGTTTTTGAAACCTGCGTGTCTGCCAATTCCACCACCCCGGCAATTGCTTTGATATTATCCGATTTTAATCTGTTTTTCAACCTCAACCTTGTAATCGCAGGTTTTGTTTGAACATTTTATTTTCTTTCCTTTTGTTTCAATCAGAAGGGATTGGCATTGAGGGCATTTTTCTCCGGTCGGTTTGTCCCAAAGGGCAAAATCGCATTTCGGGTAATTATTACAGCCGTAAAATATTTTTCCTTTTCTTGTTCTTTTGGCCGTAACGTTTCCGTTCTCGCATTTTGGGCATTTTACTTTAAAATCGTCTTTCGCCAATGACTCGGTGAATTTACAAGTCGGGAAATTTGAGCAGGCGTAAAATTTTCCAAACCTTCCCAGTTTAATCGTAATTTTGCTCCCGCACTTGGGGCATTTTCTGTCAGTAGTTTCTTCAACGGTTTTTTTGTCGCTTATTTCTTCGTATTTGTTTTTTAAATTTTTCGCAAAAGGGTCATAGAAGTTTCTGATTGTAGGAACCCATTCCTCCTTATTGTCAGCGATTTGGTCTAATTTTTTTTCCATTTCAGCGGTAAAATTAATATCAACAATTTCCGGAAAATGTTTTACCAGCAAGTCGTTGACGACAAAACCGATTTCCGTCGGCTGGAATCTTTTTTGCTCATTTTTCTCAACATAGTTCCTGGCTTGTATTGTTGACAGCGTCGGAGCGTAAGTTGACGGCCGGCCGATTCCATTTTCTTCCATGGCCTTAATCAGACTGGCCTCGCTATATCTGGCCGGCGGTTGGGTGAAATGCTGAAGAGCGGATATTTTTTTCAAATCCAAAACTTCTTTTTCTTCCATCTCCGGCAAAATATTTTCTTCAAACTTGGTCGGATAAACTTTAAGGAAGCCGTCAAATTTTAGAATTTGTCCATTGGCCCTAAAAGTGTATTCCGATTTTCGTGTTTTGATATCAATGGATGTTTGGTAAAAGATTGCCGACGCCATTTGCGAGGCGATAAATCTTTGCCAAATCATTTCATAAAGCCGTTCCTGATGGGCATCTTCAAAAGCGCTTTGCTTATCTGAAGTTCGCGGGATGAAGTCCGGTTTAGTCGGCCTGATTGCCTCATGGGCCTCTTGGGCGTTTCCCTTAGTTTTATATTTTTTTAAGAATCCTACCCAATATTTTTCTCCGTAATTTTTTAAAATAAAATCTTTAGCCGCAAAAAGCGATGCTTCAGAAAGATTCAGAGAGTCGGTTCTGTGGTAGGTTATTAAACCTTTTTCGTATAAGGATTGGGCAGTTCGCATCGTTTGCTTGGCTGAAAAGTGAAATTTTCTCCAGGCTTCCTGTTGAAGAGAACTGGTTGTGAAAGGCGGGAAAGGATTTTTTAAGGTTTCCTTTTTTGTAATTTTTTCCACGCCGTATTCATCTCCTTCCAATTCTTGGAGTATTTTGTCTCCTTCTTCCTTGTTTTTAATTCCCAGTTTCTCTATCGTTTCTTCCCCTTTTTTTATTAGGATTGCTTCAAACTCCGAATTTGGGATTTTTAGGAGCGAAGCGACAATACTCCAGTATTCTTGCGGAATGAATTTTCCGATTTCTCTTTCTTTATCAATGACCAAACGAACCGCTGTTGATTGAACTCTTCCGGCGGAAAGTCCTCGGGCGACTTTTTTCCAGAGAAAAGGGGAGAGTTTGTAGCCGACAAGCCGGTCAAGAATTCTTCTGGCTTGCTGGGCGTCAACCAAATTCAAATCAATCGTTCCGGGTTTCTTTAGAGCTTCCTTGATGGCTGATTCGGTAATTTCATGAAAAGTAATTCTTTCATATCTTTTGCATTTTTCATTTTTATTTTTACATTCGCTCAGACCTAATGTCTGGGCGATGTGCCAAGCGATGGCTTCTCCTTCTCGGTCAGGGTCGGCTGCTAAAATCACCAGTTCTGCTTTTTCAGCTTCTTTTTTGAGCAAGTTAACTGTTTTTCTGGCCTTCGTTGGAATCACGTAATCAGGTTTGAAATCTTTTTCTACATCAAGGCCGAGTTTGCTTTTCGGCAAATCTCTAATGTGTCCGAAAGAAGACAATATTTTATAATCTGACCCCAGAAATTTTTGAATACTTCTGGCTTTAGTCGGACTTTCCACGATTATCAGTTTCATTTGGTTTTAATTAGCGTTTTATTGCATAAATTCCCTCTTCTAAATTTATTACCTTACCTTTTATTTCCAAAATAGCAAGCAAGCCAACTATTTTTCCGGCCGGCATTTTTGTTTTTTCAATAATTTTATCAGTATGGAGGGGTTCTTCTTCCAGAATTTTCAAGAGTAAATTTTCTTCTTCGTTTTCTCCCCTCAAATTCTTTTTTTGGATTCTTTTAAAGCTGAAAGAACTTAGCTCCCTTAAAATATCATCGGCGTTTTCAACTAATTTAGCTCCTTGTTTTATCAGGCAATGGCAGCCTTTGGAATTTAAGGAATGGACTTGACCGGGAACGGCGAAAATTTTTCTTTTTTGTTTTTTAGCCCACCCGGCTGAAAGCAGGGAGCCGGATTTTTCTTTAGCCTCAACAACTAAGACGCCCATGGATAGTCCGGTGATGATGCGGTTTCTTCGGGGAAAAGCGAATCTCGTCCCTTTTGTTCCCGGAGGATATTCAGAAACGAGCATCCCGCCTGAAGAAACAATATCCTTAGCCAGTTTCAGATTTATTTGAGGATAAATACTGGCGTCATCCGGACCCGTTCCCAAGACAGCGATAGTTTTGCCCTTTTTTTCTAAAACTGATTGGTGAGAACAGGTGTCAATTCCCGGAGCCAGTCCGCTGACGATTGTCAGTCCGGCCTCGGTCAAATCGCCGGTTATTTCCATTGCCATCTGTCTTCCATAAGGAGAGCACATTCTCGTTCCGACAACAGCGAAGCAATCATCATTCAAAATAAAATTTCCCCTGAAGTAAAGTTCTTTCGGCGGGTCAGAAATTTTTTTCAGGAGTTTTGGGAACTCGGCGTCATTAATTGTAACTTTCTGAATTCCATCAGTCATTCATTTAGTTTATCAGAAATTAGAATTTCCGCAAAAAAATTCGTTCAGATTAGTCGGTGATATCGTTTTCTTAGATTGAATTTAAGGTCAAGAAGAGATAAAGTGAATGTAAGCGATCATCGCCAAAGCCTTTGGCGTTAGTATAGATGTTTTAATGAAATAAAAATTATGACAAAAGAGGAGATAATAAAAAAAATGAATATGGCTTGGCGATAGCTTCTGAATTACCTGATTTGGAGTTTAAAACTTCAATAAAAAATATCCCAAACGATATTTGGAGAAGTATTTCAGCTTTTGCTAATCGTCACGGTGGCGGACTTGTTGTTTTTGGGGTAGATCAAAGAGTAAATGCTATTACTGGTTGTGAGAATATAGATTTTATGCAGACCAAACTTACAGAATATTTTAATGATAAAATGAGTTTTGTTTTGCGACCCGAATATCACGTGATTTCATACAAAGATAAAGATATTATCGCGGTTTATGTTCCAGAATGTCCGAAAGACTATGTGCCGTGCTATTTTCGTCCAGTTGGATTGCCAAATGGCGCCTATATTAGAGAGGGAAACACAAGCAGAAGAATTACAGATAATGAGTTTAGAACATATATTGCGACTTCTAAAGAGTTTCAGTTTGATCGTTCCGAAGCAAGAGGGACAAATAAAGATGATGTGTCAATCGCAAAAGTTGAACATTTACTTGAGCAAAGCGAAACGGATGTTAAGAGAGGAGCAAGCCATGAGGCAAATGATGTTGTTTTAGAAAATCTTGGAATACTGGGCAATTTTGAAGGAGAATATAAGCCGACAGTTGGGGGGTATTTGATTTTTTCTAAAAATTATCCTCAAAATAAACCGTCTTTTGATAGGTTTACAGTTCGTTGTGTTCGCTACAGCGAAAGCGATCCGGCGTCAAAAATTATCGATTCAGTCGACCTTAAGGGAACGCTTGATGTTTTGATTGATGAATCATACAAATTTGTCTTAAAAAATATTTCCAGAAAAGCCTCTATCGTTGGCGCAAAAAGGGAAGATAGATATGAATATCCAGAAGAAGCCATCCGCGAACTTATTGCGAACGCGATTATCCATCGGGATTATAAAATCATTGAAACATATAATCAGATCAGAGTATTTCAAGATCGACTGGAAATTGTGAATCATGGTTCGCTACCTCCCGGAGTGACGGTGGATAATATAAAAGAGGCGCAATTCAGTAGAAATTCCATGATTGCAGCGCGATTGAAAGATATGCGTTATTTGGAAGAATATGATCGAGGTATAGATATCGTTATCAAAAAAATGAAAGAATGGGGTTTGCCCTCGCCACTTTTCAGAAATTCAGTCAATAGTTTTGAAGCGATTTTATTGGGTGAGAGATACCAAGAAATAAATGATAGGCAAACTAGGCTGATTGATGTTTTGCTTATTAAAAATAGGCTTACGATTTCTGATTGCCAAAAAATACTCAAAGGCACTCCCAGAGCAACAATCAACAATGATCTAAAGAAACTGCGAGACTTGGGAATATTAGTCGCCAACGGCGCTTCAGTAAACATTTTTTACACTCTGGCGTTTTAGAGGCTTTTGAAGGCAATAATAAAAATGGCTTAAGATAAAGAAAAATAGACCCGAAATACAATAAAGGCAATTAGAGGCTTTTATAAGAAATAACTATGACAGATCAAACAACTATAATTCCAAAAGGCTGAAAAATGAAGACGCTATGAGAGGTGTTGAATATTAAATCTGCATCGTGGGGTCAGACCCCACGATGAAGACCCCACGATAAATTTAACTTAGTTAAGCAACGCCCAATGTTGATTTAGGAATTTGATGTTGATGTTTGATGTTGATGTCTGACGTCAACATACGTCAACATAAAATCTGCTCATAATGAAGGTAATGAAAATTAAACATAAAATTTTAATATGGAACCCATTTTTAAAATTGATACTTGGGAATTTATAAAAATGATGCTTTGGACTATGTGGTTTGTTATTAAAATAATGTGGCCGTTTTTATTGTTTGTATTTTTAATAAAAATTTTTGAGGTCTGGGCTGATAGAAAAATTGATAATTGGAAAGGGCGGAGAAGGAGGTGAGATGGTTGAGGGCAAATCTTGACGGATGATGCTGGGGCGTGTGCTTGGCTAAGCCAAGCACAATCAATAGTTTATAGAATGGGTAAAAAGCGAGAAATTAAGTTTTTGGAAATAAATTTTATGTTAGAGCAACAAAATAAAAAATACCATTTTTTCTTAGACGAAACTGGTGACCACGGCTTAACTTTTATTGATGATAATTTCCCGATTTTTCTGTTAGTTGGTTGTCTGTTTGAAGATTCAGAATATCAAAAAGCTGTCGCAAATATTATCGCCCTGAAACAAGAATTTTTTAATACCAGTCAAGTTATTTTACATTCAAGAGATATAAGAAAATGCGAAGGATCTTTTCAGGTATTGTTTGATATTGATATCAAAAAGCGTTTTTATGAAAGACTTAACAAGATTATTTCCGAAGCGAAATTTATCATTATTTCTGTTGCGATAGACAAAAAGAGGCATATTGAAAAATACGGAAAAGTCGCAGACAATCCATATTCAATTTGCCTCTCTTATATTTTAGAAAGATTGGTTTTCTGCACTGACGACAAAAACTCATCACCAAAAGTTTCAATTACAATAGAAAAAAGAGGAAGAAAAGAAGACGAGCAATTGCTCGCCCATTATAACGAGATAATTGATCGCGGAACATTTCATGTTATTTCCACCAGATTTGAAAAAAGAATTGAAAGTTTTTCAATGGTTACTAAAAAAGATAACGATAATGGCTTGCAGATAGCCGACTTGTGCGCTTATCCAATCGCTCGTCATGTTTTAAATTCGGAGGAGCCGTATATTCCCTTTACCATTATCAAAAATAAATTATATTGCAGTGGCGCTGGCAAAATTGACGGTTATGGACTTAAAATTTTTTCGTAAAAAGCAAAAAGTCCCTGACGGAACCTTTTGCCGACCGGGGACACCCCGATCCATTACTTATAGCATAGCAAGCGGTCGTTGTAAGTCAATAGGCCATCGCGGGGTCAGACCCTACGGCAATATGACCCCACGACGATAGTTTATTGGTTGAATTCGGACATGGTTTTTTCTAATCCTTGGCTCAAAATCATTTCAACAGCTGAAATGGTTTTCTTGATTATTTCCTTAACAATCTTTTCTTCTTTTTTATCAAATTTTCCGAGAACGAATGCTTCTATTTTTTGAGTTTTAAGCTGTTGTTCTTCATTTTGCATTTTTAGTTTTGAGCTTTGGTTGACTCCGATTCTTATCCTGATGAAGTCCTTTGTTTTTAATTCTTTGGCAATTGACTCAACTCCTTTATGCCCGCCGGTTCCTCTGTTTTTGACAATCTTTATTTTTCCCAGCGGTAAGTCAATGTCATCATGAATGACAACCAAATTTTCAATTTTTAATTTCTCCCGCATCTTGCCCCGCCATAGCGGGGTTGAGGCGGGACAATCCTTGATTATTTTCTTTATTGATTGGCCTGAAAGGTTCATAAAAGTTTGCGGTTTAGCGAGAACGATATCTTGTCCATTAATTTTTCCTTTGGAAATTTGAGCATTAAAAATTGATTGAAAATTGAAAGTTGTCCCGCCGCTGCGGGATTCCGTCAACGGGCGGGAAAAATTAGCGACGATTCCATCGATCGCCTTAAAGCCGATATTATGGCGCGTATTTTTAAATTTTTCGCCCGGATTTCCCAAGCCGACAATCAATAACATAGTTCGATTATATCACCTCTCTTGTTAAAACAAAAAAATACTGATAAAATCACAGATATGAATAAGTATTTCTCCTTTGTTTTTGAGGTTGTAAAAATAACCGTTATCGCTCTGCTGATAGTGCTTCCTCTCCGCTATTTTTTATTTCAGCCTTTTTTTGTCAACGGCCAATCAATGGAGCCGAATTTCAGCCAGAATGATTATTTGATTATTGATGAAATGTCTTACCGATTAGGCGATCCGGAAAGGGGAGATATAGTTGTTTTTAAATATCCGGAAGATCCGTCAAAGCGTTTCATCAAGAGGGTTATCGGCTTGCCCGGGGAAACAGTGGACGTCAGCAATGGGCAAGTGATAATCAATGGGAAAGACGGCTCAAAAGTTTTAGACGAAACAGGGTATCTTCCTTATAACGTTTTCACTACGGGGAATGTAAAAATTTCAATGAGGGAAGATGAGTATTTTGTTATGGGAGACAATCGGGCGGTTTCTTTTGATTCAAGGAGTTGGGGAATTCTTCCGAGAAAAAACATCATCGGTAAAGTTTTTTTGAGGGTTTGGCCGTTTACCTCTCTCCATGAATTCAATACTTTGGATTACAATAATTAATAACTAAATATAACAATGGAAAAATTAAAATTTCAGTCTCCGACCGGAATGCACGACATTCTGCCGGAAGACCAAAAATATTTTCAAAAAATAAGTAAAACCTGTGAAGAGTTCGCTGATTTTTACGGTTTTCAACCGATAACCACTCCCATCCTTGAAGAGAGCGGGCTTTTTGAAAAAGGGACAGGAGAATTAACGGATATTATTCAAAAAGAAATTTATTCTTTCAAAACAAAAGGAGGTGATTCTTTAGCTTTGCGTCCGGAAGGAACTCCGCCTGTCGTGAGGGCTTATCTTGAGCACGGGATGCAAAGCCTTCCTCAACCGGTAAGATTAAGCTATTTCGGGCCATTTTTCCGCCACGACCGGCCTCAAGCCGGAAGATATCGCCAATTTCATCATTTTGGAATGGAGGCGATAGGGGAAGGGAGCGCTTTAATTGACGCTCAAATAGTTCAGATTTTTTATAACATTCTGACTTCTCTTAAATTGAAAAAATTAGTTGTGGAAGTGAATAGCATCGGAGACGGACAATGCCGATCATCTTATAAAAGAGCCTTAAATAAGTATCTCCGCTTGAAAACATCTTCCCTATGCCCTGATTGCAAGAAGAGATTGAAAGATAATCCTTTAAGGATTTTGGACTGCAAGAATGAAAAATGCAAGGAAGCTGCTCTGGAAGCTCCGCAGACGGTTGATTATCTCTGTGAAAATTGCCACAGCCATTTTAAAAGATTTTTGGAATTTCTGGATGAGATCGGCATTCCTTACACATTAAATCCCCGCCTTGTCCGAGGATTGGATTATTACACCAAAACAGTTTTTGAAATTTACGAAGAATCTGAAGAAGGAAAATCTCAAGGCACTTTGGCGGCCGGAGGAAGGTATGATAATTTGGTCAAGCTTTTGGGCGGCAAGAAAGACACTCCTGCCTGCGGAGGGGCGATGGGAGTGGAAAGAATCATCAATATGATGAAGGCGCAGGGAGCGGAAATGCCCCAGCCTGTTTTGCCCAAAATTTTCTTAGCTCAATTGGGAGAATTATCAAAAAGAAAAAGTTTGAAGCTTTTGGACGATTTCAGAAAGGCGAAGATTAAAGTGGTTGAGTCGCTGGGACGCGATTCCTTGAAGCCGCAATTGAAGATAGCCAATAAAATCCAAGCCAGATACTCTCTGATCTTGGGACAAAAGGAAGCTCTGGCCGGAGAAATAATTATCAGGGATATGGATAGCAGGGTTCAGAAAATAGTGAAATTGGATAAGGCGGTTGAGGAGATGAAGGAAATGCTCAAAAAACAACAATCATAATATGGCTGACTGTATTTTTTGTAAAATCATAAACAAAGAAATTCCATCAACGATTATTTATGAGGATGACCAGATTGTGGCTTTTAAGGATATTAATCCTGAACCGCCAATCCATATTTTAATAGTTCCTAAAAGACACATAGCTTCCGTCAGCGATTTGGGGATTGAAGACGAGGCTCTGGTCGGTAAAATGATTTTAACGGCCAACAAAATAGCTGAAGAGCAGGGGGCGAAGGAAAAAGGATATAAGCTTCTGTTCAACGTCGGCAAAGGCGCCGGTCAAATAGTGGAGCACGTCCACCTTCATCTTCTCTCCGGCTGGAACAGCCAAGAGAACAAGGAATAGGGAGGGAGGGATATAAATTTTAAAACCCCGATTGTCGTCGGGGTTTTAAAGTGATATAAAATTTAAATGTTTATTTCAACTCCGGTTTTTTAATCTCTTGGATTAAGCTACTTCCTTCCTCAAAATCTTTTTTTGAAAATCCAACCGGCTCCAGTCCGCCCATTACTTCATTGTCTTTCCTTTTCTGGAAGAGAAAAGCCATTGTCTTCATAAAGTCTTTAAATTTAGGAGAAATAATACAAACATCGATGTCGCTCCATTTGTGAGCTTTCCCCTTTGTTTGAGAGCCGAAAATTATTACCTTATCAACGGGTAATTTTTCTTCGTCTGATAGACGCTTGCCATAGCATCTGACCATATTTATTATTTTTTTAGAAATTCTTCTTTTAACCATAACCCACAGCTACCCCTCAATCCGAACACTTAACGCATTCAACTTCAGACCTTGATAGTTGATTATTAATATCGCTCATAATACCACGAAATGGTATTTTTTTGTTTCTATATTTGCTTATTT
>Ga0100392_1006086_pt1 | contig 10552 bp, 9 predicted proteins | sample CryGeymeta201516_FD_81548 | JGI IMG/M metagenome (GOLD analysis project Ga0100392, IMG submission 81548) | Groundwater microbial communities from Crystal Geyser aquifers in Utah, USA - Crystal Geyser metaG 2015-16 | ecosystem: Environmental > Aquatic > Deep subsurface > Groundwater | place: USA... | reverse complement strand
TACGACTTTTATCATAGGTCCATATATTAGCAAGAGAGCGTAAAGGTTTGAGTTAACTCTGAAAAAGAGTGGTTGGCGTACCCCCCGCCAGGGGCCATTGATAAAATAATAAATGCGGGTTCTTTCACCTCCACTGCGATGCTGTGAGGAAGAAAGTGAGCCAGTTTGAAATATTATTAGCTACTCTAGCTACTCTACTACTGTAATAGCTACTGCTACTACGACTAGTACTCTACTACTGTAGCTACTAGAGTAGCTACTCTAGCTAATACTCTACGTACTCGAGTAGCAACCGAAGCCAACAGCTACAGTACTTATTAGTACTCACATCTCACATGATATGGTAATATTGTTATTAACAATTCCTTATCCAGACGGAACAATCTCTTATTTTTAGTAACCATCCTTTTGACGATACTTTGCAGGAGAAGTGACAACGATAACGATGATGTTAACATGTCGTTCGTGGACCTTTCTGTGTCTATTAGTATTTGTTATGATGAACTCTGTCGTTGATGGATTCCTTCCTCCCCGCCACGAAGGAAGAGGAGTAGAAGGACGAGTAGAAGGACGAGTAGAAGGACGAGATGGCGGCAAAAATAACGATCTACTGTTAGTAAGTGTAGAAGAAGAGGAAGAAGATGATGAATGGGAATCTGTAGATGTCATGAGGCGGAGATTAGGTATTGTGTACAACTACAAACCTGATTTATTAAATCCAGAATTGTGTCGTTATCTTACCGAAGTGGAATGTCAGCGTGCGAACGATGCCATGCGAAAGCATGCCACGAAGATGAGAAATCTACCCAAATTTGCCGCTTCCAAGAATGTAACGACAATGACGACGGCATCCTCCGCCATCGACCAACCACCACCACCACAACAACAAGAAAAAGAAAAAGGGCAAAGACGTAAATTGGACAATCCATCGGTCGGTTCCGTCAAAATCTTGGTCCTGTTGGTCCAGTTCCCAGATCACATGGATCGGGAGTTGGTAGATCCTACTGTGTACAATGATATATGGAACAGCAATGCCAAATCGGAAATCATACCTTCCGGATCGGTTTCCCGGTGGATCGAGTTGAACTCGTACGGGCTGTACGAAATTCAGGCCAACATTATGCCCTGGACAGTAACGGACAACACCGAGTCCTACTACAGTTTTGGTATATCGGGTCGGACGATGGATTTTCAGCAGGCCTTCTGGCCCGCACTCGATTACCTGGATCAGCAGGGCATCGATTGGAGCAATTACGATGTGGATGGCGATGGAGTACTGGACGCTGTGGTGGCACTGCATTCGGGATACGCGGCAGAACTGAAGGGTCTGGATTGCAACACCAAACAAGATTATTCCCAGCGGATTTGGTCGCACGCCTTTGCAGCCACCGACTATACGTGGACCTCGGCGGATGGCGTCTACTCCCTGGGGGGCTATGTTGCGGCGTCGGCATACAAGGGCATTTGTGGAAACGAACCAGCCAATATCGGGACAATGACACACGAATTCATGCATACCTTTGGTCTTGTTGGTGAGTTTCTGATGGTTTTTTTTAATGATTTTTTTCTTGTATCACAATGTTTGTCATCTCATGGTGTTATGCTTGTATTATCTAGATCTGTACGATGGCCAAGACGCCAAGGTCGGGCGAGGTGTTGGTGGCTTTGATATCATGGCGACGCCTTATGGCCCCAAAAACGATCCAAGTTGGCCGGGACACTTGAGTGCCTGGTCACGCATGAAAGTGGGATGGCTGGTGCCAATCGAAATTACCGAAGACGGAGTGTATTCCATTCAGGCTTCGGAGCTTTCCAACCAAGCCTACGTGATTCGAAAACCCTATCCGTATGATGAATACCTTCTCATTGAAAATCGTCAACCTCTATGGTTCGATGCACGATTGTGGACGGGAGGGCTTGTCATTTATCACATTGACGACCGAGCCGATTTGCAGAGCCAACGAGGGTATCCTGGACAAGAAGGGTGGCCTAGAAATGGCAATCACTACCAGGTCGCTGTTCTTCCACCGGATGGACAGTACAATCTGGAAAAAGGAGACAACGATGGTGATGTTGGCGACTTTTGGAAAGAAGGAATGACCTTGGGGCCCGGAAATGGCCGAGTCTTTCCGAATACCGATGCCTATCAATTTGGAAACATCCGCAACACGGGTGTGACCATCACTGATATTAAAAACGCAGACAGTGTCATGACGTTTCGCGTGTCGGGCTTGTCGGAAACTCCTGCTCCCACTGCTACGGTAACATTGGCTCCAACAGTGCAAGCTGGAGACGAGACTACACCAAACGATGAGACAATCTTCGGCGACGAAACGACAGAGACAGACGAGGAAACTGTCATTTTGGCACCATTTGAAGATGATGTCAAGGTGCCAGTATCGCAACTAGCAGACGCTGGCAGTGCGGCATTTCAATCGAGCTTTCTCTGGAGCCTGCTTGTCGTGAATATGTGCTTGTGCTTGGTAGTAGTCATATAATATTCTTGTCAAAGGATAATTCCCTCAGTAACACAATCCAGGTGATGCATTTTTCGAGCATGGGAGAGCAAAGCGTTCGCAGGAGGCTTCGGACTCTTTATTGGCGATGACAAAGGGGTCGCTCTACGTTGCTTCACTTTATTACAGAAGTAGCGAGTAGCAGCTGGTTTCTGATGGTGAGCAGCTGGAATTTACAACGGACTACTCGGAATATGGTCACAGTAAAACGCATCTATAAGCATTCATACGGCAATGTCTCGTGTGCAAAAGCGGCGCACACTGTGTGAAATTCTTGAACGGAAATCCTGAATAGTACTGTATAAGAAGACAATGAACATACTTTAAAAAACATTGAATCCAGTGAAGCTGAATGTTGTAGGGAAGGAAAGTAATCTAGTAAAGTAGTGGTCTTTTCTACTAGCTGACTAGAGCGTTTCTTTGGAACACACCGTGATCTAGAAAGCGTACGAATTTGTTGTAGCTCAAAAAGTACAGAAGCTCAGACTCTTCAAAGATGAAATACTACGCTATTATTAATTGTGCTTCGTTTTATTGCTACCTTGGTAGGTATTGTGGGTTGGTACGTTTTAGCTTTCAGTTACTTCTCTTGATTTTGTTCTTTTGATTACACCTTCTTTTGCTTGGTCTGTTTGACAATAAAGCGGCCCACAAAGAATTGGCAGAACAGATACAAGTAGGAACCGTACATGAGAAAACCGGAAATAATCACTCCATCATTGATTGCACAGGTTGGATCACTCTTGTAGTATTGGTAACCAAGAACGGTAACGATGCACCCTCCGATCATTTGTGCTATTTGCATAAAGGTAATCCACATGGGATTGAACCACTTGGGCTTCATTTTCATTGCCATGAGGAAGTAGTATCCATACATGACAGCATGGACGGTAAAATTCATGGCAGTCATGTGAACACCAATGGGAGAGGCGTGGGTGTATCCGTACCAAGTGTACAAAAGTACAGTGATGTGATGGTACCAGTGCAAGAACAAGACCTTCTTCTTGTGAATTACCAGGAAGAACGTATCAATTAATTCGCTAAAAGATTTTCACAATTTTGGTTGTCAGCGTGTGTGTGTGTGTTGTAAGATTGTTCGGTTGAATGGGGAGTTTATGCCAACATTACAAGTGAGTCGAACGATTTTCGCAGGGTAAAGGAAAATGACGGGGGCGGTAAAAAAAAACTAGAATAGAATGTACGAAACCAATGATGCAACTGTTACTCACGGAAATTTCGACATGGCAAAGAGGAACATCCAAAGTCCTGTCGATCCTGCCCCGATGGATCCACGTGGATTGACACAAATATTGTCCCGAGTAGATCGAGTTAGCATATCGTGCAAGACATGAGGTACCGTACGGATCATTCCCATTGTGGAAAATGCACAGAGGAACAAATTCCAGGCCGCCAAAGCATTGCGCCAATTCCAAGATTCTTGTTTCTGCCAAAAAAAAACAAAAAAACATCAAAAGCAGGAGGATGAGAATAAATAAAATTAAGGGCGGAGTCTGTAAAACACGTAATTTCTTTTCTTGGTAGCAGCTAGTACTCACTTCCATCATTTTGGGTCCAATATACAAGAACAGGGCGTAGAGGGTAACGGCGACAATGGGAATCCAGGGCCGGGCCTGACACCATTGCAAGGCAGGGATGGGATCTCTGTATTTTTCAAACCTGAGGCAATGGTGCAAAATAAGTAAATAAATAAATAAATTGTAGAGGAAATCATGGTGTGTGAGCCAGCATTGTCGCAACAGCAAAAAAATCATTTTATAATGTTGAGCATATAATATCTCATCATTTTCTTTGGGGGGGGGACAAACTCTTCTTTGTTACTTACTCGAAGTAAAAGGGTTGAAGGGCAGGATAAATGCAGGTGAACTCCGTGAATTCGACACCATCCACACTAACTCCGACATCGCAAGTAGAAGCCATCTTTTTATTATGAATTGCTGGTGTTTCCTTTTCTAGATTCGCAAGGGAGGAGCGCGATGGCGGTGTATTTTTTTTTCAAGTTAATTCAAATTGATAGGAAAGAAAAAGCAGACAAAAAAACAAAGCCACCAGTTTTTCTTAGTAGAAGTAGTATTGATAAAAAACAACAATGCGGAGCAGTCCAGTCCAGCCCTTCGTCGAGTACAGTACTACAGTACTCCGAGTACCTGGTAGTACGACTGGTGCCTAGCTAGGAGTACAGTCTGGTGCATTCTAGTAGTAGTGTAGTACTACAGGCGACCACATCGCCTTTTCCATTTTAAATTGTCACGTCACACCGGTCAGGGATGAGAGTAGGGCGAGAATCAAAAAGAAGTATTTTGAGATCTGTTCATTATTTTGTGAGAGACTCCAGTACGTAACTTGATCCCTAATGATGACGCACCTCCACGACTTCGTCAGCGACACGACAACAACATTAACATACTGCTAGTAGTATCTATGATTGAGTCAACTTTCTTGATGATAATATCTACTGTACTACCAGGTACCTGGGCGGTACTACTAGCAGGGACAAAAAATCAAATAAAGCAAGAACCCTTTCAAATTATAGTAGCAAAAAGCAAACAGCTTGACTCATTCCCAGCACGATCACAGAGTACAATCGATAATTATTTATTTGTCATCATCTCACATTGGTTTGTGTGTTTGAATCACAGCCATAAAGCAGTGCGTGGTGGTAGATCTTAATGTCTTTTACACCGTGACATTATAATAATATATTATACTAGTCCATAATATTATTGAATATTGAATACCCAAAATCTGATCTGACAACGCGAAGAAATAAATAATAATATTTATTATAATGCCATCCAAATCATTGTCGCCTCTATGGCTGCTCCTGTCGACGTGCTTGTTTGTTATTAATTCCAGTACAGCCTTTACAGCATCAACAACAACAACAACAACAACAAAGCGATCCAATGCATTATTTTTTATTACCAGACAAACTCTCTCACCAAGACCATTGGTATTAGTATCCGGTAGGGTCCAGCAAACAAAGCTCTTTTCAAATCCTACCACCACTACTACTACTACTACTACTACCAACAATAACAACAATAGCAACAATAATAACCAGCAGGAGCTGGCGCAGAAATTTGATGCATTGTTGGACGAAGGAAATGTCAGAGCTGCACAGGAGTTGTTACAATCGCATTCCGATCAAACGATCGTATCGCTGGACAACAAGGAACGATGGAACAGAGTCTTTTCGACCATTGAACAGCAAACAGCACAGGCAGAAGAGACGACAGAAGTGAATATGCGAAAAATTGCTGAATTTCCCACAACATCTCAGCCTCGGAATGCCATGACTCGAATGTATCAGACCCTTAAAGATCAGAACCAACTTCGAGTGTTCGGTGCGATCGATGCGAAGGTGCCTCCCGCAGCTGGTAGTCACGCGGTACGACCGTCCCTTTTGGAGGAAATTACGGGTCTGCCCATGAAGGCTTTGACGCCGCAACCGTCCAACAATTTGCTTCTTTTCGCTGGAGTGTCCGTTGCTGTGCTCGAAGGACTTGCTAGTGTTTTCCTTGGCATTAATTTGAATCTATTGGTTTTGATTACGCTGTTGGGTGTAGGATTTGATCGAATCGTACTAAATGGAGCCATTGCCGAATCCATTTACAAGCTCTTTAATCCTGCTGTTCAAACAAAAATTCAGCGACACGAAGCTGGACATTTTCTTGCGGCGTATTTGATGGGTTGTCCGGTGGAAGGATGCGTACTGAATGCATGTAAGTGTTTTTGTGTTGGTGTTCATGGTTATGGTTATGGTTATATACAATACGTCCCTTTACTAATTATTGTATCCGTACTTCATCTCACACAATGACACTTTTTTCTTTTCTTTATCCTACAGGGGAAGCACTCGCGGACTCGCGATTCGGTGCCGGACGACAAGTCACGGCAGGGACCAGCTTTTTTGATCCCATCCTTAGTGACCAAATCAATTCTCGAAATGGCAAGGTCACTCGAAGTTCTATCGACCGGTACGCTATTATTGTCATGGCAGGAATTGCCGCTGAAGCTGTGCACTATGGTCAAGCCGATGGAGGTGCAGGAGATGAAATGGCATTGATTGCCTTCTTGTCGCAACTCAATGGACCACCCGAGTCTCAAGCCAACGGTTCCGTGCCGCCATGGAACAATATAACCATTAGAAATCAAGCGCGGTGGGGAGCCTTGCAGGCCGTTCTTATGCTTCGAGAATACAAACCATGCTACGAAGCCTTGGTCGGGGCTTTGGAACAGGGCGGGAAGCTTGGTGATTGCATTTATGCCATTGAAAAGGCAGCTCGCGACAATAATTTGGGACCACTGAGAGATCCGTTGGGATATATTGTTGAGAAATCTGCTGACTCGGAAGAGTGGACCACTCAGAAGCCAGCCAATTTTCTGACGGAGCATGGTGCGAACGCTGCAGAATCATCGAGTAGTGGCAACGCGGCACCAGGAGCTCCTCCTGTCGAAAAATCTATGAATACGGAAGAGTCCATGGCGCAATTGAATCGATACCGTCAAGAAGTGGAAGACAGATTGAAGAAAATCGAGGAAAAGCTAGGCACCATGAGCAGGGATTAATCGAATCTGTAAATACTGCATATTCGACATAGTAAGATCATATTAAGCATCATCATTTGGAAAACGATTGGTTATAGTGACTGCAGTGCGTAGAAGAAACATTTCATGGCTTTATCGCAAACGTGCTATACACTGTGACGGCCGTGCAAACTACTCCCAGCAAAATCCCCGCCACCACCAACACCATAGACAAGAATCGTAGCCTCTGGGCGGCCGCGCCTGCAGTAGCTTCGCCTTGGCAATAGTCCTCGGCAGTTTTGTATCCCAACATTCCAGGAATGATGAATCCCAGAATGCTCGAACTGGTCCCGCCTAGTAGTCCAAAGACAACGGAAATGTCGGGTGTGACAATGGCCAATGCCAGCGACAGTCCTGTCAGGAACATTGTCGCTACAATATGCTCCCACAAGCTATCATTATTTTCACTGTTACCGCTTTGGTGACTTAGAGCTGTAGCAGCAGCAGCAGCAGCAGCAGCAGCAGCACCTGTGGAGACAGCAATGTTGCTGGTAGCGTCTTCTGGAGGGGGCACCAACAAGGGTTCTGTCAAGTCATTGTCACTGGATGGAACCTGATCTTCATTGGACTCTTGTTTTCTGAAAGATCGTGCTATGCCCAGTAATGTAACCCTCGCCGGAAAGATGTTCATAGGATACGCCAAAACAACGGCCAATGCCATTCCAACAAATGCTACCTGCATTACAGATCTGGGATCGTAACTGGACAAAATGTTGGGTGTAGTGTTGTTGGATCCAAAATCCAACAAGGCAATGACGGAAATGGATGTGTACAGCAGAGCACAGATTCCCACAGCCAAACAAGTGACCATAATCATGCGACTGTGTTTGGAAAGTGTCATGGATGGTGATGTTGGTGTTGAAAGAGGACTGGTCGGGTGTGGATTTGAAGTAGAAGCGTCTGTGGAATGCAAATTATGCGCTCGTTCTGTAATAGCCGTGGAAGGGCTTTCTTCGTCATTGCTATCACTGACTGTCGCTATAACATCATCATCGGCATCGGCATCGGCATCATTTTCATCGCTTTCATTAGTTGTTCTTGTTCTTGCTGCTACTGCTGTTTGTTCTTGCATGGTCGAATATCGTCCTGGCATTTCATCATAAATGGCACAAACATTGACTTGACATGAAAAGGCAAAAATAATAATAGGACAAGCTCGCAAGATGGACAAAATTCCTTGTGTTGGTTCCCAAATGGATTGGGATGAATCATCATTGCCACCAGTACTATTAGTACTACTACTATTGCTGTTGTCGTTGTTGATACTGTTTCCCATACTGGACAGTATAAAAGTAGAAATAATATTTTGATCATCATGCTGGTGGTGGAAATGATATTCATTTTCATGGTGATGGTAAAGATCATCGACGTAATGATAAAAGGCTGCCAATACCAGTGTCAGAATACTTGCAATACCAATGGAACTAGCACATTGCAAACTTTTCATGGTTCGTTGTAAGCTCAGGGGAACCATAGCAATGAGCCAAACAAGTGTCATTGCAAGAGTACGATGACTGATATTGTTGTTATCGTCGTTGCTGCTGTCGTGATGATGATGATGATGATGTTGAAACGAAAAGGACGTCCAACCGCTCTGTTCTAAAATATCACCCACTGCAATAATGTAAGCGACGGCTGTACCGCAACAGAAGAATAACATGGAGGCTTCCACGACCCGCCGTGCTACTTTTCCCAAAACTAATTCTACCAAATCTTCGTACGTCTTTGCCTTTGTATAGGATATTACGACACGTTCTTGTTGTTCTTGTTCTCGTTGTTCTTCGCACAGTACAGTAGTAGTATTTGGTGTATCGTTGGTGTTGCTATTATTTCTGATAGTTCTATCCACAGTACTCATTGTTGTTGTTGTTGTTGTCGTTGTTATTGGTGTTACTGGTTTGTTTGTATAATATACAACCTGCATGGCCTGAATCAAGAACAAAATACTGAGAGCTGTAAATGTAGCACTGAGAACTAATAGTAGCATTCCACATAACAATCCAGCTTCCGCCATAGCATACGGTAAAGACAAAATTCCAGCACCTAATGTTGCCGAACACAAACAAGCCACAGCACCAAATGTAATGATATATCCCTTGTCGTGCTGTTGGTGCTGGTGCTGATGCTGATGCTGATGCTGGTGCTGGTGTTGGTGCTGGTGCTGGTGCTGGTGCTGATTGTCGTTGTTGTGGTTAGAAATGGGTACCAACAACAGATGAGGTGTGATGGCATCATCATTATCATTAAGATCATCATTAAGATCATCATTCTGATCATCATTCTGATAATGATGATGGCGTGACAACAACGATGGTACTGCTGCATTCGATGATGATGATGATACTAATGATGATGATACTAATGATGATGTGAATGGTGGTGGAGATTGCAGGGGATCCATTTGTATTATTTTTTGGTCTTGTTGTTTCAATGACGCCGCCGCCGCTGCCGCTGCCGCTGCCGCTGAAGAGGTCGTCAATGACAACGACGACACTGGATGCTTCTTTTTCTGAGACGACGACGACGACGACGACGTAGTAGTAGTAGTAGTAGTAGTAGTAGTTGTTGTTGTCGTTGTTTGAAAGTTTTCCGCCGTATCGTTACTGGTAGCTATTAACGCATTGTTAACCAATGTTTGCTTTTGCTTTTGCTTTAGCCCGAGAGCAATGATGCTGTTACTACTATTGGTGTTAGAATTATTTTCATCCTGCTGGTGACGTTCCTTGTTGTTGACGTTGGTGTTGCTTTCAACATCCACAGCAGAATCAGCCGCAGTACTACTACTAGTAGCAGTCGTCGCCGTCGTCGTCGCCGTCGCCGTCGTCGTGGGCTTTCTGAGTCGATCTTTCTTGCTCCGTCGTACCATTCGTTCAAGATATACTAGATTCTAGATAGTCCAAGAGAACTTTTTTCCTATTGTACTGTAGGAACGCAGTTTCGGTTTGTATTGGCAGTACTAGACTAGTACGTTGGAAAACTAATCTTGTTTGTCGTTGTGTTGTTGTGTTGTTTTGCTTTTGGGTTACTCGTTATTGTATATCTTCTCTGGTTGTTGTTAACGAATGATGTTCTTTTGCCATCACAAAAATAAGTACTTTATCTACTCCTTGTTACCGGTAGCTTAGTAGTCGTCTCTCTAGCTAGGAGTACTACTAGGAGTACTTCTCGAGTACTACAGTACTAGTCGTACGTAGCTACTACAGTAGCAGGAGTCTACTACTGTTCTACAGTAGCTAGTAGTAGTAGCTAGTAGTACTAGTAGCTAGTAGCTAGGCCTACTACTACTACTCTAGCTAGTAGTTACTACTAAGTAGTAGTAGTAGTAGTAGTAGTAGTAGTAGTAGTAGTAGTAGTAGTAGTAGTAGTAGTAGTAGTAGTAGTAGTAGTAGTAGTAGTAGTTTTAGACTCTCCTCCACTATTAGTAGTAG
>Ga0100392_1006082_pt1 | contig 10554 bp, 10 predicted proteins | sample CryGeymeta201516_FD_81548 | JGI IMG/M metagenome (GOLD analysis project Ga0100392, IMG submission 81548) | Groundwater microbial communities from Crystal Geyser aquifers in Utah, USA - Crystal Geyser metaG 2015-16 | ecosystem: Environmental > Aquatic > Deep subsurface > Groundwater | place: USA... | reverse complement strand
CTTTTTAGCATATCCTCTCGCCTTGCTAAGATAGTTATATTTGCCCCTTTAGTGGCAAATATCCTGGCTGCAGATTTGCCTATTCCACTGGACCCCCCGGTGATAATCACATTTTTACCGTTAAATTCCATTAGCTCTCCTTTCAGCCTTCTCGATGTTCAGGTCGGCTATAGAAACTCACTTCTTTAATTTTCACATTTTAAGGTATAGTTCGCTTAGAGGCAACTTAAGAGATTGTTTAGCTTTTTCAACCTCACTCACTATAATGAGCATATACTCACTATTTGGAGTTATGTTTAATGCTCAATTTACATATTATTGCCACAGTCAGCCAGAAAATCCTGAGCTTTCTCGCCAAGTTTTCAGATAAAGAGTTTTATGAGAGGCAAATCGCTCGTAAAATTGGCATAGCGTATGATTCAGCAAACCGTGCCCTAAATGACCTGTATTCCACCGGCACTATAAAGCGGAGACAGGAAGGAAAGATGTATTTTTACTCTTTTGACCTCTCCAACGTAGCCATTACTGAGCTCAAGAAACTGATAAACATTATGCTTATTGAGCCATTGACAGAACAACTTACGAATATATCCAGCAGGATAGTGCTCTATGGGAGTTGTGCCCAGGGGACCGACACCTCCCAGAGTGATTTAGATTTATTCATCATATCAGATGACAGGAAAAAGGTAATGCAGATGATTAATAGCTTCAGCTTTCCACAAGGATTTGAGGATATTCATATTCAGCCGGTAATTAAGAGTCCTGTTGAACTTCTGGAGGCAGGTGAATCTGAACAAGCTTTCCTTGCCGAAGTAGAGCAGGGTATCACCTTATGGGAAAAGGCAGCCAATGAACCAGGACTTTAAGCAATGTCTTGAGAACAGGAAAAACATCGCAATAAGTAACAGACGAGGACTTTTATTGTTCTCCGCTAGTCTGCTTCCCCTGTTTTCTAATACATGGTATGAAGTGCGAATCATAGAACATATAAAACACACTCCAAAGAATATATAGAAAACCAATGTTCCCATAATGTTATTACCAGTGATGTCAGTTAAACGATGCTGGGTTAGGCTGGGCATATACTATTAATGCCCTGCCGTTACCTCCCTAATAGTATAATCGCCCTTAGCTATCTTGCACCTTCCTGAAATTGTGCACCCCCCTCATTTTTCCAACGTAGGTGAATAACCTGCTTCTGGTGACCGACATGGGTGACCACCACGGGATAGCTGTCCAGACTGCTAAGTCCCCCTCCGGCTTCAGCAAGCGATACATCTCTGGTAGTAGTTTGTCCAAGGGCAGGACTGGACCTGGAATGACACCAAAAAGCAAAACCAGGTCAAAGCTGCTACCGGGTAATCCACTATCCATCGCGTTTGCGTTAGTTAGTTTAACGTTGGTCAAGTGAGCATCCTGTACTTTTTTCGCAACGTGATCAATAGCAAGTGGGTGTACGTCGATGGCATGTACACAACCATCATTTCCAACCAATTTTGCCGCGGGGATAGTGAAGAATCCCGTACCACAACCGACTTCCAAAACCTTCGCTCCTGAACGGATGCCTGCTCCCTTCAAGGTATTAACCGGATCATTAAATCGGCGTCGTAACGGGCTATCCATCACCACAGCCATAACTGGAGTCATCAACCTGAACAAGAAACGAGTTATCGGGGAATAATTCTCAAACGGCTCTCTATTCTTCATTGCCCAACCTCGTCGTGTGCATCGCTCAAGGATACTTTAACTGGATAAGCCCTGTAAATAGCCAGAACTAAAGGCAAATCCCGGAAATAATGAGCAAAGTGGCGGGATGACTGTCCAGTACGAGACGATTGAGGTCAATCTCGATATTGATGATAATTTCTTCATCCTCACGCCCGCAGAGAGCTGAAGGGCTGCTCCGTTCACAGTCGACAGGATTAGTAGAACCTACTATCGGACACACTAAGTAGTTAGACTGTGTTTGCGAAGAACACCAAGTTCATTAAACATTATGTCAGAATGTTCAACCAGAGCTGCATAAACCTATCTCGGCAGGAAGGAGTGCGTATAACGTACATTTATACGCCATTGTACGCCCAATCCAAAATCAAACTTGCTTTTCCCCCGAGACTTTTATTCACTTGCAACATAGGAAGCTGTTGTAGTTTTACCACTGCCAGCCGCTCCCTTTATCAGCTGAATACCAGCACGGGGGTGTGAGATAATGGCTAATTGCTCCGAAGTAGGAATGACCTGGGCAAGGGTTTTCATCTATTACCTCGCTCCTAATCAATATACCCCATCCATAGGTTTACTAAGCACAGCAGTCTAAGAGGATATGATAGACAGCAATGGGACGGCCTAGATTAACTCGCTTATGCTCACTGACCCATTCTAAGGGGAAAACGTCTATGACTGTATCATCATATTGTGGAGATTTTAAACACAATTGTTCCGCATTCTCGTCAATAGTTTTCTTCACTTGATTTTTCCAGTGCATCAATGAGTCGCTCTGGATGTAACCGAGCATAGCTGCTTCATCATATCTTGAAGCATATAGACCGCTTATGAAGCATCCCATACCATCTGAATCAACATACTTGTTTGCTTTGAATCCATTTGTTCTTAAACGCTTTGCTTCAAATACGTACTCAGGACGCCCTCCTAAGTTTGTTTCAATAATAATATCAGGCCTGGGTCTAGACCTGCCCGAGCGACCGTTTGCCGCCATCGGCGAGTCTTCACGAACAGAGTAATATACACACCAGGGGGGCCTAATTGTTCTCAGCTGAGCTCTAATAGCTTCTGTAATATAGCCGGTAATATTTGTTTCCTCTTCGTTAGTTGATTGTATTTTATGGCGAGCACTAGTATGTCCCCAAGCGATCAATTGATGAACTTGAAGTCTAAACAGACTACGATACACTCCCAAGTACATTTCGCTAGGCTTAGTCGTTATTGTGTTATTAGTATTCATGTGCTTGTTATTACTTGTCCGATGATGTCAGCAGCATCGTCCATCGCTTGGGTTCGTGTCCAATCAACTAAACGCGGAGCCTTATAAATATGGACTTTAGGCCCATCATAAAGACGCAGCCCACGCTGTACATAAACCCATTGGCTAACTCGCTGTCGCAGGCTCTGACTAAGTCTTTCTAACAGTCTGGCAGTGGTTAAGTCTCCGCTCTTGATGCTATCCTCATCTATCATAATAGGGACATTTTCTTTGGTGATTTCAACTACACATTGAATCAAATCGTTAGAATGAGTGATATTTACTCGATGATAGGCTGTACCCGTGGTAAAATTATCAAGCTCCTTTTGGAGTTGTCTAGCATAAGCTAATAATATTACTTCGGCAGGCTTTCTGGTTATTTTTTCTCTAACTGATGGCTTGTCTAGAAACAAACGAATCTGAATAAACTCGTTTGCCAGAATCTTAATGTCTTCAGGGATTTCCAGAAGGTCGTTTACTATATTATCTATATCTCTCTGTAGCTCCTCGTTATTTCCCCGGACGAAATTATCAATTTCCTGTTTTTCCCTACTTGTAAGTATTTTCGTGTTCTTTGACAGCGGAGAGTTTATTTCTGCAGTGTTAAATTGGCCAAAAATCTTTCGTCTCTTTAACAGGTCTGAGATGAAGTGAGTTTTATCACGGCGTTCTCTCTCAACTAACTCCCTATGGAAATCTGCGAGCTCTTTAGCTTGTTTCATGGGGAAGATAGGTGTCGGTATTTTTTGAACCTCCCTCGTTATCACACTTCCTCGTTGGCTGAAAATTCCCCATTGAGGTACTTGGAAGAAAAGATAATAAGCAACTAGACTGGAACTGAGATAGATCGTCAATGCTCGCAGGTAATCTTCATTCTCACTTGGTGTCCTTGGCGCTGAGATGACCATTTGTCGCGGAGGAGTAATGAAATCATCATCACTGTATATAGCGAAGTTCTGCCAGCTAGCGGACAAGATGACATGAGGAGCTGATGTTGTAAGATACAATGTATCTTCGCCTGTCCGTATATATTGATCTTCTATAATTTCTTGGAGAATATTGGGATATGGTATTGAAAAACGGAAGCGCGGCATTATAGAGTTTAGAATCTTTGTAGCGAATCTTTTTTGCCCCTTAACTTGAGCTTTAGGCCACCGAGGATTTTCACATTGCGGTCGGAGTTCTGCGCCTTGCCTTGGTAAACCTGTTCCCCATCCTCTAGCTTTACAAAAATCGGCTAACGTATTTGGGAAGAGGTACTTGATACGCTCTATGGTCCGCTTGTCCCGATGTGTTCCCCAAAGCGCCAATTTCCAAGTTAACATTTCTCCTTGTTCGGCTTCATAAGGTGATATCGGCTTTATTTCGCTTTCGTTGATTGTAATAACCCATGGTTTATCTCTCCTCGTAGTAATCTGGTTAACGGAGAATGGCCCGTAATGTATGATGTGCGATTTGTGATGTGAATCTACTGATGGGCGATAAACCATGGTCATAGCAGGTAATACGCCGCTTTTCTCTCTACCGAAGAGAATGTCTCTAAGGTTTGCAAAATTTGTAACTCGCAGAACTTCGTGCTTCGTAAAGAAAGATTGCCTAAATCTTTCAGATTCCCGATTGAAAAGACTCGTAGCTGGTAGTACGAGTCCGACAAGTCCATCCTGGTTTAGTAAATCAGTGACAAGCCAGCTAAATGCTTCAGCCACTCGGTTACCACCAACAGGACGATCCTGCTTGTTATTTTCAATCCAAGCTCTGACACACTCCACTTTCTCTGTATCTGGCTTTAGTTCAATCCACGGAGGATTACCGGTAATCCAATCAAATTTTAGTCCCCTTTGCCAAAACTTGGCTCCTTTTTTTCACCTTCGATATCGAAGAAATCGCATTCGAATATTTGCCTATTGTGTAATTCAGGGAATTTAAACTTAAGCCTATTCAAATCGCGCGGCTCTGTATAATGTAGTAAGGTTAGGATCAAACTGAATTCAGCTACATAACAAGCATCACGTTCCCGCTCGATTCCATAGATGCTTTCTAATAAAATATCACGCAGCGTTTCAGGTTTTAGATTTTCGGTTAGACCTGAATGGCGTATCTCTTTTTCAATAAGACGTCGATAAGCCAGCACTAGAAACACACCTGATCCACACGCAGGATCTAGCACCTTCATATGTCGTTCAAGAGGTTTAGCCCACTCCATTTCTGAAAGTACGTAGTCGGCCAAGACTTCGGGTGTGTAAATTGCTCCCTTCTCTTTCCTATCACGGATGAACTGCTCATAAATAGCTGAAAGGGTCTCGACGGGAATATAACTGAAATCATAAGCTCGGAATGGAAAACATAACTGGTAAACTGATTCCGGAACATCTTCTATGACTTCAGATCCGCTAAATACCGAGGCTACCCAAGAAACATGTTTATCCTCAAGAGTCTTTTCCTTTTGAAAATCTATAGGAAAAATCCTGCCATTGAAGCGTTCTTCTAAAGCTACTACTAGCTTTTGTAAACTGGCCACATTTGCATCAGGCGAAAATACACCTTGGGGCATTATTTGCTGCTGACTAATCCACTCGTCTGTTAAGATTCCCCGACTTCTCAGGTAGTTCAAGTAAACATATTTACCGATTAAGGCGTGAGCTAGTTCGTCAGAAAGACCAGAATCCTCCAAGGCTTTGCCCAATTGCTCAAGGTTGCTAAGTAGGCGTCTATCTACCCTCTGATCCTGATCTATTTTTCTATAGTATTTAGATTCCCAGATGAATCCGGTATCAATCGAGTAAGCCTTAAAATCAGACAATAGATCAACAAGTTGCTCCAGATTATTGGCTACATCCAATAGACCTTGTTCTTCCGATTTTTCTGAATAATCAAAGCCTGTATAAATCCTAACTTGGTGCGGTAGTAAAATGAGCAAGAATGGAGCATATCCGAGATTCCACAGACTGCGGTGAATTTGCCTTGCTTCTTCTTCAGTATTTGCTTGAGCCATGTAAACAGCGGGCCTCGGGCTCAGTAATTTATGCTTGTCAATTGGGCTTGCTTCGAACACGTAGATGCCACTAACCCCTGCATGACGAGCGGCACGGAATAGATGTGCTGTTTCAAGGTCAGCTGGGACATCTGTCCGCCTGTAATGTAGGGACGTATCGTAACCTAGTCTATTTAGAAGATCGCTTAGTTCTATCATGGTCATCTATATCTGTTGGGTCTACGTCAAGTGCCTTAGCCAGCTTGTGGATTGTCAGAGGTTGTGGTGTGTGTTGGTTGTTCTCGATCGCCACTATTGTGGTTCTACTAACACCAGATAATTTGGCTAACTTGGCTTGGCTAAATAGCCTGTTTAGTCGTAATTCCCTAAGTGTTGCTATCTTGCCCACGATGTACCATATACTACTAAATTATGCAATATTAAACAATATGCGACAAATATGGGTTGATGTTAAAACCAACCCAAGAATAGGCCCGGCTTATTCTAGTGCTCCAACTTCTAAGAAGCACCCTGCTCCCAACACCTGCTGAAATTGTATATATCCTTACATCGCCAGTTACAAAGAACTCAATTCCTACGTAAAAATCGACAGCGGACCAGAGAATTTTGATAAGTTTTTCTCCAAGGTCGAAACGACACTCTGTCTCGAATATCAGCGTTTCATCCGTGTTAAACGCAAATCCACCTCACCTGCTTATTGAACGAACTATTTTTTATGCTGCACAAAAAACCCCAGATTGTGTGACCTAACCCAGTCCCTCATGTAGATTTAGAAGCGGCCAGGAGAGCGGCTTTCAAACCCTGTTCGGAGGGGTCGCCCTTCGTGTAATTTTGCCTGGGCTAAAGCCAGCTCCAAAGCATCGGTATCAAGCTTGGCCAGCTTGCTACCGCTATTGACCTTATCACCCTCATTAACATATATCTGTCTACCCTGCCAGCACTGCCAAAGGCCAGTCTCGCCTCGCGAGAGGTCTCTATTTTACCTATTCCATTAACTTTAACAGCTAAATCTCCACGAGTCGCCTGGACCAGCTGCATTGCAGGTGTTTGCTGACTGCTAGCGGTAGTACAGGCGGCAGGGATGGTAAATCGAATATTTTCTATCGGGTATAAGCATTGACCATCCACTTATACGATAACTGCATATCTGCCATCCGCCAGAGAAATTAACGGGTGAAAATCTTTACCTCTACTGAACCCCCAGGAATGAGGCGGAGACCGTCAGTCTTTTCCAGGGTTATCTTCACAGGCACTACCTGGACAACTTTGCTGAAACTGCCGGAACTACTCTGCTGGGGCAAGAGAAAAAAATTAGCAGTGGCAGGGGATATGCCTTGCACCTTGCCTTTTATAACTGCTCCACCAAGGCTGTCAACAGTAACCTCTACTTCTTGACCCGGCCGTACACTTTGTATTTTGGTTTCGTCAATATTAGCCATCACCCAGATATTGGAGTCATCAAACAGGGTTACAATTAGCGAGCCAGGTTCCACAATTGCGCCGGGGTATGTCCAGACAGCCACAACATAACCCGAAACAGGAGCTGCCACTCCCTGGATCGAAGAAGAACTAGAGAAAGGGGGAGTACCAATCTCAGCTACAGCCTGTTGTCGCTTGACACGGTCTCCAATATCTACATTTACACTGATTATCTGGCCAACGGCCAGGGAAGATACAGAAATAAGCGGGGCATTGATATAGGCATTGTCAGTGGTAACGTACTGGGAGCCCTGATGCCAGGAAATAACACCATAAGCAGCCCAGCCTAGTATAAAAATTATTATTACCGACACTATTACTTTGTGCCTCATTGCCCTCACCTTCCTTATCATCTCTTTTTGCCTTAAAATTGCTTATTCCGCGAGTCACAGTGAAGTCGATTCGTGTGACATTTCCATCCTCCTATTCTGCCTTGGTGTCAAACATCAGAGTGCCGAAGGCAACTCCTAGGACAGCCACGGTAAGCAGTACGGCAAAGGCCAGCCACAGGTCGGACCAAACGTATCCTCGCTGGACCAAATCGCGGACACCGACTACAGCATAATCCACCGGATTGAAATGCCTTACTGCGTTGAGCCAGCCCGGAAGCACGCTGCCTGGCATCATCATCGACGAGAGAAACATCAGCGGCATGGTGAAAAGGTTGGTAACTGCCATGACTGTTTCTTGTCGCCTAAGGAGAAGGACCAGGCCGTTAGAGAAGGCAGCGAACCCCACCCCGAGCAGCGCCACAAGGACAAGGGCGAACAGCACTCCGAACAGACCCGTGGCGAAGTGTACCCCCATAATTGCAGCGATGATAAAGACTACTACCGCTTGAATGATGGCCACCACTACGCTGGCAGCGACGCGGCCCGTTATGATGGAGACCCGGGTCACCGGCGTGGCCAGCATTTTGGACAATCTGCCCGCATCTATGTCCATCAGCATGCCAAAGCCGGCGAAGGCTGAGCCGAACAGCACCGTCATTACCACCACCCCGGGAGCGAAGAATTCGAGGTAGCTGCCGCCCAGGCCGGGCATATTACCCAACGACTTGAATATCTGGGTGAAGAGGACCAGCCACAGTATTGGCTGAAATAGGGTCATAAAGATAAACACGGGCATACGAATCCGTGCCCTGAGGTCGCGTAGAACTATATACCAGGTATCAGCTAAAGCGTTCATCTTTGCCTCCTGTTGGCCCTTCGTCGCAACTGAGCGGAGGTAGTAGATGTGCCCTGCTGGGCACGTATGGTGCGGCAAGTGTACTTCAGAAACCCATCATCCAGCGACGGCCGTGCCATGGATATGGTCTTGACCTCGATGCCCTGGCTGGCAAGGAGCTGCATTATGCTGGGTATGGCTGACCCGCCATCGTTCACATAAACTGCAAGCTCGCTGTCCGTCGCCTGAGTTCTGTTGACAAATGGCTTGCCCGACAGCACCGACTCGCTACGCCTGATGAATTCCTGGTATTCCTCATCCTTATCTACACGGAGGGAGAGCGTAACCACATCGCCACCTATAGACCTCTTCAGTTCATCAGGGGTACCCGTGGCGATTATCTTGCCCAGGTCAATGATAGCGATGCGATCGGTCAGCCGGTCGGCTTCCTCCATATACTGTGTTGTCAGAAATATCGTCACACCCATGGTCTTCGCCAGATTGCGGATATAGTCCCAGATTTGATTCCTGGTCTGTGGATCGAGCCCTGTCGTCGGCTCATCCAGAAAGAGTACCTGGGGCTGGTGGATTATCCCCATAGCGAGATCGAGCCGCTTGCGCATACCTCCGGAGTAGGCGGAGACCATCCTGTTCTCGAAGCCGGTCAGGCCAACCCGTTCAAATAGATCCTTCACCCGTTGCTCGATGGTTTTGCTGTCCAGTCTGTAGAGGTGCCCATAAAACGTCAGGTTCTCTTGGCCAGTTGCGTGCTCATCTACCCCTACGTCCTGGGCTACGTAGCCGATAAGCTTACGAACTTCGTCTGGGCTCTTTACGATGTCAAAGCCAGCCACCGTAGCGGTTCCTGAGGTGGGGAGGATAAGCGTATTTAGCATCTTGATGGTGGTGGTCTTGCCAGCGCCATTTGGCCCCAGGAAACCGAAGATCTCACCGGTGTTGACCTCGAAGTCGATGCCGTCAACCGCCGTGACATCGCCGGGGAAGACCTTAGTGAGACTCTGAGTACGAATAACGCTCATTCTTACTCCTTTATTACTTTAGTGGTGTCCAGAACATGTATCAGGCATCCTCATGACACAGTCTACTCTTTTTCAAAGACCTTTCCCTTCTCGCTTTCCAGAATTCTGTTGATAATTTTTTTATTCAGTTCACAGTATTTCAAAAGCTCCTCATCATCAAAAACATCAAACAGCTTTTCCAGGTTTTTCATCTGTGGTACATCAACTTGCTTTTTGCCTTGGTCAGAAAGCCTGACTTTCAGGGCACGGCGGTCTTCAGGGCTCCTTTCTCTACTCAGGTAACCCCTTTTGACCAGTGTATCTGCCAGTTGTGTTACCGCGCTGCTAGTAATTCCGAGCAAGTCAGCAATCTCTTTTACTCTGATACCATCATGTTCCTTCACAACATGTAGAACCCACGCTTGAGTATAGGTGAGGTTTCTCTGCTTAAGATAAGGGCCCTTATATCTCATTATCATGCGCCTTAACGCGTTAAGGTCCGCGCGAAGCTCTCCAATTTGTTCTTTCCTGTCCAGCATAGGTACCTCTAAATATAATTAAGTTCTAATTAATAAAATACTTAGCTATTATACAATCTTCATATTCATCCGTCAACTTCATAACACTTAGACATTAGAGACAAACCACATACAGCTCATGGAGCATATAGAATGAGCATTCGTGTATATATGTTAATGTGCTCCACCGTACTGGATTCGAACCATGACCCCAGGCAGTGACTAATCTAACATTTAGCCAAATTGTGTGACCTAACCCAGTCCCTCATGTAGATTAAGAAGCAAGCCAGGAGAGCGAACTTTCAAACCCCGTTCGGAGGGGTCACGCTTCTTCTAATCTTGCCAAGTTTCCCTTTAAAATTTCGCAAAAATAAGGCGTTTCAACCCAGCTTGACTAAT
>Ga0100392_1006077_pt1 | contig 10558 bp, 8 predicted proteins | sample CryGeymeta201516_FD_81548 | JGI IMG/M metagenome (GOLD analysis project Ga0100392, IMG submission 81548) | Groundwater microbial communities from Crystal Geyser aquifers in Utah, USA - Crystal Geyser metaG 2015-16 | ecosystem: Environmental > Aquatic > Deep subsurface > Groundwater | place: USA... | reverse complement strand
GGCAAAATTACACCAACCTCCTCGCCTCCATAACGCCCGAGAACATCAGTATCGCGTAACAACGCCGCTATAATGCCTGATAACTCATTTAATACTGCATCACCGCCTTGATGGCCATATTGGTCATTTAACTGTTTAAATTTATCAAGATCAAATAGCAGTAATGACAAAGGATGCTGGTAACGCTTGGCACGCTGTATTTCCTGCCCCAGCTCATGTTGCCAGTGTCTTCGATTAAACACCCCGGTTAAGCCATCAGTTCGGTTTGCAAGTTCAAGCTGCGCCATGCTGTGTTGCAGTTGCTGCTGGTAGACATAGGCATCAGTCGCATCTTCAATCAGCAAACACACAAACTGCTCAGCACTATTCGGAGCTTTAAACGGCAACATGCTGCAGTTCTGAGCCATATGTTGGCTACCACTGCTAACCGGGCGCAAATGCGGTAATTTAATAATATATTGTCGTTGTTCCCAACTACTGAATGCTGGTGACTGTAATGCCAGTACGCCGTCAATCTTACGCTGCAGCCAAGCTTTTGGGGCATCAGCAAAAATGTCATATACCAAGCGCCCGCTGACATCAGAGAGCTGGATATCTGCACGTCTTGCAATAAATTGATTGAAATAGACTATGTTATGCGCAGCATCTAACACCAGAACTCCGGTATTAAGCTGTGTAAGTAGAGGTTGAACTAACCAATCAAGTTGCATCAAAAACTGGCCAGGAACTGATCCAATATAAGACGAAGCCGCATCATCGCCTCGCCCGGTATGAGTAAAATCATATCGCAATTGAAACTATAGTCGGTTAGCTGGTAACGAATATCAACCTGCAATGCCAATTGCCACTGCTCAGCCGTAGATGCCAGTTTATCGGCAAAATGTTGATCTCTGCTCGACAAAATACGTGGCGCAGCATACGAAAAACTGTTTTCGAGTTGTTCCGCCAAGCCGTTTAAAAAGGTCGTCGTTAGCACTGAGCTGATATCGGTCAGCATTTCGGCTTCAGAGCTATCGTCATTACTGTAGCCCAACAATTTTGCAATAACATCAACGTTTGCCAGTTGATACAACATGATCGTTTCACCACGCAAGCCTTGATCGCCAAAAAAACCTAAGCTTATCATCGTAACGCTTTGCTGCTCATAGCGACTTGCAAAGTGTTCTGGTAGTTGCTCAGTGTCGACCAGCCGTATCGCGGGCACTTGTAAATGGACAAATGTATTCAGGTAACGCGCCAGTTTATCACTCGCCAGCCCCATCGCTACGTTTATCAATTCTTGCAAGCAGTCGCGTTGCTCTTCCGTGAAACGTAATTCAGTCATATCAAACCATACTTATGCATAACATCCGCAAGCTTAGCAGCACTTGCTGGTTTCTGAATAAAAGCTAGAGCTCCCAGCTCCATAACCCGCTTTTGCATCTCGGGCTGAATATCGGCAGAAACAACAATCACCAAACAATCCATTGCTTCAGCTTTAATCGCTTCAAGAACACCAACGCCGTCAAGCTCTGGCATCGTTAAATCAAGAAACACGATACCAATTTCCTGCGAACGTAAAACAGCCAACGCTTCCAGGCCATTGGAAGCAGTAGTGATGCTTGCATCGAAGTCGGCTGGCAAAGATTTTTTAAGTTGATTACGTGCCAGTAAAGAGTCGTCACATATTAACGCGGTTAAAGCCATGAACTGCAGCCTGTATTATCATTGTGGGTATTGGCATATTCTGGTTAAAAAATATATACATTGCATCACTATAAAGCAATATCTGAGCTATAAATAGCTCAGATCTCTATGGACTATTTGCAAACTGCCGGTTATTCGTTATGGTAGTGATAGTATTAAAACAATCTACTCGCCACACAAGGTACCTCCATGCAGCATAAAAGCTTGTCCCGTAAGCTGTTAACCAAAGTATTGTCGGTGTATTTTATACTGACGTTCGTGGTAACGGTGGGCCAGATTGTCGCAGAGTACTTTAACACTAAAGATCATATCAATGGTGAATTGGAAACCTTACAACAAACCTTTTCTGGAAGTCTGACCCGCGCCATTTGGGAACTTAACACGCAACAAGCAATGATTATTGCTGATGGCTTATTAGCAATCCCAGCAATCGAAGGCATCATAGTTCGAGATGACAGTGGTGCAGTCATCACTCAATTGGGTCGTTATATTAATATTCAAGAACGCTTTAGCACTCAGCTGGTGCGTGAAGGCATTCGCTTAACTGAACAACAATCAGGTATATTTGGCTATACCTTTCCCCTTATTTTCGAATTTTCCGGCCGTGCAACCCAAGTTGGTGATGTGACGTTGTTTTCTAGCCGGGCTGTGGTTATTGATCGTATTAAAGTCGGCATTTACTTTCTGGTCGGTAATGCGATGCTAAAAACTACTTTTCTTATCATTTTGTTTTTAATGGCATTTCGAAAACAACTAACGCTACCGCTTACTGAACTGACACAACAAATAGAAGACTTGGAATTAGACCAGCTTGAGGGTGCAAAAGTTGAGATACAGCATGAAGAGACCTCAGAACTCAGCGTGATGGCGGACGCTTTTAACCGTTTAATTGGTCGGGTAGAAGATTATAAGAACCAACTAGAGTCTACGCAAAAGCAATTAATGTTATCCAATGAAAAGCTTGACCAGCAAAATTTGATGTTAGAACAGGAAGTCGCACGCAAAACTTCGGGTTTAAGTCAGGCTATGATGGATTTACAACAGCAGAAGCAGGAACTGGAAGTAAAACAGCAAAGCTTGCGCGAAGAAATAGAGCGCCGTCGTCATACGGAAGATGCTTTGCGCGGCAAGCAAACCGAGTTAGAAAAAATTGTTGACGATCTTAAACAGGCACAAGATAGACTTGTACAGTCGGAAAAAATGGCGGCATTGGGTGGTCTCGTTGCCGGTATTACACATGAAGTGAATACACCTGTAGGTATTGGTGTTACCGCAACCAGCTTTTTAGCAGAAAAACTACAAGCTCTTGATGTAGCCTATAAAGATAAAACACTAACACCAAAAACACTGGAGCACTTTATTGAAGAAGCTTCGCAAGGCACTGAGTTATTGCAGTCGAACTTGGTCAGGGCTTCTGAACTGATTGCCAGCTTTAAACAAATTGCTGTCGATCAAACCAGTGAAGCTGTACGAACGATTAACCTCGCTGACTATCTGAATGAAGTTATCCGATCTTTGCAGCCAAACTTTAAAAAAACCCGCCATAACATTGAAGTAAATTGTCCGGACAATATTATGCTGAGCTGCCCCGCAGGGGCAATTTCTCAGATTTTCACCAATTTATTGATGAACTCGCTGATCCATGGTTTCGAAGACATGCAAGACGGGTTAGTGCGTATCACCGTATTAGATGAAGGCGAGAATGTAGACATTAAATACAGTGATAACGGCAAAGGCTTACCTGCCGAGCAATTAGAGAAACTGTTTCACCCGTTTTTTACCACAAAACGAGATCAAGGCGGCAGCGGGCTTGGCACGCACATTACTTATAATTTAATTCGCCAGACACTAGGTGGTAGTGTTCAGGTTAGCAGCGAAGTGGGTAAAGGCTTGCACTACCACATTTGTTTTCCGAAAAATCTGAAAATATAACGCGGTAACACGTTATACTGCGGACCGGTTTTTTTGTATTGAGTAGATTATGTGGTTTAAAAACGTTCGGGTTTATAAGCTCAGTGCACCGTTAAGCACTGATATGGCTGTGTGGGAACAAGCGTTAACTGAATTCCGCTTTACACCGTTAAGTGCACAGGACGCCGTGAAATCAGGTTTCAGCTTCCCACTACATGCCAGTATTAAGCAGTATTGCCATGCTTGCCAACACATGCTGTTTTTTGCCGTAAAACGTCAGGAAAAGATCTTGCCTGCGGCGGTTATTAACGAAGAAATGCAGCCAAAACTAGAAGCTTTAGAACAAGAGAAAGGGCGTCCATTAAGCCGTAAAGAAAAACAAAGCCTAAAAGAAGAACTGCAACAAAGTCTATTACCCCGTGCGTTTAGCCGTTCTACCTTGACTCAGGGCTATTACGATGCTGAAAATCAATGGCTCGTCATTAATAGTGGCAGCGCAGGTAAGGCTGAAGATGTGTTAGCGTTGCTTCGCAAAGCATTAGGTTCGCTACCCGCATTGCCCTGGCTAGATAATCACAAGTTGAATGCTCATTTACAGTTGTGGTTACAAAATAAAGCTCTTCCACAAGGTTTTGTTCAGGGTTCAGATGCTGAGCTAAAAGCGCCAGACGAAGAAGGCGCCAGGGTAAAGTTCAGTAATCATTTACTCACCACCACTGAAGTACAAAGTCATCTGGAAGATAAGCTGGTCACTAGCATTAGTCTGGAGCAACACGAAGGGCTATCAGTGGCCATTACCGACGATGGTGCTATCAAGCGGATTAAGTTTCATGATTTGATTACAGCACAAAATGATGAACTGGGGTGGGATGACTTAACGGTAAGGTTAGACGCCGATTTGTTACTGATGGCATCAGCACTCAATAGTGCGCTACTAAGTATTAGCCAGCAACTTTCTGCTACTGACTAATCCCCAGCCTAATTAACTAAATACTGTTCGTACGTCCTGATATACCGTTTGTATATCAGGGTGTAGCATAAAGTTTTCCTGCGGCGCCATATGCATGTTCATGTAGTATTTTAACAAGCGCTGTTCTTGTTCTTTATCACTGTAACCATCCCGGGCAATATTTGCCAGACGAATAAAGTCAGTATAATCTGGGCCCGGATTACAAGGTTCTAATGTTTGCCAGTTCAACGCCACCTGTTGAAATTCATCAGCAAACCCCCACACATTGAGAATTCTTACACTTACCTGAGTAGCTAAATTTGTTGTTAAAAACAACAAAAACCGCGAATCTCCTAGTAAGTCTTGCTGGCGTTCGGCTTCAGTAATAAGTGGCAGTGCACCGATGTTATGGACTAATGCCATTAGCGTAAGAACGTCTTTATTTAGTCCTGAGCGACCAACCTGGCTGTTATAGTATGCCAGGCACGCTGCAGAGATGCTGGCTACCTCAATGCTGTTCTGCCACAACATGTCTAATTGTTTTTGTACTTGTTTGTGCTTAGATACAAATACTTGTTCCAATGCCATTGCAATGGCAATATTTCTAATTTGGCTTAAGCCTATTCGTGTTACTGCCTGGTTTAGTGTTGTAACCTTAATTGAACGTCCCATAAAGGCGCTGTTTGCGACTTTAATCATTCTGGCAGCCAGTGCGGGGTCTTGCGCAATAACATCCGCCATCTCGTTGAGGCTGATATCAGGCTCTGCTGAGCGTTGTCTTACTTTTAGCGCTACATCTGGCAGTGTTGGTAATACCAATTCGTCATGTTGAATTTTATGCTTTAAAATCTGAAGCAATTGTTGTTGCGCTGTCATAGTATCTCCTTAGCTAAACCACACTAGGCTTCTTGCTGCGATGAGCTGGCAATTACCTGCCACATGCGTTTAATTAACGCTTCGCAACTTTCACATTGTTTATTATTGGCATTTAGCTCTAACTCTCCCGCAAGTGCTGTAATATCAGGATAGCCCATACTGCCGGCGCTGCCTTTCAAACTATGCGCTGCATAAGATAATTGCGGCCACTGAGAGGAACCGCAATATTGTTGTAATTCTTTTACCAGTGCAGGCAATTGCTCAGCAAACTGCTGTTTCAATGCTTGCATTTGCGGGTCTAACGCCAACTGTTGCGCCAGTATGTCAATTGTAGGCGATGAAGCTTTACCATATTTAGTCAGTATAGCTATCAAATCGACTTGCATTATGGGTTTAGGCATTAGGTCCTGGCAACCAGAGCGACGATATCGTTCCAAATCTTCAGACATCACATTTGCCGTAACAGCTATTATGGGTGTTTCAATACCTGCATGCCGAATCAAACGCGTCGCCTCTTCTCCGCCCATTAACGGCATTTGCATATCCATGAAGATAAGATCAAAGTCATCGGCCAAAGCACGCTCTACTGCTTTATGTCCATTGGCAACGACCTCACAACTGGCATTAGATTTTGCTAACATTAGTTGTAACAACAGTTGATTATCAACGTTGTCCTCAGCTACCAATATGTGTAATTTTCGCCCTGCTTCTGCCTCCAAAATCACATCGGTTTCAGCGGTTGTTTTAGTAAAGCTTGTCACCAACTCGGGTTGCTGTGCTACACAATCAAACTGTAACTCGAAACAGCTCCCTATACCTTTGACACTTTCAACATGAATATCGCCACCCATTTGCAGCATGAGTTTTTTCGAAATACACAGCCCTAATCCGGTCCCACCATAGTGACGGGTTACCGTGGCATCAGCTTGCACGAACGGTTTAAAAATCCGACTGAGTTCTTCAACGCTCATGCCAATACCACTGTCTTTAACCTGAATAAATAATTGCTGGCTGACGACGTCAAACGACAGACTAATGACAATCTTGCCCTTCTGGGTAAACTTTACTGAATTACTGGTTAAATTTAACAGCACCTGACGAAATCTTAAAACATCATTGTGCAAATAACGTGGTAATGGATAGTTTAACTGTAATATGCAGTTTAAACCTTTGGCTTCAGCTTGACTGCGAGTGAGCTGATAAACATCATCAATCACCGCCAGGCAATCAAAGGTTTCATAATTCAGCTCTAGTTTTTCAGCCTCAATCTTGGATAAATCCAAAATATCATTAATCAGGTTTAGTAAATGATCACCGCTTTTTAGCACGCGTTGCAGATAGTTTTGTAACTTAATGCTGTCATTCTCATGCTGTGCTTGTTCAGAAAAACCAATAATAGCGGTTAACGGTGTACGAATTTCATGACTCATATTGGCTAAAAATACACTTTTCAATCTATTGGCTTGCTCTGCCGTTTCTCGAGCCAGAATCAGTTCCTGGTTAGCAGCAGCCAAGTCATCGTTCACGCGCGCCAAATCTTGTGTACGCCTGAGGACTTTATCTTCTAATTGCTGTTTATAAGCACGCTCACGTTCTCGATAGACGCGTAGCTGCCTAACCATAACATTGAATGCTGCGAACATATCGCCTAATTCATCTTGCTTTTTAACCTCTAATAACGTTGATAAATCACCTCGGCCTACAGCAGTTTTAGCGGCGGTTAATTGCTTAATAGGCTCGAAAATATTGCGGATCAGTAACCAATACGCCAATAGTGGCAGGATTAAACAGACTAATATTATCAACAGTACCAGTACCAAAGACAAAGTATGCTGTGTGTTTAGCAGTTCATCTTCGTCTATGCCATACAGTAACTGATAAGAACCGGGCAGACTTTTTCCCAATAGTAACCGGCTTTGACCCAACAGGATGACATCAGCAAATTGATCGGCGTCAATACTGTGTTGAATCGCTCTAAAGTTTGTTGGGGCAAATGCGCTACCTATAAGCGCTGGATTACTGGCATAGGTAATAGTAGCAGCGCGATTAATTAACAGCGTGACGCTGTTGGGGGTGTGCTGATAACTTACTGTCTCAGCAAATACGTCAAGGTTTAGTACAATAACTAAGTAGCCCCACAGCCTCCTTGACTCTGTTACTGAAGGAACATAAAGCTTATGTGCAAAAAACAATTTAAGGCTATTGCTGTCAGTATCTTCCGCTAGAAAATAACCGGCTTTATCTACCTGAGCCTGTAAAGAAGAAAAATATTCATTGCGAAACCGGTTAGGGACAATAGAGGACTCTGTTTTAATGGGTACCTGTGCTTCATAATCACCATTCAGGTTTAGCAACTTTACCGACTGGATGAGGCGGTCTGTTGTTATTAGCTGACTAAATTGCTGTTCCACCGCCTGCTTCGATTCAGCCGTTGCCGATTGAATATGCTGCAATACCTGTGGATTAGTTGCCAACATTGCCAAACGTGTTTGTTGGTGCGCTAAAAAGCTGGTAAGGCGCATTTGCTGACGGGTTAAGGCCCTTTCTGCATTGAAAAAAGCCTCTTGCTGCATGTACTGTTTGCTAAACTGATATGCCATAAAGCCGAACGCCATCACTGGTAAAACCAGCAATGGCAGCATATAAGCAACTAGGGTTTCACGTAACTTCATCCTTGCCCTGACGTGTCAGCCGATACCGGCTCTGCATTTTGCATAGGAACACAGCATAACCAGCCCGAGTCGACGCGACAAGTACTAGTTTACATCAGCGTGATATAAGGTTTTTATCCACCGTTCTTCCGTTATAAAATTCCAATGCCATTTTTTCCACTGCTCGCCCAGTCCTTTGTCTACAGCTTGTTGCTCTGTCATACCTTGCGCTTTAAACTCATTCACTATGGCCAACGTGGCTTCCATCATTGCTAATGAACGTTGCACCCCGGCTTTATCCGTCAAGTTGCCATGCCCGGGTATCACTTTTGTCGTGTCATTCAACATGTTTATTAGTTGCCGGGTATTGTTTATATACCCTTTTACTGACCCACCTTTACTAGTATCAATAAAAGGAAAGCGCCCTTCAAACAATAAATCCCCCATATGCACGATATTGGCTTCTTCAAACCAAACAACAACGTCACCGTCAGTATGGCTTGCCGGCATCGCATCTAACCGCACAGTCATACCGTTCATACGCAGGCGAAACTGTTCGATAAAAGTTGTGGTTGGCAGACCAGCTGTAGGAAAAGCGCCATCCTGCTGTAAGCGGACCAGTACATTTTGATGTGCAATAATGTCAACGCCGGCAGATAAGGCGGCATTGCTACCAACATGATCACCATGTACATGAGTATTGATCAGCCGGCTTAACGGTTTTCCTTCACTTAGTTGTAGCACTTTGGAACGAATTTTTTCTGCTAATTCTGCATACTGCGAATCAATCAGCAGCACTTCGTCGCCAGCAACGAATGTCGCCATATTACCGCCAGCACCGGACAGCATATATATATTGCTGCCTAACGCAGTTTCTTGAATTTGTACATCAGCAAATCGATCTGCCTGCGCCGAGAATACCGTTAATATCAATCCGCAAGCGGCTATAATCGAATAGTTCATGGTTATTTATCCCAAAATAATGTTGCTTCGCATTATCAATGCCAATACCGAAATGTTAAGTGCAGTAAATATCACACCGCTTGCAATTAGGTATATAACAGCATTGCTAACACAGCCAATGTCATTACATCAGAAATCGGAATGTCCAATGATAGTAACATGCTAACAACGCTAGCTAGCGTAATCTGGATCACTTCCGCCTATATCAGTTGCCGTTAGATTGGAGAGTGAACATCATAATATTCTAATAGTTAGTGCTGATGAGTCAGCCACAGCGTGTTGTAAAAACGACTATCGCTTAAATAGAAAAAGCTGGCAAAATGCCAGCTTTATGCACAACCAAGCAATACATCTATTAAATAATCTTATTTTGCTGCCAGAATTTTTCTTTTTCTAAGCGCTTTTGCCGCTTTTCGCAGGGTTTATCACAGTCACAGGCCTTTTCTATACCAATTTCACCCAAACCACCACAGCTACCGGCGATGGTTTTTCGCTGCACCAGATAGCCTAATGCCATTGCCACGACAACCAGAAGAAACAAAGCAAAAGTGAGTAAAAATATCGTCATAGCTACTCCGCTATTCGGTTAAAAAAGGTTTAAAAGCGTCGGACACCAGCTCTTTAAAACCGTCATCCGTTTTAACTACCAGCAACGCTGCAATATTATACTGGTTTGCAAAGGCAATAGCTTCCTCAGATGACATAACATTTAGTGCAGTAGCATAACCATCCGCCGTCATACAGGATGGATGAAGTACCGTCGCAGACACGGTCCGATGCTGTATCGGCTTGCCACTGCGGGGATCTATTAAATGCGAGTAGCGAATACCGTCTTCTTCAAAATAGTTGCGATAATCGCCTGAAGTGGCAACGCCCATATCTCCGGTTTGTAAAATACGCTGTACATTACGCTCTGCACTAACCGGCTTTTCGATGGCTATTTTCCAAGGCTGCGCCTCAGGCTTGCTGCCCTTGATGCGCATTTCACCGCCAATTTCGACAAGATAATTATTGATACCATTTTGCTGAAGAATTTCGGCGACACGATCAACGCCATAGCCTTTTGCTATGGTAGACAAATCGACAGCCAAACCGACAACAGACTTAATCAAACCGTTATTGGTTAAAGTCAACTTATCAAACCCGACAACGGTCCTAGCCTGCTCAATGTCACTTGGTACTGGGGCATGTTCTATTCTACCGTGGGCACCAAAGCCCCATAACTCAACCAAGGGCCCTACCGTAACGTCTAGTACACCGCCTGTTTGCTTGGCCAATCTTATCGCCTCAGACATAACAGTATACGTTTGAGTTGATAGCGTAAATTCTGTATTGGCTTCGTGACGGTTAAACCTCATTAATTCGGATTCAGGTCGATATGTCGACATTAAATCATTCACTAACTCCAATTCGATATCTATCTGTTGCTGCAAATCAACGGCATCAACTTTTGTCTCGGGGTAAAACTTAACAACATAATAAGTCCCCATAGTACTGCCGTTAAGCTGAACTTGCTCGTTGG
>Ga0100392_1006064_pt1 | contig 10567 bp, 4 predicted proteins | sample CryGeymeta201516_FD_81548 | JGI IMG/M metagenome (GOLD analysis project Ga0100392, IMG submission 81548) | Groundwater microbial communities from Crystal Geyser aquifers in Utah, USA - Crystal Geyser metaG 2015-16 | ecosystem: Environmental > Aquatic > Deep subsurface > Groundwater | place: USA... | reverse complement strand
TTATTCCCGGTTGAATTTTCGACAAGGACAACAAGGCTGTGCAGGCAGTCAACCGCCACTTCTGAACTTTCAATATTCTGACACCATCCTGGACCTTCACGGGGCTCTTTGCTTTCAAATGACGACAAAGAATCATTGAGGCCTGCAAGCATCAACGGAGCAAGATGCTTTAACCACACGAGACAAGACTCCTGGTTTGGTGGATTTGAGTTCGAACTGATCAGTGAGAACAGCGATCGCAAGGCGAAACAGCCGCAGGACGACCAGATTTTCACCATTGTCGCCTTTGTCGCGTCGTCAATGTCTTGAATATTGTTATAGAGAAACCCTCTCTGTCCTTCAGTGGCCTTCTTGTCGTTGCTAGCCAGTTTGCCACCTCCGCAGAGTGTGGCACCAGCGCCAAGCAGTAGACGAGTGCCATCAAATGCAATAACTGCAGAATGCACCGCCAGGCCTGCTTCATCTTCGACGAGTTTTTTTATGGTGTTTAATTTGCTTTCATCTATGTTTCTCGACATCAATAATTTCCCAGCTGTCCAAACCTTTCCAAGATGCAAGAGAAGGATAGAACGCCGGTTGTCAAATGTACCATCAATGCTTGTATGCGCGAGTATTGGGTGCGCGACATTGAATTCAAAGAAAGAAGCCTCTTCGGCTGACGGAATAGTGGGCCGAATGATGCGCTTCAGTGCAATTGGATCTTTCGCCAACTCGCTGTCCGCGATGGTCTGAATGGCCTGGCAACCACCGAAGAAGCGAGCAAAATATGCTTCTCCCGAAAGTTCTTCTGGATCTCCCAGTGAGTGCTTGACAGACGCCAAGATCTGAGTTGCATATTGATCGAGAATGAAAGCATCTTGCTGTTCGGAATCCTTGATTCCTCGGAAACAGGCGACTAAATTTGATAGGAGGAGAACACCCGATAGCTGTAGCATTGGTAATTCAACCTGATCAATTGCAGCTACAGCAGACGTGCAAGCGAGTGACAAGATGCTGCCAAGATGAAGAACCAGACGCGACGAGGGCTTGATATCGTTTGTTGCCAGTGCTCTTTGAATGTCTTCCTTTGCCGAAGTGTAGTCAAAATTCGGAGAATCCGTCCGGGCAGTCCCATCGGATCCTAGCATTTCGCTGATGGCCTCTGTGGCAATGATGGTTACTAAACTCCTGATCTGCCATCTAATTGCGCCTATATGGGCGAATACCCGAGCAGCGTCGCCAGCTGCAACAGCATTAGCCTCACATATCACCCCTTCCACTGATCGAGGTGTTTCCTCGCTTTCTTCTTTTTCGGAGCTGTCAGATGACGACTTCGCCAACAATGACTGCGCAAAGAGAATCCAGCGGAGTAGACCGCCACAATAGTGTGGAAGAGGACGTTTGGCTACAAGCAGGTTACGTAAGACTTCTGTCCCCTCCTTCTCCACCGCCAAGCCTTCCACGGCAATGAGCTCTGCCGATCTTGGCGCTGCCAGCGGTCTGTGAAGAGTGGAACCAGCGAAAAAGCGCGATGCGCAGGTTGCCTCAAGAAAGGCAATTACAGAAGAGGCAACCTCGACGTCGTCATAATCCATGATACCGACACGTGAAAATATCTTCACGGCTCGTAGGACCGATCTCAGACCTCGTGTCGATGGAAGGCAGCCCTTCATCTCGGACCAATTTGGGACAACGAAGAGATCCGGGTAACGTGGTTTCAAGCTCTTGATACAATAAGGAATACAAGAATAGATCGGGCTGTCCGTTCGATTCATGTTGGGAGAAATCCCGGGAAGCAAATTGTTGTTGTCAGATAAAACTTCAAAGAATGCCATGCATTCGACTGCTACAACAGGGTGCGATCCCAAAGATTCCATTATCATTGTCGCCATGCATGAAAACCGGGAAGCACTACCAGGCCTCTCAGCATGAATTTGATGAAGCGAGGGTACCAAAAGCGTCATTAATCGCAGCAAGACCGCCAAAAAAGAAATCTCTGCTCCCATTTTCTCGCCCTGCAGCCCAGAGAAGACCAAAGAAATTCCGTCAGCTATTTCCTGCGTGTATTTCATCCAAGCAAGTGTGCCATACCGTGCTACTCACCTCCTGCCCAACATCAAAATCCGCAGATGCGGCCGTCCAAGACGCGATGAAATTGTCCTCGATCAACTCAACCCCCTTTCGAAGTAGCTGCAGGTCTTCAGCGTCAAGCTTGTCTTTTTCCAGCTTTAACGAGTATCCTAGAAGCAGACCAAATGCGTGAAGGGCGTGTGTCTGAACGATGAAAAAGTCTCGGAATCCTTGGCGTCCAACTGAAGGAAGAATGCGAGTCATCATTTGCACAGTAGGAAGTTTTTCCTCCTCTTGCAAGATAACTTCTTCAGTACTTAAAGCACGTCCTCGGGTCCTGTCTTTTCGGTTTACACTGACTCTATGAGCCATTCGCTGGATACAAGCAAGAGCAAGAAGTGATCCCGCCCGAGAAGCCGAAATGGGTTCAAAAGGCAATGTCTTGGGTTTTCCATCTGGCTGGTTTCCTCGCATGACTTCATCCAAAGAATGCAAAACTGCTGACTGTAAAAAATGAGCATCTTCCGAAACTCCCAAAGTTGCGAGGAGAGCCAGCCCCTCGGCAGCGGAACGCCGAACAATATTGCTCGCTGAAGGTAACAGCGTCAGCAGCAAGTCTTTGGCTTTGTTCATCCAGGGAGGACCCAGCCCGATCGGAACATTGTGTGTCGCCTCATGAAGCGGCAGAGCCTTTAGACAAGACAGAAGCACCGCTGTTATGTTTGCGACTGCCGCACTGTCTTCCTTTGGCTTCACCCGACTAACTTGCTCTGTCAATGCTGTGGTCATTCCGATGGAAGTGGCCAGTTGTGTCAAAAAAGGAGGAACCAGCGACTCAAGCATTTCCATTGCTTGTTGTTGTTCCATACCTCCTTTCAAGCCAAAGGTTGCCGCGAACGCCTGGACAGAAGCATCGATCAGTCGCACTGTCGACGAACAAGAGACGTCTAATGGTTTCCTCCAAGTTCCAACCGCTGCATGGAGTTGCGTGGGTGGAGGCTGATAAAAATCTACTGCAAACAATCCAAGAATCTCGCTGTGCCAGAATTCTCTCTCGTCTACATGTGAAATGTGAGAACCAGGGAAGTGAAGCACTGACTCTCGTTCACCATGTAGAGCTGCTTCAGAGGTGAGCGTGACCATAATGTCCTCAATATCTCGTGCACCACCTACTTGCCCAGCTCTATCGACCCTAGGCATTGACTTCGCGTCTAGCAACAAATCTTCTTTTGTCACCAACGATGGAAGAATCGAGCAACTTACTTCACCTGCGATTGCAGTTCGAATTTCCTCCGCAGCGAAGGCAAAGACATTGTCAGCTGCTATAGGAAATGAGCCCGAAGGTAGCCAGGCAAATGCTTCCAACAAACAAGCTTTTGCAGTCTTCAAGCGAACAATAGCTGCGGGATTACTACTTTCCTTCGCAAACCGACCATTTTCTTTAAACGAAGATAACAGTTCCTCCAAGATGACCGAGATCTCACTCAACACCTCAGGTACTGAAAGCAATAATTCGGAGCAGTAACTCAAGAAAGCAACAATACTCGATAGGACTAATTCCGCGCAACTCAAGTCATGGTCGACGCTCAGACAGCTGCCTCCTTTGATAGAGTATTTGTATGAATTCTGCAAGAGATCAAGAATCTTCTTGATGTGCGTTTCTATCGCTGCGGGGCCCGTGGCCAAGAGTCCTGCGATGATCCCAAAACCGGCACGAACGCAAGTGCAAGCAACACTAGGGTTTGCCTTTGCAACTACTTCGTTGAATTGACATGCTACCAGCACTTCCGCCAGCGACAGAGCCGCAGCGATATGTTCTTTGGCAATTCCTCCTGAGACATGAGGCAGCTCCCTGACAGCAATGGACACCATCAGACATGTACCGTGAATGGCGTATTGGTGGGTCAAAGTTGGGTCGTCTATTTTCTTTTCTGCTTCTTTCTTCGGCCTTCGAAACATCCGCCCAAATGAACGCTTTGGGTCAGTGCTGATTCCGCCAGCTTCCTCGTTACCTCCTCGTTTTGCAACAACCATAAGTTCTGCGTGCCTGGTTTGGACATCCTCCAGAGCAGTAACAAGCATCTTTCGTCCTTCTGCTGGATGACACGCGACAAAAGCGCCGCAAGCTACTGCTGCTTCATGTCGAACACCATGACTGGGGTGGCTTAGGCAAGCTTTCAAACGCTCAGAAAGAATTTCTACCTTAGACGCAGAAGCTTCACCTAGAGCGCATAGTAAGTGTGAGATTTCCACCAAAATAACCTGAATCTGGTTTGCCGTGCAGTCGATACCCAAGGATGAGGCAGCTGTTGGGTCCAACAGCTGCAGGAGATCCTGCAACAAACTGAGCTGCGCCGTCTCCGTCGCCAATTCGGAAATTCCAAATCGTATGACGCTCCCAGCAGATTGGCGGACTAGTCCGGCATCCGCCACGGATCTCTTGGCTCCAAATATAGCATTGCTACCGGGTGAATTAGTTTCAGCTGTTGCTTGTGTAGTGATATCGAGTGTTTGAGTGGACGGCGGGAGAAGAAATTGCTTCTCGGCCTCCACACCCGCCATTTTCAAAACCAATAGAACGGTCTCTTGCAGCGACAATCCGTCCTCGTGCCCGATGACACCCAGTGTCAATTGAATTCTCAATAATTTTGTCAAACTATTTGCCAATCCAACTCGCACAGCTCGCCCACCAATGGAATACGTACCGCCTGCACGAGCTGCCATTGATTCACCTCCAACTTTCACGAAATTCTTCAGTAAAAACAGAATCCCCGATTTTAAATCCTTGCAGATAGCCACTGGTCCATCCTTCTTTCGAGAACCTCGCGGGGAAGGCGTGGCAGTAGATGCGGGTGGATCGTCCTGATCAGCTTCCACGTCTCGTTTGGCAATGGCCGAGCTTGCTTTTCTTTGGCCTACTTCAATGGCGGTGCATATACAGCGTGCCAAGGCCTCAGACCATCCCGCTGCGACGTCTGCTTTTTCATCGTCCAAGTTTCTCAAGCAAAGAAACGTGACATCATCCAAGTGAACAGTAGCTGCATTGGGCTCTTCTTTTCCTCCAGGTCTTGATTTTGGTAGAATAACGAGTAAGGACGACACTATAGCCGCAAAGGTAGCCGCAGCACTACGTACTTCAGGGAACTTATCCGTTGCTGCTTGTTTTAAGACTTTGACCGCTTCCAGGACAGCCGGCGTCTCCAAGGCCCCAGGAAGCAGCATGGTCTGACTAGGAATTTCCACTGGTTTGCTCTTTAGCTGCGATACTCTCGTGGCCTTGGCCACGGCACAAGCCATACGAACAGCCGATATTCGATACGTTGGTTCTCCATTTCCGCTTGACCGGAGTGCTCGCAAACACAACTGTAGAATATCGTGTGCCCATCCGGCAATTTTGGGCGCCAGTGATTCGTCCTCCAGTAGGCCTGCAATGACGTCGAGCGCCGCAATCCTTGCTCCACCCGTCTCCTTGGCGCTTCTCGGATTCATTCCTGCCAGTGCAATCATATTCTTCAAAAAGCTGAACAAGCTTGTACGTGCTGTTCCTGAAAGACCTTCCCCCAGTCGATGACACAATACCACACAGTCCACCCACAGCTTTCGTAAGGGTGTCGATAACATGGGAGGAACGTCGGGACGCTGATCTCCAGCGGCAGTGTTGGCCGCTGTATTTTTGGCGGCCAATTCATTGGAAGTTCCAAGTAATTTCATCAAAACAGCCAGCAAAGATGGAGCCGCTACCAAAGGCTCGTCTTGTGGAGCGGCTCGAAGCAGAGATCGTAAATAACAGAGTCGCATCAGAAGCTCAGACGAAGGAAGTGCTCCGGCTGTAGCAAAGGACGAGTGCATGCCCTTGGGTGGAGCATTTTCGGTGGTGGTACCAACACCACAAATGGTAATGGCAGCACCCAGTAAGGCACCTGCCTCCTCCACGGATTGAGGACGATCATCCATTACGGCTGTCATGCTTATGAAATGTCGCCTTGTGTCGTTGATTCTGTTATAATAGATTGTAATGGACTGCAATGGACTGTAGAGGTCCTAAGAGAGGAGACTGCGAATGGTGAGGTTGGATATCCTCCTGTCTTCTGCCTTGTGCGTGAGTCTTTGTTCCCAGATATCAGAGCAAAAATAAAAAGCTCAGTCCACAGTACTGGATAGCTCGCAATCTATGCTCTACAATAAGGAATTCGCTTGTAAGATACTACAAAATGTAAGTAGTAGCACAAGTTGTAAGTTTGTGAGTGTGAGTGTGAGTGTGCTATCGAACTGCTGTTCTAGACTCTAGTACTACTACTACTAGACTACTACTCTAGTAGTAGTAGCTAGAGTAGTAGTAGTAGTAGTAGAGTACTCTACTACTTTTCAACAATTGTTGTTATTGTTTGTTTTACAAGGAGTCCTTGATGCTAAAAGCGTCAACCCTAATAATCCAACAGATCCAAACTGTAGTTAAATGTGCGTCTAAAGTTATGGTGGCTTTGTCGGCATTGGCAAAAAGCAACGGCTGAAGTTCACTCGCGTAAAATACTTAATTCGGAAGACGCATGTAAACGCCAGCAGCATCGTCTTTCACAAGAATAAAAACCCCACACGGCACTACGTACAAGACGACTCCTACCTTAATAATAATAGTACCATACTAGACCTACTCTAACACTTAGCAAACGCATCAGAATTCCTGGTCAAAGTTGACTATTAAATCGCACTTATCTTTTCTAAAAGTACCACTCAACAGTCAACAACAAAGCGGTCTCTCTCCCTACAAACTCCGAATGATACAGTACCTCGAAACATAATATTATTTATTTCATCAAGATGAGATCTCAATACAAACCGTTGCTAGCAGCTCTTTTGCTAGTTCTCACGACCGACGTGGATGCAACAGGCGTTCGAGGCGTCGACACCAAGAAAGACGATCGGCTACTGCAATTTCTTAATCTTGACTTTTTCGATGCGGAACAAAGAGGAAAAGAGAAAGACAAGGATGTTTCCGAAGATGACTGTGAAAAAATGTGGGAAAAGCATGGTATTGCCTGTGCCCCTTCAGCCGAGCCATCATCAGCTCCCACCTTATCTCCTACTATCAGTCATGCACCTACCATTTCTCCAGCACCTACGGTGACTCCCACTCGAGCTCCCGTTACGGCAGAACCTTCCGCCTACCCAACGGGAGCTCCTTCTGGAGTGCCCACCTGGACACCCACTGGGGCTCCATCGTTCCGTCCAACGCGGACTCCCTATGCGAATTTGCTCTTGACGAGAGAAGACGGATCGATCGTGCAGGAGAATACCTGTCAGACACCCCTGCCGGCGGGTGCTTCCGACCCTCAAATCGAGATTGTGGAATTTGAATATTTTTTGCAAGTGTCGCCCGGAACCAACCCGGACAGTCACATTTCAGAAATTGAACAAGCTTTGACGACCAGTCTTGCCGAAGAAATGTTGACGTGCGAAAACGATTCCCTCTTGGCATCGTCGTCTTCTGTCTCCCGCCAAAGCAATAACGCAATCACAGTTCCGTCCTTTTCTACGTATGGAATTTCCAGTCTGCCCATGGATGCACGGTCCTCCTCGAATAACTGTCCAGAGGATATGAACAATTCCACTGAATACAGTTGCTTTGCGGTTCATGCTGGTTTTACTCCCACTATTTTCTATCGTAGCTTGAACACGGCTGGCAGCAATAGCAACAACAACGATGACAATGGGAATGGACTGCGACGTCAGCTTCAGTTGACAGAGACCCAACAAGAAATTGTGCAAGTCTACGGACCCGTGCTCCAAAACTTCTTGGACAGTGGAATGTTCAACAGTGCCGAGATTGTGAATACTGCGTACTCGGGTTTCTTGTTCCCCACTAGCAATGTCCATGATCAGGTTGGGGCCGATGGAACCATTTCCAACATTTCGAACCAACAGGCTACCGACGAAGGAAGCGGTGGTGGCAGTGGCAGTGCAAATGCTCCCATGTACGGGGGCATTGCTGTCGGGTTGGCAGCAGTGGCTCTTGCGATGATCGCTATTCTCTTGGTGCAGCGTCGAAAGAAAAACGCCTTGAGCCGCAACTACGACGAGAAACTGGACGACAGTGGCGATATCAGCTTTAGCGAGGCTAGTGCCGACGCCGCTCGAAAAATTCCTGTACCAACGTATGACCAAAACAGCACCGTGGACGTGATAGGGTTCGAAGTGGACTATGTTTCCACGTACCGAGACTTTGACGGACAACGGTCTGTCCAAAGCCAATCCCTGGCCAGTGGAAAAAGTTTGAGGGAATTCTCATCGCAGGCGGGACTAGAGGTAGTGGATCTGAAATACGACATTGTCAAAGATGAAGCTACTATAGAAGAATCTCTTTACGGAGGGGAATCACACACCACACAGAACCTGGAGGATCCCCACGACTATATCAATTGTCGATTGGAAAGTTGCTTCAAGTGTCGGAATCGGTCAATGCCGCAACCAGTATTTGTCAAGGCTGATTTACGAGCAATTCAAAGTGACTTGGGACACAACAAAAGATATCAACCTAAGTATGATACGCGATATGCTGTCAAAGATACGGTCTCACTGTAGAGAAGCGAAGCTGTTACACGTACATATAAGATCATTCATAACATTTGGATTCTCCAATGAATTTCTAATCTATTTCGTGGAATCATGACACTGTCACTTCCGATTTGCACCCATAGCAAGATGTTGTCGAATGGAACGTACTGCGTCAAGTGTTAGAGTGTTACCAGCAAGCGATATCCAATGAGTTCGAAGGTAGCCTGAGCTATCTATCAGATCCCAAACGGGGAATTTTAACTTTACTTCAATCGGTGAAGTCCCATGTTTACCTGCGTCGTACACGATCAACAAGAGTGCTTGATCTGGCAGAAAGGTAGCAACCAATGCCGCTTCATCATCGCAGCACGGAACAACGAGGATGGACGAGCTGGCTGTTTTCTGCGCTATAGTTCTTATAGACCGTGCAGTCCATCGTTGAAGGCCTTCAAAATGTAAATTGAAATTCATTGAGCTCAACTCTGACCTCATTTCAGGACTATCTACCTCTGTTACACCATCATGAAATGATACATTAATCGTTTCGCTGGTAGATGAACTCGTGATTTTCAAGTTTCGTAACATGTAATCCCGAAACCCCTTCAAGACATTTCCCTGTGCCATGTTATGAGTCACCAATGGGACGGAAGCCGCATGAGGTACCTTTGGTACATATCCGGGACGTTGGGTGGTCCATCGATCGGCCAAATTGAAACCGCGATCTGAAATCATCCCAATTCCGGCCGCGGTTTGCTTGGCACAAACGAGCGATGCTTCTTCAAATCCAGTCGTAGCAGTGACCTGGAGCTGCTTTCCCCCCTTGGTAAACCCCAAAGAAGAGTTGGAACTACCGAACAGCTCCAGAAAAGGTATGTACATGTCTCCTGCCGATAGATCATTGAAAAGAAAAAGGAATGGCTCGATTGCACTGCCGTCTTCTACGACACCAAAAGTGGAAAGTAGTGAATAAATTGGAAACAAGTCTCGCCATACGACTCTTTCTGAGGAATCTCTGGCGCCCAAGGATTCTCCCATCAGTGGAACCCACGCTGCATCTCCAGGCATTTGAAAGTACCCTTTGGTAGACAGTTCGCTTTTCGATATTATTTTTGGAAACCATTTGAGGGACAGTTCCTGCTCGGGTGTCATTAGTGGACGAAAGGCAGCCAAGGAAACGGCGATACCCTCTGCGGCCAGGGTTGATATGGTCACAAATTCTCTACGCAGTATTTCTCCAAGTGATTTCTTCAAGGCGAGTTCTTCCAGTGACATGATGTACACAAATTCTTGTTCGTTGACATCGTAGCACAGATTCTGGAAGAGACAAGACCGAAACATCCAGGCCGTATCTGGTTCAAAGGTTTCGCCAATACATTGCATCGAAGTCGATGGAGGAATTCCTTGTTGATATGCAACTGGAACACCATAGAAGGTGGCATCATTTTGAAAGTTGCGAGGAATGGATAAAGGCGGTTCTAGCGGATGTTCCAAGGGCGGCCATCTAGAAAACAAATACTTGAGAACCATCAATTGAGAGATGAGAGCACCAAAAGCAAACACTCGGAACGAATCTCCTGTTGATCGTCGTTCATTCCTTCCACCACTTTCACGTTTTGCCATGGATAAAAGCAGAATTGGATGGCCGGCTACAGCATCGACTGATGGGGATCTAGCGAGCGGTATGGCTGCTTAACAACTGTGAACTTATATTAGTTATTACGACCAGTAGTTACCTGGTACTCGAAGAAAGTAACATACGAGTAATTGTTTTTTTGTGCCCCATGTTGGCCATGGTTGTGCAGTTGTTGTCCGGTTTTAGTGTTAAGGATCAATGTCTGAACAGTACCGAGCGAACGCTACCGCGTTCTCTCGACTATGCCAGCTCTCTAGGGCTACGTTCGGCTAGGTAGGGTGGTTTGGAGAAACTCGGCAATTTACTAGGGCCGACCTTTTCTCCGTTCCGAGG
>Ga0100392_1006058_pt1 | contig 10573 bp, 12 predicted proteins | sample CryGeymeta201516_FD_81548 | JGI IMG/M metagenome (GOLD analysis project Ga0100392, IMG submission 81548) | Groundwater microbial communities from Crystal Geyser aquifers in Utah, USA - Crystal Geyser metaG 2015-16 | ecosystem: Environmental > Aquatic > Deep subsurface > Groundwater | place: USA... | reverse complement strand
CCAAGCTTTACTATGAGAGATTGCAGCAGCTACAACATGAGGTAGGCATTCCCACGCGGGAGCGTGGGAACGAGAAGCGGCTGAAAATCGCCACCATCTTCTCGTTTGCGGCCAATGAAGAGCAGGATGCCGTAGGCGATATTCTGGATGAGAGCTTTGATGTTTCCGCCATGAACAGCAGCGCCAAAGAGTTTTTAAGTGCGGCCATCGCCGACTATAACGCGCTGTTCAAAACCAACTTCAGCGTTGATAGCAACGGCTTTCAAAACTATTACCGCGATCTGGCCAAGCAGGTCAAAGCCAGGGAGATCGACTTGCTGATCGTGGTGGGCATGTTTCTGACGGGCTTTGATGCACCCACGCTGAACACCTTGTTTGTCGATAAGAACCTGCGTTACCACGGTTTGATGCAGGCCTATTCGCGCACCATCAGCGTTTTGGACGCCACCAAGACCTTTGGCAATATCGTCACCTTCCGCGATCTTGAGCAGGCGACCATTGACGCCATCACTCTGTTTGGCGACAAAAACACCAAGAACGTGGTGCTGGAGAAGAGCTACAAGGAATACATGGAAGGCTTTACCGACTTGGTGACCGGTGAGGCGCGGCGTGGCTTTGTGGAGGTGGTAACTGAGCTTCAAGAGCGCTTCCCCAATCCCGAAGCCATTGAAAAAGAGGCCGACAAAAAAGCCTTTGCGAAATTATTCGGTGAGTATTTGCGCGTTGAAAATGTGCTGCAAAACTACGATGAGTTTGCCAGCCTGAAGGCCTTGCAAAACGTTGATATGAGCGATCCACAGGCGGTTGAGGCATTTAAAAACCTGCACTACTTAAGTGATGAAGATCTGGAAACACTGCAAGCGATCAAGCTGCCTGCTGAACGTAAAATTCAGGATTGCCGCTCCACCTACAACGATATACGCGATTGGCTGCGCCGTGAAAAAGCTGCTGATGAAAAAGAGGATTCCACCATTGATTGGGATGATGTGGTGTTTGAGGTGGATCTGCTTAAATCGCAAGAGATCAACCTGGACTACATTCTGGAACTGATTTTTGAGAACAATAAAAAGGTCAAGGACAAAGCAGCACTGATTGAAGATATTCGCCGGGTGATTCGCGCCAGTCTTGGCAACCGCGCCAAAGAAAGCTTGCTGGTTGATTTTATGAATCAAAATGACCTTGATCAGATGGGAGATAAGGCCAGTGTGATGGAAGCCTTTTACACCTTTGCACAAGCGGAACAACAGCGTGAGGCGCAAGAGCTTATTACCACTGAAAGCCTCAATGCAGAGGCGGCCAGACGTTATATCACCAACTCACTAAAACGGAAATTTGCCAGTGACAATGGCACTGAACTCAATGCCATTCTGCCTAAAATGAGCCCGTTAAACCCACAATACCTGACCAAAAAACAGAGTGTCTTCCAAAAAATAGCCGCTTTTGTTGAGAAGTTTAAAGAAGTGGGTGGGCAGGTTTAAGCGTATTCTTGGTAGAAAGGATAAAAAAAGAGCACTTCCAGTGACATAATACTTATAACGCGCAGTCTCTAACCACCATCTTCCACCATGAAGCATACATACTCTCGTTCCCACGCTCCAGCGTGGGAACGTCATCTGAGGCTGGTCTGCATGCCCACGCAGGAGCGTGGGAACGACGAAGGCATACATTTCATCACACGGGGCGGCGACTCGCGCGATGATCGTTAGCCGGTCAGCAAGGCAGTGGCGATAAAATATAAGCCCAATCCGGCGATTAAAATAGCCGCAACTTTTCTTGATGACTTATGGATACGCTCGTACGATGAACTGGCTAATAGTGACTGCACCTTGGCTGTTGAACTACCGGCTACTGCGATTGGCAGGCAGTGCCCCAAGGCAAAAAGTGAAATCAGAGCCAGCCCGGTGAGCAGCTCCTGCTGAACAGTGATGATAGCCAGAATCGGCGCAATAAAACCAAAGGTGCACGAGCCTGAAATTACGCCATAGGCCAGACCAATGACAAAAGCACCCAAAGCCCCCTTCAATTGTAACTTTGACAACAAAGAACCATTCGAAACAGAGCACTTCACTACCCCTGACATATCAGCTGCAAGCCATAACAAAATCAATCCGGGCAATAACATCCAGTAAGGGCTGATATCGCCAAGCATACGGCCCAGCAACGCACAAAGCACACCAACACCAGCAATGGTGATAAACAGTCCTGCGCTAAACAACACTGCAAAAAGTGCAGCTTTGTGCCCTTGAACGGGTTCCTTTTGACCGCCGACATAACCAACAATCAATGGTATTGATGCAAGATGGCAAGGGCTCATCAACACCGATACCATGCCCCATAAAAAACAGCCTAAAGCCGCAAAAAGCGTGCCGCTGACCATCCATGCGTTGATCTGCAATAAAAAATCATCCATGGATTATTCAACCACAGGGGCAGCAACACCCATTTCGGTGAGTTTGTTCACAATATCTTTTTCCGCCATAAAACCAGCATGACGGAACACCTCTTGACCTTCGCGGTCATAAAATATCTGGGTTGGAATCGACCGAACTCCATATTTGATTCCCTGATCATGTTGTTCCCACACATCGATAAAGGTAATCACTGCCCGCCCCTCATATGCCTGTTTCAGCTTACTCAGTACCGGCGCCATCATTTTACACGGAATGCATGAATGTGCCCCCAGATCAATCATGGTAACCTTGCCCTGGACAGGTAAATCGATCGCCCATGTTGCAAGCGGCAAAAGCAAAGCCAATAGCAGAACTGGAAGTTGAAGTGTGACGGGGAAGGCAGATCTTATTTGTCTGGCGTTCATCATATATAATTCCTTTTATCTGTTTTTCGTTTCACACTGCCGCTTAGCTTTGTAACCGGTGCAACCGTATTAAATACAGTGCCATACTTGCGGATATTTTCGTGCAGCAGATCCAACCGACGATCCGATTCCTCAGTGTCGATACGAGGGGCATCAACGGAGAATGTCATTTCCGGTTTTATATCTTGCATAGCATCAGTGATCTCTGGCGATGGCATCGTCTCACCCCATCAACCATTGTTCGATGCTATCCCGACCTGGCATACCGCCGGCATGGACAACTTCTCCATCCACCACAACAGCAGGGGTACTCATCACGCCATAGCCAATAATGGCCTGAAGGTCCTCAACTTTTTCTAATTCGATAGCCACGCCTTTTGTTGCTGCGACATCTTCAATCATGCTCATGGTGTTTTTGCAATTGGCACAGCCAGTGCCCAGCACTTTAATATGTTTCATCTCTTTTTCTCCTTTCTCTTTCAAATGTTTTTTCTGAACAAAACAGCAAGCAGCACGGTCATAGCAGTGCATTGAAGACAAAACCCACCAGGGTAATTCCCACAGCAACGATGCCGATGAAGCTGGCTATCAAAACAGGCTTAAGCACTTTGCGTAAAATAATCATTTCCGGGGCAGACAATGCAATCACACTCATCATAAAGGCCAATACCGTACCAAGCGCGGCTCCCTTACCTATCAATGCCTCAATAATCGGAATGACACCCGCTGCATTGGTGTACATCGGTATACCAAGGACCACGGCCGCAGGCACCGACCACCAGGGCGCATCCTTACCCATAATGGAAACCATAAACTCCTCTGGCACATAACCATGGATTGCTGCACCCAGTGCGATGCCACCGATAATATAGGGCCAGACCTTGCCGACGATTTCGGATACATGCCTAAAACCTTCATCCATGCGCTCGGCCCAACCCATATGCTGATTGGTCACCGCGCTCGCCGCCCCTGTGTTCTGCATGGCACGAACCCATGCTTCCAGATGCTTTTCCATCCCCAGCTTGCCAATCACAAGACCGGCAACGATGGCCACCGTAAGCCCTAAAAAAAGGTACAAGGCTGCAATCTTCCAGCCAAACATTGCAAACAGCAGTGCCAGTGCCACTTCATTGACCATGGGAGCGGCAATCAGAAAGGAAAAGGTGATACCAAGAGGAACACCCGCCTGTAAAAAACCGATAAACAGAGGCACCGCAGAACATGAGCAAAATGGTGTAAAAATACCCAATGTAGCGGCCATCGTATTGCCCACGCCGAGCTTGCGCCCGGCTAAGATAGCGCGTGTTCTCTCAGGCGAAACATAGGTGTGAATGATGCCCATCACGAAGACAATGCCCGTCAGCAGCATCAGCACCTTGGGTGTGTCGTAAAAGAAAAACTGCAGTGCACCACCCAAATGGCTGGCCGGATCAACCGGAAATATTGAAACGAGCGCTTGGGAAAGTGGCAGCAGCTGTTGATACAGGACAAACCAAAGCAACGCCGCCACGCCCAGAAACAGATATGGGTTATTTCTGCTTAATTTAAGAATATTTTGTCTCACGTTGATACTCTCCTAACGGGTAAAACAGCAGCATGTTAACGCTGCTCCTCATTAGGTATGACGAACGTGGTGGCGAAAAGATGCACCTGCTGTAACAAGAACCCATAAAAGGGTGTCAACGATGATTAAGTTAATGGCGGCCTTGGGGTGAAACTACAGACATTCCCCTGCTCATCCCTCTCCACCCGACACGCTGATTCCAATTGCTTTTTCAAACGCATACGTGCGCGCTGAATGCGAGATTTTGCTGCGGCCAATGTAATCCCTTTTATCTCTGCATATCGCTGCTGACTCATGCCATCGAGATCACAAAGCGTAATGGCCTCACGGTCTGGTTGCGATAATTCGGAAAGAACACGTGGTATACATTGTGATAAATCATCCACGGCAATCGTCATTTCATCTTCCTCAACCATATCATCAGGGAGAGGAACGTGATCTTTAAGCAAACGATAGCGGTCGATCACTGCATTGGACGTTACCCGAAACAACCATGCTCGCGCATTTTCAACACGACAGAAGCGCTCTTTTTGCAGCAGTGCTTTGAAAAAGACCTCCTGCAACAAATCCTCAGCTTCGGTTGTATTCTCAATCTGTTTTCACAACCAGCCGCGCAGCTCGCCACTATGCTGATGCCAGGCGCGTATCAGGCAACTATGCTCGGTTTGACTCAACTTATGGAGACTTTGTCAGTGATGCGTTCATGCGTTCAAGCTTAATCGACGCCAGTGTTGCTGCCAACACAAATGCCGCAGAGCCATATAAACAGCCTTGCATGCCATGCTGTTGATATACCAGCCCGGAAAGCACTGTGCCTGCCAGACGACCACCAGCATTGGCCATGTAATAGAAACCGACATTCATGGATACTTTATCAACATCAGACCATGACACGATGAGATAAGAATGGGTCGCAGAGTTCATCGCAAAGACGATACCGAATAGTGTCAGACCAAGAATCAATACCGTTCCGGCATCCTGGCCCTGCTGCAAAGCCAGAGCCATGCCCATAGGTAACAACGATAAGATACCTGCCCAAATTACCAGTGTTTTTGCGCTTGCCTCATGGTGAGAAGTCATCCCTATGATTTTCGGCGCCAGGCCTTGAATAAAACCATAACCAATCACCCACAATGCCAGAAATGCACCCACCTGCGTGAATGTCCACCCCAGTACAGACTGAAGAAATACAGGAAGCGCGACAACAAACCAGATATCTCTTGCCCCGAACAGAAAGAAGCGAGCACCGGATAACCAGTTGATCTTCGGGTCTTTGGAAAAGACCTGTGTGAATTTCACCTCGGTCTTTGTTTTTCCCAGACTGCCCGGTAACAGCAGCCAGGTCATGGCAAGCGCAACGCACAGCATTGCTGAGAGGGCAAACAAGGCGCCTCTAAATTCCAGCCAGGCCAGCAGCGCACCACCGATAAAGAATCCCGCACCTTTGAGTGCATTTTTAGAGCCGGTAAGCACGGCTACCCAGTGAAACAGTTTGGCATCGGACTGATCAGGCACAAATAGCTTTACGCCTGCCTTTGCGCTCATTTTGTTTAAATCCTTGGCGATGCCAGAGAGGGCTTGGGCGGCCATCACATAAGCAACGGTCAGCCATGAATCCGGCACCGTTAACATAAGCAAGGCAGCGATTTGCAAGATCATGCCGATATGCATGGTGACATTCAGGCCAATGCGCGAACCCAGCCAGCCACCAACCAGGTTGGTGACAATGCCGAAGAACTCGTAGAAGAGAAACAGCATGGCGATTTCCAATGGACTGTATCCGAGCTGGTGGAAATAGAGCACCACCAGCATGCGAATAGCACCATCGGTGATGGTGAATGCCCAGTATCCGCCAGTGACGGTCAGATAGTTGCGAAAGCCCTGATCCATAAAATGATTATATCAACCAATCATGCCTTGCATGCCAGAAGGGGGAGGGCGACTTTTCTGGCCAGCTCCATCATCCGGTTGGCATAGCCAACTTCGTTGTCATACCAGATCAACAGCTTCACTTGTGTATCATCGATGACCATAGTTGAAAGCCCGTCCACAATCGATGATCTGACATCATTGTTATAATCAACTGATACCAATGGCCGTTCTTCAAAGCCAAGAATACCTTTGAGTTCACCTTCAGATGCCGCTTTAAGCAGGCCGTTGATTTCTTCAACAGTCACAGGGCGAGGAGCCTCAAAAACAAAGTCTGTGAGCGAGGCATTGAGCTGAGGAACGCGTACAGCCAAACCATTTAATTTTCCTTTCAATTCAGGGAAAATTTGCGTGATTGCTTTGGCAGAGCCAGTGGATGTCGGAATCATAGAGAGGCCACAGGCGCGGGCACGACGCAGATCCTTGTGACCTTTATCAATAATCGTTTGGGTATTGGTGATGTTGTGAATCGTGGTCATGCAGCCATGTTTGATGCCGATTTTCTCATTCATTACTTTCACAACAGGCGCAAGGCAGTTGGTGGTGCACGACGCCGCAGTGACCAGATGATGCTCATCAGGATTATACAGGTGGTCATTCACACCCATGACGATATTGAGGGCGCCATCTTTTACAGGCGCGGCTACCACCACTTTTTTCACACCCTGATCAAAATAGGCTTGCAATGCTTCGGGTGTGCGAAACTTTCCGGATGATTCAATGACAATATCACAACCTGACCAATCCGTGTCAGCAATATGCTGATTCATGGCGTATGCAATAGATTGACCATTTACCACCAGATTTCCGTTTTCAGCGGCGCAATCGTGTTCCCAGCGCCCATGAACTGAATCGAACTTCAGCAGGTGTGCAGCGCACGTCGCATCACCGGCTATCTCATTAATCTGTACGACATTGAGTTCTTCATAATCCCATGCTGCTCTAAAGCCAAGGCGCCCCATGCGCCCAAATCCATTAATACCCACTTTAATAGCCATGTTATGTTCTCCATTTTCTCAATAGTCGCCATCCAGATGCGGGGGCAGGTTGTGATTTCTGATGACGTACTCCGGCATGCTTTTCACACACTTTTGCCGTGTCGCAACATATGATAATAGGCATAAACCTGTTTCGCACGTCTTACTTCTGATGCTAAGTGCCTGCACCCTGATTCCGAATATGATATCAGTGTGACATCATGTTCAAATTTTTTGCTGCTGAACCTATTTAATGAATGTGCTTCTTACGGCGCATTTTTATGAGCGCAACAGACAGCAGCTCTTTATCAGGGGTATGAATCGTTTCTTGTCTTTCCAAAATAGAAACTTGTATATTCCAGCACATCCAAGGGAGTGAGGAGCCATATCTATGAGGGTTTTATTTTTTAAATTATTTTCAGCATTCATCTTGGCTATGTTCGTGTCATCTTGCACGACGGAGCTACAGGAAAATATCGTGGGTGAATGGAAAGGCACAGACCATGCCGAGCAAACAGCGTCGTTTGTCTTCCATGCCGATGGCAATGTCAAGATGATGCAAGGCAAAAACGTATTGGATAGTCAGTCTGTGAGTGGCTCTGTGACCTGGAGCCTGGATACTGAGAAAAATCCTATGCATCTGACCTTGCAAATAAAACCAGCCGCTGGTGGTGAGGCGCGTGATTTTCCTATGTTGGTCCGCTTCGTGTCTGAGAACCAAATGCAACTTCGTATGAACAAAGAAATGACGCCTGGCGTGCCATTGTTTTCTGAACAGGATACCAATAACCTTATTTTGTTAACCAAGCAATAAAATAGAGTCTCAGCGCCAGCGGAGCGCTCTGCCTTTTTTATTCAAGATGCACACATGGATCGACAAAGTAGAGCCGAGTTTATATATGCGCGTTATATTTAAGTTTATACCACATCAACCCCATGTATTCATGTAAAAGCTGGCTGCTGTCATTAAACACATTCCAGCGTGGTAAAAAGCTACGTAAATCGTAGGACTCTTGCTCTGTTAGATAATCGGTAGGTGCAGGGATAACCACAAGTCCTTGTTGCTCAAAACACCAAACAGAACGGCGCATATGGTTGGCTGAGGTGACTAAAATTATGCTATCGATGTTTTTCTCACTGAGTAGCTGCTTGGTCAAGGCGGCATTTTCCCAAGTGGTATTAGCCTCGGCTTCAACGAAAATCTTCTCTTTTGCAATACCAAACCACATCAACCATCGTTTCATAATACTTGCCTCAGATTCGGAGCGCTGAGTAAGCGGAACACCACCTGTAGCAAAAATGGGCAGATGAGTTTGTTGGGCTATTTTTGCAGCATAAATGCTGCGCATCATGGCATATCGGCCCAGTTCATCACGGCCTTCGTATTCCAAGCTATGTTCAGCAATACCGCCGCCCAAAAGCACAATAGCTGCATGTTTCATATTTGGCGCATTACTCAATGATTCCAGGGATAATGGTTTGTGAAACATTTCCAGGGGTGAGGCGAGCATATCCCTGGTAGGCTCTATGCTGAGTAACCATAACAACGAAAGGCTCAATATAATCAGAGACTTTCCCCAGCGTTTATGGGAAAACCATAAACCAATTACGGCAAGCATAATCAAGCCGCCAGGCGGTAACAGTAGCTGAGAAATGCTTTTGCTAAGCAGTAGCATCAGAAGTTAAGCAACAATAGATAAACGCACAGCATCAGCTTTGGTTTGTCCGCACATGGCAGCGACCAGATGTAGTGCAAAGGCCACCGCCGTGCCAGCGCCACGACTGGTAATAAGAAAATCATCTTCCACGACTGTGTCTTGCACATACTTGGAGGATGGTTGCAGATTTTTCATTTCTTCTTCGCAAGCCGGATACGATGTCACTCTTTTGTTTCGGGTGAGTCCAAAAGCTGCAAGCGCAGTAGGAGCAGCGCAAATGGCAGCGATAGTGGTGCGGCGCTCAGCGAGTTTGAGGGTGATGTGTTTGACCCAATGGTTGTCACGCAACAGATGGGCGTTGGGTAGGCCGCCAGGGAGCACCAGCATATCCCAATGTTGGTCAACCACATCTTCAATAGCGCCATCAGCTTGAATAATAATGTGTGAGCGGCCAGTTACAGCATGACCATCAAGGCTAACCATTTTCACTTCAAGCTCAGCTCGGCGTAGAATATCTACCACAGCCACCAATTCGATTTCTTCCACACCGGTTGTGAATGGCACCAATACTCGCTTCATAAATCCCCCTGCAAATTTGGGCAAGCGTACAGTTTGTAATGCATCGCTGCAAAGCACGACTACATGTGCAGTGGGAGGTTGAGAAGCCCACTGTGTGCTGGAAAATAAGAGGAGAGTTAACATGATAAAGAAAATAATAATGATAGCGGGTTTAAGCTTAGCGTTGGGGATGAGTACATCAGCTTCAGCAGGTGATTGGGCAAACCCATGTAATCCGTGTGCGATGAAAAAAAACCACAACCCATGTAGCATGAATCCTTGCGACATGAAAAAGCACAACCCTTGCAATATGAACCCATGTGACATGAAAAAGAAACATAACCCATGCAGCATGAACCCATGTGATATGAAGAAAAAGCATAACCCATGTGCGATGAATCCTTGTGCTGGAGGCGATGAAGCCAAAAAAAAGATTCGAGATGGTAGCTTCAAAAATTTCCAAGCTGCCGTCTCTGCCGGAAAAAAACTTTGGGAAGATGAAACCCTAGGCAAATCGGGCAATTCATGTCTTTCATGCCACTCAGACTTTTCATTGCTCAATTTTGAGAAACGTCAAAATTTCCCACATTATGTAGAAATGGTAGGGGATGTGGTGAGCTTGGATCAAATGATTAACTATTGCATGCTCAATCCTATGGAGGGTGAGCAACTCGCACCTAACTCCAAAGAAATGACAGCTATGGGTGCGTATTATCGCGCTTATCGCATGCAGTTTCTCAAAGCAGAGAAGTAATTATTAGCGATAACACTTGCAATCAGTTGGGGTGGCGTTTGCTACCCCAACTGATTGCATTGCTGCTTGTAAATCAATCATGAAAATATTTCTAAATATATTAGGGCTAACATTTATAGCTGTATTTTCGCTGGGCGCTGCTGACCAAGTGCTGGAAAGCTATTGGCAGTCGCCAAGTGCAGCAGTGATTTCACCCCAACATGATTGGTCGGCACTTGAACAAAACATGCGCCCAGAAGCATGTGCGCAATGCCATGAAAGCCAATTTAATGATTGGCGAGAAAGTTTGCATGCCAAAGCTTATTCTCCTGGGTTGGT
>Ga0100392_1006057_pt1 | contig 10574 bp, 8 predicted proteins | sample CryGeymeta201516_FD_81548 | JGI IMG/M metagenome (GOLD analysis project Ga0100392, IMG submission 81548) | Groundwater microbial communities from Crystal Geyser aquifers in Utah, USA - Crystal Geyser metaG 2015-16 | ecosystem: Environmental > Aquatic > Deep subsurface > Groundwater | place: USA... | reverse complement strand
CAGCGGCCCGATCAACTCCCACTCCGCATCCGACAAGTCTCCGCGACCCATGACTGCTCCTCAAAAAGCAGTCTTGAATCAGAACTCAGGGCAAATGGGAATCTCTTTTGTCAACACAGCCTAATGCGCTGTTTCAGGGCAAAGATAAAATATTTCAGTCGCCAAAGTCACCATTTCTACTTGGCCGACTTATCGAAACGATTTCAAAGGATAACGATATCGTTCTCGATTTCTTTGCCGGAAGTGGAACTTCCGGTCAGGCGATCATGAGGCAGAATGCCTTGGATGGCGGGCGGCGGCGCTACATTCTCGTCCAGCTTCCCGAACGGCTTTCGGATGACGTCGCTTCAGAAAAGGCAGCAGCCGGTCTCCTTGCATCGCTGGGCCGGCCTAAGAACATCGCCGAACTCACCAAGGAGCGCCTTCGCCGCGCCGGGCAGAAAATCCGTGCCGAGCATCCCGACGCGAAAGTCGACACCGGCTTCCGCGTCTACAAGCTCGCCACCTCAAACCTGAAGCCGTGGCAGCCCGATCCGGACAATCTCGAGGCGAGCATCCTCGATGCGGTCGACAATGTCCTGCCCAACCGCTCCGAGCATGACCTGCTGGTCGAACTGCTGCTCAAGACCGGGATCGATCTGATCATGCCCGAAGACCAGCGCACGATCGCCGGGCAGACCGTCCACGCGCTCGGAGGCGGGGCGCTGATGGTGTGCCTCGGCAATGTCGGCCCCGATGATGCGGAAACGCTGGGACAGGGCATGGCCGACTGGCTGGACGAGCTCGATCCGACCCAGACCACCATCTACTTCAAGGATGTGGGCCTCGGCACGGACAACAACCGCTCGGCCACCAAGGCCAATCTCGCCGCGATCCTGCGCCAGCGTCACGGCGACCGTATCGCCAAGATCGCGAGCATCTAGGGCGTGGCAAGCACCATGAAATTCGTCTTCGAACCCGACCTTGCGCACCAGAAGGCCGCGATCGACGCGGTGGTGGACCTGTTCGCCGGACAGCAAGAGCGCCAGTCGCTGTTCACCATCGCCCCCGGCCAGATCGCCGGCGAGCTGGAATACAATGAGCGGCTGCTCGGCTACGCCAACCGCTTCGACCTGCTGCCCGAACAGGTGCTGGAGAACCTGCACATTGTGCAGGAGCGCAACGCCGTGCAGCTATCGCCCGCACTGGAGGTCAAGGGCGACAGGCGCAGCGGTGAGGGCGATTATGGCATGGACTTCACCGTCGAAATGGAGACGGGGACGGGCAAGACCTATGTCTACCTGCGCACCATCTTCGAGCTGAACCGGCGCTATGGCTTCACCAAATTCGTGATCGTGGTGCCCTCGGTTGCGATACGCGAGGGGGTGAAGAAGACGATCCAGCAGACCCGCGACCACTTCCGCCAGCTGTATGACGGGGTGCCGTTCGAAAGCTTTGTTTATGACAGCTCAGACCTGTCGCGGATCATCGATTTCGCCTCGTCCTCGTCGATCCGGGTGATGATCGCGACGGTGCAGTCGCTTGGGTCGAAGGCGGCGGTGTTCCAGCAGGCACGCGAACAGACGCGGGATATTCCCGGCGTGGAATGGGTGCGCAGCACGCGGCCGATCCTGATCGTGGACGAACCGCAATCGACCGGGCGGACAGCGGACAGTGCCGGGCGCAAGATCATGCGGGCAATGGAGCCGCTGGCGAGTATTGGATATTCGGCCACCCACGAATTCGACTTCCATCCGATATACCGTCTGGACGCGTTCGACGCACACGACCGGGGGCTGGTGAAATCGATCGAGGTCGATGGCGCGCGGATACAGGACGCGGAGAATAGCCCCTATGTGAAGCTGATTGAGGTCGACGTTCGCAAGGGCCAACTCCCGCGCGCGCGGATCGAAATTGCCAAGCAGCAGGCCGGGTCCGTCTCACGCAAATCGGTCTGGGTCGGCGACAATGATGTGCTGTCGGACACGCACATCTCCGGCGGGCGGACGATCTACAACGACTACCGCATCGGCATCATCCAGAAGATGGGCCGCAGCGCAGGGACGATGCAGCTGATGGTGCCGGGCCACGGCGTGGAGACGCTGGCGATCGGCGAGAGCTATGGCGATGTCGACCAGGCTTCACTGGCGCGGGCGATGATCCGCCAGACCATCGAGCACCATTTCAACAAGGAGCTGCGCAACGGCCCGATCGGTATCAAGACGCTGAGCCTGTTCTTCGTCGAGGCGGTGAAGGATTACCGCGTGTATGACGCGCAGGGCAATGCTACGCCCGGCCCGTTGGCGATTGCCTTCGAGGAAGAATACGCGAAGCTGGCGGCGCTGCCGAACTACCAGACCCTGTTCGCCAAGGTGCCGGCCAATGCGTCGGCCGCGCATGGCGGCTATTTCTCGCAGGACCGAAACGGCAGATACTCCGAGCCAGATCTCAACGCCGCCGGCGAATTGTCCAACGCACGGTCGCGAGAGGATGCTGAGCGGACCTTCGACCTGATCATGAAGGATAAGGAACGACTGCTCGACGAGGCCGAGCCGCTGCGGTTCCTGTTCTCGCACTCGGCCCTGCGTGAAGGCTGGGATAACCCCAATGTATTCCAGATCTGCAGCCTGCGCGAAATGGCGTCCGAGACACGACGGCGGCAATCAATCGGCCGCGGGCTGCGGCTGTGCGTGGACAAAGAAGGCCAGCGCCGCCGCGATGAGGGGCTGAATGTCCTCACGGTGGTGGCCCAGGAAAGCTTCTCCGAATACGCCGAGGGTCTCCAGCGCGAGATGGAGAAGGAGCTGAAGGTCAAGCTGGGGCTGGTGACCGAGGATCTGTTCGCCGGGCTGACGTATCTGATGCCGGATGGCGAGATCGGCACGCTCAAGGTGCGCGACAGCCGCGCCATTTTCGAGGGGCTGCTGAAGGCTGGGCTGATCGAGGACAACGGCAAGGCTAAGGAAGAGCTGCGGACGGCGCTCGCAACCAATACCGTCCCGCTGCCGGATGATCTGCCGGAAGAAGCACGCAAGCTGGTGCGCGAACGCCTGACCCGGATCACGCGAAAGCTGCCTGTGCGGGATGCCCGCGCAAAGGGGCAGGTCAAATTCAACTTCGCCGTCCTCGAGGGCCATGACTTCCAGCAGCTGTGGAAGCGGATCAGCCAGAAGACCACCTACCGCCTCAAGTTCGACGACGCGGCCCTAGTCGCACGATGTGCGAATGCGCTCGCGGATATGCCCCGACCGGGCGAGGCCCGCGTCACCTTTGAATTGGCTGACATGCTGATCGGCCGTGAGGGCGTCACCGGCGGGAAGCGCGGCACGTCAGCGCCGCAGCGCCTTGTAACTGCCAAGCTCGACCTGCCCGATCTGCTCGGCGAACTGCAGAACCGGACGGAGCTACCGCGCAAAGTGATCGCAGAAATCCTTGTCCAGTCCGGCCGGCTCGAGGACGCGACGATCAATCCTTCAGCCTTCGTGGATGCTGCGGTTGCGATCATTCAGGCCGGCAAGCGGCTGATGATGACTGACGGGATTGTATACAAGCCGCTGGATGACTGGTGGGCGCAGGACCTGTTCCGCGAGGAAGAGGAGGTGCCGCTCGACCGCATAGTGCAGGTCGCCCATGCCCCCCTCGACCACATCGTGACCGACTCCAACATCGAAGCGGCTATTGCCAAGGCGTTAGACATCAGCGGCGCGATCAAGATCTTCGCCAAGCTTCCACCGGGCTTTAGGGTGACCACACCGCTCGGCACATACAATCCCGATTGGGCGATCGTGCGCCAATACGAAGACCGGGAAGACGTCTACCTGGTGAGCGAGAGCAAGGGGGACTTGAACACGCTACGTGAGGCTGAGAAGGCCCAGATCGCTTGTGGCAAGGCGCATTTCGCCGCGCTTAAGGTGCCATTCGTTACCGCGACCAATCTTGATGGCATCCTCAGCCAAGTGTGATGCCGTCAGGCTAGCAATACGTGTGCGGTCAGTCCTTGCCGATCTGCTCGTCCACGGTTGGCCAGATACGCTGGATCTCACGCTTGAGCGCTTTGCGCATGGACGCAAGGTCGCGTTTGCTGATCCCGAGGGTAGCGGCGAGTTCATTCCCACGTATGCCCTGACCGATGGCGTCGATTAGTGCTTCGCGGGTGGCGTCGTCACGGGCCAGGCGTTTGATTGCATCGGCACAGATCTGACGGACACGTTCGCGTTCGATAATCTCGTCTGGCGTGGAAACGGTGTAGCCGCCGGCAGGAATGGCCGCGATCAGATCCTCGAGGGGGGTGTCTGGAACGCGTTCGCGGGCACGCACGCGCCTTTTTGTTATGCCGCTGGCAACCGAGCGGGCGATCCCGGACAGGACTGCTTCGAAAGGGATATTGGAGGGGACGGCGCGGGTGGCGAGTGCGCGCAATATGGCTTCGTTGAGAAGGTCGCGGGGGTCTTCACCTGCTGATTTTGCATGCCCTGCGACTGCTTGCCCAAGAGGGTCCGCGGCGCTGGACTTGATCCGTGCCAGCTCTTCCCTGATTTCGTCGCGGGTGAGCAGGCGTGCAACTGTCGGCAGCTGATTAGGGGCGGACATGGATTTCGCTTCCAACTAACCATGCGCCGAAGCAGAAAAATTCGGACAGGTTGTCCGAAATTTCCGCTCCGAGCGCATGATTGAGTGAAGACCAATGCGTCTTGCTGGGGCCGATCATGCCATCAAGCTTACGACCGAATTCCCTAAAGCAGCGTTATCATGCGCTTAGGTCACACAAGCTCTGCTTCCTGTTCGACGATCTGCACGAGGGACTGCCGGCGCAATGCTACCAGCGGCTCGCTGTAAACATCGGTCGTAAACGCATTGCGCTGACACCAGCTGGCAGTGTGGTGCAGCATGGCGACCTGATCGAGCTGGATCCGGCCATTGGCCCGCCAAAACGCCAGCGCGACCATGGCGGTCAGCACGCAGTCCATGGCAACCCGGCTGCGCATGGCCTGCCATTCCTCGCTCGTCGTAGGCTCCTCGATGCGCGCCTTCCCGGCGAAAAGCCCGCCCGGAAGGCCAAGCCGCAGGCCGATTTCGGACAGGTGCGCCCAGTCACGGCCCTGGCCCTTCAGCTCCAGCGCAAGGTCGATATGGGGCCGCCACATCCCGGGGCGCAGGAAGACGGGCATGCCAGTCCGCAGCTGCGGTGGCAGCACCAGATTGTGTTCCATGGCTGCGAGGTTGAGCAGGGGCAGTTCGGCGGCGAGCCCGGAGTAGGTCACCACATGAGTGGCCGGGCGGGCACGCACATGCTCGAACATATTGGCGACCACCTCGCGCTCGTCGCCATGATCGTGGGTCGTCCACGAAGTTAGGCCGAGGATGCTGATCGCACCGTCCTCATGCAGTTCCAGATCGAATGCGGCGGCTGCCATGACCCTTTTGCAAGGCAGGCGCCGTCGTTGTTGGCCGTTGCGCATCAGCTCTCCGGCTCCGACCGGATCGATCTGGCGATAGGCCTCGTGGAGGTGTTCGTCCCACGCCGCCTCGATGTCGATAAACGTATATTTCATAACTATTTTTCCTTTCATGGGTTGATCCCGCAACCCACTCATCTCCTTCTCCCCCTGCTTCTTTCTTCGGCTGTGCCGTTGCTCCGAACACCGACGGAGATGCTGTCCGGTGGTCCTGTTCGCAGACGCCACCGCGCCATGGCGTCAGAATGGCAGCGGCTTGGCCCGCTCAATTGCCTGCCAAGCATGGAATGCAGCAACGAGAGCGTTGGCTTCGCCGGGGCGGCAGAACGATTTTGTGTAGAGCCCCCAAAGGGCCATCGCCTCCAGTGGTGCCCGGCGTCTGCGCTTGATGGGTGTGGAGGTGCGCAACGCCATATCGAGGCCAAGCTGCTGCCCGGCCGCGATCAGCCTGCGATCCGGCACCGTTAGTGGCATGGGATGGAGATGCGGCACACGGCGCAGAATCAGCTGGGTATCATTGGGCGGCCGCACATCACCGGTCGCGGCCGATTGGCAAAGCGCTTGGAAGGCCCGCGGCGGATGGCGGACAAGCAGCGTAGCCCCGGCCGGAATCAGCTCACACAGCCCGTTGATGATGGTCGCCCTGGTATCTTCCCGACCCCACGCCCTATGGACGATGTCGAAATGGGCTTCGCGTTCGCCGACCTTGTTCACGGTGAGCAAGGCGTAGGACGTTATCGCCGATCGCTGAGTGTATTCTGGGCGGTTGCGGAGGATGATGAGCGAGCACAGCGTCGGCGGGTGGCTTGATCCCGATCCCGCCTGGGGGTCGTCGTCATCGCCGAGATCATCATGATGCATAACCTTTTCCTTCAGGCAGGGAAAAGGGCGGCGCTCCGTATAGGAACGCCGCCCATTGGTGTTGTCGGATTTGTGGACTGCCGGTTGACAGCCTTTGGACAAAGCGTGGATTCCGAGTAAATATCGCTGGCTACGGCTTGGCAGCAGGCCGGTCAGTGGCGGAGCGCGGCCTACGCCGGAACGCTGACCATCCAGCTTCCAAACAGGAACTCCCCGCTCTCCGTCGTCACTGCCCGCATGCGGCGGGTGAGATCAGTCCATGCCCGCTCGATCCCCTTCCGCAGCTTCGCCTGCGAAGGCACAGGGCGATCGACGAGGCGGCCGGCAGCATCCAATTCGAACGCCATCATGCGATCGGCGCTGACGAGGATCATTGGCGTTCCGGCCTGAAGCAGACATGGATCCACCAGACACACATACAGGTGCCCTGCCATGGGTCGCATCAGCAGCATACCCCGGAACTGAGTGGAGACGTCGTCGGCGAACGTAGCCGCCAGCCACGAACGCCGCTTGTCGATGGCCACGCTGCCCAGCGCACTGATGCTTTCCGAAAACGTCCCGTTGGTGGCGAAGACGCCAAGCTCGCAGTCCCCCAGTGCGACATCCACCGGCGCGGTTGGATGCATCATGGCCCGCGGAACGGCGTGCGTCAGCGGCCGGCGGGGGCACGCCCCGCCGATATTGAGATTCTTCATTACTTATAGTTCCTTATTTGTGTGCCGCTCCCCCGCGTATGGGGAACGAAGCCTTTTCCATTCTTAGATCCGGCTCACCCTCACCGCCCTCAGGCGGCAACCTTTGCATTGCGTTCGACCGGCTTCCACGACCGATCATGGCGATACCGCTCGGTTGCCGGCAGCGGGATAACCGAGGGCTCATGGCCCGTGGCGGTTACATGCCAGTCCCACTCCGCCTGATATTCGCCAGCGCGGATGTGCTTGTGCCAGACACCTCGCTGCCCCTCTGACCGCCAGCGATAACGTCGATCACGCAGCAGATCCCGCTGATAATAGGTCGCCCAGGTCGCTTCGAAACGCCATGCAGGCGCGTCGATCGCTGCGAGCACTTTGGCCATGATGCTCTCACCATCGGCGCATACGTGATCGGCAAGCTCGGTCAGTGAAAGCACGTCGTCCTTGGCACGGTGGGCTGCGCCAGCGAACCGGCCCGCCTGCATGAGGCAGTAGTTCTGAGGGCCAGGTTCGAACCCAATTTTGCGCCATGGGATATCGGCCATGACACAGCCCCACTGCATCGCGGGCAAATCTGGCAGCAGCGCATCAATGAATGGGCGGTCGAAGGCGGCGTTGAAAGCTAGAACCGCTTCGCACTCGCTTAGGAACGATGTGAGCCTGTCTCGATCGATCACCTTGTCCTTGAGCATGGCATCGGTGAGGCCGGTGAGCTGGCTGATTTCTGGCGACAGGGGATGGCCGGGATCTTGTGGACCCGAACCGAGGCTAGGGATGGCCACGATCCGCCCCGCTTCATTGACCAGCGCTGCGGCCGCGGCGATTTCGATGACCTTGTGGCGCCTCCAGTCCAAACCCGTGGTTTCGGTGTCGACAATCGCGACCCGCCGGAACGGCCCGTCTCCCGGAGCTTCTTTCGGCCATTCGTCCCGGGTCCGCACCGGAAGCAGCACGCGCTGCCGGTCGCCGGTTGGTGTTGCGGCATTGTTTTTGGCGCTGCCGCTTACTGCCTCGCCCTTTTTGTTCATGGTATCCATACTTTGCCTCGTTTCTACGAGGCCGGCCCGAAGGGCTTTTCCCTTCTCCAAACCGACCCTGCGACGAGGCGTCGGCAAGGTGCTTTTCTTTCTTAAGCGGCATGGGTCGGGCTTCAAGTGAGGCTGCTCAGCGCACGGACGGCACGAAGCGCACCACTTCCATGCCCTCATGCTCAGCAATGAAGGACTGTCACTGGCCGCCAGTCCCTTGGCGCCTCTGCTCGAAGTTCACAATTGCTGACTCGCGAGCGCTACAAGCTTGGACAGGCGACGATTTGCTCTGCCACATCATGGATTTCATGACCGTGCAGAAGCACTGCCAATGGTCCTTATAAAACCACTGCGATGCGGGACATGATGCACAAGCGGTTTGGGGCGGCGGCGCGACACTGTCGCCCTGAAGCAGGCGGAATGCCTCTGGCACGAAATCCGTCCGTCTCCCGACAATCGTGGTGGCCGGGGCAGGTGTGGTTGAATTCATTGCATTCTCCTTTTGGTTGGCATTGCTTATCGCGGTGCCGGGTTACATCGATCTCGAAGCGTTCGCGGCCATTGCCGCCGCGTGCCGAGCGTTTACCGCAGCACACGTCTTGGCATCAGCGGCTTGCGGGTCGTCACCGCCAGACGGCGGGGAAGAAAGGTTGCGAAGACGATCGAGGCCGCGCAGGACGGCGGACACACCAGCCTTCAACCCGTCCTGAACATGATCAGGCCAGTATTCCGACGGATCCCAGTCGGGAGAGTGAAACAGGCGCCAAAGGACGGCGAGGGCCGCGTCATTCCGGCGGTCTTGTTCTTGCCGTGCCGACGATTGCGATCTCTGCGGCACACCGCTTGCTCCCGGCGCAGTCCCGAATGGCTCCGTATCGGTTGCCATACCATGCATTCTTAAAGGCTGATCGACCGGTGCAGGCATTGGCCGGGATTGGCCCGTGCTTTTTGAAGCCTCTTTCATGGCCTCAGCGCGCATCCAGTCTTGTTGGCGCCCTAGAGCGCCATGCAGGACGACGCCCTCTCGCGTCGCGATTCGAGCGCCAGTTTCTTAAAGGCCTTGTCGCCGTGGACAGCGACGGGGCAGCCGGGATTGTTCTGAACCACCAAAAGTAGAGCCGCGCGGACGGCGGTATGATCCCTCGCCGCGTTGACAAGGACACGGTCCCCAAGATCGATGAATGCGGGCCTGCCCGGTGGATCTGACGGACGACAGTAAATGACCCGATCCTTGAGTCGGATGGCCTTGAATTCGGTCGTCCGCGCAGATGCTTTGCCTGATGCGTTGGCGGGCTCGACCTCAAACACTGCAAATCCTAGCCCGGCCGCGATGGCTTCGACGGGGTCAGCGGGCGTTGCGCCCGACGCCCATGCTTCGAAAGAGGGAAACGAAGCCCCGGCCGAGGCCGCATCGAGGGCCGCCTTGTCCACACCGCGCGCCTTGCCGTGTGCATCTCGGAACCGACCAATGATCGCTCTACGGCGTTCATCATGGTCGCGCTTGGCGGAGTAGTATTCGCGCCGTTTTGCATCGTGCGGCCATATTTCGCGTGGCGGTGCGGCCGTGAGCTTGTAGCGGGACTCGACGAATTCCTCACTCGCGTAGCGCTTCTTGAGGTTGGCGAAGGAGGTCTTGCGATCAATGGACGCCTTCACCGGTTTGCCATCAATGACAAAATTGGCTCCATATCGCGTCTTCTCGAGCGTTATGCCCTCGGCAGCAAGAAGCCGGTGGCATTCGTCCCAGCTGGGCGATTGCAACGCAATGGGAACGGCGACTTCGAGGGCAAGTCGCCTTCGTGACTTGAAACCGGTCTGCTCTTCATAATCGCGCGACTTCTGGTCCAGCTGGCTTGTGATGTCGGCTGGCTTGCCGCTACCGGTCGGTGGCTTGGTCGAGCGAGTCCCCGGCTTGCCCCAAAGGTGTGGCTGATCAGCCGGCCCGATTTCGGTGCCGCTCGGCTTGTGCAAAAGAACGCCCGCAATCACCTCATATTGTGATCGCTTCTCGCGCTTCCACTGGGGGAAAGCGTGCTCGATGACGGCCTTCGCGCGCTGCGACGTGTCGATATCCCACCCGTCTCCGGCTGTCTGGCGCTTTCCCGTGCGGCGGTCGATCCTCAGCACTTCAAGGTGAAAATGGCGATTATCGCTGTCGCCATGGTAACCCCAAATCGCTGGGCACCGCTCGAGCTTTTGGCATCGCAGGAATATGTCGACCGTCTTGTTGATTTCGTCGATGGATGGTTCCTCACCCTCAGCCCACGAAAATACCCAATGATCTATCGCGCCCGCAGGGTTAGGGCATCGACTCATCAAGGCCAGCATCTCAGCTTGTTGGTCTTCAAGAGTGCGCCCGAAGAGGTTTCTCTTGCCGGTGGCCAGAACTTCTTCTGCTCGGCCTTCGGCGATCACATAGCGGGCAAGATCGCGAACATATTTATCGTCTCCGTATCCTGCGAGTTTCCGCAGGTCGGCGGGGTCGGCGCGCACGATGTATCTGGTCAGGCGGACAGCATACGCCCGCTCCGAACTGATAGCTTTGCCTGGGGCCACCT
>Ga0100392_1006054_pt1 | contig 10576 bp, 10 predicted proteins | sample CryGeymeta201516_FD_81548 | JGI IMG/M metagenome (GOLD analysis project Ga0100392, IMG submission 81548) | Groundwater microbial communities from Crystal Geyser aquifers in Utah, USA - Crystal Geyser metaG 2015-16 | ecosystem: Environmental > Aquatic > Deep subsurface > Groundwater | place: USA... | reverse complement strand
GGTTGAAGCCGGTAGAAGTTCCTTATCCGGGTCTTTTTCATATAAAGTCGCGCCCGAGTTTAAATCAACGGCCAAGACCGCCTGGGCCGAGACAACCGGAAAGGCCGCGTTTCCTAAAAAAACCGGAGCTGGGGAAAACGTCTTGGATTGCGGTTTTCTAACCGAAGGTTGCGACTGTGGGACTGGCGAATTCAAAATCACCAGGGCTATGGAAGCAATAAACACAAAAGCCGCCAGATAAAAATAAAAAAAGCTGTTTCTTTTCATTTTCTAAGAAGCTCGCTTCTTAGAAGCCAAAAAACCAAAAGTAAAGCCACAACCGACATAATGGCTAGAAAGCCGTTCATTTTTTCTTTCTGTCCTTCCTGACAAGTAAATAAATTGTGAACAATAATATGGCACTTACAAAAGTAGCGACGGTAAAAATCGTTGTTAAATTATTTGTAAACATACTTACTTCCTAATTAAAAGTATACCAGACATTATAAAGACTACACTTGAAATCAATCCCCACAGCGAATAGGTCAATATCTGGTAAATATCTCTTGACGGATTAAAAACGCTTCCTATAATTCCGCCCGCAAACCAAGCAACCCCGATATTCGACACAAAGCTTGCTAAAAGTTCTTTCTGTTTGGGATTAAATCTCATTGATAAATTATGGAAAGAGCCTGTTTATTCCCCGATATAAATAGGTAACTTCCCTAACATTCGGTAAATCGAAAATTTTCATCAACATCCGTGACGGCCCTAGAGCACAACCTCCATGGAGAGGCATACCGTACCTGAAAAAATCTAAATAAAATTTAATTGATTCTAAAGATAACCCCTTTTCTTTCGCCTGCTTTTTCAAAACATCCAATCTATGCTCCCTTTGTGCCCCCGTTGTTATTTCTATCCCATTCCATAACAAATCAAAGCTTTTTGTTAATCTAGAATTAGATTCCAAGCGCATATGGTAAAAAGGTCTGGCCGAAACTGGATGCTCCGTCACATAAACAAATTCATGTCCTTTCTCTTTCAAAACATACTCGCTAAGTTTTCTTTCCTCCTCAGGACTTAAATCGTCCTCTTTTTCTTTGGAGACATTCAACTTTGCCAAAATCTCTTTCGCTTCTTTCATCGTAAGTTGCGGAAACGGTGTTTGGGGCACCACCAAATCCTGACTAAACTGTTCTTTTATTTCCCTCCCGTGTTTTTCTTTTACTTCAGTCAAGGCTGCCACAATTGCCTTTTCTTCCTCGGCTATCACATCTTGATGAGATTCAACGAAAGATATTTCGATATCATACATTGTAAATTCAGTGTCATGCCGAGAGGTAAATGACGGATTTGCCCTAAAAACTGGTCCAACTTCAAAAACTCTTTCAAATCCCGCCGCCATAGCCATTTGTTTATAAAATTGCGGTGATTGAGCAAGATATGCCTTACGGTCAAAATACTTCACTTCAAAAAGTTCGCCTCCAGATTCACTGGGTGCCCCCATAAACTTCGGTGAGTGAATCTCTATATAATCATTTTGAGTCCAATATCTACGGAAGCCATCTTCCATCGCCGTCCAAACTTCAAAAATAAGTCTCTTTTTCGGGTGCCGCAGATCAAGAAAGCGCCAATCCAGACGAATTTGCTGATCAGTCTCGTTGTCCGAATATCGATCCATTGATATTGGAAAATCAGACTCTGATAAAGAGAGTATTTCAATATTGTCTATTTGAACTTCTATTTTCCCGGTTTCCAAATTCGGATTAACAAGTTTTTCGGGGCGTTTGGCAATTTTGCCGATTACTTCGACCACCGATTCCGCAGTTACTTTAGGAAGGTCCTGACCCACACACTGAATAATGCCGGACCTGTCCCGCAAATCAATAAAAGTGATTTTTCCATGATCCCGGATTGAAGCAACCCAACCCTCGAGTTTTATTTTCTCTCCGATTTTTTCAACTGCTTCCAAAACCAGCGTTCTTTGCATCATTCCATTGTAGTTATTCTTTCCAGGCTTGACAACAGGCGATTATTTTCGCTAAAATGTATAAACCTCCTTGAATTTTTTGGGGAGGTTTTTTGGGGCTTAAAAATATGAAAGAATTTGATCCAGGAAACAAAAAAGGTCTAACACCAGAAGAAGTACAGATGGCTTATGAATTAAGTCATCGAAAGAACGGTCAATGTGTTGGAATAAGAATTAATTCAGGCGGAGAGACAGAAACGTACACACCAGAACAAGTTAATAAACCCGCAAATCCCTCAGTTTCAGTTCCAGAATCCTAGTTCCGTTCCAAGAATTGTCTTCCAGAGAATAAACAACATCAATATAGCTATTAGGGGTTAGAGGATAGTTTTTAGCTAAGCCGAAACCGATTGCGTTAAACGCGATTCCATTCTTTTCCAGCTTAAGCTTTAAATGATTATTTTCTTTACCCACCGTTCTTGCTTCCAAAACCTTAACCTTCCGGGTGCAAAAAAGCGGAGTAAAATTACCCAATCCGGTTGGTTCAAATTCAGTTAATTTGTCGTATAGATCATAGTTTATCCGGTTGAAGTCTAACTCCAGATCAATTTTCAACTTCTTAGAAAGAATTTCTTCTGTTAAAAGAGGCTTGGCAAGCTTGTTAATCTCTTGAGCGAACAGTTTTATTTTTGCCGTTTCTATAGAAAATCCGGCGGCCATGGGATGCCCACCGCCCTCAAGATACAAATGTTCCAGTTTTCTAATTACCTCGATGATATTAAATCCAGAAATAGACCGGGCTGAGGCTTTGGAAATTTCTTTCTTTTTAGACAAAACTATCGCCGGCCGATAAAACTTTTCTACTAATTTAGCGGCTGCCAGACCGATAACCCCTTCATGATAGTTTTCATGAGCCAAGATAATGATGTTTTCCTTAACCTCATTACCTAATTTTTCCTGAGCGTGAACAAGCACTTCTTCAACAATCTTTTGCCGCTGAAGGTTGGTTTTACCGATTAGGGCCGCCAGTTCTCTGGCCCGGATTTTATTTTTAGTGCAAAGAAGTCTTAAAGAATCAAGTCCGTGAACCAACCTACCCATGGCATTGAGTCGGGGGGCAATAATAAAGTTGATTTCATAAGAACCAATGGAATTAGGGTCAATTCTTGCCTCCGCAAAAAGGGCCAAAAGTCCGGGTCTTTTAGTCTTAGCCAATTGAACCAGTCCGTATTTGGCAAAAGAGCGGTTTGGCCCAATCAGGGGCAGCTGGTCGGCAATTGTCCCAATTCCGGCCAGTTCTAAACCGTTTGTTGTCCCCAATTCCCTGGCCAGTACCCAGGCCACCGTCGACCCGCTTATTTGGGTAGTGTGAATTGTGGCGAGCGCGGCAGGCTTAATCTTTCCGGCTTCGTGGTGATCGGTAATAATAATATCAATTCCCAATTTACCGGCCAGGTCAACTTTTTTATTAGCAACTATTCCGTGATCAACAGTAATAATCAGACCTAAATTTTTGCTCTCTTTTTTAAGTTTTTGGATACTTTCAATATTGAGTCCATAGCCTTCAGAAAATCTTTCGGGAATATAGGGCAGGACATCCAAACCCAAAGAATAAAGGGCTTCCCATAAAATGGCTGTCCCACAGATTCCGTCTGCGTCATAATCACCATAGACAATCACTTTCTCTTTGGTTTTTACTGCTGTTTTTATTCGTTCTATTGCCTGACTAATTTCTAATTTACTAATGCCTAGTGCCTTGACTGATATTTTTTCCGGAGGAACGGGATTTAAAAATTCCTTCTTTTGCTTGGCGGTTTTTATGCCCCGGTTTTTCAGAAGGGCATCAATAATATTTTTGTTTTTCCCTTCACTTAAAATTTTCCAAATCATGCTGGTATAATATTATCAGCATGAACACGAAAGTCCAGCTGCCACCATCGGTTTTTGAAATACTGCAAAAGTTTACCAAAGCCGGTTATGAAATTTATATTGTCGGCGGAGCAGTCAGGGATATTCTCATGGGCCGGATCACCAATGATTGGGATTTCACGACCAACGCCACGCCGGAAGAAATCCTAAAAATCACTCCCGGCGGACTTTACAACAACCAATTCGGGACAGTCTTTACCGACAATCCCGACGACCCGAACCGGCCCCACGAAATCACCACTTTCAGAAGAGAAGAAGGGTACAAAGACCACCGCCATCCGGACAAGATAGTTTGGGGCAAATCACTAAAAGAAGATCTTGCTCGCAGGGAAGCGACAATCAGCGCTATTGCTCTTGGACCCAAAAATAACATCATTGATCCTTACCGCGGCCAGGAGGATTTGAAAAACAAAATTTTCCGGGCCGTCGGCGACCCTAATGAAAGATACCGCGAGGACGCTTTACGCATGATACGCGCCATCAGAATTTCAGCCCAACTGGGCTTTATAATTGAGAAAGGAACAATGGCGGCAATAAAAAAGAATGCCGCTTTAATCAATCAAATCGCCCAAGAAAGAGTTAAAGATGAATTATTTAAACTTTTGGCTTCTTTCTTCCCTTACGAGGGGATGTTATTACTCAAAAACTCCGGCCTTATGCAGCAGATTATCCCCGAACTGGAGAAATGCTTTGGTGTCGAGCAAAAATCTCCGGGCAGGCACCATATTTATGATGTCGGGAACCATCTTTTAATGTCTTTAAAATTCTGTAAATCCCAAGACCCCGTGGTTCGTTTTGCCACCTTAATCCACGACATCGGCAAGCCCCAGACTTTCAAAAAACTGGAAAGCGGCACAATTACTTTTTACAACCACGAGCTGGTTTCCACCAAAATTGCCATGAATATCGCTGACCGGTTGAAATTCTCCAACGCCGAAAAACAAAAACTCTATATTTTAGTCAGATTTCATCAGTTCACGGTTGATGAAAGGCAAACCGATTCAGCCATCAGGCGCTTCATCCGTAACGTAGGACTAGAAAATATCAAAGACATACTGGATTTAAGAGTGGCTGATAGGTTGGGTGGCGGCGCCAGGGAGACAAGCTGGCGCTTGGAAGAATTTAAAAAAAGACTTCTAGACGTTCAAAAACAGCCATTTTCAATTAAAGACTTAAAAATAGACGGATGCGACGTGATGAAAATCCTTCGACTTCGCTCAGGACCAAGGGTGGGAGAAATATTAGAAAAACTATTTGAAAAGGTTGTAGCAAAAGAAATACCAAATGAGAGAGAAATTTTACTTAACAAACTCAGTGAGATGAAAAATGAGTAAGATTTACTATTACACCACAATCTCAAATAACAATCCTGTTAAAGAATTCATTGAATCACTTAATAAATCACAAACTGCAAAAGTTGCCCGTATTTTGAAGACAATTGAGCAATATGGAATAAAATTTTCGTTTCCTTACACGAGGAAAGTGACGGGAACTCAATTGTGGGAGATAAGGATTTTAGGACAAGATAATATTAGAGTTATACACGCGATAATTTATAGGCAAGATATTTTACTGTTACATGGTTTTCTCAAGAAAAAACAAAAAACTCCGAAGAAAGATTTGGACACCGCACTTAATAGATATAAGGATTGGTTAATAAGATTAAGGCATTGACAGATGATATCATAAATGATATCATCTTAATTATGAAAAACAAAATCAAATTATATAGCTTTGATGACCATCTCGAAGAACTTATGAGAGACCTTGAATTCGTAAAAGAGTGGGGGAAAACCGAACCTGAATATCTGTTGGCTAAAGAAATAATCGAAAAAAGGGTCAAAAATAAGATGTCTCAAAGAACACTTGCCAAAAAGCTTAAAACATCTCAAGCTGCTATCTCGAGAATCGAATCGATGAACGGAAACCCGTCTTTCTCATTTTTAAAACGCCTCGCCTCCGCCCTCGATTCCAAACTCATACTTCAATTTAAATAAACAGAAACAAAGGGATGATATTAGAAAAATTATTTGAAAAAGTAATTGCAAAAAAATACCAAATGAAAAAGAAACTCTATTAAAAAGCATCGATATATTAAACAAATAATGGAAACAATCAAGGATTTAATAATAAGAAATCTTCACTGTCTTGTTTGTAATGAAAGTTTTATTGAGGTTTCTTCTAATAATGTTATTTGTAAAAATCATCATATTTTTATTATCGATGAAGAGGTATTTGTTTTAGAGACCAAACTTAAACTTGCAGAAAAATTCAAGTGGGGTAAAAAACTCAGGGATCCAAAAGAAAATCTTTTACTGGACGAGTCGCAAAGCACCATGGCAAAAGAAAAATCCAGAAAAAGAATGGAAAATATGATCAATTTTGTAGTATTGAATGCAAAAAAAGAAAGTATGGATATATTAGATATCGCTACTGGCAGAGGGCTATTAATAAAAAACTTATTGCCTGAAATTGATAATTCCATAATTTATTTAACCGACTTAGATACTGATGTCTTAGTTGGAACAAACAAACTTATTAACAATTTAGTTAAAACTAATACGGTTATTCCAATAACTTCAAGTGCAACACACTTGCCTTTTGAAGATAATTCAATTTCTGAAGTTATATGTTTTGGAATTAATAATATAAGAGAAACAACGGTTGCAATAACCGAAGTAAGACGGGTACTAAAACCTGGAGGAAAACTCATCTTTTCATTTTCCTTAATGGAAGAAGGTTCCCCAAGCTATATATGGTCACAAACCCAAGAAGATAAACCTGGACCGTTTGATGTTATTGATAAATGGGAAATCGAAGCAGAAAATATCGGTTTTAAAATACTTAAAAATGAAATATTATTTGACGGTCCCGTCGAAAAAGCAAAATTGGATCTAACCCCAAGAGTAAACGGTGAAAGATTTCAAGATGTGGGAGTAATCCTTCTAAAAAAATAAAACTAAACTCTTTTTAATTTCTTCTCCAGTTTGTCCCAAGTAACCAAAATCGCTACTGATACAAAAGGAGACGAGTAAGTTCCTGAGACAGTTCCAATAAGAAGGGCTACGGCAAACCACTTTATTGTTTCTCCTCCCAAAAGAATAAGAGCGAGTAGCATAAAAATTATTGTGAATGAATTGTTTAAACTTCTTACCATAGTTTCCGAGGTTGCTTCATTTGCAATATCATAAAGTTCCCCGCCGTATTTTTTATTTATTTCTCTAATCCTATCGTAATTAACAATGGTGTCATGGACTGAAAAAGAAAGAATTGTTAATAGGGCCGTGACAAAAAGAAAATCCACTTCAACTCCCAAGAAATGCCCAAGAAGTGAAAAACTTCCAATAAGAACCAGGCTATCATGAAGCATTCCCAAAACCGCCGAAAGACCAAATTTAAAACTTTTAAATCTTAAAGAAATCCAAAGTAAAATTCCCGTGACTGAGATAATAATTGCCGTAATTGTCTTTTTAATGAGTTCCGGCCCAATTGATGGTCCTACATTTTCAAATCTGACCTCTTCGGCTTTTTTATTTTTATATTCAAGTCTAATTTTTTCCAATTCTTTTTCGCTCATGGGAGGATATTTAAATGTTTCCCTCTTGCCATCTTGAAATTTGTATTCAATTAAAGTTCCTCCCGTAAAATCGACTCCGTATTTAAGACCCCATTTAAGAAGCGAAAATATTCCGGAAAGAATAACCGTTCCGGAGATAACCAAATACAGCCAGCGGTACTTCATCCAATTCATTCCAAGAATCGACACGAATTATACAAATTTTAATGCGAATTACACGAATTCGAATCATTCGCATGCAATTCGTGTATCTGTGTCGCTCCTCCTTTCTTTTACAAATAATCTTAATAGATTTCTTGAAACTATAATTCCGGTAAAAAGAGATATTCCGATACCTAATGCCAAAGTTATAGCAAATCCCCTAACAGATCCCGATGTGTGAAGAAAATTCCAATCCAAGGGATTTGCCAGAATAAATGCGGTAAGAAGGGTTGCGATGTTGGCATCCCTAATCGAGTCCCATGCCCTTCCAAAAGAAACTTCCAAAGCATCAGAAATTGTTGAGTGTTTTCCTTTTTCTTCCTTAAATCTTTCAAAAATTAAGATGTTTGAATCAACCGCCATCCCCACCGAAAGAAGAAATCCGGCAATTCCGGGAAGAGTTAATACAACCGGGATCAGTTTATATAAAGCTAAGGTTATCACTCCAAAAACAATCAGTCCGATATCTGCAACCAACCCCAATTTTCCGTAAGCCAGAATCATAAAAAGAATTACCATACCAAGTCCGACTAAACCCGCAATAATACTTTTGGAAATAGACTCTACCCCCAAGGTTGCCCCGATTGTTCTTTCTTCAACTACCTTGACAGGAACAGGTAGGGCTCCTGCATTAAGCTGAATTGAAAGCTTTTTGGCCTCATCCAGAGTAAATGAACCTGTAATTTGGGCTGTTCCTCCTACAATTTTTTCCTGTACATTAGGAGCGGAAACTACTTCGTTATCCAAAACTATGGCAACGGGTTTGCCTACATTATCTCCGGTTATCTTGGCGAATTTATCCCCGCCTTCTTTGGTAAATGTTAAAGAAACTGCCGGCTTTCCTGTATTTTGATCAAAAACCACACTACTTTCCGCAAGGTCAGCTCCGGTCAGATTCGTAGGAATAAGAGACGCCGATGGGGTTGCGCCATCTTTTCCAGATATCTCTATGATCTCAGTAAATACAAGCTGTGCCGTTCTTCCGATTAAGGCTTGTGCTTCTTTTGTGTCATTTATTCCCGGAAGCTCAACCACAATTCTGTCTTTTCCCTGAAAGTTTGATGTTTGAACATTGGGTTCGGAAATTCCGAATAAATTAACTCTTCTTTCAATGACATTCCTCAAAGATTCCAGTGATGAGCTTTTTTTGTCGGAAGAAATCTTTGAAGTATCGGCCTCAAACACAAGCTGGCTTCCTCCTGCAAGATCAAGACCAAGCTTTAAGTCATTATTAATTTTGTTTGGCTTTTTAATAGGAAGACTGATATAAAGACAGGCTAAAAAAAGAACAAAAATAAGAATGACTTTCTTTAAGGGGGACATACTTGTATTTTAACTTACAAGGTCCTCTTCGTCACCTACAACCATAACCCTGCCGTAGGAGAGTATTCCCTGAAGAAACGGGTCTCTTCGCTTTTTCCTAAACTCAAACTCTTCTCTGCTCATTACGGTATAATTTATTTCCTTTCCTCTTTTTGATTCTTCGGTACGGATTAATGTTGCAAGTTCGGGCAAGACTATGTCTCCGACAACTAAGATATCAATATCGTCTTCATGTTTTTTGGGCTGGCGTCTTACAAATCCTCCGGAAAACATGATCGAGTTAACTTTTCCAATCTTGTTTCTATTTTTAATTAATTCCGCTCCCAAGCCCATTGTTTTTGCGGCAATTGAAAGAAGATCACCATAAAAAGGATGGTCGCGTCTTACCCAGTAATAAACCCTGTTTCCACGGGGCTCTTTTTTTAAAATCCCTGCCTGCTCAAGCTTCTCAAGTTCACGCCTCACCGCATTGATTTCTTCTTTTAACTCCCTGACAATTCCCCGAACATGATACATCTCCTTGCAATTGGAAAAGAAAAGCTCCAATATCTTTATCCTTACTTTAGAAGTAATAATATCCGAAAGATTTGCCATTTTACTTGGGGCAGGTTTACCCGCCAAACGGGCGGGCGTTAATACTTCACTTCGTTTCCGGCAGGCACTATCTCTAGCCAAATTTTACCCTTAACTAAAGAGATTTCCTTTCCCTTACTGTCAAAATATTTTGTTCTTGACGCTTGTGTTTCTTTTGACCAAGTTCCTTCTAAAACACTTCCATTCTGAAATACCAGCGCCTTACCCGTACCGGTTGTTGTATAAATCATATGACCCTCTTTGTCAACCGGACCCCTTTCTTTGGTAAACTGAATAATAACATTGGAGGCCGCAAGCTGAGTCTTGGTGTCCATGTCGACATATTCCTTGCCTCCGTTAAATCTTAAATAAACGTTTTTTGCAGAGTCGTAAACCCATTTAACATCATAGTCCGGTTTATTATCCCAGAAGGAGAATGATATCTCCCTGGCAGTCGGACTTTCCGAAGTCTTGCCATCCACAAACTTCCAAGAAGTAAAACTATTTACCCAAGGTTTTCCTTTGGCATCATTGTAGCCAAAACCTCTCTTTGTTCCTTCCTCAAATAGTTTATCGGAAGATCCCATAAAAGTATGTTCCGTGGCTGCGCCCGGAATTCTTTCGTAATCACGCCAGACAATAGGAAAGCCAATATTGGTCCCGGCATCCATGGAATTACCTTGGGCATAGCGCCAATTTAGCACCACCAATTTTTTGAAAGCATCAACCTCAGTTACAACATCTCCTTTAGGTTTAATCCCCCCGGGGCAGGAAGAACAAATATTATTAGCTCCCCCCGAATGGACAAAAAGAGGAAGTCCGTATTCTTGAGCCCAATCTATATAATAAACCCTAACACTTCGAATAGGCCCTATGCGGACATCTTCAGCTGAGGTATCACAGTAAAAAACTGTCAGGAATCTGGTAATGCCTCCTTCGGCAACTGCCTCATAGACAACATCTGCTCTGGAAAGACCGGATGGTGGACGGGAATCAACATGATTTTCAATTATCGTGGCTATCGG
>Ga0100392_1006053_pt1 | contig 10576 bp, 11 predicted proteins | sample CryGeymeta201516_FD_81548 | JGI IMG/M metagenome (GOLD analysis project Ga0100392, IMG submission 81548) | Groundwater microbial communities from Crystal Geyser aquifers in Utah, USA - Crystal Geyser metaG 2015-16 | ecosystem: Environmental > Aquatic > Deep subsurface > Groundwater | place: USA... | reverse complement strand
TGATTTTTCAATATCCCGGAATTGGTGATCACTAAATCGTCAAACAAGCCCGGGATATGGATATCCCGGAAAATTGGATACTCAGCCCCGGGATTTTTCCATATCCCGGGAATGGTGATAACAGATGGATGCTTCTGGCACGGCACGGGAGGGTTTCGGAAGTATTTTGGCTCCAAATCGTTTAAGTTGAAAATACGGAAGCTAAAGATTATGATTTGCAGAAGTAGGGTGAAAGTTACTAGGAATACTGCAGGTGAAGAAGTATTCTTCAACGGAAATGAAAGGTACTCTTTGAGTAATAGTCAAATTTTAAATTAGCCAATGATAGGCGATTCGAAAAGATAAACCCAGTTGAACTATTTTCATAGCTGCTTCGGACCCTTTTCAGTTGTTTTCACCAAGCCTGCTACAAGTATTCTTAGCTAAGAACGAATAGAGTACCATACTGCTACGAGCATATCAGAATACGAGTACGATTAGTACCAGGTACCAGTACTACACTACTAGACTACTAATCGGAGCACGGTACTAACGTAGTACTAGTACATAACAACTTCGATTTGGAATACTTGACTTGACCTAGACTAGTCTAGCTAGTCTAGTGTTGTAGTAGAAAAGTCTTTCGCAGCCGATGACAGAGGCGCGCAGCTTCAGCTGTCCATGTTCTGAAGAAACTACTTAAGAGGAACCTCCCGCGACGAGAAGAGTGCAACTACTCCAGCCAGCTGAGCTGCAGTGGTACCTGGTAGCCTAGAAATTCCACAACGCGGTCTACTTCTAGTAGGTTGGCCAGGTGCTGGATACAATATCATAGCTTGCTTCATGTTTTTGCTCCCTTACTACAACACGTACAGGTACCGTACTCTCTGTTCCTTATTTTTTGAGAAGCACGAAAAATAATGCTGGTCTGATGGTAATAAAAGGCGCCGACGGGCCAACTTTCTCAACAGTAGTTCAAACGGGTAAAGTGCACGATATTTTTGTATGTGGTACAGTCAGTTGATTCTCCAACAAGCAAAAATTGAGTGAAATCAAGGAGACGGCACATCTCAAACAACAGCATCGCAAGACGGCCCCTCATCACTACATTATTATTATTATTATACTCATCACTACTGTACTGTACTTTACTACCACCGCTGTATTGCACCAAAGCGTCAAAAAGAGCACCGCTCTTCAAAAAGCTTTTCCCCTTTTTAGTGTAATCGTTGTTTCATAGCAAGACAGTGCGTTGTTGCAATATACAGTATACATTAGAACGAGATACTCCAAGAATCAAGAAGGTAGCTGATACAAACAGCAAATCCAGAGAGTATTAACAGCGGCGACGACAGTGCAGTAGGAGTAGTAGTAGCATTTCTATTTCCAATTTTTGCTTGGAAGTTGGCAAGTTTTTATCGGAGCAACCAGCAGCATTCATTCACGATTCATATATACTATTTGTATTGTATTTGTGTGGGAGAGCATTTCACAAAACAACAAACCAGCAACTGTCACCAAGAAAGGTTCCGAGTGTAAATTTAGAAAGAACAAAACTGATTGGACTGGCATTACAGTATCTCCTACGCAACCTTTTTCTCATACACACTTTTGGTAAGAATTTTGTTTTGTTAATACGAAGGAAGACGAGAGATGGAATGGATTTTGTGCTTGTAATGGTGTCGGTTGTTTGTCAAGGAATGGTGCAGAACAAAGAAGGAGGAAGGAGGGACACCCGGGTAGCTGACTAGCTATCTTCTTGAGTGTGCATTAATGTCATGGTGGAGCAGCGGCAGAGCAACCATGTTGTCCCTCTTTTCCGATCATCTTCACCACCACAACCTCTTGTTATCAACTCTTCGTGGCTGGTGATGACCTTGCCCGACGAATTTGTATGAAAATTCTGGCAATGGCTTCCGCATTCCCTCCTTCTTTTATCATCAAACCACCACATCGCTTGACTAATCGTCGTGCGCGTTTTCACTATTACTTCACTTTGCTCATTCAACACTCCATGTTTCTCTGTTTCTCTTGTTCAGCAGCTTACTTCCTTGAGACTTGAGACCAGTACCTGTATTCAACTCCAAAAACACTAGCCAAAACATGATGACTTTCACGCGACAAACGGCTTTCTCGGATGCATGTCGGCTTGCTGCGTTTCTTCTTCTACTTTTATTCACAAACAGTGACGCGCAAACACTGCCCGAGGAACTCTCGCTGCTGCCCGAGGGCAACAACGAGGACATTATCATCGACGGTTTTGTGGAACCTGTTACGTGTTACGAGCATTTGGTGGAAGCGGACGCTAATGGCAATAACGATGGAAAGGTGCAAGCGAACGAATACGTGACTTTTGTTCAACTTCAAACACCCGGAGGACAGCTCGATGAAATGAATAGTTTTCAAGAAATGCCACTAGCGCTCCAGGCAGCCTTTGTGTCACTGACATGCCTTTGTCGCGACGAACGATTTGGTGGTGATCCTCGAGATGTCAATTGTTGTTTGGGAATCGATGCTCACTTGCCAGTTGTGGGATACGGTGAGGATTCCTCGCCGCGAGACGAAACGCGATTGTTTGCCACGTGCTTTTTGACGGACAAGGGCATTGCCACGGTTCTCGGATCCGACCCACCCAGTTCCAGTCCCTCCCTCGAACCATCGGCGATGCCGTCTCTGGTACCCACAACGTTGGCACCCATAACGGGACCGCCCGTAACGGCAGCTCCATCCACAGATGCACCTACTACCAACGTCCCATCGGTGGCCCCGACATTGTCGTTGGCGCCGACCACTACTACGGCAACACCTACCTTGAAAGTCGTGGAAAATACTCAAGTTGTTTATACTATTAGCGTGACGGATGGTAGTTCGGAAAATATAGAATTTACGGAATACGAGAATGATCTGGTCAGTGCCATGAATACTCTAGCGACTGCAATGGCACCCCGTGTCTTTACATCTACCAGCAGCACAAGTCGTAGTGTGGGAGGAGTTCGACGACACCTGCAAGCGGAGGTACGACTTCCCACGATGGTGACGGCGGTTGAAGTGACTGGTAGGTCAAATACATCGACTGTTGTGTGCTGCGCAAACGATACTGTAGTTTTGCCCGTGTCTCACAAACACTGTCCTTTTTTCTCACTCTCTTTTACGACATAGAATGCAATCCGGGTCTGGCTAACCCAGCCTTTGACCGTTGCGAGAATATTGGACATCGCATCACATTGGTGGATAGCGTAGACATTCCAGACGAGGACTTGGCATTATTTGAAACAACTATTACGGAAGCCATTGCCAGAGGTGATTTGCAACGCAATCTGCCACCTGACTCGGTGGTGCGCATCTTGACAGGCCTAGAACCGACCGAAGTAGATCAAGCCGTTGGTACCGATGATGATGATGATGGCTTATCAGGAGGAGCTACGGCGGGTATCGTGGCTGGTGCTTTGGTGGTGGCCATTTTACCCATGGCGTTGTACTTGTCGATGCGTCGGAACCAAGAGGAAAAGGAACCGTATGGAACCTACGAGCCTCAAGATGTCGGCGATGAAATGCAAGGTCACGAGGACGACGACGATGTCGAAGCCACTGCAAAAGGCGTTCAAACCAATCTCGGTGCTTCGGCAACAGACTATGGCAAATCTAGATCAAAGGCGCCCCCCAATACTGAATTTACGCCTTTGCACAAGGTACCCGCCGTGTCACCTGATCGTGATGCAGCTCGTAAAGGACATAACGATGACTCGAGTTCCAATGCTGGCAGCTCTGGATGGTCATCCAGTGCTGGTTTGTCGAGTTTAAATACGGGTAGTGCCGAGGATTCTATGGATATGTTGAATTCTCCTCCGGGATCTTCCCTTGCAGCGATTGGAGCTGCTAGTGCAGTTGCACGACGCATGGAAAACCGTATTGCCATTTCGCCGTAAGTGTTAAATTTGGAATTCTCATTTTGCGTTCTGTATTGAATTAATATGAATGCATAAGTCTCACAATTTTGCTCTTCTCACATTCCCACCGTAGAATGAGCACTGGATTGGAGAACTTGGAAGTCCCAGATGGAGCTATCTCGCGTAACGATTTGGACAATGCCATTGAAGCAGGAGATTGGGCGGCCGTTGGAGCCACAGCCGCTTTGTTGGCTGCTGCCTCTGATTCGCAATCTGCTTCCTCTCGTAGCCGCACGAGCCGGGCCAGTCGCAGTCAGAATGCTTCTTCCGTTTCAAGCGCGGATGCGGCCCGAGCTGCCGAGCTGGACCATTTGGTCGACGCCGGCGACTGGGAAGGCGTAGTGCTGGCTGCTGCCAAGTTTGAATCGCAGGAGGGTTCTGTCAAGTCTGGTACGGCGTCATCGGTGCGATCATCATCGGTTGGATCTGAGACACGGTCTGGAACTGGATCGGGCTTCACTCCCAGTGTATCCACGAGTGTCAGCGAGAGTGCTTCCAAAGCTCGCAAGCGAGCCGAGATTCGACAGGAAGTTGAAGCCCTGGTGCGACGTGTTGTACCGGAAGAGTTGGACAATATAGATGAGATGATGCAACAGTTCAAGGGCCGCGAGGAAGAACTTGTGGAGACACTTCGCACTATGCAAGAGCGCGCTGTCGCGCAAAAGGCACGCACTGCAGGACACAAGGCAGCCAAGCAAGAGGCTCGTCGTACGGTTCAAAGAGGAGGCATTCCGGGAGCAGTCCAATCTCCTGATGCTCCCGACTCTGCAGCTGGTGCATCAGAATCTCAACGTGAGCGAACGGCTTTAGAAGAAGCCATTGAAGGAGGAGACTGGGACGCTGTCGCAGAAGCAGCAGCATTAATGAGTGATGCGAGCATGACATCTGCGTCCACTGCCGACGTGGAACGACAGGCAGCAGCTGCGCGTTTGGGAGCAGGCCTCGCGGCATCCTCCAGTATCTCGGGTGTCAATGCCGAACGAGCGCGAGAACTTGATGAGTTAATTGATCGAGGAGATTGGACGGCTGTGGTTGACGCTGCTGGTCGATTTAGCCAAGCAGATAAAGATACATCCATGACATCATCAGCGGGTAGTCCCAAAAGACCTATTCAATCAAGTGGATCTCAGGATTCTGATTCGAAACGCAACAAGCAACTGAAGGAAGAAGAAGATGCTCTGGCCCAAGCCGAGATATGGACGCAAATTGCTGCCCAGAGCAAGACTGAAGGGGGAGAAGGTGCGTTCTGTTATTTGGTTGGTTCGTTGAGCGATTCAAGATCGAAATCTAACTTGCGCTTTTTAACTTTTCATTGCAGCAACCGGAGCTAGCGAAGCGGCCGACTGGGCGATCGCGCGCAGTTTAAAATCACTAAAAAGTGCAGAAACGGCTGGCAGCGGCGGTGCGGGAGGTAGCAAGGGCTCTCGCAATTCCGCAACAGCGGACGATGAGAGTGTATAGGCGCTTTTTGCCGAGATGGGTCGACTGTGTTTATTTTTTTTCCGCGACCGAGAAAGACACAGGTTGTCTCATACCAAGAACAAACCAAAAAGACTATAATATAATATACTGTAATGTAACATCATTTTTTCACATGACGACTCCAATCAAGTAGTAGCTCCTATTCGTTTTTAGTATTGATTGTTTTGCCCTGATCGAGGCTTGGGAAAAACTCATGTATTGCTTATAATCGAGTCAAAAATCGGAACAGTTCCGGTCATTGGAAATACCGCCTCAGGATGACTCGTAGGTGCCTCTTGAGACATCTCAGCTTGAGCTTCGCAGAGAAGCAAATGAAAGACCCCAGCCAAAATATATTTTCTCAAAGAGTTGTGAAGCTCATATCTTTGATTATTAATAGTTAATGAAAATAAACCAAGTATCTCGACTATGCATTTCTCAATCTATTCCGTTATTTTCATGGTACTGGACTTGGCTTCCACGTATGCCTCAACCATGAAGACAGTCAACTCCCAGCCGCCTTTGACTGTGTCCTTAATCGACAGTATCAATCAGTTTCATTCGGATAAGACAATGTCCATCGACTTTGCAGCCACCTGGAAAAACAGCACTACTTCTCAAACGAAAATGCCATCCAAGAGTGCGGCCGAAATGTGTGCTCTCCGGAGCTTCCAAGAATCTCACGACAACATGTTCGACTCTCATTACACTCTCTCATCAATTTTGACGGTTTCTGCGACAACAAACAACCACCACTCATCCCCGTACATGAAGAATAACACGGCGTCTTCCTCGTCATCGATGCAATTTCGCAGCCTTGTCTACACCTCAGAACTATGGAAAGGCGACTTATCGAACAATTTTATCTCGTCATCGGACGGTCATCACCACACTCCCAACGAAGACCCCATTCCCGATGACAGCGGTCCACCCAATACCGAAGATACGACGGTTGAAGGGATGTGTTTGTGTGACAGTCGTAAGTGCCTTTATAAAAGTGTTGTCTTGGTTTAGTGATTGCTTTTTATTGTTGTTACTGCTGCTGCTGTTTAGAACATGATATCCCCACCTCACACCCTATATATACTTTACAATGTAGCTTGTGGGCCAAAGTGTCGCCCAGACGATGGCGTTTATGACAATGGAGTTAGCGATGACTCGTTGAGGAAGAAGTTGGAAGAACCACGCCACCTGGACCCGAACGAGGACAGTCACGACATCCCATGTGCCTTTTGTCCAGGACCGCCCCACGACATTGATCATGTCGATATAACTATGCAGGAGAAGAATGACATGGACGAGCCTCGTCCTTTGAACCCTGACGGTAACAATGACGATCTGCCTTGTGCCTTTTGTCCTCCTCACCACATTCATGGTGACGATGATGGTGACGATGCCGATGTGATGAGTCAAGACGAGTTGATTCGTTTGGTAGCACATTTGGACTGGCAAGATGCCTTTTGCAGCTGTTTGAACGAAATCGAACACGAGCTTGGTGGAATGAAAGATTGCAAAATTGTCATTTCGAATGTAAGTTACTAGTGTGTGAACGACGGCGTGAAAGTAAAGCATGCGATACATTAACATGGATAGATCATAATAATATGCATTTACAAAGACGAAACTTTGTATGCGTACACATCAGATACATGGAAACTGGTCCTCGTACATGTGCGTTGTATAAGCTCGATTGCTATGTAGGGAACCACTCCTCGCAAAACTTTCCCGCGTCCGTTCCTGTAAACAGGTCACAACCCATTTTCTGAGTGCCTGGACTAGACTACTACAGTAGTACTCTGGTAGACTACTACTACTACTAGACTAGCTAGTGCTAATCATTTCAGACAACAGACACCCGGACAAGACACAGTCCTGCCGTCCGCCCGTACTTTTACGTTCGTCATTCATTTCGATTTCGAGTCTAAAAAAGATGTGCTGGGTACTCGAGTACGAGTGTTTTTTTCGCTCTTCGAGAGTACGTACATTAGATAAGGTATCTTATCTTGGACCTTCGAGTAGACTACAAAGATCTATCCAAGCAAGGAGCCTGCCAGTACTTCCTACCATTAAAATCGTTCACACTCCATTTTTGCAAAACCCAACTACCAAAACATTATAATCTAAATAATTAATTAATTTCCCCTTCAACATGAAAATTTCTTCCTTATCCCTGTTGCTTCTGGCTGGATCTGCCTCTGCGTTTTTGGCCCCCTCCCTTCCTTCTACTGCAACTGCAACAGCAGCTCGCACCACTCAACTGCAATCTCGAACCGACGCATCGGATGCCATCAAGGCCGCCCAAGACGCGTCCGAGAAATATGGACCTACATCGCCCGAAGCCAAAGTAGCCTGGGACACTGTAGAAGAGATGGATGCAAGTGACAACACGTACGTATAAGGTATAATTAGGAGTTAGCGACACCTAAAATACTGCTTGGTTTTGTAGCGTTTTCTACTGGTCGTTTACTTACTTACTCCTCTTTCGTTTGCGTTCCGTTCGATTGAATCCAATTTCCTCTCTGCTAATGCAACAATAAACCCTTCATCCAACTAACAAAATATCAAAAGTGTCGCCTTCGAGACTCCCGCATACCGCATGTTATCCAAAGAGCAAGTAGCCGAAGCTGCCAAACAGTACAAGGAACAATTGAAACAGCTCAATCTGCGCAAGGCTGATAATTTGGATGAAAAATTGGCAGAGATGCGACAAATTGCTACCGAAATGCAATCGATTCAGATTGAAGATGCTCCCAAAAAAGCAGCTCAAGATTCTCCCGAACTGCGTGCCGCCCTGGCGGCTGCCAAGGAAGCGTCCGAACAGCACGGGGCAACCTCCAGCGAAGCTCGAATTGCCTGGGAAACTGTAGAGGAAATTGCCAGTTCTGGACTGGACAATGCTCTCGGTGGAATGATCGAAGAGGAATGTTGGGTCGATATGACCGAGACCTGTTTGGCTTTGGAAGAAGTTGATCGCTTCATCAATCTGGTCAACACTCAAAACAAGGGACTGAACAGCTAAAGGAACAGAAGAATGGTGATCATGATCATAATATTTGAGTGAAATTTGTAAGAGGACGTGTGGATGGCTTGCATGCTACAGTACAGTACTAAGATAAAAATAGGAGTACAGCAGAGTTGGATAAAAAATATTTTCTGACCAGTTCAAGCATCTTTGCGACCGCTTTATGATAAATCGTGCGTGGTACCTCGTCAAAGAAGTGGTTTGATGAAAATAAAAAATGTGCCTCGCAATAGTCTAGTAGACTAGTCTACCAGCAGACCTACTAGCTCTAGTATGATACCACGTGGTAGTAGTCTACTCTAGCTAGATTATTACCAGGTACCAGGTACTGACGTCGCCAGTAAACGTGACTCAAGTTAAGCACGAATTAATTTTAGATGCTTTGTTCTCGCACCGCTGTTAGCGCGCGGTGTTGCTGTTTTTGGATTTTTTTATTTTTAATAATAATGATAAAATAATTCCATCCTGCCATACTATTCGAGAACCAACCAACCAAGAGAGCATTCAACAAGAAAAAGAAGTAAAGCAAAGATGATGCCCCAATCTGGAAATTTCGATGGGCAAGGTAATCCCAACACTGGATCTTCTCTCATGGGATTTTTCAAGTCACCGGGGTAAGAGTTGTATTATTATTTTGTATGGAGAAACGTGAATAAAAAAATAATATAAAATGTCCCTCCGTGAGTGCTGGCTGTGGAGCATGGCTTTGGCGAAAATGAAGTCTGTCGATATTGGATGTACTTCAATCTTATTTTGAGATTTGTGGGACACGATCCAATGAAGTACAATCTCCTATCTTCTTGTTGTTACCTTACTTATCTACACTTGCAATTCCATTCATGTTAAATGTTAACCCTTCCTCTGTCTGTCCATTTCTGCTCTTATACACGACACAACAATCATCATCATCCGTCGATCTGACGAAACGAAATTTGCACTGTATACAATAAATAATAATACAAATAACAGACAGCTTTTACAAGGATACAACCAAGTTCCTGATCAAAGTGGTGGTGGTGGTGGTGGTACCATGCCCATGTCGGATGGATTATCTTCCTCTGCTACGCGACTCTTTGGACGCGAACATTTACGTGGCATGTCGGAAGTGGTTGGAACCGGTGAAGACAATGCCTTTGGATGCGTTCTAAGTCCACCGACGCTTTTGGAACGACTGCGGTATAATTTCACTTATTTTTATTTGAATTACATGGTCTTGACGGCGGTCTTGTTCGCTCTCAATATTGTCTTTCGACCGAGTGCCTGGATTGGAATAGGATTTTTGGCTGTGGCGTGGATCGGAATGACCAATTCCATTCAAGACGAACGAATGCTCAAGGCAGCATGTAAGTGAATGCCTTTTTAAATTGTAGCAATGGATTCTGAACCTTGCGTATTGTTTACTTTGCTTGCTGGATTTGACTAATAATTGTCCGCCTTTCTTCGTCTGTGCCTATTATATTTGTTTTGAATTGAAACATACCAAACAACAGCCGTCGGAATGGCAATTACCAGTTCTCTGGTACTATATTGGCTACTCAAAGGCGCTTTTTGGACAACAATTTACATTAGCATGACTGCAATTGTGTTTCATGCCATGTTGCGCGATACCGCCACTCTCGTTATGATGAGCAATGATGGTGCGATGATGGCCGAAAGCTCGGGATTTTATCAGCAACCCCAACTCGTTGGTGTATGAAAAATGACGCGAATAAAACCAATGCCAGCAAATTTGCTTTTGTTCGTATCATTCTTTTCTTTGACGCGGGCACTGGAATAAACAATAAATACATGGACTCAACAAACACATCATCCTATGTGTACGTCACAATAAGAGCTTCCATACTGCTTATATAGAATGAGAAACAAAGTGATCACTGTAATAAAACAAAACTGACATTGTTGCCACATTTCCTTTTGAAAGATAGCAACGTAAATACCTTCTTCGTTCACCAAAATGCCCTGCTTCGGCAGTTCAGGAGCCACCGCGTTACCTGTTCCGCTGCTCTCAAAAAGCCTTCGCCACGACCAAGGCTGTCACCTATTGCTTTGTTGTCAGCATCAATCAAACTGCGCCCATTCTTCTTTGATGTCTCGTTTGCACCTTGTTGATGTTGCGCATCAGCATAGCACCTCGACGCTGAAGACGTTTCAAAGCTATATATGTTCC
>Ga0100392_1006039_pt1 | contig 10589 bp, 15 predicted proteins | sample CryGeymeta201516_FD_81548 | JGI IMG/M metagenome (GOLD analysis project Ga0100392, IMG submission 81548) | Groundwater microbial communities from Crystal Geyser aquifers in Utah, USA - Crystal Geyser metaG 2015-16 | ecosystem: Environmental > Aquatic > Deep subsurface > Groundwater | place: USA... | reverse complement strand
TAGGTCTGATCCGCAGATCCCTCCGAATGCCAGCCGAACCTGCACCTGACCGGGACCAGGAAGCTCCTCGGGACGGTCTTCGATGCGAAGGTCACGAGCGGCATGGATTACGATAGCTTTCATTTGGGAACTCATTGAATCGCCTCACAGAACGGGGGTCAGAAGATCATGTCCCGCGAACTGGGCCATCAGGGTGTCGCGCACGAGTTTTCCCATCGCCTTGCGGGTCTCGACCGTGCCCGAGGCGTGGTGCGGCTGAACAAGGACATTGGGCAGTGCAAGAAAGCGCGGGTTCAGCGCCGGTTCGCCCTCGAACACGTCAAGCGCAGCGGCGCCCAGTGCGCCTGTCTCGAGTGCTTCCTGCAGCGCCCCCTCATCGACGTTCGAGGCGCGGCTGATGTTGATCACCATGCCCTCTGGGCCAAGTGCCGCAACGACTTCTCGGCCCACGACATGCCGTGTCTCGGCCGAGGCGGCAAGCGTCACGAACAGGAAGTCCACGTCGCGGGCAAGCGACACCGGATCTGAAACGAAACGCCAGTCAGGTGCATGATTCTTGGCCGCCACATCGCAATAGGCAATGTCCATGTCGAAGCCTGCAAGGCGCTTACCGACCTCGAAACCAATTCGGCCAAGCCCCAGGATTCCCACGCGCTTGCCCCAAACCCGAGTTTTCAGCGGATAAAGACCCTTCTCTGCCCAAGAACCGTCGCGCACCCAAGTATCTGCCCCGAGCATACCACGGGCTTGCACCAGCATCATCGCCACACCCAGATCGGCGACATCCGCCGTCAGCACATCGGGCGTATTCGTCACTCGGATACCGCGCTCCCGGCACGCCGCAAGATCCACCGCGTCATAGCCTACGCCATAGACAGAGATCAATTCGAGCGCGGGGCAGGCCGCGATTATCGTCGCATCGGCGCCAAGCTCACCACGCGTGGTGATGGCTCGCACCGCGGGACCAACCTGCGACAGAAAAACGGCGCGGTCGGCCGCTTCGAAATACCGATGCATTGTGAAGGATGCGTCCAGTGGGCCCTGATCCCAATCCGGGTAGGGTCCTATTTGCAGAACCTCGGGTTTCGACAGTGTCCAATCTCCCAGCTTAACGTGTTTTGGTCACTTGACTTGATTTGTTAACGATAACATAAAGGCTGGGAAGAAAGTTGCGAGACGGAAAAAGGCACACATCATGGGATTGGAACTGTTCGACCTTGGCGGGCGCACCGCACTGGTGACCGGGTCATCACAGGGTATTGGCCTTGCACTTGCGCGCGGGCTGTCAGGTGCCGGCGCTTTGGTGATACTGAACGGGCGAGATGCAACGAAACTGGCCGACGCGGCGCGGGATCTGCGGGCCGAAGGCGCTCAGGTTCACGAGCTTGTCTTCGACGCGACGGATCATAAAGCCGTGCGCACCGCCATCGACGCCGATGAGGCTGACATGGGCGCGATTGACTGGGCGCGCCTTGGCCTGAATTGCAACGCACTGGCGCCAGGCTATTTCGACACGCCGCTGAATGCCGCCCTCGTTGCATATCCCGAGTTCACCGCATGGCTTGAAAAACGGACCCCGGCGGGCCGTTGGGGCAAAGTCGAAGAACTGGTCGGCACTTGTATCTTCCTCGCTTCGTCAGCTTCATCCTTTGTCAATGGCACCACCGTCTTTGTCGACGGTGGCATCACGGCGTCGCTATGACAGGGCGTTTTGTGGTGATGGGCGTTTCGGGCTGCCTCGAGATCCATCGGATGCTGACCGCTGCCGGACTTGGCGGCGAGGACCAGGCAGCATTGATGGAATTTTTTACCGGAACGAAGGAGATCCCGGAGTGATTACACGCTATGCTTTATTTGAAGGATCGGTCAAACCCGGCGAAACTGCTGGTTTCCGCGCTGCGGTTTTGGATCGTCTGGTGCCGCTTTGGCGGCAATTCCCCGGCAACACCGATGTGCGCGTCATGTTCGGCGAGGCCCGCGATGCGGGTGCGCCGGAGTTTCCGCTAATTTTGGGAATTACTTATCCCGACATGGTGACGATGGAGTCCGCACTGACCAGCGACGCTCGCGCCCAGTCACGCGACGTGACGCAGGAGATCGTGGCCGAATTTTTCGAGGGCCGGATTCACCACCACGTCACCACAGCCAATCATTTCACCCCTTGAATCGGGTAATTATGGCGTGAATGGGAGAAATATCTTGACGAATGTTAACGATACCATAATCTTAAACTTAAATTTTTGCTTAGGACTGACCGGGAGGGTGTCATGACAGCCGATGAAAAACCTGTGATCTCCATGCGTGGGATAAAAAAACGATTTGGCGGAGTCGTGGCGCTCGACGGTGTCGATCTTGATGCATATGCGGGCGAGGTTCTCGCTATAGTCGGGGACAATGGTGCGGGAAAGTCCACGCTGATCAAGATCCTGACCGGGGTATATCAGCCGACGACTGGCTATATCGAACTGGACGGACAGCGATTTACCATGGCCGATCATTCCGAAGCCATCGCCAACGGCATCGACGCGGTTTATCAAAATCTGGCCCTCGCCGATCACCTGACGCCAGCTCAAAATCTGTTTCTGGGAACCGAATTGACGCGAAAGTTTCTGGGATTAAGCATTCTCGACAATCGACGCATGGACCGCGAGGCGACCGAGGTTTTGCGCAGCCGCCTTGGGGTGGAGTTACGTGATATGAATGTGCCGACCGAAAGCTTGTCTGGCGGTCAGCGCCAAGCGGTCGCCATTGCTCGGCCAGTTCGGCACAAGGATCTGCGAGTGCTGGTGATGGATGAGCCAACAGCGGCACTCGGCCCGCAGGAGACTGCCCGCACACTGGGCCTGATCAAGGCATTGCGCGATCAGGGTCTTGCCGTGGTTGTCATCTCTCATTCGCTCGACGACGTGTTCGAGATTTCCGACCGCGTGCATGTCCAACGCCGTGGCACCTGTGCCGGGGTGGTCAAAACCGCCAATGTCACCGTCGAAGAGGTGCTTGGGCTGATTACCGGTGCCAATGCGGCCGCAGCTTGAAGGATTCAACCTCATGACCACTGCCCCCACCTCCCAGGTCTCCCAGCGCCACCGTGGGCTGATTGCCCGGATCGAACCGTTCATGGGTGTGCTTGGGCCGCTCGTCATGATCGTCATGATTGCGGCCTTCATGGGCGTGTTTGAACCGGCCCGCTATTTCCGCCTGTCCAACATGAATCAGATCTTGCTGGATGCGGCGCTTTACATGCCGATGGCGATGGCGATGACCTTTGTCATCACTCAGCGAGGCATTGATCTGTCCATCGGGTCTGTTGCCGCGCTGTCGGCTATAATTGTCGCCTTCCTGATGAAGCAATACGGGTTTCCCGCTTGGGTCTGCGTGTTCATCGCGCTTGGGCTGGGCGGCGTGATGGGACTGATCAACGGGTTGGTCATCACTCGGCTCAAGGTGCCGGACTTGATCGGCACGTTGGCGATGGACTTGGTTTACCGCGGGTTCGCGCTGGTGCTGGCCAAGGGTCTTGTGCTGGCCCGGTTTCCCGACCTCATAACTGAAATCGGCCGTGGCCAAATGTTCGGCATCCTGCCCACGCCGGTAGTGATCGGTCTGATCACAATGGTCGGTGGCTACTTCCTGCTGCGCAACACGTATTTCGGCCGCTACACCATCGCCATTGGATCAAACCCCGAAGCCTCAGAGATGACGGGCGTGTCGGTCGATCGCCACAAGGTTTATGCTTACACCCTGATGGGCGCGATGGCAGCTCTTGCTGGGGTGATGTTGCTGGGCAAACTCAACGCGATTCAGGCAACGTCAGCGCCCTATTTCAATCTTCACGTGATCGCGGCGGTCGTCGTGGGCGGCACTTCGCTCTTTGGCGGACGCCCCTCGATCGTTGGTTCGTTGGCTGGTGTCTTGCTGCTGTCGATGATGATCAACGCGCTTGTCACCTTGCGGATCGAGTTCTTCTGGCAGTCGGTTGCCTCGGGCGTCGTCATTATCCTGTCTGTCGCGACTTATGCATGGCTTCAGAAAAAAGACCGCGATGGCGGTGGCTCCGTCGGTGCAGCACTGGCCAATCCAGACAACAAAAAGATCCTGATCCTCGCACTGATTTTCGCGGTGATCCTGGCATTGATGTTCGCAATGGGTGCCGTTCTGGCGGCGCCACCGGGCGCAAGCGGCTAAATCCGAGCAAAACGAACCAAAATTCACCAAGAGAGGAAGATCAATGAAAACTACATCACGCACATGGCTTTGGGGACTCAGTTCAGCTCTTGCCCTCACCACAGGGATGGCGGCCGCCGACGGCCATCTCCCTCTCACGACCTTGCCCGATGACGGAGATCGCGACTACTGGCTGCCCGAACAGGTCAACGTTCCGGGCACGCTCGAGGCTTTGCAAGCGGTCACGGGAGAGCCGGCAGAGCAATTCACCGGCACGCTGGATGGGCCAATCCAGATCGCACTGATTTATCCCTCTGCGGATACGTCGGACTTCTGGGCGCGCAACTATCTTGCCATGACCTTACGTCTGGATGAACTGGGCATTCCTTACGAGACCACGGAATTTGCCAGTCGCCAGGTCGAACATTCGCTGCAAGCGACTTATGCCTCGCAGGTAGATCAAGATGCCGATCTTTACGACTTCGTCATCTTTGGTCCGTCCGAACTGGCCACTCAGGGTGACAATATTGACAAACTTGCTGGCAACCCAGACCTGACAACTTTTGTCTGGGCCTTTCACACGCCACTAAAATACCTCGAAAACCAGCCCGCCAATTGGTTTGACTTCTCTTCGTCGCTCGGTGCAGCGGTAATGTGCGACTACATGCTGGAGAGGCTCGGAAATGACGTGATCTACGCCATGAACCGCGGCATTCCGGGCATCACTGACAATCAGCGGTCCGGCGAATGGGCCGCCTGCGTAGAAGAACGCGGCAATTGGACGCTCGCCTACGAACACTACGGCGAATACACCACCGAAGGGGGGTATGAGGGCACGCAATTGGTGCTTCAAGCCTATCCCGAGGCGACCGTGATACACAACGCTAACACCTCTATGGCCATGGGCTCGGTCGAAGCGCAGGTCTCAGTCGATGCGGCCAAAAACATTTTCTCTACCGGTTGGGGCGGCACAGGTCTTGAGCTTGAAGCCATCCGGCGCGGAGAACTGGATGCCACGCCGATGCGCATGGGCGACGATGTGGGCGCAGCCACCGCCGAGGCGATCCGCTATCACCTCGAAGGTCGGGCCGACGAGCTACCCTTCGTATTCCTCGGCCGGATCACCGTTGCCCACGACCAGATGTCGGAAGAAGAACTGGCCGCGTTGGAACAAGAAGCGTTCCGTTTTTCCGGGGTGGAACCGCTGGAGCGTTGAGCGGTCATACAGTCGGGGAAGGGCCAGGCATTTCGCCTGGCCCTTCTGTTTTATTGGTAGCGTGGCCTGGTTCTTGGTATCGTTATCAACGTGACTGGACAGGTCATTGTGAAAATAGAACAACTGCTTGCGGTCAGGGTATGGGCTATCGAGGCTTATGAATTTGAAACAACGAGAAATGACCTGCCAGGCCAACGATTGCGCGAGACGTTCCCCACGCTCAGTCATTCGCCGCTGACAGGCTTTGGATGCAGCGTTCGATCACGATGAAGGATGTCGCGCGCGCCGCGGGCGTGTCGGTCATGACAGTCAGCAGGGCTTTTCAAAAGGACGCCTCGGTCCGCCCTGAAACACGCGACTCGATCCTGAAGGTGGCCGAGGACTTGGGGTATATTTTCGATAGCACGGCGGCCAACCTTCGGTCCCAGCGGACCGATTTCGTCGCTGTCACGATTCCGTCGATCAACAATGCGAACTTCGCCGATACCGTCGCGGGCCTGTCCGAGTTTTTATCGAGCGAGGGACTTCAGGTTCTGCTGGCTTACACGAATTACGACATGGCCCAGGAAGAAAGCGCAATCGAGCAACTGCTGCGCCGCCGCCCCGAAGCCATCGTTGTGACAGGCGGAAAGCATACGGCACGCACGCGCCGCCTGCTGAAAGGCGCAGGCATCCCCGTGGTTGAAGCCTGGGATCTACCCGCCGATCCCATCGACCACGTTGTCGGTTTTTCCAATGCTGCGACGATGGAGGTGATGGTCAAGCACCTTGTCGCACAGGGGCATGAGCGCATTGCCTTCATCGGCGGCGATGTCGTTGACGACACCCGCGGCGCAGACCGTCGACGCGGCTTCATGGCGGCGATGGCGGCCCATGGACTGTCCTGCGACCGCCTGATCGAGACCGGACCACCGCCGATCTCGATGCGCGAAGGGGCACAGGCCATGGAAAGGCTTATTGCATTGCACCCCGATACCCAGGCCGTGGTCTGTGTTTCGGATCTTTCGGCTTTCGGCGCACTGACAGAATGCCAGCGTCGCGGGTTGCGCGTGCCACAGGACATGGCTGTCGCGGGCTTCGGCTTTTATGAGATTGCCAGCGTCTGTGTTCCGACGTTGACAACGGTCAACCCGTTTCCCCGCAAGATTGGCGAGGGGATAGCGGACTTAATCGTCGATGCCATCAAGAATCCTGCTCAGCAACAGATACGAAAGATTGTTCCCGAACTGGTCGTCGCCGGTTCCACAGAGATCCGTGTCGACATTCACGACTGATGACGTTGAAATGGCGCCGAGTGAGTCATCGCCACAGTTGCATCAAGTCCCGGTTCGATGCCACAGAGAGCGATCCTGCCGTCTGCCATTTTGACTGTGAAACCCTTTTTATGCGGCTGATGCTGATCACAGAAGGCACAGTCGACTTCGTTCTCAGCCTTGTATCTATTGATGTATGCTACCGGGATGGCGCCACGCTCAATCTCTGTCGTCAGGCATTTTTGTATTGCTGGTTCAGTGATCCCGTTGAGAACGTCAGTGCAAAAGTGAGCCACGGAAGTGGCGGGCTAGTCTTGCTGCGGGCAGAGTAAAACTTTGCCACTTTGGCCCTTTCTGTTTGCAGCGAGGGCGGGGTATTTTCAGCGTGGAACTTTACAGGAAGGTCCGCCTCGCGCGTCGGGGCGGTATGAGTGAACGGGCGGCAGCGAGCCATTTCGGGATATCGCGTGCGAGCGTGAAGAAGATGATGATGTTCTCTGTGCCGCCCGGCGATCAACGGACGGCAGATATCAAGCGTCCCAAGCTCGATGGTTTCACCGGCTTCATCGATCAATGGCTGCAAGACGATTTGAACCGCCCCCGCAAACAGCGCCACACGGCCAAGCGCATCTTTGAACGGCTACGCGACGAGCACGAGTTTCGCGGCGGCTACACGACGGTCAAGACCTATGTCCGCGAACATGGGCGGCGCGGCCGAGAGATGTTTGTGCCATTGGCACATGCCCCGGCCATGCTCAGGCGGATTTTGGCGAAGCCATGGTCGTGATCGGCGGGGTCGAGCGAAAGGCGCATTTCTTTGCATTGGATCTGCCATTCAGCGATGCGTGCTTTGTGCGGGCTTATCCGGCAGCGATCTCCGAGGCCTGGGTTGATGGCCATGTCCACGCCTTTGCCTTCTTTGGCCGTGTCCCGCTGTCGGTTCTCTATGATAACGACCGCTGCCTTGTTGCGAAGATCCTGCCGGACGGATCGCGCAAGCGGACCAAGCTGTTCAGCGGGTTCCTGTCGGATTACTTCATCCATGATCGTTATGGTCGTCCGGGCAAGGGCAACGACAAAGGCGCCGTCGAGGGTCTGGTCGGATATGCCCGGCGCAACTTCATGGAGCCTATCCCTCAGTTTGCGACATGGGAGGCGTTCAATCTCTGGCTGGAAGAGCAATGCCGCAAGCGCCAGGGCGATGTCTGGATCCGGGGCATCATGCCAGAGGCATGTCTCCGACATGATGTCGACCAGGTTGTCATCGGCTGTGGTGGTGATGTGATTGCGCGCCACCCCCGGTGCCGGGATTGCGAGGATATGGTCTTTGATCCCGTTCATTATCTGCCGCCGCTGGAGCAAAAGACCGGCGCGCCGGATCAGGCGGCCCCATTGGTGGAATGAGACCTGCCAGAGGAATTTGCGACCCTGCGCCGCCTGATGGAAGCCCGGATGATCAAGGCGGGGCGGCGCGAGTATGTGCAGGTCTTGCGGCTTTAAAAACAGATGGTTGGTTACAAGCTGCTGATTATCGACGAGCTGGCCCGACCCGGCCGGCCTCATATTCCTGGCCAAGCCAGTCGCGCATTTCCGTGAAATAGCGCATCGGACCCGTCGCAATGCCAATCCTTTTCTCGTATTCCTCGAAAACATGTCGGAACCTGGTCAATGCTGAGGTAGTGCAACCGAGTTCGCGTGCGTAATAAGCGCGGTTTACCAGACCGTTCCGACAAGCCTGGATGCCGCCCATCGCGTGGGCATCGTCGAGTAAGGCGGGAAGCCTCGCATCGCTAAGCGTGCCCCTGACACTTTTAGTTTTTGAACGGCGACCAGCCACGATCGACATGCCGGCTGCTACACTGCGACCTCAGCACGGATCGCTGCATGCGGAGTGTATCCTTCGACCTCGAAGTCCTCGATCCGATAGTCGTCGATGCTGCCTGCATGGCGCAACAACCTCATCTGCGGAAATGGACGCGGCTCGCGAGAGATCTGTTCGCGTGCTTGGTCGAGGTGATTAAGGTAAAGATGGACGTCACCGCCGACCCACACCAGCTCTCCCGGACGCAATCCAGCCTGTTGTGCCAGCATTATCTGTAAAGCTGTCGCCCCAACATAATTGAAGCTTGCGCCAAGCAGCAAATCGACAGACCTCTGAAAAATAAGGGAATTCAGGCGTCCGTCCGAGGTCACGTGATATTGATAGACCATATGGCAAGGCGGAAGCGCCATCGTGCCAAGCTCTGCGACATTCCATGCATGGAACAGCATGCGCCGACTCGCGGGGTTCTCGCGCAGGGTCCGGACCAGATCTGCGATCTGATCGATTTCCGTGCCATCCGGTCCGACCCAGCGGCGCCATTGCTTGCCATAGACCGGACCCAGTTCACCCCATTGCGCCGCAAAGGCATCGTCCTCGATGATGCGCTCCTCGAATGCGTCCTGGCTGATCTGCTCGCCGGTTTCACGCCGATAGGTCGCCAGCGGCCAATCGGTCCAGATGCGCACGTTTTCTTTCAACAGCGACTGGATGTTCGTCCCGCCGGTCAGGAACCACAGCATCTCCTTCACGGCGGTTTTCCAATAGACCCGCTTGGTCGTCAGGATCGGGACTGTTCCGTTTGATAGATCAAAGCGCACCATCGCCCCGAAAACGGACCGAGTGCCCACCCCCGTGCGATCGATGCGCTCGTCCCCATTCTTGAGGACATGGGCCATCAGATCAAGGTATTGGAATTCAGGATGGCGCATGCCGAAGCCTCTTTCGGTGGGGTTGGGAGGATAATGTAAACCAGCTTAGACATAGCTGCGTTTTGCATCCAGACCCGATAACGACGTCAATAACGCTATGCTGCCCAGAATGGTGGCGGGCAGATCACCAACATCTTGATGTTATTGGATATTCACGGCCATTGACGGGGCCCACCCCGCCATCTTTGCCCTGATTTTTTTCGCTACGCCGGACAAGAACGGCGCCCCCAACAGCAGATCGACAGATCTTCGGAACAGCAGGCAATTCAGCCGCCCGTCGGACGTCACATGATCTTGATAGACCATGTGACACGGCGGCAGCGCCATTGCGCCAAGTTCGGCCACGTTCCAGCCGTGAAACAGCATCCGCCGGCTGGCGGGGTTTTCGCGCAGCGTGCGCACCGGATCGGCAATCTGGTCATGTTCGCGCCCGTCGGCGCCCAGCCAGCGCCGCCACTGCTTGCCGTAGACAGGGCCCAGTTCACCCCACCGCGCGGCAAAGGCATCGTCCTGAACGATCCGTTGCCCGAACGCGTCTTGCGAAATATCCGCGCCGGTGTCCCGGCGGTAGGTGGCCAGAGGCCAGTCTGTCCAGATCCGCACGTTTTCGCGCAGCAAGGGCTGGATATTGGTGCCGCCGGTCAGAAAACACAGCATTTCTTTTACGGCGGTTTTCCAATAGACACGCGTGGTTGTCAGGATGGGAACGGTTCCGTCAGACAGATCAAAACGCACCATAGCCCCGAAAATCTACCGCGTGCCGACGCCCGTCCTGTCGATACGCTGGTCGCCCCGGTCGAGAACCTGTCCGAGAAGGTCGAGATACTGGTATTCTGGATGACGCATGTTCATGCCCCTGAAAGTACGGTTGGATCGGGCGGGTGGCCTTTTGACCCGGAATATACCAGCGACGTGACAGCCTGTTGCGTAAAGGCCCCGCAGCCCAAACGACATTGCACCGGCCGCTTTTGTGATGCGTCGTGATCTTGCAGCACACAGAACGCCTTTGCACCGGAAACAGGCCGTTCTTGTCGCACAGATGCCCGGTTTGTGCCAGACACGGCAGACGCGATGCCGCCGAGCACCTTGGTGCCAAAATCCCACAGCGCCCCGGCAAATTCTGGCTGTGCCGCGTTCACCTTGACTGCGCCCCACAAACCACTGCTTTAATGCAGAAAAACGAGTTGAGAACGGGCAGTCATCAT
>Ga0100392_1006028_pt1 | contig 10600 bp, 3 predicted proteins | sample CryGeymeta201516_FD_81548 | JGI IMG/M metagenome (GOLD analysis project Ga0100392, IMG submission 81548) | Groundwater microbial communities from Crystal Geyser aquifers in Utah, USA - Crystal Geyser metaG 2015-16 | ecosystem: Environmental > Aquatic > Deep subsurface > Groundwater | place: USA... | reverse complement strand
CCGCTATACCGCACAGCGCACTGGTACGCTAAGGTTGGAGGCGCCTCCGCCACAAGTTACACCGGACCTTCAGGTATATACGGGCACTGTGCTATCAACTCTAACGCCGTTATCAGAGTCTGTTTATTTTCACGATAACGTAGTTTGGCAAGCAGAGATAGAAGCCGGTACCACAGTACATATTGCTGTAGCGCAGAATGTGGGCCAGACCAGCGAGTTTGATTTAGTTTGGCAGTTTTCTGCTGCAAACAGCACGGCTATTGCTGATGTTCCGTTGCTGGATAACACGCTAAAGCAATGTGTGTTAGATACTGGCGTTAGCTATGCCGAGGAGATTACTGAATTTAAGTGCTACGGTGTAGTGGACCCAACAGGTTTAGAGTACTTTGTTAATCTCAAAAGATTGTGGCTTATAGGTAGATACTTCGGCCCAAACGATAGACGGGTGCTGCACGATTTAACCCCTATTACCCGTCTAAAAAATTTGAAGGAGTTATATTTATATGAAAATGAGCTAACAGACAGTACCTTAGCGTCGTTATCATCACTAAAGTTTAATAACGCTGATATTTTTGCACATTTAAGCCTTGGTAAAAACCAGTTAACCAAAGACGCAATTCCCACTATTGTGCAAATATTAACTTCGGCACAACGCGTCACTCTTATTCTAGAAGAAAACAAATTTACACATTTTGATGGCTTAGAACAATTAAGTACCATAAATAACCTTTACCTGGGAAAAAACCCCATTTCCAATGTGCCGGCCACTGTTAACTTACTTTATAACGCGCCTGCACTAACGTTTCTTAGCTTGAGAATGCTGAACCTGCAAAATTTGGATAATATTACCCTGCCTGCTAACCTACGAACTTTAGACTTAAGTGAAAACCCTATTTCGGCTCTAGCTGCGATTGTTGATACCATTAGTAGCACTGTGATAACTAATCTCGCTCTAACCCACACTAACATTAGCGACGCCAGTGCCCTTAGCCGTTTAAACCTTTCAAACTTACAACTTGATTACAGCAATGTCAGTGACCTGAGTTTTTTAGCTAACATGAGCACACTCAGGTATCTGGGTATTAACCATACAAATGTTAGCTCACTTAAGCCATTGCTGAATTTGCCAAACCTAGACATCGTGTCAATGGAAGGGAACCCTCAATTTAATTGTAATGAGATGATAAACTTTCAAAATAGCAGACCTGATGTATTGTTAGTAAACAACCAGCTTGACGGGTTTTGCCGTTTTCATTCTGGTAATAGCTTTAGATTAACTAAAGTAAGGGGCAACTATGATGTATCACATGTCGAGTTTTCAGCATGGGATGGTATAGATTACAGCCAATATGGCAGCATTACCTGGGAAAATGGTGTGTTAACATTTATCCCGCACCCTGGTGTCACAGGGCCAGTAACATTGAAGATAGTGGTGACTACTGTTGAAGGTTATACATTTGAATATAGCCTGCGATTTAACATTGAACCGGTGAGACAATCAAAACGCCGCAGCCTGCCAAAATGGTTATATTTGATGGGTAATAATTAACGCGTTTACTGACAGTGGATTTAGTTTGACAGCACTCGTGCTAAATCCACTATACGAAATCTTAAAATTGCAATCATAGAAAATTATGGCTAATAAGTCTAAGAACACTTCAACCAACTAGTGGTTTTCTCTTAAAATAATTGATAGAACTTTTAGTTCTATCAATATTGCTTATAGACGTTAATAAAAACTATTTTTCAAGATTTTCCTCATCACAAACAATACGTGAACTATCTATCATATTTTTTAAGTCTTTATCTATGGAATATTCAACGCTCTCTATGCAGTGACTCATAAACAATTTCATTACATGTTCTACTCCTGACACTTTCACACTTCGTAAGTCTTCCTCGTAATAGTCACCTCGATTGAAATTTCCGGTTATTATTTCATAAGATGGAAAATACATTACATCATCGAAACCTCTTTCAAGTTCATCAGCTGCGGCCCTTAAAGCAGATTTACTGTACGTTGTTGAAACGAGCGCATGTCTATTTTCATAAGTTGCAATTAGTGGTACAGGTGACACTGTGAATATTATTCTAGAAGAGGGATTTACTTCTTTTAATAAACATCTAAATTCAACAAGGTCAGCAATGATATCAGCGGTTGTCATGTTGAAAAACTCAAAATCATCATTGCTAACACGTGACGATACAACACCAGGGGCTACGGGATAAACAGACTTGTCAGACTTACTACGCCAGCCCTCAGTCAATCCTAACGTGAAAATGAATACATCTAAAGATTCAAACATGGTACGAACAAAAGCTAAATGTTCATCCATTGATCTGCGCAACTCAATAACACTATCAAAACCGTCAGGTTCGACATATGGTCTAAATGGATCAACAAATTTGCCGCTTTCCAGCTCAATATAGTCGATTTTAGGTGACAAACTACCGTAAGCTCTTTTGAAGAGCTGCACTAACTGAGAAGTTGAATAAATATTACCAAACCTTGCAGAAAATATGCCGAAATTTCGTTCTAAAGCTTGAGTTGTAGTTAAGTTACCGGGTGCTTTTTCAGCTACGTAATAATTAAAACCGTTAGAAGATAGTGCTCTTGCAATGTGCTGAGCGAAACAACTGCCAGCAGTAGCAACTTTGTTTAAGGTGTTAATTTTGAATTTAGCATTAACTACAGGATCGACATCAGCAATAGTGGGTTGAGCAACAGCTTTTTTCCAAAAACAGTAATTTGGCAGTCCTCTGTATGGATTACCATGGTTCTTAACATCCAAACTTTTAAGGTATTTAGATATCTTTTTAAAGTCACTAATAGTAGCACTATCAAAATCTTCAATAGTTAATGAAATACTATCGTAATACTCATATGACAAAGATATAAAATCATCTAAACCAATAGCAATATTTTTGTCTAAAAATATATTTTTACCTTTGGATGATGGCTTAAATAGATAACAACCATATGTATCAAAATATTCAGCAATATCAGGATAGACGGGCCATATAGAATGAGATGCTGCTCTATCAACTAAAACATCCCTAACATCTTGGAACTTTATGTCTAAACTGTTTTTCAACGCAAACTCTAATGCTAGTGTAGCAAGGACGGATAATTTAGGATGATTAGGTGTATGAACAAAACAACCACTATGGCGCCATTTAGAGTATAATGCTTCTACATCCCACCCTGTTACCGAAGATTGGTAACGTGCCCATTTCAAATCCCTGTCCCACTCTTGGAAATACCCTAATTCCTTAAACAATTCTTTTGTAAAAAGTGACTTTACTTCATTAACATCTAATTGATTAAGATATCCATAGATAATTACTCGCGAGTGACAAACCTCCATAACAGACTCTAATCTTTTTCCGTTTCTAGAGATTTCTATAATGTCAGGATGGAAAGAAGATGCTCTAATATGGGGGATCTTTGAACATTTCGATTCATACTCAGGAAACATTGATAAAAAGTCATCCCAAAATGAAGATAAAATACCAATCGTTCCAGCTTGTTCGACCATCACTCTAACTTCATCTAGCTTTTCTTTATTTCTTTTATATGACAAGGGATCTCTTAAAATATCAACCTTGTCTGCTAGAATGAATTCTAACGATTCTGCAATCTGGTGAATGTGGCAATTTCCTACTATCAATACTTTCATTTTATGCCTCCAGTTGCATCTTCTTTAATTAACGTTAAAATACTTTTTATTAAACTAAGGTAGTACTCTTTTGAATAATGAAAGTAATCTTTCCCCCACTTGTGAGCAAAATCACTATAAACCAATTCTTGCTCTACCTCTGCAATAAGCACTCTAGGCAAAATATTTATAACTGAATCATAATAAAAAGAAAGAAGGCTGTTATTCTCTTTTACTAGAGCTAACTCAGCATCTGAGAATTTCTCTAACTTACCAGAATCATGATTCATATACTTCTCAGACCACCATGCTTTGTGCAATATAATGGGAACATTTATTTCATCGAGTGATTTCAACACTTTTTCACAAGCAGAATACCAAACTGATTTTAAGTTTTTCTTTTTTAAAACATTACTAAACCTTGGATCATCAGAAAAAGCTTGCAGCATATAATTTGATCTGGTTACGAAAGAATCGCCTACCGCACAAACATCAAACCTCTCATCAATAAAATCTAGAATAATAAAATCAGGTAAAGTTTCAGGTATTGTTCTTAGAGCTGTTTTGGTGAAATCAGAAAACACCATTCTCCTTTCAAAACTGCCTGGAATACAATTCAAATCAGATTCAGAGATATCAATTGGAGATGATGCCAAACTGATAAGACTTGTCCGCGCGAAATACGTTATGTTTGAGCACTGCAGAAACTGAAGTGCATCACGTGAAACACAGCTACCAATCAAAGCTACATTAGGTTTTAGACTAGATAATAACTCTGCATTCGAAGCTTTAGGCTTTTTTACAAAAGTAATATCCCAAGATAGATTATTAAGGCCCTCGACTGTTACGTTGATACTTTGAGATGTAGCCATCTGCATAAAACCAACCCCAACATTACATTCAATCGCCTTTTCGATAACTTTACCATTTGAAAATGACAAAACTAAATTATAACCAGAGTCTTTTGAATATAATGTTGCAACATTTCCATCAACGTTTGCAGTAACATTTTCGGGGAATATAAAATTTAAAGTTTTATTATTTTTGTAACTTCGCTCTGATTCAATGCAAAAAAAAGCATCATCTATTTTAATTCGGTTTGAACCAACGACATCTACTTTTCTTTGAATAGAGTCACCATAACACCCACTGTGTTCCCCCCAAAATCCAAATTCTGTTCCTTCAGAAGCTTGAATGTTAGAAGTTATCTTTGACATATTGTGTTTTTGTCCATCAATATGCATTCCATTATGTGCTTTTGCTCCCCTCAGAAAAGCTGACGGCTCTTCCAGATACTCATGAGAATAAAAACTTGGGTCAATTAACCATTCAACACCATCAAACCACAATGTTAAGTGTAAGTTATCTTCATGCTTATGCGTTGCACTAAGCGACGTGTTAAACATACATAACATCCATGGTTTATTATCATGGTTCCCCTTTATTACAGCGTATCCTGCTTTAGGTAATACCGTGCATCCAGGTGTTTGCCAAGCCTTACCTATGCGAACGTCTTTACCTGTTCGTGGCGGTAACCTGAAGGTGTCGCCTTGTGCTGGTGCGCGTCCATCTGGATAACGTAAAAAATCTGACCAGGCAATAAGCTCTTGCGCTATTTGTGGTATTTCAGTGTTTCGGCCGCTTAGTGCCACCAACTCACCGGCGAAAGCAGCTAGGCGCTGGACGCCATGGTGATAACCAATGGAGTTTTCCACAAAAATAGCAAAACCACCGTCACGGACAATCAAGGTATCAAGTTGATCTTCAAAGCGTAGTATCGCCGTATTTAGCCAGTGTTTAGCTCGAGGATGTTGTTTTAGACACAATGTAGCAGCGATAAGCGCTGCGTCTTGAAACCAGGCATGATTATGGTATCTTGCCGGTTGGTTGTATGCGTAAAAAGCCTCTGACGCTAGTAATTCAGCATGCTGATAAATAGCGTCATCTAAACGCTGCATAAAACGTTTATCGCATTGATATTCTGCACTTAATTGTCGCATCACTAAAAATGCTAACAACCGTTCTGCCGTACCATGGTCATACCATGCATACTTTTTGTCTGCATCAACTTGATAAAAACTGTCATTAAGCCACTGTTCTATAAAACTGCGGGCAGCCATCAAGGCACCGATGTGGTTATGCTGTTGTGCATACAACATCAGATTAATTGCAGGATGTAAGCCATGCCAACCAAAACGAAATGTACTTACCTCACTAATACCGCCAGGTTGCCGCTCATTCAAAGGCCAATCTAGCGCTTTACCGCCAGGCATAGGACAAGCGCCTGTTGCAAGGTAGTGCTCTGATTGATCAATATAATTTCGAAAACTGTGCTTTAAGTAATTACTAATAACAGCCATAGCTTTGTTGTCAGGCTGAAAATACACTGCATCGCAAATGGATGTGTCATTTTCTGAGCTAACGATAAAACGTAAGTCATTAATATCCAAACTGGCGCCGTGTTCTCCAGGAGTGCCTTTAATAAAAAAACGCACATTGCTTATGTCTGCACAATTTAACTGCAGCGCTGGGTTCTCTAACTGCCATATCACATCTTTATGATGAACACGAAAATCTACTGCCGACCGTAGATTGAAGTTTTTGGCCTTAATATGACGAAAAACACCATCAACCATGTAGCCGAGTGCGACATATTTAACGTCAAGCCAATTTCGCAAGTGTAAGTTTGCAACCAGACCGACTGCGTTTATTATTTCAGGTAATGTATAACTGACAATATAACTATCTGCGGTACCACTAAAACGCGCAGATATTACATCATCTACCACAGTCAACTCGGCTTTACCGCTAACTGCCGAAACGTCCAGTGCAACTTTAATTTCTGCCATTAACTCGCTCTGCTTTTATATTCCAGCATATTGTTTGCTTTGGTTTAACGCCTATGTTCATTAACATAGTTTCGGTGGATTCCATAAATGCCAAGCCACAAGCAGCTGTTTTTATTTCAATGTTTTCTGGCTCTGTCATCACGGTAAGGAGTAAATGGTAGTCCGATGCGGGATGTGAAAGAACATAGAGATTAGTCTCACTATCATGCTGATGCACCGAAACGCCATCACCAAAATGGAAATTTAATATGCCTGTTGCATCATCCGAAAACGGCTTATCAGACGCAAAGCTATCTTCACCTACAATAAAAGGCAACCGCTGCTTTACTTGGTATTCTACTTTACGAGTAATGGTATAGCCACGACAGGCTCGACTACTGCCAATCACACGCGTAACCGGGCTTTGTTGTTGTAATACTAATTGAGTCCGATTGCTTTCAGGTTGAATATTATATTCGGCTAAAGGCAACCACATCATGTTGTGTGCCGCAGCACTTCGTAAGAAAGCTGGAACTTCCTTAGAATATTCATGAGAGAAAAAACTAGGGTCGGTAAGCCACTCAACTCCATCAAACCAGAATGTAAGAGCTAGATCATCCTGATGCTTATGAGTCTGATTAAGGCTGGTTGCCACCATAGTTAACACCCACGGCTTTGTTTTAACTCCACCTCGCACAAATAGGTATCCTGCTTTTTTTAGTAAGATACTTTCTGTAGACCATGTCTGAAGAGCAGTTGAACTATTTCTACTAATGGGATTCGGTTTGCGAAACGTATCCCCTTGCGCCGGAAAACGGCCATCTGGATAACAAAATGTTTTAGTCCATTCGTTTAATTCACGAGCAATAGGTTTAATATCAGATTCAAACTGAGCAAGATCAAGAAGCTCACCAGCAAAATCGACTAAGCGTTGCACGCCTTGATGATATCCAATAGAATTTTCTGTAAATACTGCAAAAGCCCCATCTCGAACAATCAAGTGACGTAATTGTTCACTTAACCGCTGTTCCCCTCTTACTATCCATTCTTTTGCTCCAGGTAAATGAGAAAGTGCTACGCCTGATGCTATCAGCGCAATATCCTGAAACCACGCATGATTATGATAGCGGTAAGGTTGATGGCCGGCATAGAAAGCTTCAGATGCCAACAACTGAGCATGACGACTTAACGCATCTTGTACTCTCACCATAAAGCGATAGTCAAAGTTTTGTTTTAAGCCGATTTGCCAGATAACGAGAAGTACTAAAGTCCGTTCTGCGGCACCATGATCGTACCAACAGTATTTCTGGTCTGGGTCTGGTGAATGATAACTGTCGTCTAGCCACTGGTTAACCAGTTCGCGCGCAGTAAACATAAGGCTTGATAATGTTTTTTGTTCGCAAGCCAGCAAAAAAACAGATACGGCATTTAACGCATGCCAAGAATATCGGTAAGTAGTGGGAGAATTAATGTTGATTGGCTTTTTTGAAATAGGCTCCCAAGGCATGTTATTGGTCATTATTGGGTAAGAACCAATAGGAAAATACCCATGGTCAAAAAATGCCTGCCCCTGGTTTAAATATTCCGGATAACACTTCTTCCAATAATTTTTTATTACGGTTATCAGCTTGGCGTTAAAGTGAGCTTTGTTTTCAATGGGTTTGGTTACTGAACTTGCCTGTTCTTGCCATATCATGCCCTCAGCAACACTCAACTCAGCAAAATCAGCCTTAGGGCTACCCTTAATATAAATCTTGATTTTCTCTATTTGGCAGGGTGGCAATAGCTGCCATTTATTTTGCATACGAAAAGCTAAGTCATAATGTGAGAAGCCGAAATCAAACCATTCTTCCTGACAAACATTTGGGGCTTTCACATGTAAAAAATGTTCTGCTTTTTCATAACCAATGGCCACGTACTTTAACTCTTGCCAACCAGCTAGCTTAATTCTGAAATACAAGCCATTGCATAAAGCTGCAGCAGGCAAATCAAAGGCCAATTGATAGACATCTTTATTAGCTTTAAAGTTTAATTTAATACTGTCTGCGGTAACTTGCTGTGTGCCCGCAGAGTGTTTAATCTCTGATACCTCTGCAGGGTTAACGCGTTTCTGATAGGTGGTCTGGCGAATATCTAGCATATCAACCCTCGCTTATTGAATAGCGCGAGCTCCTCTATGACTATCTTCGACTTTGCAACCTGAACTCTGGCCCTGCTGGCGGCGGCGGCGGAAAGCTGACTAAAACGATGCTCATCTCTAACAACCTTTATAATGCCCTCTGCCATACCTTTGTAATCTTCTGCTGCAGCTAAAATACCACTTTCATGATCAACAAACTCTGGAATAGCCGTTACAGCATTGCTGACAACAATTAATCCAGAAGACATCGCTTCATCTTTCGATACGCCTTGTGCGTCCATTCTTGTGGGACATAAGAACATACCAAATTCTTTATGAAGTTTGGCTATATCAGTTTGAGGGAGGAATCTTTGTTCAATTTTTACGTTTTCAAAGACTCGAAGTGGCGCTAATGTTTCATCAAACAGTACACCATCTCCCATAAACAAGAATTCCATATCTTTAAACTCAGGCAATAAGCTAAGCTCCAAAACAGCTTTAACACTCAAATCATTTGCATATTTTCTAGATGCGTATGGCCTAATAGATAAGAACTTCAATCTTTGAGATGTATCTTTAGTGTGATAATCGAAAAGCTCAGTATCTACAGGATTGTGAACTATAGAATATGTATTTTCATCCAACTGAATATTTACATCTTCCATCACTTCTTCTGCAAAATACTTTGAAACAAACACAAGGTGTAAATTGGCATGAGCATTGAGCAAAAGCTGTTGCCAAAAATCTAGTCGAATGTCGCTTGTAGCCTTTGCAGCCTCAAGCTGTGCCTCAGACTGATAATTGTATTCCCGACGCCACCACGGTTGAATTTCTGCACCATGTACCCAAACTGTCACCTTAACTGTAGCAATAAAGTCTTTCAGCACCTCCCACATAGAGGCATCTAAAAAATGCACTAAAACATGTCGGTACGCACCAGTTTGCAACATTTGTCTTAAGGCATATTGCGAGCCAGTGATCACCTCAACTCCTTGATATTCGTGCCAGCTTATTGGCTCATCTTGGCGCAGCCTAAAAACGTCAACCTTAACATCTTGCTCTCGATAGGCTTTTACCCGGCTGTGGACAAAACCGTTACGGTATAAATCCTGGTAGCTTGGGTAATGGTTTGTTAGCAATAACACGTCGCTTTGTGGCAACAACTGCTGGGGTTGTTGTACCAAATGGCCCCATAACAAACGTTTAATAGCACAAGCACCTCCCGCGTAAAAGCGTAATGCCAGCTGAACATAAGCAGTATCTGCGGGCACATCCAGATTGTGGTTCTTATTGGCGTAACGAATGTCATGGCTGATTTTTTGTTTTTTATCATCTAAAAAACCAATTAACAGCTGTAAATTTAGCCCTGGCGTAGTTTCTAAGTGGAAATTAAGCTGATTATTAGTCGTAACCGGGATGTCGGTTAGCGGGATTGGCTTAGCTGCATAATAGTATTCATGCTTGCCGTCGGCTAGCTGCGATACTACATCTAACACTTGATTGGCCAGGCTTAAACTTACTTCGCTTTTTTTCGGCGTCTTAAATAATGCCCTTAATGGCTCGGCTTCAAGCGCAGGGATAGCACTGCTGGCTAACTGTTCAAGAGGTTGTAGTGTCAGATGGTTAATAGTTACTGCACCGGGGCCGGACAAGCGCAAACCTAGTTTTACTGCTTCAGTATTGGTCGGTATAGCACACTGCTGGCTTTGGTTAAGGTCGGCAAAATGTTGTTCGATAACCTCATCATTACTGTTTAACCACTGCAACACAACTTTAGCGTCAAGCCCGGTTGCCTTACCCTGCAAACTAAACTGAATGGCAGTAGTGTGCGGCGCTGTGATTAACTGCGATACCGGGTAATAAGGCTGTAAATACCAATAGCCGTGTTTTTTGTCTGCTAATACCGAGCGAAGCTGCAGCGTATTATTAGACAATACGGCTTTAGCTTTATTGCTTTTCGCCAGCGCAGACTGTAACTGTGCATGCAGCTCCGT
>Ga0100392_1006011_pt1 | contig 10617 bp, 14 predicted proteins | sample CryGeymeta201516_FD_81548 | JGI IMG/M metagenome (GOLD analysis project Ga0100392, IMG submission 81548) | Groundwater microbial communities from Crystal Geyser aquifers in Utah, USA - Crystal Geyser metaG 2015-16 | ecosystem: Environmental > Aquatic > Deep subsurface > Groundwater | place: USA... | reverse complement strand
TAAACTATTCATTCCTAATATAAGCATAAAATACATCCCGTGATTTTTCAATATCCCTGAATTGGTGATCACTAAAGCGTCAAACAAGCCCGGGATATGGATATCCCGGAATTTGAGAAACACAGCCCCGGGATAAATCCATATCCCGGGAATGGTGGTAACACATGATTGAAAATAAAAGGAAACGGAATTTCACTTGAACCTTGAACACTTGAAACTTGAACAATAATGACAAACTTGTTGTTGATCATCCCTTTCGTCCTTCAATACCTTACCCATTTCGAAAATAATTATGAAGGAAAAATCAACCCCAAAGTTGCAATGGTCGCTCAATGTAGGCGGCAACGATGATGTCTTGTACCGGCTGCCTCGATCGTCACAGGCGCTCGTTTTGGAAAATCACTGGATCAAAGTATCCTATTACGGCAGCAATACCAGTATTGGAAGCCAACGGCCAATAGGAAATGTAGAGGTTGCCATCTTTCAGCCTGCCGCTTCGAGTCAACAAATCGAATTGACAATTCATGATCCTCGACGAAAGAAAAGCAGTTCTTACCAATTGGATATTGCTCACAACATTGTGAAAATGCAGGTGCTACCTCTTCCACCCACCAACACAAAACGGGCACTAACAAAGCACATGAACCAGACACAACAACGACAACAAGTGTTTGGGACCCTCTTGGTGGTGGCAACTGTCAAAGGAATTTTTGTTTTTTCCTTGCTGTTTACCCGCCAACACTGTAACTCCAATTTCGTCTTGTCGGAATTTTTGGATCTATCAGAACCCGAAACGATGGATCGTGTCTCATTGTTAGAGGATCGACAGATACGAGAAATAAATAGCCAAGTCGTATTATTATCAGATAATGACAATTGTGCCTCTCTCGTAGTGGTAGCATCGTCGTTGCCCTTCCATTTCAACCGAATTCCACCCAGCAACCGAAATCAAGGGTCATCCTCTATCCAGACAAATGTTGATGCCTTGATCTTCTCCCTTCAAAATCACATACATCCTATATTTCATTATTGCAAACAAGACACAGTGCTAGGAAAATCAAGGTCACTTAATCTCTTAAAGGGCGTCAACAGAGTCAAGACCGTTGGCTTCTTGGGTACCAGTTCAAAGATAACCAAGTTAAGCCATACGATGGCCGTAACAGTGCTATTTGCTGGGGAGCTCAAGTTGATACCCGTTCCATTGAATCTGATCTTCTGTCAATCACCAACGGCAAGTGTGGTGCATACCATTCAGGTGCAAACCATTCTCCTTGCAGGAATTTGCGCGCATCCGAGTATTTCTGGTCTTGGTGAAACGGTAATGATGCAACAGAAAACAACAACTGCAAACACCAATACCACCACCAATACGTGTGATCTTGCCATTCTATTTCGACCAAAATTAAAAGAAATTGGGGCCCAATCAGGCAAATCAATAGCAAACATATTAGTGCCCAATCACAAATCAGTCTCCTTTTCTCCCGCAGAACATAGTATTGAAAACTCTTCAGATATCGATAGAAAAGCTGGGCGTTTCTTTCCGCACAACAAGAAAACGCCTCAGAAAAATACATCGATCCAATGCATTTCTGACTGGAAAACACCTACGGCGCAGCAATTTGAGTCCACAAGAGCTGAGAGCAAAATGCAAGTTATGGTTTCACCGGAAGAAAATGCTATTCACAACAAATCGTCAAACACAAACTCCGAAATTCTTTGCTCGAGCGGCAATGATATTTCTTCTTTGGTTGGAATCAATTTTATAGACTTCAAATCTACGTTTCTTCCTGTTGACACTGATTCGACATTCGTCATTTCTAATAGCAGCGACAAGACCATTGATCTCACGGGAAAATCATGGTCTCCTTCCACCCTCAATCTGAATCTTTCTCCACTAAGCAGCGTCAAAAGTACTGACGCTTGCGATGAAAACGTGTTTGGAGCGTCGGATTCGGCCTTAGAAAAAGTTGATCAGGCGTTGACGACTCCTACCAATTTGCCAATCAGAGCGAATCCTCGCAGCGCTTTGAAGAGCATTCGCTGCACAACCCCTTTGCAGGGAGACGAGGTAGATCAGTTTGCTTATGACTCCGATCATCTGTCTCACGTCGTAATTGTTCACGTTGAGCAAGATGGACTTGATTCTGGAATTCAACTCAAGATTGGCTTCTCGAGCATAGCGTTGCCACCCGCCCTTGCTAATTTTGACTCTGCTTCGCTTCGATGGGTAGATGACAAAAGAGGCAAGAGTCTAATTGTAGCCGCCGTGGATGCAGAATCCTGCAAAATTGCAAAGCTACTCCAAATTGGTGATGAACAGGATTCACTCGAAATCGAAACAGTATCTTCTCCTGATTTAACATCAATCATTTCTAGCTTAGAGCACGCAAAAAAAATGTTTTGTTTTAAAATCAAGGGAATGTCCCTGGAACCAGTAGAAGACGGGAATGGTCAACTTGAGGCGCGACTACTTCTTAACCGGCAGCTGAAGATCAGTGATAGGACTTCTAGTATGGCATCTCCAATCAATATCTCCTTAACGGAATCCGTCCGGTTATGCTTGGCCTCTACAATACTTTCGTTCGAGTCAGCAGAGAGTGAGGACGTAGACAATGCCAACGCAACTCTTGTAGCTGGGAGCAACGCGGCTGCTGTTGTCGAAAAGCTTGATCACATCATTGGTCTACTAGGTACATTCGACGCGAGAATGGACAACTTAGAGAAGCAAATACTATGTGGAGTGGAAGAATCAATGAGAATAATCTAACCTCCTACTAAAGTAACACGTACTCCCGTCTGCTTGTAATTTGTATCACCAACTAGCTATGGATTCCACGCATTAGAGCGATACGCTGCTCAATGCACATTAATGCCGCTTGCACAGGATCTGTGCGATCCCAATTGGCAATCCTCTCCTTGAAGATTTCACCGTCCAACATGACTAATGCAGCTAGATGATTGATCAAGGGATGAGGATGACCCTTCAAGCCCAAAGCAGAGAAAACATTGACAATGTAATTCAGATCCGCAGAGAGGTGCTCGCAGCCCTTGGGTGTGAGCTGAGGAATTCGCACGATACGTTCCAAGAGACGACCCGTCACCGACAAACCGACCACATCCAACCAGGCATTGCAAAATGCAGTGCTAGCCCTGGTGGCTTCGTCCTCTTCTCCTTCCTCCTCCTCTTCCTCGACAGGAGCCCAAATAATGAGATCCACAATTTCCTCGCCCTCCATCAGGGTCTTGACAACATCGTCTGTGCTTTCACGAGAGCCCGCTGATGCCAGAAACTCTTGCCAGGATTGAAGAGAAACACCTCGTACACCATCCATGACTTCATTGGCCAGCGACAACGCTTCGGAGTCAGATGCAAATGGCTCCAATGCCTGAACCAAAGCAAGCATGTGCTCACCCACGTGGGTGATGTAGTTTTGTGGGAGCGTGCCGTACGAAGCAATATCATCTGCTCCGCTGTCTTCTTTCCAGGCCGACATTGTTGATATTCCACTCAAGTGCAAGCGTGGCACGGACGAGCAAACGGAGTAAACAAATTTGTGACAAGTGTTTGCCAATGCCTTGATGGCCTCTCCCACTTGGGAATACAGGATTACAGGTCCTTGGACATCCTCGCCGGTAGCACTGCCCGATGCCAAAATTTCGAGCGTTGATATAGTGGCAGCATCGGGATCCTCTTCCGCGTCTCTGCTCTCGCCGCCACTTCCACAGACCGCTTTGGTCAGAAAGGAATCAATCTCCACCACTGAGAGAGACTCGGGCAGCGAGAAAGGTCCGTCACTGCTTGTTTTTGCGGCGCCGGACAACGTATCCGCAATTTGCTTCTCGGTTTTCATTTGCATAGTCATGCGTTCCGCCAGCACCTTTAGTCGCTGTTGTGTTTTGCTCTCAAAAGTAGACATGTGTCGACGAAACAACCCAGCCACCTTTAAAACTTCCAAGGCACACAACACGTGTTGATCGTCAAATTGTTCGGCCAGCTTAGTTTCGTCCGCCGTCATGCTATTGCGCAGGGAGGAAATGGCCGACGCCATGTCACGGGCATGGCCAGCCAATAATCCATCCATGGCGGCAAGGGATGGTTGGACGTGAAATCCACCATTCAGTAATTCAAAGCGACTCAAGACATCTTCCACCAAAGGAAAGCAAACGGCCGTAAGTCCCTTGAGACGATCTGTGGCATCTTGTAATGCAGTCAAATCTTGAGCACCTGCCGAAGTGGCTTGCTGAAGATCCTCCCGAATCAACTGGGCCGTGACAGTGGCATGCTTCGTTTCCAATGCCGCCAATCGTTCCTGGTAGGGAGTAAAGGGCGACGCAACCTGCAAGAAATTTTTCTCCAAATCCTTATACAATTGAATACCCTTGGCAGCGGTAGTGTCTGTGGTACTAACACTGCCTCCTGCGTTGCCGTGGTTTTCCAACATATCCAAATATCCTCCTGCCACTGTCTCATAAGCTACACTCAAAAATTGCAATGTTGCTTCGTATACCTTGGCAATATTTTCCAGACTACCTTTATTGTTATTGTGAGACGGACCACCACCACCACCACCACCACTACTGCCACTGCCACTCGTAGTAGGATTGGATGAGTAAAGAGACTCCAACCGACTGCGAAAACTTGGCAAAATCGGTCGGAAGCATTCGGCCATGACCTTGACGACCATGTCGGAAACCAATTCCTGTCCAAATACGGCCAATGCTTGACGACGTTCTTCGGTCAATAAATTCAATACAGTTTCGTACCATTCTGGTAACCAACTAACAAATGTTTCGTTGGTATTGGTATTGGTATTGCTGTCGCTGCTTGTTGTGGTGGTCTCGTAGCTGGGTGTATAGGCAAACCATGCCTTGTGAACTGCCATGGGTCTATTTTTAATATATTCCTGTTGCAAGGCTTCCATATTTCCCAACTTTCGATACAATCCCACGCATTGTTGCAATGGTGCTAATCTTGTGTTCATGTTTTGTAACGCATGTTTGAGTTGGGGTTGCAACAAGACACTGACCTGTTGTCGGACATGAGTAATGCTAGCATGACGTTCTTCTGGATGTGGCATTCCACGCAATGCCCGTTCACCGCTTTCCAACTTAGCCAGGGCTGCCACAGCTTCTGCCAAATTTTGTTGCGCCAGCAGTGGAGCGATGCTCGACAGTGTGGCATCCCACGTAGCCGCAGCCGTCAAAATTTCTTCCGTACGGCTCAGATTGGACTGCAGGGCGTGCAACGTGCTCAGTGTCTCCAACGATGTTTCGACGTCTTGTTCGTTGGCACTCTTTCTTTGTGACGTTACTTCCAACAAGGCTGTGGCGTCCTGTTTCATGCCCTCCAATCCAACACCGACCCGTCCTACGTCGGCATGACACCGGGGTAAAATCGCCTGTAATTCGGCACCTATGCGTCCAATATCTTCGTGACACGATTGTGTTTGCAACTGTAATTGTAACGCCAATTCTGCCATGCGCTGTTGTAATTCATCACCGTGAGATTGAGCCGATGTTTCGGCGGCTTCTTTTAACGCCAAATTGAGATAGGTCGCCACGGAAAAGTCTTTGGACGTCGTACTACTAAGGAGAGTTGCAAGTTGACCATCCAGCGTTGTTTCGTCTGCAACGGCTGGTTCCATCCGACGTATACCACCCGACGATGAGACGGGACCAGAACTGGTCATAATTATTATTGCTATTAGACTACTACCTCTTGGCAACAATACGAATATCTATAGATTGTTTACTGTTGTTGTAGATAATAATATTATTATAAATATTATTATCTACTACCAGTACTGTACTACGGTACTGATAGTATCAGTATCAGCGAGATTACAAAATCTTTCTCGACCGCTGTGGCGGGTCATATTAATAACAGTGATGTTAACAGTACTACGCTGCAATGACGAAGAACGAAGGTCAAACGGTGCGCATCGACCCAGCCAATTTAATTTGTTGCAAACGATACGAGATATACGAGTATTATTTATGATTATATTATTACTGCCTATCGTAAAACAGTAATACTCTATTCAACACCAAGCTTGAAACGATAAAAATTTCAGCTGGTAGCATGATACTATCGTACTGTCCTAGAAAATCATCTGCACGTACTATTATAGCTAGTTCCAGTACGGACAGTTACCTACGAGTATGCAGCAAGGAGGGTGAGAAAAATACTACTGGTGCTTTACGCGCGAACAATTATTACTTGACGCATGTCGTTTCGTACATGCTGTTTTGTACAAATAAATAAACAATTGCTCGAGTATCTTTTATTTTCTCAAAAAGATGGAAGGCGCGATATTGCGTGCGGAAAAATCTACCTGAAAGCCAAAGGCATTCAAAATAATGAGCTGGAAGTGGCTGAGATGAAAGCGGAGGAAGACATGATGAACGCGGAGAAAGAGTGATGCTTCGTCAGGCTGCAGAAATGCGACTGACAAAGCGAACAAAACCTCTAGCAACGAAGACATTCAAAGGTGCATTCGATGAACTTTTGCTGTATTTTTATCCGAGAAGAAACAGAACGAGAATGCCTGGTACACAACGTCTTCGTAGCCTCTGGTAGTCGATCTCGACTGCACAAAGGGCAGGTGATGAGAAAAAGTGGTGTCACGTCTTCGCGGTTTGCAGAGCGTGCCAAAAAAAAACCTCTCTGTTCAAGCAGGAAGAGGTTTTGCTAACGAACATTGTTTTGTTTTCCTCCCCCAAGTATTCGATGTTAGATGAGTATCACTGCAACCGATGCGCGGTCACACTGTCACTGGAAGCAACACCAGAATCATCCTTGTAAACATCCAGGGCAGCGACAGAGTCTGATGTTGTAGTCTGTCAGTCTACTGAGCGCTTTCGCATTGAAAATTGACATGCAATTACTACCAGTTCTCCTATTAGTTCGTCGTCACTAGTAGTAGACCTACTCCGAGTACCGCTACCTCTGCTAGTAGTCTACTAGTAGTACTAGTAGTATCAAAATAGTAGTGGTTGCGAATTGAGGAGTGGTATCTTTTGTACGGTGCTGGTACTCCTGGCTACCAGGTACTGGGTTCACTACTGGTACGGGATAGTAGCTAGTAGTAGTAGTAGTTTGGTTGTTTCACTCTATAGTACTGTTATATACCTTGTTTCCCTTGATGACTTATCATTAAGTCTTGTGGTCGTCAATTTTAGTTATTCGATTCAGATGGAATCTTGCTCGAAGGCTTTTGATAGAAGACGTGAAATACAGCTACTATTTTTCAGAACTTCACCAACTACAGTGTCTAAAGTATCTCTAGCTAGCAGGTGCTGTGATGACAAAACATAAATTACAGTGTAGTAGATTACGGTAGGAATACTTTATGAGAACACCACTACATGCAGCTTGCTTTGAAGTGCAAGAATAGGGCATTCATTGACAATCGAGCTCCACTCCTGCTCTGCTCAACCTAATTTTACTCGCCTTATCGAGCACTGCGTCGTCAAGAGACAGCAATACACATAACTAGTAATAAGACTCAAACTTGAATCCAAATGAAAGGAAATCAAAACCAAAATGGCCGTAGAAGGCTCGGGTGCCGTCGTCGTCCTTCGTCTTTTCTTGTCTGGGCATTGCCGTTGTGTTGTGCACTATCGCTGCTATCGTCGACCATGGTCGCTGCCTATGAACCACCAGTTTCGATTTTGGATTTTATACGGCGAATTCCATTAGCCTGGTTGCACGAAACCACGTATTCCTTGCTTCACAATAGTGCCTGGCATAGTACCAACCGTACTAGCAGCTCAAACAGTACCAACAGTACCAACACTACAGCAAATAAAGAGCAACCTACTACGAGCCCAACAACTCTCGCTGAAAATCCTGCGTATGCAACTCTTCCAGCAAAGTGTCTCGAGGATCCCTCGTTAGAGGAGTGTCTCCCCTACTTTCCATCTCCGCCTCCTACAACGTTGGCTCAAAACCCCGATTACGTTACAATTCCCGTGAAATGCCTCGAAGATCCATCTTTGGAGGATTGTCGTAAATACTTTGGCAATGGTCAAGACGGTGGACCTGATTCTATTCCTTCTCACGCTACGACCATGCCCACAGCCATTCCCACCATTTTACAAGCCACTGGACGAGGATGTTACGGGGCGAATATTATAGATTCCAGATTTTGTGAACACGACAAGACACAGAACAAGGACAAGTACACGTCTAGTCCGGCTCAGCAGGCATCCTTGTATCGTTTCATCGTGCCTGATTTGACAGAGGATGAGAATGGGGGAAATGAACAGGGGAACAACGATGGGAACGGGGACAACAATATTAACATAGGGGATATCATTGGAAGTATCAATGTGGGAGGAGGAGATACGGATGACATTCCAAGTATTTCGCCATCGCCGACCCTTGTGCCAACTGTTAGTCCGGCTCATACGGCAACCTTTGCTCCCAGCGATGCACCTTCGGTCAGTTCGCAGCCTTCGGTAAGCCCACAACCAAGTGTCGAACCTACAGTGTCAGCCAGCCCTACAATGAGCGCCCAACCAACGAATGAGCAAGGATTAACAGCCGAGGCAGCAGCAAGAGTTACACGTAATCCAACGCACATTCCTACAGCCGCGCCTTCGCAGAGTGCGGCGCCCACCTTGAGTACTCGTCCAAGTGCAAGTCCTTCCACAAGTTCTCAACCATCAACTTCGAAAGCACCCAGTGAAGCTCCCACGGCATCGCCTTATCCAACATTGAGCGCGCAGCCAACGAATGAACAAGGTCTGACGGCCAGCGCTGCTGCAAGTGCTAGCCGACCCACGGAAGCGCCATTCTTCTTCTCCAATAGTATCTATCTATCAAGAAATGCTCCAACGCAATCGCCAACGAGAACAGAACCAACAATTGCAGATCCCACAGTGAGCTTTGGAACCCCCACTGGAACCCCATTTCTCGATCCTACTAAAAAGCCGACGGCAAGCCCAACAACGTAAGTCACGCCAGGAGATGGTGGCTTTCTATCGTTCGTCAAATAATGAGGCATAAATCAGTGTTCTTTCCTGTTATACTGCCGCACTTGCTTTGCGTGTCTCTAAATTCATCCGAACTTTTTGCATCCCAATCCCTTTCCATCCGACTTTGTTTTTCCTGCTATTCTTACAATTTCAATTACTTTCTGTCTCCTCCATGTAAATCTACCATCCATCTCCATCCATCCTTCCCACTGCAATCCTCCTCAATCTTTTGCACCAATTTGTAACCATCCGATCCTTTCCTGCTTCATTTCACGATCTTTCCCGTGAACTACCATACCATCTCCAAGTGATCCTACTTCTGGACCCACAAGTAGATCAGCAGCAGGACCAACATCGGCACCTATCTCTGGACCCACCAGTAGACCAACATTTGGGCCCAAAAGACCTACCTCTACACCCACCACTGGGCCGACCTCAGGACCCACATCAGGACCTACTTTGAGTCCTAGTAGTGGACCGACAGCAGGACCAACAGTAGAACCTACCACTGTACCTACTTCCAGGCCTACCATTGAACCCACAAGTAAGCCAACGCCCAGCCCAACAGGCAGGCCTACACCTGACCCTACACGTAGGCCCACACCCAGCCCCACAAATAGGCCTTCGTCCTGGCCCACCAGCAAACCTACTTCGGATCCCACTTCTGGTCCCACAAGTGAACCTACCTCTGAACCCACAAATAGACCAACCTCAAATCCTATGACTGAAACTCCCACTACTGAAGCTCCCAGTGTTGCCAGCGGCCACCCTAGTGTTGTACCAAGCACAACTGCTCCAACACCTGGGCCAACAGCTCAACCAACTCCTGTTCCCTCTTCAAAGCCAACAACTCAGCCAACACTTGCTCCCTCTTCAAGGCCAACAATTCAGCCAACTCCTGTGCCCTCTTCAAGACCAACAACCCAGCCAAGTCCTGTTCCATCTTCTAGGCCAACAGGACAACCAAGTCCTGTTCCATCTTCCAGGCCAACATCTCAACCAACTCCTGTCCCCTCTCCACGGCCAACAACTCAGCCAACACTTGTTCCCTCTTCAAGGCCAACAGCTCAGCCAACACTTGTTCCCTCTTCAAGGCCAACAATTCAGCCAACTCCTGTTCCCTCTTCAAGGCCAACAGCTCAGCCAACTCATGTTCCCTCTACAAGGCCAACGGCTCAACCAACTCTGGTCCCTTCTTCAAAGCCAACATCTCAACCAACTCCTGTTCCTACACCAGGACCAACTTTTGCCCCTACAGCTGGTCCTGCAGCCAGTCCAACTTCTGAACCATCTTCTGGTCCAACTTATGGGCCCACATCTAATCCCACCTCTGGGCCTACGTCTGAACCCACAAGCCGACCTACTTCAAGACCCACAAGTAGCCCAACAGGAAGCCCCACTACTTTGAGCCCAACCACTGAACAGCCAACAGTAAGAAGTGGTCATCCCAGTGCAATACCAACAACAAACAGTCCTACTAGTAGTCCTACCTCTAGTCCAACAAGTGGACCTACCTCTGGCCCCACAAGTGGACCTACAGCTGACCCAACAAGTGTTCCTACCTCTGCCCCCACAAGCAGACCTACATTTGGCCCCACTTTAGGCCCAAGTAGTGGTCCAACTAGTGGTCCAAGC
>Ga0100392_1006009_pt1 | contig 10618 bp, 13 predicted proteins | sample CryGeymeta201516_FD_81548 | JGI IMG/M metagenome (GOLD analysis project Ga0100392, IMG submission 81548) | Groundwater microbial communities from Crystal Geyser aquifers in Utah, USA - Crystal Geyser metaG 2015-16 | ecosystem: Environmental > Aquatic > Deep subsurface > Groundwater | place: USA... | reverse complement strand
GGTCCCTCTACAGGGGCCCCGACCTGTCCACCATTTCAGCATCCACAGCGAGCCAAAGAGGAGGAACAGAATCCAGGGGTAGAGCAAAATAGGCTGGGTGCTGGTACCTGTGCTGTTAGCCAAACAGCAGGGCAGAGTGCAGTTTAAATCCTTACTCAGGGAGCCCCCCCCGCACCAAGGGGGACCAGGGATTTTTGTCATCGTCGTCGTCGTCGTCATTGTTGCGTATTGTTTCATCTTCTGCAACGACAGTAGAACAAGTCGTTGAAGATGTTCGAAGCGAAGTATTCGATTTGATGATGGATAACAATCCAGTAGACGCCGCTACAACTACTGCCATTGCTCGTCACGAAACAACCTTGATTGTTTTGGGAACAGCAACAACAACTGGCGAATCTCAACAGCAACAACAACAACAACAAGGAGGAGGAGAACAGCCATCCTTTTTGAACGACTATAGGGAATTTGTACGATTATCTTGGGAATTGCAAACCGAGGCAGTGGGAGAGGCCTTTCGGGACTCCTTACAACTGGTCTTATTTCATCCTCGGGCGACGCATCAAACCTATGCAACAACAATGACAAGTGATGAGGAAGAAGAAGATGATGGTGGTGGTGGTGGTGCAGCAGCAGCAGCAGCAGCAGCAGATTATACCATACGCAGTCCTTATCCCACTATTCACTTATTGCGAGAACAAGATGTCATGAAGGCTGTTCTGAGTGGATATCCTGATCTGGAATATCTTCCTTCCAGAAATAAGGCAAAATTTGTAAAACAGGGAATTACAAAATGCCGTGAGAGATTAGAAGAATGTTATTCTCATTCCAACAAGGTATAAAAATATAACGAAAGAAGTGGTTTTAAGTGTTGGATGAACTGATACCCGGTGATGGCGCGCGACGAAAAGCACGACGATTGGGACTGCGGTGGAAAGAAGTGCTGCATTGGAAAAGCATTTTGAAAAATGTCAAATTGCAGGTACCAGCTCGTTCGTTTGCCAAGAACTGCTAGTAGGCAAACACTCACCCTCTCCGGAGCAGAGTAGCTAACCGGTTCGACAGGAATAGAGCTTAGTACTGGTAGTAGTAGCAGCCAGCAAAAATCATGGCAGCGAGACAGGCGTCTTTAAACAGCTATTCTAGTACTCACACGAGCTACTACACAAGAGCCACCAGAGAGAGCTGTTCCGAGAATCATCTTAGTGCCGTATTCTGTTGCTACAAGACAGTCTGCCGAAACAACTGGGACTGAAAGTTTTTGAATCATGTTGCACTTTTTGTGACCTATTTTGGCGGACCATCCTAATAAGTAAGTAGTATTCCGGAGTACCATTAGTCTACTAGCTAGTACTTTAGTTAGAGTAGATTACTACTACTAGACTAGCTAGTAGTACCGTAGACTACTACTAGTAGTAGTCTAGAGAGACCCTTAAGCTCTAATCAAGTATTGTACCGGTAGCTCTGTTACATCACGAGCGACACATCATAGTCTACTCGGAGTAGACTACCGTAGGATTTTTAAGAGGCACAATTAGGGCTTTTGTTACTAAAATTATGAATTCAAACCGGGACTCGTCGCTCGTGACTTTTCCATCAAGAAGTGTTGTGTCTGTTCTGCTGGCGTAGTAGAGTAGACTACTATAACAGGTACGAGTAACTAGCTAGTCTACCACTACGGGTAGTAGACTAGTCTAGTGTGATGAACATTCAATTCTGTTTTTGCTGAAGACCACAGAAAGCATGCTCAAATTTACACTGGCTTGACCCAGGTACCAGGTATATAACAATAATTAGCTACACGAATAGTAGTATTTTTAAATTGACAGAAATAAACTGGCTTGGTACTTTCTAGCTCTTTTCTATTGTGCACACAGCACACACGCACAACACAATAGTACAATATGGAGGAGACAATAATGAACAGTACTACTGTTCCGTCCATGTTTCCCACAATAATGAGTCCAGAAGACGACAACGACGATTTTTTCAAATACCAATGGTGGCAATACGCTATAATTCCGGTAGTGGCAGGATTTGTTGGGTACATAACAAATGTATTGGCTTTGGAAATGACCTTTTATCCCATTGAATTTTGGGGCATTGAGATGTTTCGCATCAAGGGAGAGCCGTGGGCTCTCTTTGGGTGGCAAGGCATCATTCCAACAAAGGCAGAGAAAATGGCAACTGTATCGTTCGAACTGATGACACAAAAGCTATTTAATATCAAAGAAACCTTCGCTAGATTGGATCCCGTCAAGTTCAGTGAAGTTATGGAAGATGGGATGCTCTTGATTATGGACCAAATTATCAACGAGGTGGCGGAAAAGTACATGGGAGACACTTGGAACAAACTACCACAGGATGTTCGCGACGATATTGTCGTTACGTCACAATCAGAGGCCAATGAATTCTTGGCTGGGTTCATGTCCGATTTACAAACGCACTTTGACGACGTCATGGACCTCAAGTCTATGTGTGTTGGAGCTTGTGTGAAAAACAAGCACCTGATCGTTAAGATATTTCAAGAGTGCGGAGATAAAGAATTTGTCTTTATTCGTCGATCGGGATTCTATTTTGGATTTCTCTTTGGACTTGGACAAATGGGAGTATACTTTTTTTATGATGCGTAAGAGAACAGGTGCCATGTTTTGAAAGCTCTTTGAAAGCTCTTCGCTGCGTATTTTATTACACTCTCCTCACCCCCCTGTTGCCTACCTACAAGCTTATAGTGCATGGGTTCTTCCTGTTGCAGGATTCATTGTTGGGTGGTTCACGAACTTTATTGCTTTGAAAGTTATCTTTCGACCGCTTGAACCAATAAATGTGTGCGGATTAACGGTTCATGGTATCTTTCTGAAGCGACAAGTAGAGGTGGCCGATATCTATGCGCGAGTATTGTGTACCGAAATTTTACACGTCAAAGCAATTTTTGATGATATTTTTGCAGGTCCTTTGTCTGGTAACTTTTATGCCATGCTTCGGGCACATACACTGGTCTTTACCGACAAAATGACAGCCGAGCTGAAACCTCTTGCTATTGCCGCGATGGGCGCGGAAAAATTCGCTTCCATGAAGGAAAGCATTGCTCAAAGTGTACTGGACGAGATTCCAAATATCATAGACCAATCATACGAATACACGACGTCCGCATTAGGGATAGAAGAGGAAATGAGAACAAAAATGAAAAGTCTGAGTCCAGCAGAATTCGAAGGCGTCCTGCATCCGGCTTTTGAAGAGGACGAAATTCAACTGATTGTATTAGGGGGTATTTTGGGTGCCATTGTTGGTGTCATTCAGTTATTCACAATATTCCAACTGTAAAAGATGCGGACAAAATTTTAAGGATGGTGTATGTGCTATCGCTGTCATTTATTTATTTGTTCTATTCTTTGTACTCGAGGAGGACACAACATTTAAGACACGCTTCTGTTTTAGGAATTTTCATTCTAAAAATAAACAATCGGAGGAGAGATGAGTGAAAGACCTGAAGACGCACACTGTATTATCTTGTCAAACCTGCTCACAATAATACCCCTTAATTTGCGGAAGTTGTTACAATTGGGGATTAAACGCACACCCCGAAATTTGTATCGTTCAATTCCTTCGTTTTCGCCTTTCGTTTCGGTTACGGTAGCTTTGAAAGCTCATAAAATTAAAATCAGCAAAGTTTTGCAATTAATTTTTTTTTAACTTCCAACCAGTTCAAGTTAGCAAAAAGGACAGAGACAAGCGGCATCTTACTTCGCAAGAAGACGACAATCAATATTAAAATGCCAATTTTGTCAGAAGAAATACAGCTCGGCTATGCTCTCGAAGCCTTCGGATGGGCACACAACAAGGGCATTGGATGGGCCACTGCGAAATTAATTTGTTTCAAAACGGCAGGTATCACATCCATGGCTGATTTGGCCACTGGGTGCAAGGATCAGACGATAAATCTCGATTTGGAACTTTTTGGCGTTCCTCAAGAAGAGCAGTTGACGTCGGCGGAAATGGAGAAACTAAAATCATTTCTTCCCGGACCTCGCGGTTTTCGGTGCTTTCGTTTGGCGCAGATGGCCGCTAACAACGTCAGAAAGGGAACAGCAGATACGAGCTATGTTCACCGTCCCTATTCGGGCAAAATTGGCGAAGAAAAATTCAAGCTGTCGGCAGAAAATCCGTGGATGTAAGTTGGTCGTGTGTCGTGTAACTCTGCGAAACTGTAAAAGTAATTGTGTGGAAGTCGTATTTTACTTACCGGTGGTGCGTTTCTCATTTTGATAATTCTTGTACCCTTTGTGATTCCTTACCACGTGCAGTCTCCATGTCGATTGTGCTGGGTTTGTTCGAAATTGTCTGAAACACGTGACAAAAGACCCATTTGTCATGTCGCTCAGTGATCGGTCTTTCATGAGAGCCAAGGATTTCTACTCCTTCTTTGAGAATATTCCCTATACGGTTATGGACGAGACTTACATTTCAGAAAGTGATCGACGTATGAAATGGCGCATCGTCAATGATTTACGAATGGTCATTCCTGGTGACATTATCTGCTATCGACCTGCTGGTAATGCTGCTGGTGGGGCAGCCTTCACCGAAGATGATCGCAAGGACCTCAATTTCTTATTGCGTTGCGTCAGGACAGCGCAATTGTGGCGGTCACAAGACCGAAAGAGCGAATGGGGTAATCTAGTTACCACTAATGTTGCGCGAGATCCCCGCATCAAATCATGGGCAGAACTTGTCAAAAAGAAGCTTAACGATGTTGGTATCAAGACTGTAAAGGACGTATACCTTCAGATCGATGAAATCAACAACAAACTACGAGAAAAGAACTACACTCTCTTGAAACGTGATACATTGCGCCTCATGAAAGAATGTGCAGAGACAACGTGCAAAAATACTGGCCACATTGTTTTTGTTAGTGGACCAGCCGTTGCCATGGGAAATGACATTTATCGGGTTCGCGTGGTACACTCTACGTCTGCCGGGTGCCCTGATAAGGACGGCAGAATTACACAAGGAGTAGAGGAATATTACCGTCGTTTTAAGCTGACCAAGAAAAATGGAAAACCATACTGGACTCGCCCGATGAAGAAAGTCAAAAATCCTATTATTGAGAAGCTGCAAAGCAGCACCGATACAGAGGCGACTGGCGACGAGACGAATGATGATGAAGAAGATGATGAAGATGACCCAGATGATGAAGTCGTAATTGAGATGGAAAAGCCAGTAGATGAATTGGCAGGACAAGGCGAGGTTGAGGTCATTGCAGCCCGTATGTGTTTCTAGTGTGAGTCTCTCGGAGAAGTAGTTGTTGATGCGTAGATGATGGGGGGACTTTCCAGTATCACGGTTCTGAGTAGATGACAGCAAAGTTGGATGATATGCATGTAGGTTTCTGGAAAAAAATGAACAGCGAAATCGATCGTCCAGATGGACGACCCGTTTTAGACAAAATTAGCGAATCAATGTACTCTGGAATGCCATCTTCTTAAATGACGCGATACACTGTTGGCAAAACAGAACGAAGGCAATGACTATATGTAAATATTATAAAAAGAATAAGCTATTCATTCTAATTACTATGGTATTCAATGGAATTCGCCCGATTCCTCGGGGCAGGGGGTTGAGTGGCGTGCCACCTTCCATTTCTTCGTGTGATCGCAGCCCTTCATATGACCATCTTCCGTCTTTTCCACATTCATCATCTGACAACCCGTCGATCCTGCGGGGACAGGAAGCTGGTCAAACCATCCAGCCATGTAGGTATGTATTTTGGGACCAGCTCCAGCCGTCATGGGAGCTTGTTTGTTTGTAATCGTCCTCCCGTCTTCGTCCCCCGCAAAGTGAACGTATACCATATCATCATCCCCGCAAGGAGCTTCGGTGTCCCAAACGAGCAAACGCTTCATAGAAGAAGCCTGTTCTGATTGGTCGTTCCATGAGAGACTCGCGACGACTCCATCGAGTGGAGACTCAATACAGGTTCCATCCTCGATATCTTTTCCAGCTACCAGATAGGTCAGGAAAGAAAGGACCAGCGTCAGACACACATAAGACAGAAGCAACAGGAGAGAAATCTCGCAGAAGAAACGTACCGACTCGAACGGCGTAAGGACAATCACCCATCATCATCTCCCCTCCGCCCATCATCATATTATCTTCATCTCTCATCATGCCGTGACCTCCCATCATGTGAGAAGATGCAACAGCCGAGAGAAGCGCTAAGAGGCAGAAGCGCAATGCAGCGGTTTTCATCGTCATAATCGTGGTGCTTGAGTACAAGTCAAGTACTTGTGATTTGTGATGTGGATTGAATAGATCGGGAAGAGAGTACAACAACGACAACCTACATCATAATCCGATCCGTTAAAGCGTCTTGAGTTCGCAAAAAGAATATCGAATAAGGTTAGAGTTTGGGTTGAAATCATTCGCTTGTAAAGAGCGCTTGTTTCTTCCCGAAGCAATCTATTTATTTATGTACGTTAATGAGTAACAACCAGAAAAACGAACTGGAATTATTATTCTCGCCGTGATTGGTCTGTTTCATAGCCCGACAGCCTACCCAATAAAGTGTAGCCGCTATTTGATGAATACCTTGTGGTTTGCCTCCTAACTTTCTGTGCCACACAGAGAGTCAAATAAATCAAATCGATAAAGACAAAATTACGCTTTTCCATACAACGACAACCCTACTTACAAAAGTAAATGGACAAATTGTGCCCAGCATTACTTCTTCGTATAAACACTACTTTCAGTATTAGCGTGATAAGATGGGATTTTTATTTCTTAGTACAAAGCTCGGACACCGGTCTCATCGTATTCGGCCCCAGGCATCCTGATGACATTTCCATCATCGTCAATGTATTCACTTTTCTTTTGCAAAATGAATCGCTCAAAGAATTTTGTCAAAATACGATCAGTGGTCAAGAATTCCACGCTGCCTCCATTTTGAGTTGTGGAAAGAATTTTGGGGACCAAGTCAGCAGCAACCTCTTCGGGTTGGGCAGCCAATACTCCAAAGGGAAATTTTCGAAGCTCGGGGGTTGAATCTTCCAAAAGCAATCTAGTAAACACCATACCGGGACTCAAACTGTGTACTTGGATGGTGCCTGGAGTTTCGACTTTTTCGTACCCCTGAACTCCCTTGTCTAATTCATCCACCAAAGAGGCTGTCAATTGAGGCAGTCCACGCTTTGTAGCACCATAGCAGGCGTATCCGGGTGTACCTCCTCCCTTGACACCACTGCCAACCGTGTTGAAAATATGTCCTGTAACTCCTGCCTGATTACAGATGATTGCCAATTCGTATTGTCGTGTTGTTGTTGTTGTTGTTTGCGATCAATCGAAATACCATTGGTTTGCGATTTTTGTACATGAATTTGTGTTAGCGTGGAAAAGTACAGGCACGAATCTCTGATAAATCACGAATAAAAAACAATTGAATAACTACTAGCAATCTGCGCGACAACTACCTACCTGGTTAGCCATAATGTCCATCGCGACTTTGGTGCAAAGCAAAACTCCAAGAAGATTCACTTTGACGACCATCTCAACCTGAGAGACGGGAACATCTCGAAGTGCGCGACGTCCTCCGTTTACTCCAGCATTATTGATCCAGTAATTCACAGTTCCCAGTTTGTTTTGCGCAAATTTACCGAGCTTTTCGACGCTGACGGCATCCGAAACATCGCATTTGGTGCCAAATACTTTGCCATTGGGGTGACGAGCTGTAAGTGCCTTGACCGCTTCAGTGCAATCCTTGACGTCGCAAATCACCACGTCGTAGCCTCGATCCATAAATTCTCCAGCGTATGCGTATCCAACACCACCTGCAGACCCCGTGATGACCACGCCACCTGCCGACATCATTAGTTGGGAGGACGAACAAGAGGACTGTGAAGTGCTTGAAAAGGTAGAAATCGCCTTGGCCCGGCGCATTTGCCGGTTGTTGGCGGTTGGGACAAAAGCATTTGCCACTATTACTTGCAGACAGAAGACGAGAAAAAATGATTTCATCTTGGTGCTTTATTAACTCTTTGGTAGAAGTAAAAGCTAATTATTTTTTTGTAGTGATGAGAGAAATGAAGCAACGAAGTCGGCCTCGTTGCGTTTATCATCAGATCGGCTGAATATCTTCAACATGGTTTATGATGTCAGTCACGAGCCGAGTTCCGCGTGGAGGCAGCTGCATGATTTTTTTTTTCCAATTATTCTCAGACGAGTCAGTGTGTGTTTATCGGAGCCAGCGTGGACAGCACTTACTTTTACACACACAGTAAATTGGCAGTGACCGTAACAGAATAATAAATTACCTCTGTACTTTCCTGCTAGACAAGACCCCTCTCCTTCCACTGCATCACATACTTGGGGTAATATTGGTTCATAGAGGGATTCTGCTTCCGAGCAAACTGGACGAGGCCCTTGGCGCGCTGATCATTTTTCTGCTGCTGCTCTCGTTGAATAAGTTGGGTGAAAAGATGAGGCATGGGAGATTTGTCCAGGGGATCCCGATTTGAGCTGGCACATACACGCAAGAACTTTTCATATAGAGAAATAACTTCAAGGTGGGCCAGGAATGACCATGGCTTTGTATCCCTCACATTCAAATTGTGAAAAAACTCCAAGTTCACGACCACGGAAGATGAGGAGAGGGTTTGAATGCGAGCTTCCAGGACATCAAACAAAAGCAAAATACACTTGTTCTTTTCCTTTTCCGTCATCACGTCCATCTTCGACAAAACCGCTCGGCTCGTGTCAAAGGCTGCATTGACCGCGGTCCTGTTTGTAATATTGTTCAGCGCCATTCGAAGTCGAATCTGTACAAAGAGACCGAGATCACACTGGTTCATTGAACTGCACATTTGAAAATATACCTTATAATGTAGCAGTGCTTTCTCCCATTCATTTCGTCTACTGGCGGCCAGGCTTTTGCAAAGCGGATAGGCCTCTCCATTCTGCCCTTTTTTGTCGCACAGCATAAGCTTCCATTGGTCGATGCTCTTTGAAGGAAAGGTAATCTTGATATTCAGCTGCAGTATGGCATAAATGAGTTTCTTGGAGCTCTCCAAAGCTGTGTCGTGGTGGTGAATGATGGTGTCCACGAGGTGAGCCATTTGTCGAACTATCGTTTTGGGGCAGACCTTGTTGGTGTAGAGACGGACAAGGTCGATCCATAATGGCACCAGCTTCACCAGCTTCCCGATAGCAACTTGCTGATAGTCGAAACAAAGATTTGCTTTGAAATCCGTGGTATTGGAATAACCGCACAAAGCCAATGTGTGAGCATCCAATAGTGATTTCAATGTGGTACGCATCTTTTTTCGCTGCGGTGATTTAGTGCTTGATTCTTCCATGAGACGCAAGGCTAATTCAAAGACGGATTGAACCTTTGTTCCATTCAGAACATCCATGAAAGCATCGCCTACACAAACCGTCCAGGTGGCAAAGGTGACCGCGCGAGTTGATTCTTTGTGACCATAAAATGTCTCGAGATAATTGTCGTATGCCGCGTCCCATTGTTTTTGTTTGACAAGATGGTGATACTCTTTCATAGAATTTATACTTTCAACGCATTCAGGACGCTTATTGTGGGAATTGCTGGTCGAACGGACAACCCAGCGGAACGCAACAATAAGTACTGCTGCTGCGACCCCGAAGAGCAACACGTAGGCGTTCAGAGAATCATCCATCGCTAGATAACAAACACGAAAGATACGGAAATTCGACTTCGGATAATTATTTATTGAGCTGGTACTGGGATGGGGTAAGGGTTGTGAGGGTGGCTGTGGGTTATGCAGTTGCTTTTTTCTTTGTCGCGCCGTTTTTTCGTTGGATCACGAATGAACGTGACTGATTTCATCGCATTTATTATGATATTTTTAGCATGGTACCAGGTAGACTACTAGTCTACTAGTAGCTACTGGTAGCTACTGTACTAAACAAAAACCACCAGCAAACCAGGATCATCACCCACCTTCTTGGACCACGACAACATCATCATACTCAATTATGTTAAGTCAAACAACCAATATCCAGTAATATTCGATTGTGCGACATCAGTAGAATCTTTCTTCCCTGTCGCTGGTATCAATTCAGGAAGCCGAAAACCAAGTCATTCACTCCTTCCGATATTGGCATTCACACTCCGACTTTCGACCATGAAGCTCTATCAATACAAACATGTGATGCTGACAGCAATAGTTCTTTCTAAAGCAACTGGAACGGCAACAGCTTGGACAAGCTCGAATAGACCGGTCATCCCGCAAAGATCCATCAAAAGCCTCCCTGCCAAGAGTTCTGCCACTACCAGAACCAATTTCTTGAATACCCTTCTAATCGGCACAGGAGGCATCCTCCTAGCAAAACCGATGCCTGCCACAGCAGAACCTCCCAAAAAGATGCCCACTTATCTCAAAGAACGAGGATCGCTAGAAACAGGATTAGGACCATGCCCGGGACAGCCAGCCAAGAAATGCTGCTGGAGTACCGAAGACACACAAGGTCGAAGGTGTGAGGATCCAGTGGGAGTCACAAAAGGCCTATAACCGGCAACCAAGACCTATATATCATGGCATGGATATATAGGAACAGTTGGCAGTTTAAACCAGGCGGCAGATCCAGTGGAGTGAGC
>Ga0100392_1005996_pt1 | contig 10637 bp, 9 predicted proteins | sample CryGeymeta201516_FD_81548 | JGI IMG/M metagenome (GOLD analysis project Ga0100392, IMG submission 81548) | Groundwater microbial communities from Crystal Geyser aquifers in Utah, USA - Crystal Geyser metaG 2015-16 | ecosystem: Environmental > Aquatic > Deep subsurface > Groundwater | place: USA... | reverse complement strand
ATAGAAAACTCCCGTAAAATCTAGGCCTCTCGGTAGGTCTGATAAAAAATGTTACCTGCTCCGCGGACTGGCGGCTGTTAGAACCTATTTGATGGAGATTTAACTCAATTGACTTGCAAGACATCCCGATTGTTGATAAAATTCACAATAGGTGGTAAAGTAAAAATAGTAAAATATCAATAATTCTATGCCTAATAATCCTTTTAATACAATCAAAGATTTCGTTCAGGGCAACGAAAAAGTAAAAAAAGCGATGGAAGTGTTTGAAAAAGCGCAGAAAAAATATGAAGAATCTGTCGCGTCGATGAGCTATACCACAAAATCAAAACCGAAAGGTTCTAATTCGGTATCAACTAAAGGCAATTACAATGTCTACGTTTCAGGAACTGGTAGAGGGTATTAAAGACCCTAAACAACATCACGAACTGCGAATTGGTTTAATAAAAGAAATCGAAGGTATTACAAAAAGAAAACTAATTGTCTACGCAGTAGATTTCAATAAAAACCATCCAGCAGTTCCTAATTCTATCAATCAATTAGATTTGACGGCGTTTTCGGATTTAATTGAAAATATAAAGGACGATAAAATCGACATCTTCATTCATAGTCCAGGAGGATCTGCGGAAGCAACTGAACAGTTGGTATCAATGCTACGGGAGAATTTTAAGGATATTCGTTTTATTATTCCAAGAATGGCAAAAAGTGCTGCCACGATGTTCGCACTTTCTGGTAATAAAATTTTAATGGATGACAGGTCGGAACTTGGGCCAACTGATCCTCAAGTAATTATTCCAGTGCCCGGCGGAATAATGTTTGTTCCTGCAAAGGCAGTTTTAAATGGTTTTGAAAAAGCGAAAGAGATTATTGAAAAACAAGGAGCCGATATTCTCCCTGCTTATTTGCCAATGATTAACAAATATGACTTACACCTTCTTGAAATATGCGAAACATCACTAAAGTTAGCAGATGATCTTGTTAAAGAATGGCTGATAAAATATATGTTGAGCGATAAATCCAACAAAGAAACACTGGCACAGGAAATTTCGGCGAAGTTTTTAGCCCACGATGACCATAAATCTCACGCACGACCAATTACAATTTCAAAAGCAAAAGAATGGGGATTAGTTATAGAAGATATGCGGGACAATAAAGAACTAAGAGATAGGGTGTGGAAATTATATTGCGCTATAGAATTATTTTTTGATAGAAGCGCGGCGGTGAAATTATATGAAAATGCCTACGGTACTTCTTTAATGAAAAACATCCCTCAACCCCAGATAGTTTTCCAAGGATCACCGCCAATACCGCCACAACGACCTCAACCTCAACCACCAAAAGAAAAATAATAGCTAACTAAATAGATAAACTTTTGAAATAAACTCCTAAATAGGGGTTTATTTTTTAAACAGTTCTTTAATGAGTATTAATACTCCATTTAATACAAAATTTGCTTTATCTTTATCGATTTTCCCGATATTAGGATGGGAAGCATCATCGCCAAAATCTTTAACTAAAGCACTTATTTTTTCATAACCACCAGTTATTAAATTTAACTTTTTTAATTCCTCGAATTTGAATTGTAGCCCTTTAGATATATCTATACTATTTTCTTTGCATTTCTCATCTATTAAATTTTCAAAAAGAACCCTACACATTGCTACGCAAGCAATAAACGCACTAAACTTGAAACATTGTACTGCCTCCAAGAACCAAAGGAGATTTTCTTTATTTAAAAGTTTGGTTATGTCGGAAGAAATATCAAAATGGTTTTCCGACTTAATTTGATTTATAGTATCGATAAATAATTTTTGTTTCTTTTCAAGTTCTTCAATCCTCCTCCTCAACTTTTTATTGTTTCTACTCAAATCCTCAATTTTATTCTCCCAATCCTCTAAACGAGAACTTATTTGAAGAATCAATTGACTGGCGGTGTATTTTGCTTTTTCGTATAAATCTTCCGCCTCATAACTTACCATATCTGAAGGATTATAATATGGAACTGCTTTTTTAAAAATTTCTAATTCATCGCCACTTAATTCTTTATAAATAAGAATCCTGAAGCCTCTGATTGTTTCTAGCGCTAAGAAAGCTTCTATCTCCTTTTTATCAATAGAAATTATTAAAAGTTCTAGGGATTTTTTGATAGATAAAAGATTCTTTTTATTCATTAAAATTTATTACCAGCCGAATTCTATAAACAGGCTGTTTATGGTTTAATTTCAAATAATTTCTTAACCAACTCGTCATTTTCTTTTCTATTTTATCTCGATAATTTTCATTACTTCGTCGCCGTAGTGATTGATTACTTTGACGGCGATTTTGCCAGTTTTAGGTTTTGGAAACGGACGGGAAATTGTAGAATATAGTTCATTCCAAACATTCTCGTTGATATCGGCCTTGAGTGCTTTCTTTAGTTTTTCGTACGGCTTATCGGCGCCAAGAAAATAAGCGTGGGTTACAAAGAACGCCTCACCATTGTAATTTGTATCAATAAACCAAGCGGCGATTTCGTGTTCCGTATCGCCAGAACCGCTGGAACGGATCTCACTTTTTACGGGGTCGTAAACGTCTATCCCCGCAATTTCTACTATAATTCCGTCTTTTGTTTTTTTAACTTTCACGTCTGGTTCTCCGAAAGCAAGGAACAAATTGCCAGAACCAGTTTTTTTCAAAAGGTCACCCATTGATAAGTCGGGATTAATTTTTACTTTCATTACTTGTAGACCATTAACTTGCGATGGTTCAGAGAACGCAGAAGCATCGAAAGAAGTCGCTGCAACTACAAGTAAATCAGCGAATTTTTTGGCAACTGTCGCGGCATTACGAATAAAATCGTCGTCAACGCTGCCGAATTCCGGCCCAATAGCAACTGCAGCCTTTTTAAATGTATGGTCTGTTTTATATTCGCCTATAGCCTGAATTTCGGGGCCGCTCGGCAAAATATCCAAATTTACGAACTCTACCCGGCCGCCTTTTCTGCCAGTCTGAATGCCGGCCTTGAGAAGATTCGCCACGATTGTTTCGGTAAATCGCTCTGAAGAAATCATTTCTTGCGCGTCAGAAACCCTATGCGGCGAAAGCGATTCAACCGTAAAAGGGCCGGCCACACGGACAACATTTTTAACTTCATGCGGTTGGTCATATAAAATTTCTTGTTCTGGCTCCTCATCGTTGGCAAGAGATTTCAAAGTAACGTGAGGCACGATTTCATATTCAAATCCGGCACTGACAAATTTTTCGTCTTTGAGTTTATAATATGGATATTTGGCAGCCATCAGCCGCGTTCTTGCTAAAGCAAGAGCCACTCGAGAAGTATCAATTGTAATCCATCTCCTACCCCATTGCTCGGCAACATAAGCAGAAGTACCAGAACCGCAAGTCGGATCAAGAACTATATCCCCTGGATCAGTGGTCATTAAAATACAACGTTTAACAATTTCAGTTACTGTCTGAACTACATATAATTTAGCCTGAAAGCTACTACCTGTATCGGACCAAAGATTGGTTAAGGGATAAACGGGGAAATCTTCAAAAAATCTTACATACCAGATACCTGAACCAACCTTTATTAATCGCTTTTTTTCTGCTAATTTCTTCATTCCATCAAGAGTTGTTTTCCATCCGCCAAAGTATTTCTTACTATCAAGCTTAAATTCTTTAACTGGATTTCCTTGTGATGTTGGATTATCAGGCTTGAACAATTTTACTCCCGAATTTAATAGCTGGGCTAGGTTATCATTTCTTCCTAATCTTCTGCGTTCACCATTACTAAGTTCTATCCAGGAGTATTGAGATCCAACTTCATCATCGATTTGCTTTCTGATATACAGAGAACGGAATTTGAACTCAGATTTATTTTTGGCATACCAACAGATATAATCCTGAACTCGAGGTAGACCTATTTGTGATAAACCGCCAGTTTTTTGATAATTATTTCTGTTATAAAATTATCGGGACCGAATATCTCATCCATAATACTCCTAACTAGATGAACATTCTCATTATTTATCTGCACGAAACAACTTCCGCTTTCGGTTAAAAGTTCACGCGCCACAATAAGTCGGTCGCGTAGATACGAAAGATAAGAATGAATGCCGAGCTCCCAAGTGTCGCGGAACGCCTTAACTTGTTCTGGTTGACGGATAAAATCTTCTAATTTGTTATCTTTTATATCACGCCTACGAGTAGAAACCTGCCAATTGGAACCGAATTTAATCCCATAAGGAGGATCTATATAAATTGTTTGAATCTTTCCGCGCATACCTTCTTTTTCTAAAAGAGAGTTCATAACGATTAGCGAATCTCCCAAAATCATTCTGTTTTGCCAATTATCTTCGTGCTTATAAAACTCCACCGCTTTGCCGAATTGCTGTTCGGCTGTTTCTCCAAAAAGCATCATTTGCTGAATGTCTTCTGCTCCCATTTTTAAACGAGCGATAATAGCTTCTGGCGCGATTTTTTCCTGCACATAAATTGGCACAGTTGGCACAGCTAATTCCACGCCCTGTTCTTTTTTACCAGCCCAAAACAATTGCGGGTCAAGTGAAGGATCATAATCGTATTTCTTTTTCACCGGCTGCTTCTGACGAGGAGAAAGTTTAACCGATTCCTCTTGTGTAGGAATGCGTACGCGCTTGCTATCGTGTTTATACGAGGCAACCGGCGCGGCGGTAGTTGGTTGTATTATTTTTTTCCTTCTCATAAATTATTTTTTGTAAATAAATTATCCGGCGATAAATTATCAAAACCTTTTGTAATACCGGCTCTGATTAAATTTTGAGTCTCATAAATATCCTGCACTTCAAGGATCGCCCATTTTCCATATTTACCAAGATTATTAACTGCTGGTACCCAGAAATCCCGCGTGGTTTTAATCTTCATCGTTTTTCTATCGTCTTTTTTGCCGGTGACTTCAATTATAAGATTGAGCTTAGTTTTATCTGGCGTTTCAATCACAGCGATAAAATCCGGCACATATTGGTGAAATGCGCCCTGGTGTTCGTACGAAATATAAAATCCAAGGCTTTGGTTTTTAACATAAGATAATACTTCTGGCATCTGCTCAAGTTTCTTGGCAACGCCTTGTTCCCACTCTTCGGTGTCGGCAACAACATAATTGACATGGCTTTTTATTGTTTCCCGCACATCTTTAGTAGTCAGAAAATCAACATATCTGGTAGAGCCAATTGTATCATAGGGCGCAAGAATCGGCAGAATTTTCTTATCTTTCTGATGTTCTAAATTCTCAGTAATTATAGCCTGTTGAATTTTAGTCAAGGCGCCTGAAAAATATTCTCCCACAGAAAGATAACCAATTACCATTCGGTCTTTTAGCACAACATAATTTTTAACATACTCTTCGGCGATTTTTCTGAGTTGAGGAGTAAGCCAGTATTTTTCATTTCCTTCGGCATCCGTGTAATAACGTTTAAGAAGCGCTTGCGTGAGCCGTATAATGATTTCTCCTTCGCGACGTTCTTTAATTTTTTCCAATGTTTCTTTTTCTTCTTCGCCGATAAATCCGCCGAGCGTAACCTCGGTAGGCTCATTCTCAATAATTGTTTTTGATTCTTCGGTAAATCGGGCTGATAATTTTGCTTCATCTATTTCATAACGATAGCCTTCAACGCGCGGAAAAGTGATTTCATATTGTTCCTCACGTTCCGGCAAGGCGCGCACTCTATGGATTACTCTTGGTGGTTGGGGTGGGGTAACGCCGGTTACCTTTAAGAAGCTAAATGGCACGCCATATACCTCTGCGTACTCTTCATGCATTAGTCCCGTTGAATCGTCAGTGTTGTAATCAACGCGGCGCAGAGCACGGCCAACAACCTGTTCACAAAGGAGCTGGGTAGAAAAAGCGCGCACTCCAAGAATATGAGTAACGGTATTTACATCCCAACCTTCGGTAAGCATAGAAACAGACACAACGCATTTGATATTTTCTCCAAGTTTACCTGGTTTGCCAACGGTGTTCATTACCTCTCGCAATAATTCTTCGTCCGTTGGTTCATCACGGCCGGGGAAACGGCGTTTATAATCTTGGTGGAAATCTTCAATTTCGTTAGCGAAGACTTTTTTAAATTCATCGCTAATTTTTTCTCCGCTTTCCAGTTGAGCGCTATCAATAATCAAAGTGTTCGGCCGATCATAAAATTGAACTCCGTCTTCATTACGAAATACTTCCAAATTACCTTTTTCAATTTTAATTTTCCCGCTCGCTATTTCCCGTTCATATCCTGCTATCCAGCGATAAACTAATTCCGAAACAGCAGTGTTATTACAAACAATTATCATAACAGGAGGCATAACATTTTGATTTTGTTTTTTATTATCTAAATACGGCTGGTAATATTTCTTTTCGTAATTGCCGTAAAGAGATTCTAGAGCTTCCTGAAGTTTAGTGGGCAAAATATTAACAGATAGATAATCTTTTCCGCCAGTTTTTAATCCTTTTTTAGGTAAATCATCTCGAACATATAACCAAAGATTGCGAAATTCAGGCACATCATCAATTGAAATTGTGTCAGATTCAGTTGGAAGTCTTGGTATTTTAACAACTCCGCACTCTAACGCGTCTAAAAGAGAAAAATCATAAACAACCCAGGGGAACATTGTGCCCTCTTGATAACCTGAACCGCTAAGGAAATATGGTGTTGCGGAAAGATCTATAATCGCATTGACGGCAATTTTCTTAGTTAAGGATTCTAAACCATTAATCCATACTCGCGCTGCTTTATTATTTTCGTCTGCTTCTTGTCTATCTTCACCTGATAGCCTTTCTTGAGTTGGTTTTTCCCGATAACAATGATGGGCTTCGTCGTTAATCACCACCACGCGCGGTTTGTTTAATATGCTTTTAAAAGCCCGATTTATCATGGCATTCGGAGTTTCTTTGACAGCCTCATTTTTTAAGATGCCAGCTGCTTTCATAACTGCTCCTACCTGAAAACGAGGGTTTTGTCTAAGTTCAAGTTGGTGGAAATTAGTTATAAAGACGGTCGCTTGCTGTAATAAATCAAAATCTTGATAAGAAACGATATTATGCTGGCGGTAATAATTATTTTGGGTTTCGTTGGGTTTTAATACATTAAGACGGTCACGAATAGTAATACCGGGCGTGATTATTACAAAGGCATCGGTAAAACGAGTATCTTGCGGGTAGCGAATTTTATTTAAAGTATTGTAGGCAATGATCATTGCCATTACTACGGTCTTGCCAGAACCAGTAGCCATTTTGAATGCTAAACGATAAAGACCAGGGTTTGCATCTGTATTAGATTTCTTTAATTCATTTAATATCCAATTGTCGCCAACTTTTTCTGCAACTTCATTTATATACATTAATGTCTCAAGCGCTTCTATCTGACAGAAGAACAGCTTGTTCTCTCTAGTTTTATCGCACCAATAAGAAAGGAGATCACGCGATGTTTTGGTAATTCCAGAATAGCCACTTTCTAGCCATTGTTTTATTTTGTCACGAACCTTGTTTATAAATTCATTTTCCTTTTACAATTCGCTGCCATAAGCACCCTCAGATAAATTCAATTCCGCTTTCTTTTTTTTGTTTTTTGCTCGCGGCACTGGAATATAAAAACTGCTGAGGCGCCGACTATCAATTATTTCTTCCGTTAAACCACGTTCATCCGACTTAAAATGACGACTCGGTTCAAGATATGGCGAATTAAGGATTGGCGATTTCATATTTTTATAGTTTTCTATACCTCGTGCTTCGGCCAAGCCCGATGCGTTCGACTTTTTTGAGGCGCAAAAGCCTATCTAGGGCCTGATTAACCGTTGGACGGACAACCTTTGCTTTTTTGGCAATCTCGCCAGGAGTTGCCTCTTCCACTTCTTGTAAATACTGCCATACCGCAAGTTGCTTCTTTGAAAGAAGTTTTTCTATGTTTTCTTTAGATAACAATTCAACAGCCATTTGCGATTGTTTAAGAAAAATGGTCAAAAAGAAATCAAGCCACGGGATAATATTTTCGTGTTCGGTCTTAAAAGTCTTCTGGCTTCTTCGCAGAGCCATGTAATAATCTGGTTTATTATCTTCAACCAATTTCTCGTGGGAAATATAAGGCATATACAAATAGCCCTCTTTTAATAAAAGAAGATTGGTTAAAACGCGAGAAAGCCGGCCATTGCCGTCTTTGAATGGATGTATTTGTAAAAATTCAACTAGAAAACTACCGATAACCAGAAGCGGATGATATTTTCTTTCAGCAAGAGCTTGTTGAGTCCACTCAACTAATTCCTGCATTTCTTTCGGGGTAAGATACGCTGGAGTGGTATCAAAGAGAACACCAACGGATTTGCCGACCGCATCAATCATCTGCACTTTATTCTCTTCTTTTTTGTAATCGCCCCTGTGAAGTTCGTTTTTCTTTACATGCTTTAAAAGCTCTTTGTGAAAATGTTTAATAGTGCTTTCTGAAAACTTAAGTGATCTCCAAGAATCAAAAACATTTTCAAGCAACTCAAAATAACCCTTCACCTCTTGTTTGTCGCGGTCAGTGAATTTTTGAATATCAATGCCACGCATCATTTTTTCTACGTCCTCATCAGAAAGACGAGCGCCTTCAATACGAGTAGAAGCGCCAGTGGAAGTAATCAAAACTGACCGCTTGAGACGGCCCAAGACTTGAGGGCTTAATCGCGCCCCGGCAATCCATTGCCCTTTTAACTCATCAATTTGTGTTATTTTTGACCAGATGTCAGCTGGAATTTGAGCCAACCACTGGTCAAATCGCTTGTTTTTTGCCATAAATTATCTTATACTTTAACTATATAAGATTATATTAGATTACAAAACAGAAGTCAAATAGGAAACTGACAAAATCTGTCAGAATAGAAATGTAAATGAAAATTACTATGAAAAAAGAGGTTGAAATTCCCCACAAAAGACAAAATACTCACAATTTCAATAGAAAATCCCCTTATTCAGATAAAGGGGATGGTTCCCGAGGTCAGAGCCATTCATAACAAGGTTCGAACCTCTAAAAATGGCGAAAATGAACGGAATTTGAGGCTTTTATACTCTCAAAGTCCGAAGTTGCTCCGGAGGCAGGACTCGAACCCCAGTAGTAGAAGCTTCGCTTCACTACGGGGCGAGCCTACAACCTATCTCCCACCAACGCTTCGCTCCGGTGGTAGGACTCGAACCTACAACCCACGCTTTAACAGAGCGTCGCTCTACCATTGAGCTACACCGGAGAGAAATTTTGGTGGGAATGTTCTAATTGTACTATATTTTTAATAACCTTTCAACTTTTTTAATCCCTGGTGCCCTCTAATTCTTTCCAAGGCTTTCGCTTCAATCTGACGAATTCTTTCTCGGGTGACGCCAAATTCATTACCCACTTCTTCTAAGGTGTGAGTAATACCATCGTCTAAGCCGAATCTCATTGAAACTATTTTCTGTTCTCGCGGAGTCAGGTCAACCAAAATTTCTTTCAATCTTTCTTTAAGCAAAGTTCTGCCTGCCTCCAAAGAAGGGGCAATCGTTTTTTCGTCTTCAATAAATTCAGCCAGAACGCTGTCTTCTTCGTCTTCGCCTACGGGCGTTTCCAAAGAAACGGTGTGCTGGGAAATTTTCATTATATGATGAACCTTGGCTACCTCAATGCCCATTTCGGATGCAATTTCTTCCGGCAGAGGCTCCCGGCCAAGGTCCTGGAGCAATCTTCTTTTTGTCTGGGCGTATTTTGAGATGGTTTCCACCATATGGACGGGAATTCTGATGGTTCTTGCCTGGTCGGCTAAGGCGCGCGTTATTGCCTGCCTTATCCACCAAGTGGCATAAGTGGAAAATTTATAGCCTCTTCTCCAGTCAAATTTTTCCACGGCGCGGAAAAGTCCCAGATTTCCTTCCTGAATTAAATCCAGCAAGGTCAAGTTAGGAGAGCGACCAACGTATTTTTTAGCAAAAGCCACGACCAATTTCAAGTTGCAGCGCGCTAACTGCTTTCTTGCTTCTTTATCTCCTTTTTCAATTCTCTTAGCCAATTCCTTTTCTTCTTGTGCCGTTAAACGGGGAATTTTTCCGATTTCTCTCAAATACATTTGAATAGGATCAAGTCTTGACTCTGCGACTCTTTTTAAAATCTTTTCCGGTTTTTCCTATACCTTTAAAAATTCTCTGTCTTCTTTAACCTCAATTCCTTCCTTTTCCAGGGTTTCATAAAGGAAATCCAGCCCTTTTATATCTTTTTCTATTTCCGGAAAAAAATATAAAATTTCAGTCACGGTAACAAAACCGCGCTCTTTACCTTTTTCAATCAGCTGTTGAATTTTTTCCGGTGAAAAAATTTTTTGGTGCCGGCGGCGAGAAATTTTAATTTTCTTTTTTCGCAAAATTCTTTTCTTTTTTCTTCTCTTAATTTTTCTTTTCGCTTTCTTTTTCAATCTTTTTTTAATCTTTTTCTTGCCAATTTTCTTTTTTCGTTTTATTTTTATTTTTTTTCTTTTTTTTCTCATAAATTTGTTAATTGAGTCGCTGTATCTGTAAAGTTTTTTGTTAAATCATTAATTTTTTTAGTATCTTTTTCTTTTTCAGCTTTTTTAATCTCCTGAGAAATTTGCTCTAATTTATTCTTGATTTCCAGAGATTTTATTTCCCTTAAGCAATCCTT
>Ga0100392_1005978_pt1 | contig 10659 bp, 10 predicted proteins | sample CryGeymeta201516_FD_81548 | JGI IMG/M metagenome (GOLD analysis project Ga0100392, IMG submission 81548) | Groundwater microbial communities from Crystal Geyser aquifers in Utah, USA - Crystal Geyser metaG 2015-16 | ecosystem: Environmental > Aquatic > Deep subsurface > Groundwater | place: USA... | reverse complement strand
GTATCAATGTCCACCCACTCCAGGCCGGCCGCCTGTATTTTGGGTCGCAATTTTTCAGCGGCAACCACGATGTCGTAGCGACGATACAACCGCCATTCATGCGGAAACTCTTCACCGAAGATTACAAGTGCCAACTTATCTTTCATAACGATACTGATTAACAGAGTTTTTAAATTTTTGCCACACTATTTTAAGTAAGTTGTCTCTCTTGGGTATAAATATCTTTCCTATTCCCCCGATTTTAGTCAGCTCTTCTTTAATATTCCCATTGCCGCTTAACCTCTGTGTAATTAATTGGTGTATATGGGGTTGCCTCCAAGAGGGTTTAGACGAGACTACTTGCCACTTTCCGTCATATGGATACTTTGACAATTCAATGGGGTAACCGACGGAGTCTTTATAGTAGCGATTGGTGTTGAAAAAAAAGCCACCGTTTGTTATGTGCGTTTGTATAAAGTTAAAGTATTTTTCGATCACGCTAAAGTTCATTTCCATCATTGACCGTGTGTTGATGAATAAGTCAATCTTCACATTCTCTTCTATCTCATACCATGGTGGAATAATGATGAAATCGTATTCTTCAATATCCTCTTTGCTGACAGACTTACTCTCTATTTCATCACAGAGAAGAAATTTCAGGTCTTGGAAGTGTTTACTCAAATAATAACTCGACAATAGATTAGCTTCTGGAAGATCAATAAGTATGTAGGTGCAGTCTACTTTCGAACGAATCTTTTGGGCCAGCGACCCATACCCTCCTCCGATTTCACAGATGTAATTGACTTTTGTTTTTGAAAAGACAAAAGTCTCAAGATCATTCAACCATTTTATATGAAAGTTTTGTCCGCCGTCTACAAATAAGTTCCCTGCCTTAAAAAAGTTTAAAGAATTCCCGATGTTTTTATCAGTTAGATTCGAAAGAACATACCTTTCTCCCAATTCAGTTACAAGGTCTTGATATATTTCTCTTTGCTCTTCTGGTGGAAAACTGTCGTCTAAACCCTCTGACAATTTGCTATTTCTAAAGTTTTCAAGATTTTCTATCGTATACAAATGCTTCCTGGCATCAAACTTTTTCCAGTGTTTACTTTTTTGAATACTCTCATATTCTAGTTCTAGCATCGACTTTCCAAACGCTTTAATTATATCCATATTTTATGGAATCTTGACATAACACATTTGTATATAAGTGTAACCTATTTGCTTCTCCATTGGTTTCTATATAATATCATTAGTATGAAAATCCGCTCAAAAGTTCTTGGTATTATCCCTGCTCGCTTGGATTCGACGCGTATTAAGAATAAAATGCTTGAGAGCATCATTTCTGGTAAAACGCTCGTGCAACTTACATTCGAGCGTAGTAAAAAAGCTACTGTACTAGACGAACTTGTAGTTGCCACCGATTCAGACGAAATAGAAAAGAGTGCCACTGCGGTTGGTGCACGCGTCATTCGTTGGCCCCTGCCGCTGGCCTCAAAAAACGGCACAGAAGGCGTTGCTCTAGCACTTGAACAGTTTAAAGACTTTATCCCAGATATTGTAGTTAATATTTGGGGTGATGAGCCACTCTATCCAGCCGAAGCAATCGATGAGTGCGTTAACCTTCTTATGGAAGACGAGGAACTTCAAGTAAGTGGCGTTGCCGATCGCATCACTGACGAGATTGTGGTTGCCGAACCAAGCGTTGTGAAAGTGTTGACGGACCTTGAGAATAATGTATTATCTCTTTCCAGAGCCACAGTACCTTTCCCTTATAAGCCCGGATCGTCCTATGACCATTACCACATCATAGGTGTAATGGCTATGCGACGCGAATTTCTTTATCGCTTTCTTGAATTACCGCAAACTCCGCTTGAGTTGCGCGAGGGAGTAGAACAACTTCGCATTCTTGAGCATGGATTCCGCATGCGTGTAGTAAAAGGAGATTATAGGAATTTAGGTGTTAATATGCCCGATGAATTAGAAAAAGTGCGTGCAATTGTGGCAGCCCGACAAAAAGGAGATTCCAATGTATAAAAATCTTGACGCTGCGCTTCGAGAAAAATTATCAAATGTGCGATTGGTGGTAACTGATGTGGACGGTGTCCACACGAACGACACGTTCTCTCTTGGCATCACGCCAAATGGAGAACGAATTGAGTTGTACACATTCTATACGGGTGATGGCATTGCTGTAAAAGAATGCCTGCGTGCTGGGATTCCTGTCGTTCTCATAAGTGGTAGAAAATCTCCAGCAGTGCGCCAACGAGCAGCCGACCTCGGCGCGGAATGCTTGCAAGGTGTCGTAGACAAAGTAGCAGTTGTCGATGAACTCCTTACGGAACTCGGACTCGAGTGGAATAACGTCTTGTTCATCGGCAATGACGTGCAAGACATCTCTCTACTTCGCCGTGCTGGGTTCTCTGCTACACCAGCCGAGGCAGCTATCGAGGCACAGGCCGAGGCGGATTATGTCGCCAAGAAAAAAGGGGGGAAGGGAATTGTACGAGAAGTCCTGCAGCATCTCCTTGAGGCCAAGGGACTATGGAAGGAGATTGTCTCCCGCGAACGAACACTCGGCTAGCTGTTCAACCAATCGCGCAGGCTCTGCCTGCGCGATTTTTTATAATCACCTTCAGTGTTTGTTAAGTAGGGCGCTGTAGTGCGAGAGTGTCTGAACAACTATTTTATCGATATCGAAAAGGTTTTTGACTCTCTCGTACCCCGCCTGGCCGAATCTCTCGGCTTTCTGCGGATCCTTCAGTAATTCAAGTGTCTTCTCGGCGATCTCCTCAGTGTGGCGAGGATCCACGATATAGCCCGTCACGCCATTCTCCACTATCTCCGGGGTCCCACCGTAGCAGGTCCCAACGACTGGTTTCCGTGAGGTCATGGCTTCAATATTCACCCTACCGAAAGCATCAAGATAGATGGAAGGCATAAGCACGACATTTGAGATTGCATACGCCGCCCTGATATCCTCTTCCACGATCCAGTCGGTAAACTGCAGATTTTTCTCAACACCCAAGCCCCTGGCGAAGTTTTGCATAGCACGCGCATACTCGTCGATAGTCCCCGCGACGAGGAGAACGGTGTTCGGCACTTCTTTGATTATGAGCTTCAGAGCCTCAACTGCACTTGCTCCACCTTTTGATGAACTCAGGCGCCCGCTGAACAAAAGCACTTTTTTATTCTCCAGACCGTGCTTCGCTCTGAAACGTGTAACGGTATCTTTGTTCACCTGCCACCCGCGCGCATCAATTCCATTATATATCATCCCAACATTTTTAATGCCATTTTGAAGGAGTGCCTCCTGCAGTGATTTGCTTATCGCAAATGTTCTATCTGCATACCCGAGATATCTTCTGATGCAGAAATTGCGAAACGGATTGTAACGCTTTCCTGCCTGCTTCAGATTATTATACCACGAGAGATGCGCATCAAGATGCTCCAGATAATTCTGAGTATCGAGTTTCCCGTAACTAAAAGCCATCGCATCACGCGCGGTCCATACCACCGTCTTGGCGTAACGTTTTGCGAGCTTGAGGCAATGATATGAAATATAGAAATGTATATTATTCGCGTGCACTACATCCGGCCGTATCTTCTGTAACAGTTCCTCCACCTTACGAACGACAGGCCTGTTATAGAGGCTCACCCACGCACGCCACCGGCCGGAGTAGTCACTCGCTATTTTGAAGACCTTGAGGCACTGATACTCCGACTCCCCCGCCTCGCTCTGCTTCCTACAGGTAGTGATGATCGAGACGTCATGGCCGGCATGATTCATGCCGAGAGCGAGTTCGCAGGTAGAAATACCCGCCCCACCGAAGCTCGCGGGCGGAAAATCATCTGAAAGAAATACGATTTTCATACTTTGTAAGCGCAGGTGTCGAGCCCATGTCTAAAAAACGTATATCCTTGTGATGTCAGGATTTCTTCGCAGGCACTTCTATCTGTGTCTGAGAGCAGGACGCTTTCGAAGTTGATGATGCTGGGAGAGAACTTGTTAAAGTCTATCATCTTAAGAATCTCAAAATCGTATCCCTCACAGTCAATTTGCAGGAAGTCTATGTGCTGTATCTTATATTTCTCCACCAGGTCATTAAACATCATACCCTCTACGGTAATTTCCTGTATCCGTCCCTCGTACTGAGCGAGAATGTTTCTATTAAACGTGGCGAGGCTCGTATCGCCGGAAACAGTAAAAAAAGGTTGCTGCCCTGTCTTCTCACCGATGGCGACATTCACGCAGGTAACATTCTGATATTCTCTGTATGTGTTCTGGAGCTGTGCGAACACATCCTTCTGGGGCTCTATTGCTAGACCGCTTAAATTATATTTCGTCACGAATGGATACAGAGGATCGCTATGTTTCCCGTCATGCGCGCCGATCTGGACAAAGAAGAAATCCTGAGTATTTATCGTGGAAAAATACAGGTCAAAAAAATGATGCGCTTTCAGTGGTATGAGGCGCTGTGGGTGCCTGAGCTCACGCGAATTAATCAACGTGTACCCCGTTTTTGCTATAAGATTTTTAATGATTTCTTTCATATTTGGAGAAAACGGAGTAAGAATACGTAAACTCTGAAACACCAATACCCTATCAGATTCGTAGCCCTGCGAGCTGGCCCAGGATTCTCCAGCTTGCCTTGCCACAATCCAGACCACAATAACATGCGACTGTCCAAATAGGATGAAAAGACGCAATGGTAATAGCTCCGGCGCGCATCGTGCAAAAGCACACATCCTCTCGGATTAAGCAGTTTTACTGCTTCTAGAAGGCATTGGCGACGTTTCCGACCGTCGACCAAGATAAAATCGTACTTCTTCCCTAAGCTGGCGGGATAGACGACATATTCATCCATCGGAATGTCTGGCTGTTTGTTACTCGTATTACAAACATCAAAAAGTATCAGTGTGACATTCTTATCATTCTTAACCAAATCCGAAATCCTCTCATACCAAGGTTTGTTATGTTCCATGCTCATCCATGTATACAATATTCCCTTACTGTGCAAAAAGTTCGTAAAATATACTGTACTGCCACCACTTCCCCATTCAAGTATATTAACATGCGGAGCATAGGACGACAGTATGCGCTTTATCGCCGCGATTTCTTTTGGCTGCATTTGTGGCTCAAGTTCCATTTATAGAGAGTTTGTTAGTTTTTCAATCTCCATGATAACCTGCTGTACAGATATGTCATCTACTTGTCTTCTCGCTTCTTCTGCATCGTACACGCGAGCATTCATAACGTGAAGCTGGGGATTAGTCCGACTATAAGACACAACGACCTTGTGCATCTGTCCCAAGGGTGGTTGCTCATGTTCATCTATCGGACCCACGATATCTACAGTCGGAACGTCAAAGGCTTCGGCCACATAGATAGGACCCGTGTCGGCACTTACGAACAAGCTAATGCGTTTTATTAAACCTTTTAACTCTTCGATAGAAAGTTTACCTGTTGTGTCGAGTATACTCCCTTGTGGCAAATCTTTGGCGACTATTTTTGCCAGCCCAGTGTCTGCCGGACCGCCGATTATCACTACGAGTGCGTCCTTTTTCCCAACCAAATGTTTGGCGACTTCGTTAAACCTCTCGGGCGGCCACTCTTTTATTTTATTGCCTGCGCCGGGTGCTATGGCGACTTTGAATGTTTGAGTGTATGGAGCGAGTTTGGCGTCTACTGCCGCCTGCACCGTGGTGGTTATAAAAAGCTCTTTGCTCGTATCGGTTGAGCGGATACCAAACGGCGCGAGCGCGTTGAGATACTCCTGTGGCGCGTAGTGCCCCATGCGGTGCGGCACGGTGGTGCATAGTGTACGCAAAAGCCTGTAACTTCGGGTTTCGTACGGGCTCCAACCTCCCTCAACGCGCGGGCAAATAATGGACGGTGCGCCGGCAAGATAGGCCGCCGCAAGCGCCTCGGTATTCGGCGTGGCAAGCAATACCACATCGAGCTTAAGACCGCGCAAGGTCTGCTGCCCCCACACAACATACTCGTCGACGTGCGGATGGCCGGTCAAGAGCTCACGGTTTAGGGTGTTGCCGACTACCACCACCTGCGCCTGTGGGTACGCGCGCTTAAGGGCGGCAAAAACCGGCGTGGTGCATACCATGTCTCCGAGCTTGGCGAGCTGTACGACGCCGATGCGCGCAAGTACCTTGGGCACGCGGTGCGCAAGACCACGAAAGGGTGCGTAGGCAAAACATCTGAGCAAAAGGGTAAACATTTTAAACATCATTTTTGAAGGAATATGTTGTAGCCGCTTACCTGATTGCTGGTCATCTTGCCGGTAAGTAGGTCTAGCATATGCGCCGCTTTGCACACCAGGGCACTACGTCCCAGAGGGCTGATTTTCAGCCACGCTTCCAGGGCCCCGCGAGCAGGCATACGCTCTATCTTGGCGAAGCTTCCGCACATATAGTCGACCGCGTCTTTGGTAAAACGCCAAAAATCTTTATAATAGCTTTTTTCGGCGTGGTAGTAATACAAAAACGGCACGTACAAAAACGCATACCCATTGGGCTTCAGCACGCGATATATCTCACGCACTGCCAAGAGTGGGTCTTCTACGTGCTCAAGAACCGACATGCAAATGACCGCATCAATCGAGCTGTTCCCGAGAGGGAGGGCGTGTATGTCGCCCACGATGTCGGGATGATAGTCGGGCACCTTGTCTAGGACCTTGTAGTCTACCCTCTCCATCAAAGGCGCGAGCCACCCGCTCGATGGGTCAAACCGACTGTTGCGCGTGAGGTTTACCCGCAATCCACCGCCAATATCGAGTATCGTCTTCTTTTCCGAAAAAATTCTGGTAATCTTTTTTTCAAAGAAATCTGGGTCGTAGGTCATAGTTTGAGTATACTCTCTACGCGGTTCCCCCACGTGTATCGCTGTACTTTCTCGTGTGCTCGTGCGGCTTTTGCAGGCGCCTGTAGATCTTTCAGTGCCTTCGTGATCACTGCCGCCAAACTCTCCGAATTGTCTGAAATAAAAAAGTAGCAGGTGGAGTCGTCTAGAACTTCTCTGAGAGACTGCAGATCCGACGCAACAATGGGCACGCTGGATGCCATATACTCAAAGAGCTTCATGGGCGAAGTGTATGTTTTCGAAACTTCTTTCTTAGCGCTATTCGGCAATACTAAGACATCGGCTGCTCGAAGATACATTGGAATTTCTGAATATGGTCTATCTGATACAATAAGAATCTGGACTCCCGGCAGTAATTTCCCAGCTTGCTCGAGAGTGTCAACGCCCTTCCACACATACCGACTGCCGGTGTACATGATTATCTTTGCATCTTTATTTAAACCAAGCTTTTGTCTTGCTTCTGCTTGGCTAGTTTTTATGTCAAACTGAGCCACATCGACTCCATCGTGTGCTATTTGTATATGCTCTTCTTTTGCACCTAGTGTTACGTAAAATTCTTTCAACCCTTTTGAAATCACGATCGTGGGTACTCGGTGTCTGATAAGATAATAGACGAAAAAGTTCCTTTGGCCCATATGCGCTTCCCACATCACCTTTTTGCCCAACAACGCGAGACAAAAGGCAAGAAATTCTTCCCGTGTATAAAAAATCCCTTTTTTAAATAAGACGTACAACATGGCTATTTTAGCAAACGTAATGGATTCAATCCAAAATCCTAACCAGCCCCAACTCACCGTGTCTAGACACCAAAGTTTCGTAATCTTGAAATTCTTTTTAACAGAGTAATATTCAAACGGGTCCTGTGGTATTGTCGTCTTGCGTATTGGCACTATAAGCTCAACAGTGCATCCCTGATTCGCAAAAGCCTCACACATTTTTGCTATCTGAATGCCGTGCGCTTTCTCCGTTGGCATTCGCACATTGGCTATGTAAAAAAGCTTATTCATATTTCTACCTGGTAGTGTCTTGCCCATATTTGGAACGTAAGGATTGCCCAGAGAATGGTCAGATTATATTTTTCCTTTCGGATATGTTTATATAGCATTTCTTCCACTTCTGACCAATTGAAGAATGTCTTGGTTCCCTCATAGTAATCTTGTGATAATACTTCCTTTGCAAATTTTGTAAAATCTGGGTTTCGGAGCCATTTTGCCCCAGGAGAGAACCATCCGCGCTTTGGCTGATTAAAGAGATAACTTGGTAAATCATTTCTGAAGGCGTCTTTCAAAATTTTTTTCGTTCCAAACAAATCAAGCTTATACGGTCTCTGCATCGCGCTAGAGAAAGTGACCAACTCTTTATCTGTCAGTGGCACTCGCTCTTCCAAAGCACTAGCCATAGACATCTTATCAGATAACATGAAGAAATAGTCCGGTAACCAACTTTCTTGGTCAATTTTCATAAAACAATTAGCTATATCACCATTATATTCTCCAATATATCTGTCCTGAAAGTATTTCTTAGTATGTATATCTAGCTTAAAGATTGAAGAAGAAATTACACTAGAGAGCAGAGCATCCTTTTGGAACATAAACTGTGCAAATAGGTCGATATCGCTTTCATAATCAAGTTTAGAAAACTTTGAATTCAAATTGCCCACTGCTCGTAAAAATCTAGGTAATTTTTTGTAGTACTGTGCATACAGAGCCATTCTGTATTTATCATATCCGCCGAAAAGTTCGTCTCCGCCACTACCGGTGAGAACCACGCCCACCTTGCTCTTGGCGAACTTTGCCAGAAGAAGCATGGCTACTGATGTCGGATTTGAAACAGGGTCATCACATTGTGCAACTGCCTCTTCAAAAGAGTCGAGAGTGTTTTTTGCGGAAATCAGAAGAGTGTTATGTTTGGTTCCGAATAGGCGCGCGGTTTTTTTTGCCAGCTCAAAGTCGACATTAAACTTTTCTTTTTCCTCTCTTTCCCCTAGCTCGAAACCAACAGAAAAAGTATTTATGTTTTTACTAAACTGCGTCATAGAAAAAAGAACCGCACTAGAATCTATACCTCCAGAGAGATAAACTCCGACAGGTACATCCGAGACGAGCTGTCTGCCAACGACACTTATAACTTTCTCTCGTAGCAAACTTTTCGTATCTTCATAAGAAAGATGTTTCGTATCTAATATCGGTTCATGATATTTTTCAACCAAAAGGTTTCTACCTTTAAGAATTAGTGTACTTTGACGAGGAAGTTTATAGATATTTTCAATCATAGTCATTGGCTCTGGCACGTATAGTACTCGCAGGTAATGATTGAATGAATCATTATTTATAGTACGTGGCATATTGTGTTTTAAAATAGCTTTTATCTCTGAGGCGAATATAAAACGCTCTCCATCCCAGAAATAGTAGAATGGCTTTATGCCCGCATGATCGCGTGCGCAAAAAAGCTCTCTATTCCGCTTGTCCCATATAGCAAAAGCGAACATTCCGTTAAGTTTATTGATTACATTCTTTCCCCACTTTTTATATCCTGCGAGAAGAACTTCAGTATCGCTGTTTGTTTTGAAATCGTATTCGCCTTTTAGTTTCTCGCGTATTTCTCTGAAATTGTAGATTTCTCCATTAAAAACTATTACGAACTCTCCTGAATTATCGCGCATCGGTTGATTAGCGTTCGCTGATAAATCAATAATACTCAATCTATTATGCCCGAGTGAAATCCTTTCATCGACATATATGCCATCAGCGTCCGGACCGCGGTGGGAGAGAGAATCAACCATTGTTTTGATTTTCTCTTCACTTCTCCAATTAAATCCTGAAATCCCGCACATAATTATTGTCTTAGAAATACGATATTGTCTCGTGCGTCCGTCCCTCGACATGAGACAGTTTCTACGGGATCATCCAAGACATCTTTCTCTATAGAACCGTCTTTTTGTATCATATGCGCATTGTACCCCAGCTCTTGTAGTTTTCTGACTGCTGTATCAGAGTATGTCTTTCCATTTTCATCTCCTCTTACTTCCATAATGATACGTGGATTATTTTTCTGCAGGGTATTTGTAGCACCGAGGATGGCATCATATTCCCCGCCTTCTATATCAAGCTTTAGAACGGTAGGGGATGCATGTCCTTCGCTTACGTATTCATCAATAGTCGTCGCTCTGACCTGGATGGGGGCAATATCTCGTCCCGATAACGTGAACCGTGAGCTGGCAGAACTGTCCGTCACCTGCGTCGCATCATAGAAATCAACCTTGCCCTGAATATTTGCAATGGCGGTACAGACAACATGTACTTTTTCTGCATCATGGAAATTCTGATTGAGATAGCTACACAGCTTTTCATTTGCCTCAAATGCGTGGACCCTTCCACGGGTTATGAGCTTTTCTGCAAGCGCGGTGTAGTAGCCCATATGTGCTCCGATATCATAAAAAACGTCATTGTCTTTCAGATTTTTGATCATCCACTTGGTTAATCTTCTTTCACTTTTATGCGGTAAGATGCCATACATGGAAAAAACGTTCGCTCCGACATCATCTGCGGGAAGAATCATCATCTTCCCGAAGAAGAATGATGCTTTGATGTTTTTTAAAAAACCTAACAATCCGAATCTCGAGAGACTATAAAATACGTACGCAAAGCCGAGTTTCCTCGTGTTATGAAAAACTCTCTGTATATTGTTCTCATCGGATCTTCTATAGCGCATTCTCTCTTCATATATCGCGACATGGCTCGAGAATAATTCAAGAATCGCCTGTCTTTCATTATGAGCCTTCTCTATGAAAGAGACAATTTTTT
>Ga0100392_1005954_pt1 | contig 10682 bp, 5 predicted proteins | sample CryGeymeta201516_FD_81548 | JGI IMG/M metagenome (GOLD analysis project Ga0100392, IMG submission 81548) | Groundwater microbial communities from Crystal Geyser aquifers in Utah, USA - Crystal Geyser metaG 2015-16 | ecosystem: Environmental > Aquatic > Deep subsurface > Groundwater | place: USA... | reverse complement strand
CATATAACTTTTCTGCGAAACTGACTCCCAAATCAATATAAGCTTGACTAACAAAATGCCACCTATCCGTAAATTTATAAAACTTAGCATTGCGAACAATAGCGGCATTTTTATCAGTCTTAACATATTCTTCTTGTGCATAGTGCACTAATTCTTCATATGGATATACTTTATCTCCTTTATCCCATGAATCTGAAATTTTCCCTATAACTATTGGTAAATCATCTGTAAGTAAACTAGCTCTTATTAAATCCATTAACCGTTTTAAGTTATATAAATAACGATTTGCAATTTCTTTGGTATCCGTATCAGCTTCACCTTGCATCCAAACAATTCCAGTAGGCATCAAAACATCTTCTATACCATTTTTATCGATATCTCTTTCACGAAAAGCATTTCTTATGGTAGCCAAAAAATGATCATATTGATTTATCCCTTGATTTGCATTATAATCAGGTTCCCAACATCCTGGTTTTCTTTGAGCCATGCTGTCAATGGATGTACCTCCCCTAGAATATTTTATGATGGCAATTTTATCATTGGGATATAAGGATTTCATTTTCTTGGCAAATGACAATTCTAATCCATACCTATCTGATAGTCGATTTTGTTTTCCATCTGATTTAAAACCTGTGCCATGACCTGGCTTTAATTTTTCCCAAATACCTAATCCCCCATCTAATTCTCCTCCTATAGCTGGATTTCCATGAAATATAAAAACATTTTCAAAGTTTGTTTTTAATGAATCTGGCAAGTCTTTATTATATCCAAAGCCATCCATATTTGATTGTCCTCCCAAAAAGAACAATCTCACAGTTTCTGTCTTATCTTGAGCGATTGCTAAAGAGCAAAATACCAAATGACATATTGTAATGAAAGTTTTCATAATTTTTTAATTTATATTTTTTATGAGAAATTATAATCGTTAATAATTAATAGTAGGTGTTTAGCAAACTTCAATACCTTGAACTAGCCATCAACCGGAACAAATATTTTATTACTTTGATCAGTATTAATCACTAAAAAAAGTGTGCCTATTAAAACAATTAATTCATTGACTTTCGTGATTATTTATCATTTAGTTTCGTTGTTTTTTAACATCAATCAACCATTCAGGAAGTTTTCCTAAACGTAATTTTAATTGTTCTTCAAACAACGATTCAGGTTTTACTGGAGTTCCTAAACTTTCTAAAATTTGAATTTCGTCTTCTTTAAAAGTAGTTCCACTCCCATGAAAACCAACAACTATAGGATTCACAATTCTCCAATACCAAGTTTCAGTTGCAATAAATCGAAAATTCTCCTCGGGTTTGTCTATTTCTTTAAAATTCCATAAAACCAAATGTTTCCCATGATTCGGCAAGTTAAACCTAGCACCACCTGCTCTTCCTTGAAAAAAACCACCTTCAACATTGTCAAAAAGTGTGGCTCTTGGTTGAGAAGCATGTGATTCAAAAGACGTATGGGCGGCATATTTTGATCGCCAAATAACGGTATTTGTGGTGCTACCTCCAGAAACTCCAAATGAGTGATGCATGCCTGCAGAGTCAACAGAATTTGCAATCAAAATTCCTGTAGAGCCGGAAACATCAACAGCTGTGTGACCGATTTTTCCTTCTACAATAACATTTAAAGCTGTACAAGCTGCTGTTACCGAAAACTCTAACGCTCTACTTACATTTTTAAAAGTTACGTCTTTTACCCACGAATTGACTGCTCTTGTTATTTGAATACTACTCCAACCACCATCATCTTGAGCTGATCTGTGATGAATAAAGTCTTTGGTCCAATTTCCTTCAAAAGTCATGTTTTCGAAACCAACATTCTCTAAATATTCAAAATCATCGATTTTCCAGCCGTATTTTGCTTCGATATTGTAATGAATGGGCGATACCAGATGAATCGTATTTCCTTCCACTTTTGCCACTTGATGATGCTCATTTACTTGAACTCCTTTTTCAATAATGGCTGTCCAAGTTGGATCTGGTTTTAAAGGAAATAAATCTTTTTCAACTAATTCTGGGGAATTGTTCAACACTTTGATGGTAATCCAATCTCCTTTTTTTATTTTGGAAGCATTTTCAACATGAATGATGAATGTTTCTCTAGTAGCATCTTTGGTAATATTTGTAATAAATTTACCTCTTTTTTTGGTTGCTACTTTTATTGAAAATGGCACTGTCCATAATTTTTCAGGATCAGCAGGAGGCAAATCATTTTGAAAAAAAATGATGGATTCATTTCGGTTTTCGCCTCTAAAAACAATGTTGGAAGATTGAATTAAAATAATACTTTGATCATCCTGTGGAGTATTCACAAAATAAGTTCCTTTTGGAAAATAAATAATTCCCTGTTTATTTTTAGTTGCCTCTTCTATCGCTTTTTGAATGGCTTTTTTGTCCGATAATGTGTCATTTGGAATTGCTCCATATTTAGTAACGTCAAAAATTTCGTAGTTTACAAAGGGAATTGGCTTTTCACTGTATTTATATCCAGAATAAGAAAAATCTGGTAAAATAGGTTCCGTATTATTTTTCTTGGCTTCTTTAAAATTATCCCAAAGAGTTTGCTTTTGAGCAGAACAATTTAAAAATGAAAAAGTTAAAAAAATCAGTAATATGAGTCTTGATTTCATCTATTTTTATTTTTTTATTTTTCGTAATAAAGCTTCTAAATAATAATAATCAGCATAATTTAGAGGAACATCAATCTCATTATCATGAGGGATGCTTCCAACGCTGTGTTTTAGTATAAAATTGTTATTTTCACCAAGTTTTGCAGTGTAATTTTGAGAAGCTAGGCTAGCAAAAACTTTGTCTGTATAACTGCTATAATCTTTAGAAGAAAACGTATCTAATTCTAATAATGCTGAGATGGTTACAGTTGCCGCAGAAACATCTCTTGGTTCATTTGGAATATTTGGGGCATTGTAATCCCAATATGGAATACCATCTTCAGGAAATCCATTATAATTCATGATAAAATCTGCAATTTTCTCAGCTTGATGCAAATATTTTTCGTCTTTAGTAAATCTGTAACAAACTGTAAAACCATACACTGCCCAAGCTTGACCTCTAGCCCAAGAACTGTCATCAGAATACCCTTGAGCCGTTTGTTTGCTGCGAACATTTCCCGTAATTGGATCATAATCTACCACATGAAAAGAACTAAAGTCATCTCTGAAATGATTTTTTAAAGTGGTATTTGCATGACTAATAGCAACATTTTTAAATTTTTCGTCACCTGTTATTTCGGAAGCTTTGAAAAGCAATTCCAGGTTCATCATGTTATCAATAATTACAGGAAATTGCCAATTTCTTTTGGATTGCCATCCTTTATCTACATTCCAACTTTTGATACAGCCAACCTCACTATTAAATCTTGTGATTAATGAATTTGCTGCTGTTATTAAAACTTCCTTGTAGTTTTCTTTCTCTAATAATCGAAAACCATTTCCAGAAGAATTAAAAATAAAGCCTAAATCGTGATTTTCAGTAAACTTTTTATGTTCTTCAAAACTTCTTTGAAATTTGTCAGCGGCCTGTAGGTATTTTTTATCGTTTGAGAACTCATAAAGATACCATAATATTCCAGGAAAAAATCCCTCGGTCCAATCGAACTCATTATTAATCCAATGAATTTCTCCATCATTTGAAACTGTTCTTGGAATTTTATTTACTTTTTCAGCAACTTTCAACATGAAATTTGTTTGAACCAAAGCATTTTCGAGTTGCTTTTTGTAAAATTCATTAGAATCATTGGTTGAAATTGATACGGAGGCAACTTCAATCGGACTGGAATTATTCACTTTATTTTTACAAGAAATTATCAAAACAATGAATAATATAATTGGTATTCTTCTCATTAAAGCTCAATTTACCAGTTTGACTTTTGCTCCAAACTGTTGTTTAGTTGTACTTCTTGCAAAGGATAAGGAAGTGACAAATGTTTTGAAGGATCAAAAAACTGACTTGGTCTTAAAAATGCTTGATGGTCTCCATTTGTTGCAGAATACGTTGGTTCGCCCTTGATGGTTTGTTCCAACAACTTTAATTTTTCTCCTAAAAGTCCCCAACGAATCAAATCGTGTTTTCTCAAAGCTTCAAAAGTCAATTCTCTAAAACGTTCATCCACTATTTCTTCGAAGAAATTTTGTTTTGATGAAATCGCTAAAGGTTTTGCAATAGCAATTGGCAACAAACCAGCACGCTGTCTAACTTGGTCTAAATATTGAATACCAAGTGCTGATGGTGCTCCATTTACTTCATTATCAGCTTCAGCATACATTAATAAAATATCTGCATATCTTAACACTGGGAAATTGATATTTGTAAAGTTTTTAAAAATTCCTCCTTGTTCTAAAATTATATATGCTTCTTGCGAACCAGGAGCAGGTTTTGCATTTGGGGCTAAATCAGCAAAGTTTGCAGGTTCCCATCTTCTATATTTTCCTGGTACGAATTGTGCAGCTAATGGATTTGTAACCGCAATTGCGTCTCCAGTAGCTGTAAATTGATATCCTGGAATATTCCATGCTTTTCTGATGCTGTCTTTATTAGCTTCATACGAATTTTTTAAAAGAGAAGTGGTATTGAAACCTCCAAAAGCAAAAGGATAGCCAGGTTGACCACCTCCAAAAGCAAAAGGAATTCCATTTACTTCTCCTATTCTTCCATCAGTGGTAAGACCTCTATCTCTAAGATATCTAAAAGAAATTTCAAAAATAGATTCATTGATATCATAGGTACTTTGGATGTAGTTTAAAAAATGTTTTCTATATCCATCTGAAGTAACAATAATTTTAGTGTCTCCATTCCCGTCAACAGTAGTTTTTGTTGATGAAGGGGTTAAACCATGAACTCCAGAATTGATAATAATAGCACATTGTTCTTTGGCAAGTGCATATTTTGATTTGTCATTCAATGGATATCCAGCCATTTTTAAATACACTCGTGCTAATAAACCATGAGCTGCCATTTTTGACGCACGCCCTTGAACATAGCCAGATTCTCCTGCCGTTAAAAGGTGTTCAGAAGCGAATGTATAATCTTTAATGATTTGACCATACAATTCTTCTAAAGAAGAAACAGGTAAATTATTGGCTGATTGATCTTTTGTAGATGTTAACGGCATTGGCACTTTTTCATACCAATTTACCAAAAGGGAATAGGCATGAGCTCTTAAAAATAATGCTTCTGCTAGTAGTCTATTGTATTCTTCTTGATCTTCAAAACTATCTTTTTTCAATTGTTCGTTGAAAAGATTGCAAAGATTTATTATTTTATAAAGACTAGTCCAAGTGGTTAAAACATAATTGTCTGAAGGTGTGTGTCTGTATAAACCAACTGTCCAAGCTTCGTTGAAACGTCTGTTATAAAATCCTTCATCAGTTCCAGATTCCATGATGATACTGATGTTATTACCATACAATTGATCTGTGGCAAAAACTGAATAAATCCCTGCAAGTGCAATTTCTGCCTCTACAGCATTTGTGTAAAATTGATCAATACCAAGAGTTGATTCTGGCTGTAAATCTAAATAGTTATCACAACTTGTGAGCCCTACAGCTAAAGAAACAGCACATATAATTAGTTTAAATTTTTTCATTTTGTTGAAATTTTAAAGTTGTATTTATTAAAAGGAAATGTTTAATCCTGCCATGATCGTTACACTTTGAGGATATGCAGACCAATCTAAATTTGGAGTTAATGCGCCTTGTCTTCCTACTGATACATCAGGATTGTACCCTCTGTAATTTGTCCAAGTATATAAGTTTTGTCCTTGCAAAAAGACTCTTAAACTCTTAACTTTCAATGATTTAACTAAGTCATCTGAAAACGTGTATCCTAAAGAAACAGTACTTAGTCTTAAAAAAGAACCATCTTCAACATATCTATCATCAATAAGATTTCCTTCTGGTGGTCTTCCAAATACTCTATTGTATACAGGTGTATTGATATTAGTATCTGTATTTGTTGGTGACCAAGCATTTAACAATTCAGGAAAACCACTATCTCTTCTAGCTCTTGGTACTGTAAAAACAGATCTATTGGCGTTTAAAACATCGAAACCATAAGACCATTGTAATAAAATTTGAGCGTCAAAATTACCTATGGTAAATGAATTACTTAAACCCCCAAAGTGTTTTGGTTGCGTATTTCCAATAATAACTCTATCTAATTGATTGATAGTTCCATCTCCATTTTGGTCAACAAATTTTACACTTCCAGGTGCAACAGGCAATGCTCCGTTATCTGGGATTCCATCTTTAAGACGAGAAATTTGAAGTGCATTGTCAAAAATAAAATCGTCTGCTTGATAAATGCCATCAAACCGAAGTCCGTAAATCATTCCAACTGGCTGTCCAACTCTTGTGATATATTGAAATTCTGTACCTGATTCCCAACTCCATTGTGGGTCAACTAAAATTTCTGTTTGACCATTGTTCAATGCCAATGTTTTATTTCTGTTGAAAGAAATATTGAAAGAAGTTGTCCAACTAAAATTATCTTTTTCGATATTTTTTGTGTTTAAGTTAAACTCTAAACCTCTATTTTGAACTTTTCCAATATTTTGTTGAATTCTTTGAAATCCTGTATGAGGAGCAACCTCAGCATTCAACAATAAATCGCTCGTAATTTTATTATAAAAATCTATGGTTCCGCTAATTTTATCATTAAAAAATCCAAAATCAAGTCCAATGTTTAATTGTGATGTAGTTTCCCATTTCAAATCTGGCACTCCTAAATTACTTTGAAAAGCGCCTGGTACAAATCCTTGACCTGAACCCCAAACGTAACCACTTGTGTTATCAATGTCTAATTGGCTAAAAGAATCGAAATCTCCAATTCTGTTATTTCCACTAAGACCCCATCCAGCTCTTAATTTCGCTTGAGATAAATACCCTAAATCTTTTGCAAAATCTTCTCTATCAATTCTCCAAGCACCAGAAACAGAAGGAAAATATCCCCATCTATTAGCTTTGTTAAATTTGGATGACCCATCAGCTCTCATGATTGCCTTGAAATAATACCGATAATTGTAGTTGTACTCAAATCTTGAGAAATAAGAAAGTAATCTATTTCCTGATGCTACCGTTTGTGGAATTGAAGGAGCAATTCCTAAACCTAGCTTATCAATTCCAAAAATATCTGTGGGTATTTGAGCATTTTTAAGGAATGTTGAGGTAAAAGTTCTGTCTTGTAATTCAAAACCAACAAGAGCATTTATTTTATGGTTTTTAATTTTTTTATTAAAATCTATGGTATTGGAGGTAGAAAGTGTTTGAAATTGTCTTTGAGTAATTGAACCATTCACACCATCAATTCCTCTAGTACCTTGTTGTGTATCTTTCCCAAAAAAGACCGATGTTTTTCTGGTATCAATTTGATAGTTTACCGTTGAATTGAAGGCAAATTCATCAGAAAAATTATGAATCAAATTGGCATTTCCTCTGATCACATCTGATCGATCTTGTCTGTCAGTATTTACCAAGTTTTTTACTGGATCAAAGAAATTGTTTTGATTTGGATCATTGGGGTCAATTCCTCCAGGCAATAAATCGTCAGAATTGATTGGGTCTATTGGTCTAAAAATGATAGCGTCTCTAATTACGCTGCTAAATCTATCCGCAGAAACATTTAACCCATTTCTGTTGGAAAATGAATATTGAAGTTGTCCTCTAAACTTCGTTTTTTTACTAATATCATGATTAAGCCTAAGGTTATTGATAATTTTCTTAAATCCGGTGTTGATTAAAGTTCCTTTTTGATCTAAATATTCTGAGGAATAATAAAAATTTGTCTTTTCATTTCCTCCACTAAAATTCAAATTGTATTGGTCAATATTTCCAAGTGTAAAAATTTCATCTTGCCAATTGGTACCTGTCATATTTCTATAATCTTCAGGATTTCCCCAAGTATTATAAAAATCATCTGTTATTCTACCTGGTTGATAATTATCCAATGCAAAGGCTGCTGCCTCTTGGTATTTTACATATTGATATGGATTTAAAACATCTAATTTTCTTGGAATAAACTGAATACTGTTCGAAATTTTTAAATTAATCGCAGTTTTTCCATCTTTTCTTCCTTCTTTGGTGGTGGTGATGATAATTCCGTTTGCACCTCTCGAACCATAAATAGCAGTTGCAGAAGCGTCTTTTAATACATCAAAAGACGCAATATCATCGGTACTAATACTTGCTGGATCAAAATCTTCTAAAGGAATTCCGTCAACTACATATAATGGAGAATTATCTCCTGTGATAGAATTTCCTCCACGAATTACTATATTTAGAGCAGCTCCTGGAGTACCATCAACACTTGATACTTGCAATCCAGAAATTCTTCCTGCTAAGGCTTGATCAAAGTTTGCAGTAGCCGTGTTTTCAAGGTCTTTGACTTTAACACTTGCAATAGCACTTGTCAATTCTTTTTTGTTTTTGCTTCCATAACCAACAACGACGATTTCCTCTAGTTGCTGTGTTTCTGAATCTAAGGCGATATTGAATGTGGCATTTTTATTGACAGTTACTTCTTTCTTTTTATATCCTAAGTACATAAAAACCAAAATATCAGAATCTTTTATGGCTTCTAAAACAAACTTTCCATCAAAATCGGTTGAAGTTCCTTTAGTGGTGTTTTTGACAGAAATGGATACACCTGGTAATATTTCGCCTGTTGTGCTTGTTACAGTTCCTTGGATTTTTCGTTGTGCAGAAACATCCATGAAACTTAAAACACATAGTAGTATAAAAATTAGTATTTTTTTCATCTTGATTTTGGTTGATTATTGTTCTGTTGCTTTGTAATGTAGATCAGAAATTATAAATCTTCCTGATCTTCCTGTTGCTCCACTTATTGTTCCGTCGAAATAAGAGTTGAATTTGAATTTGAGTGTAAAATTCTTTTCGTTTTTAAAAGGATTTAAATCAAACTCGCATCTTACCCATTTTCCGTCAGCATTTCTCGACGAATTTTTTTTGCCATCTGGATTGGCTCCTTTTTGATCTCCTGGATAAGGGGTACCTATGAATGGAGTGCCTGTGTTCGCGTTAATCAAACAAGAAATATCATCGTTAATTTTTGTCCAAGAGGCGGTGCTATTATTACCAGTATAATCTGTTGACATGTATATTTCTAAATCTGTGGGAGTTCTTCCGTCTTGCATATATTCAACAAAGACATTAGAGGTATAGAAAACCGCTTTTAAGTCAAAACCTAGTTTGAATTGTGATAAATCTTGAGAGTTGATAATGACATCTGATTCGTGAGGTGTTGAAACGTTTCCAACTACCGCATTGGTTACAATTGCTTTTTTGCCATTTATTTTAGGCAAAGAAGTATCTAAATTTGCTAATGGAGAAGAGGCTTGTTGTATCCAAACTAAGTTTGTTGGAATATTTCCAGCTCTTATAATTTCGGTACTGTAACCATATAGTTTATTGTTTGCTTGTAACGTTGGGTAAAAAAAGTACTTTGTTTGTTTCGGTAAATTAACAGGTGTTAGTGACGCAACTAACATCAAAAAGCTTTGGCCTTTGAAACTAGTAATTTCGCCACTTATGTTACTAATTACATTTACTCCTGGATAAATAGTATCATTATCAACAGTTGTGTAACCAGCTTTTAAAGATATTTCTCCTGTTTGAGAATTAATAGTTAGTTTGTCTTCATCCGAACTCAATTGAAAAGTTACTGCTGGATTTCCTGTTATTAAAAATGGTTTGGTGGTTTTTGAGTTTTGACCAACGACAAGATTTTGTGCTAGTGGTGAGTATAATAAATTGGTTACCAATTGAGGGCCAATGGTAATTTTAAATACATCTGTAAATAGCGTATTGAACGTAGTTTCTTTTTGAGTTGTAGATACGTTTATGGTAAAATAATACGTTCCAATATCAAAATTATTATTATCTGCAATGGTAATTTTTCCACTGTTGGTATAATCAACAACTGTGTAAGTTGTAACCTCAACACCATTGGAAAAATAATAATTTTCTGGTTCTAAAGGTTTTTCAATTACCTCTGGATTTTGAATACTGACATCTTTCATGAAAGATGCATCCAATGTTGTTCCATCTTCTTTTCTTGCTGAAACAATTTCAAAAGTTGGCATTAAATTGTCTGTGTCGATGGTTGGTACGTTAGACCGTAAAGAAGAGAATTCTCTTGCGTTCGCAATTTCTTGATACGCCAAGTTTTTAGGAGCTTGCTTATTATCAAGCAACATTGACTCTGAAATTCCATCATCTTTACATTGAGCAAAAACAATAAGAATAATAATAATTGACAGTTTAAAATATTTTTTCATAAAAATAATATTTAATGATTTTAAAAAAAAAGAATCCTAAAATTAGCATTCCTTGTACAGCAAAATTGATGAATAATTTGAGTTGAAAGGGGGTTTAAATAATTATAAATGGAGGGGTATATTGTGATATTGATTTATAAAAACCCTAAGTTTTGTTGATTTTACGATACTCAGAAGGAGTCATGTGAAATAATTCATTGAAACATTTTCTAAAATATTTTATATCATTAAAACCAATATCATAGACAATATTTTTTACAGGCAAGTCTGTTTTTTGTAATAATTGACAGGCTTTTTTTAGTCTCACTGTTCTTATAAATTCTGAAATTGATTGACCTGTTAATATTTTAATTTTTCTGTAAAGCAAT
>Ga0100392_1005951_pt1 | contig 10687 bp, 8 predicted proteins | sample CryGeymeta201516_FD_81548 | JGI IMG/M metagenome (GOLD analysis project Ga0100392, IMG submission 81548) | Groundwater microbial communities from Crystal Geyser aquifers in Utah, USA - Crystal Geyser metaG 2015-16 | ecosystem: Environmental > Aquatic > Deep subsurface > Groundwater | place: USA... | reverse complement strand
ACAGGCATCACAGGTCAAGATGGATCATATCTAGCTGAATTACTACTCGAGAAAGGCTATGAAGTACATGGCATAATCAGAAGATCAAGCTCATTCAATACTGGTCGCATCGAACACCTCTACCAAGATCCACATGTCAATAATGTAAAACTATTCCTTCATTATGGCGATCTGTCAGACAGTAGCAATATCAACCGTCTCATAGAGAAGATACAACCAGATGAAATCTACAACCTTGCCGCACAAAGCCATGTCCGTGTTAGTTTTGATGTTCCTGAATACACAGGAGATGTCGTTGGTCTCGGAACACTCCGAATCCTCGATGCTATCAAAGAGTCTGGGCTCAAAACAAAATTCTATCAGGCTTCGAGCAGTGAACTCTATGGAAAAATACAAGAGAAGATACAAAACGAAAATACTCCGTTCTACCCACGCTCCCCTTACGCTGTAGCAAAGTTATACTCTTACTGGATCACTGTAAACTACCGTGAGAGTTACAATATGTTTGCATGCAATGGTATTCTCTTCAACCATGAATCCCCTCGTCGAGGAGAAACTTTCGTAACGAAAAAAATAACAAGGGGTCTTGCTCGTATCTTATCTGGTAAAGATGATTGTCTGTATCTCGGAAACCTCGATAGCAAAAGAGATTGGGGTTATGCCAAAGACTATGTTGAAGGTATGTGGCTGATGCTCCAGCAAGAAAAGCCAAATGATTTTGTGCTTGCAACAGGTGAGACTCATAGCGTCCGTGAATTCGTTGAAGAATGCTGTAAGTTCCTCAATATCGATTTACAATGGGAAGGAAAAGGACTCAAAGAAGTAGGTATCGACAGAAAGACAAAGAAAGCAATTATCAAAATTGATGAAAGATATTTCAGACCTGCCGAAGTTGATCTTCTTCTCGGTGATGCTCGGAAAGCAAAAAAGATGCTCAAATGGACACCGAAGACGAAATTCAAACAATTGGTCAAAATTATGATGCAGGCTGATTTGGATGAAGAAAATATCAAGATCTAAGACTCTCTTATGGAAAAGAATGCAAAAATATATGTTGCTGGACATCGTGGTCTCGTAGGGAGCGCCATCGTACGAAACCTCGAATCGAAAGGGTATACTGATATCATCGTACGAACACGCGAAGAATTGGACTTGCTCGATACGAAACAGGTTGCTGATTTTTTCTCTCAAGAAAAACCAGAGTATGTATTCCTCGCAGGAGCGAAAGTTGGTGGCATCAAAGCCAATGAAGACTACCCTGCTGATTTCATCTATCAGAACCTACAGATTCAGAACAATATCATCCATAATGCATACAAAAACAATGTAAAGAAACTTCTTTTCCTCGGAAGCTCTTGCATCTATCCTCGTGATTGTACACAGCCTATCAAAGAAGAATATCTCCTGACTGGACCACTGGAGAAGACCAATGAAGCCTATGCTATTGCCAAGATTGCTGGGATTAAGATGTGCCAATCATACAACAAACAATACGGCACAAAATTCATTTCTGTGATGCCAACAAATCTCTACGGACCAAATGACAATTTCAACCTCACTTCATCTCACGTCCTCCCTGCCCTCCTCAGGAAATTCCATGATGCAAAGATACATAATGAGAAAGAAGTAGTGATGTGGGGTACAGGATCACCCATGAGAGAGTTTCTGTATGTAGATGACCTCGCAGATGCCTGCGTGCATCTGATGCAGAATTATGTAGGAGATGAGATAGTGAACATCGGAACTGGAGAAGATGTGGCTATCCGAGAACTGGCGGAAATTATCAAGAAAATTGTAGGATTTCAGGGTGAAATCGTAAATGACACAACAAAGCCAGACGGCACACCAAGAAAATTGCTCGACGTATCCAAGTTACACAATCTCGGGTGGAAACATAAAACAAAACTCGAAGAAGGAATACAAACTACTTATGATTGGTTTCTGAAAAATAAAGCGTAGAGAACCAATGATTCTCAATCGAATAAATTCTCTACTTTTTGTAAAAAAATCCATCCTCCAGAAGACTTGATCGAGCCCAATTCTACGACTAACGCCTTATTCGATTTTTGCAGAATTATCACATCATCAGTATCCAAGACTGATGATGTATTTTTTTTACCGATTCTTCGAGCGAATCTCTGCTCAAGAGAAAATATATTAAGAAATTTATAGGTAACCTGAAGTATTTTCCATTTTCGTGAATTATAGACATTCTCCAATTCTGCCAACAATTCTTTATTATACTTTTTCAATAATTCCACATCAATCACACTCCAGAAAGAATCCTTATTCTGAATACTGTTTTGATAAAAAACATCTTCTTCACTTTGCTTATTTGAATCATTATACCAAGGAAGATGCTGTGCAATATATGGGAAATCTGTGCGAATCGATTTCCACCATTTTTTATCCGTAGGATAGATTCCTGGGCGATAGAGAGCGAATGTCGTATCGATAGAAGCATCATAAAGACCCTCTTCTGTCTTCTTCTGCCAGAATTGTTTCTCCCATTCTAGAATAGCATTTTTTGAGAGATTGTGTTCTGGGAGATCGTCGATTTTCAGTCCAAAGCCGACCTTTGTCACTTTTGGATATTTTCCTAAAATTTCAGAAAAATATTCAGTCAGATTTAATGGACATTCCTTAATCGGAAGAATGTCACAATCCGTTACAATATATTTTTTATTATCAATGATTGCCTGGAATTGACCACACTCCCAGACAACAAGATGCCCCCAATTTTTATCCATCCTGTAAACTTTGTGTTTCGATAAAGAAAGATATGTCAAAAGTGGTTGGTATGTTGAAGCATTATCCACGATATGGATATTATTGAATCCAGCCTTTTCCAGCCATAACACAAGCGATGTGAGATAGCTCAACCGATTATATGAAATTATGAATATATCAATATCTTTGTTATTCATTTGATCAGATTTTTGATATAAAATTTAAACTCTCGTAATATATAAGTTTTCATCCCATATTCTCTTCTAGCTCGAATGTTCTCCAATAGCACCCCAAACCTATTTTTAGAGCTCATACCATCCATAACAAAATTATCGACCACACTGTCAAATGGAAATACACTAGTCCCTCCTAAATAAAAAGCTTTTATACAAAAAACATAATCTGCCACAATTCTATATTTCTCATCATACATCCAAAATCTATCATGCAAAGTTTTCTTATACACCAGTGATGGATGTTGCATCGGAAGTATTGGAAGATCTTTGACTGACGTCTGGACTGTATGATTATTTTGCAGATTCTTATCCCAGATACGGGTCTTCCCATATACAGCATCAGTATCAGGATTTCCTTCGATACATTTTCTCGCATTCTCGAGAGCATCTCGCTCGATCCAGTCCCCTGCACCGACCACAAGGAGGAATTCTCCCTTTGCCGTTCGCACCCCCTTGTTCATGGCATCATATAGTCCATTATCTGACTCACTGATCCATCGCAATTTTCCAAAAAACTTCTTCTCGTATTCTACAATCATTTCTCTCGTACCGTCGGTTGACACACCATCGACAATCACCACCTCATAATCATTATGGGTTTGCGTCAATATAGAATTCAGAGTTTTCGACAAACTCTGGACAGAATTCAAAGTGCAAATTATGATGGAAAATTTCATTTAGCATTATTTAGAAAAAATTTTACAACAATCATCTTATAATGTAATCATAGAAAATTTGAGACAAGATAGAATCCAACGTTTTTCACAATTTCACAAATATTCAACAGAGTTCAAAGCGCATATTATGAAAAATTTCATGGTATTTTTTTAAATCTAATTCTATACCATATTTTTCTAACTAGTTGTCTTAATCTACTGTTAAGGATTATATTTATATATTTTTTGGTAAATTTCTTTGGACTTAAAATTGCAAATAATATCTTATTCATTATTAAACCTGCACTTAAACTTTCAGTCTTTACAGACTTAATCTCGTAGTTAGTGAGAGTATTATTATTTGTCTTGAGAACTTTAAAAATTAACTCCTCATAAAATGAGGTTATTCTAGCATAATTCCAAAATAAGTATGAAAACGCCATACTAGGTTTCTTCCACGGCTTATCAGATCCAGCGTAATGAATTATAAATGGATTAATACACGATTCCCTTGCGTCTAAATCCGTACGCATTATTTTTTCTCTATAAGGAACAACTATATATTTATTACCTAATTGCTTATAGTTATTTTCAAACACAATATTGAATACGTCCTGATCTGGGGTTAAAATAATATCCGGTGGATTATTCTTAACCTCGTTAATAAGTTTCTGAGTTAAATTATTTTTTTTCCACAAATCCACATTAATCAGTAATAATCCAGACTCAAAATATTTATGATCGTCTGATAATTTCAATCTTTTATGATAACTATTTATTTCTTGTTTATCTGGATTAAGATATCCAAATGTATATGGAACAGCTCCCAAGGCGAAAGATCCCAAATCCTCGTTGAATAGTTTTTCTATATTATCATTAAAAATCACATCAACATCTGAATATATAACTTTCTTCAAATCTGGCTTCAAATCTGGTATAAGAAAACGGGTATACATGTCTATTGAAAAATGCAATCTTTCCGGAAAATCCTTAAATAACTCTCTCGTATTAATCTCGATGAATTCAATACTACAATTCGGAAAATTTTTCTTTAAGCTTCTAATCTTTCTGGCATTTTCAAAAGAAATTCCACCATCAAGAATATAGAAGTTAACATATGAATCCGTATGATCCATAATAGAAGCAACTGTTGTCGCTACAAATGGAGCATAATTATTATCGCTGGATAAGAAAACAGGGATACCATTTTCAAATTTTTTGTCACTATGTTCATTTTTCTCCATGCATTCTGAAAGATTATTAAGCAATAACATTATCACTTTTTCAATGTTGATATTTTTATATTGTCTTTTATTGGCGTAATCTCTAAAATTAGCAATAAATCCATCTGGGAGTTTAAGCTCATACATTATTTTTTTCGCTTGTTCCGATGTCAAATCGCTGTAAAAAGATGAATAGTTATTACAATAGATTTCAGAAATATTACTGGAATGATCAACTGTGCATCCAAACCCTCCAGTTCTATAGCTAACTATTTCTCTATCAACATAGATACTTTTATAATCTTTCAGTATTAACCTAATCACTAAATCATAATCAGCAGGAAGACTATATTTTTCATTAAATCCGTTTTCTTCCCTTATCACAAAAGTTTTTATAAACATTGTAGGGTGACCAAATGGCATTGTATATAAAAATTTTTCTATTTCACTTTTTACTACTTCCTTTTTATTTTTATCAACTTGAATATAATTTGCATAAGAAAAATCTGCATCATTTTTTTCTAAATACTCCAAGGATAATTTAACCGCATCCTCATTATGATAAAAGTCATCAGAATTCAAAAAAGCAATATACTTTCCGTTTGCCATTTTAATTCCCTTATTCATCGCATCATAAATACCACTGTCTTTTTCCGAAATATATTTTATCCACTCTTTACCTACATACTCTTTGATAAGATTGACCGTTCCATCGTCTGACGCACCATCAACAACAATATGTTCAATATTTTTATAAGTTTGATTATGAACAGATTCAAGACACTGTCTGAAATATTTTTCTCTCCCAGCATTTATCAAATTGAAAGTAATGGTGACTATTGTTACCAACGGAATATTTCCTTGCTTCATTTTATTTAGGATTACTATTCATTTCTTCATCAATAAGAATATTCAATATACTAAAAAAAGTTTTATTATATTCCCAGCCTAATTCTAACCTTGCTTTCTCATTGGATCCATAAATATTTTTGATATCATTTGGTCTGAAGAATGATTCGTCTGTCACTATCTTACTCTTGTCTATCTCCAGTTTATCGAAGACATACTCGACAATCTCTCTCAGTGATATTGATTTCCCCGAACAGATAATGAAATCTTTTGGCTCATCCTGCTGGAGCATCATCCACATCGCCTCCACATAATCAGGAGCATAGCCAAAATCTCTTCGGAGGTCAATATCACCAACTCGAAGTTCGTGTTGTGTGCCATTTTTGATTTCAATAGCTGTCCTTATCACTTTTTTAACGAAAAAATTCGGTGCTCGGAGGTAAGACTCGTGATTGAATAATATTCCACAGCAGGCAAAAAGATAATACGATTCACGATAATTGATTGTGGTCCAATGTCCTGTCGCTTTGGAAATACCATACGGACTCGTCGGATGGATCACTGAGTTTTCGGTAACTGGTAAATCCGGAATGTTACCAAACATATCACTCGAAGACGCTTGATAAAATTTTATCTTTTTATCAGTTTTTTTGATCGCTTCAAGCAGATTGACTACGGAAAGAATATTGAAATTGATTGTTTCTAGTGGTTTCTCGAATGAAAATCCGACAGAGCTCTGAGCTGCCAGATTATACACTTCCGAGGGCTTGAATTCTCCGAAGATGTCAACAATATTTTCCAGATTCAACAGGTTACATTCTCGAAAAATAATTTTTTCTTTGATTCTGAGGTATTCAAAACCAGCATAATTCTCTTTGGCATCCGGACGAATCAGTCCAACTACTCTGTAGTTTTTCTCAATCAAAAGCTGACTAAGATATGCTCCGTCTTGTCCAGTTATCCCTGTTATGATTGCTGTTTTTTGCATAACTATACTTTTTCTATGAATTCAATAATTTTATGCTTATTTTTCTCCCATTTCTTATACCCTTCTTGCATATATCTGTATGTATTTTCTTGCACTTCTCTGACATTACTGAAATCTATCTCTCTTGGATTGTTCAAATCAAATAAATATCCTGTCTTACCATGCTCTATATATTCATTCATGGTAGGATTATTGACTGCTACCACTGCTTTGCCCATAGCCATAGCCTCCAGAAATGACATTCCGATACCTTCATATTCACGAGGTGCTATATAGATTCCTTTCTGTTTGATGACATCCCACATCTGTTCTCGAGTATCAAACCAATCTGAATATGTGATTCGAAACTTTTTTTCTTGTTCTTTGTCTGGTTGCTGAAATTGTTGATTTGGATCTATTGCTTTATGAATATGCATTTTCATATTAGCACTTCTGAATAATTTTGAAATCACATCAATATTCATTTGAGTCAGGCGTTGCCAAAGGAAAACCTCATCCTTTTTCCCAGGAATACATTCTTGTGGTTTTGGGAAATATTGAACAGACATTGACTCAAGTCCCCATTTATTCAACTTTCCATGCAATGTTTTGGAAAAGTTAATAATTTTGATATTTTTATATTTATGCCAAAAATCAAAACCCAATCTTCCTGATTGATCGTACATTGGAAAATACACTATATTGCTATTTTTTATGCTATTTAAAATATCTTCTGATGGCAATAACTGAAAAAATATCACCCCCAAATAACTCTCATCAATAAATGAAAGATCTGGATATTGTCCACCGTTCCAGCTCTCATCAAGAATAACTTCAACAACATAGAACTCTCTTAAATAATCAATCAAGAAGGCCGTTGACTTCGTTTTATTATGATATGAATGGTCAATATAGACAATTTTCTTAGAATTTGTATTTATTTTTCTTCTCTTCTTTGGCTTAAATTTGGAAAAATAATTAAAACAAAGAAATATACTACTTCTTGTTTTTCTAATTATTCTCAACAGAAACTTTGTTTGAAATTTTATCAATCTCCACATACTTACCGCCAAATTTCTCCGGATGTTATTTTTTGGTATAATTATTTTTATAATCTTTCGCAAGATTAAAAGAGCCTTCCATTCCCGCGATGCGTAAACACTATTCAATCTACTAAACACGGTGTCTAGTTCAGTCCTAGTAGTGTCTAGTTCAGTCCTAGTAGTGTCTAGTTCCGTCCTAGTAGTGTCTAGTTCAGTCCTAGTAGTGTCTAGTTCCGTCCTAGTAGTGTCTAGTTCCGTCCTAGTAGTGTCTAGTTCAGCGAAGGCGATTGAAAGCTTGTGAATTAATTCTTCTTTCCAAATATCATCACCCTTATTACTTGATTCCTTTTTTATTACTTCAGATTTTAATATTAAATTCTTAGAAAATTCAAAATCAGATTGGATCAGACTTTTTATCTCAACTGTATCTTCGTTTATACTTTCACTCAGTAATGGATTATCTGGAAATGACGATTTACTCATCATATGAAGATTACCGATTGAAAAGAAGAAAAAATGAAATCTTTCTGCAATATATTTCAATGTTTTTTCTGAATAAAATGAGATGTGTTGTCCTGTTTCTGGAGTGAAATACCACCAATCCTTACTCTCTTTTATTTCTTGATTCGGCTGTAATTCAGTAGAAAATATGACAGTGTCAGAATATTGAAGCATTCTTTCAATATCTTCGATAGGATTCTCTAAATGTTCGAAAACTTCAAAGGCTGTAACAACTTCAAAATTATTCTTATCCTTTACATCTTCTAAATCATAATTCTTAGAAAAAATGTTTTCACAGAATCTATCCTCTCTATAGAAATTGAAGCCCTTATCCCGCATCAAGCGAACAAAGAGACCATATCCTCCAGCATAATCTAAAAATTTACCCTTTGAATTAAAATTATTCTTTATAATTTTCTCAAGCATCACAGAATAAGCTAAATTTCTCGATACCAACCCCACATCAAGATCAGTGATTGCATTATTATAAGCCTCATTTAACCAAAATGGTTTTTCCGTTTGGATAAAATCACAATTTGGACACTTAAAATAATCAACATCATATTTATTCAATACCATGCTCTTAAATAAAAAAGATATCTCACTTTTACAAATATTACATTTCATTTATTTATTATCAATAGAAAGATTAATACCAAAATGATTTTGATAGATATAATCGACTGCCACTACATCAACATCCAAGCTTTTAGGATGTATTATATTTTCCATTTCATAAGTTTTCATATTGGCAAACGGGTTCATTGCATCAACAGTGTGTGTTCCACTGATATCAAATCCAATGTTTGAAATTAAATTTACAGATGGATTAATGCATAATCCATCATGCTCAACTATTCTAAATGCCCATTGATAAGCCCAGGAATCAACACTATTCTTTTTCATTGTTCTTAAGATATTTAACCAATATTTTTGCACATTTTCATCATCTGAAAATTTTTCAATAATTTTTTCACTATAATCCTCCAAATTAATACCATATAATTTCCATCTATCAGCCCAACTTGCCCATCCCCAGCAATGCATAATCTTAGCGAAATAATAACTTGAACCATTATCAAAACCTGGAATAAATTGATCTCCGGAAATATGCTTTATTTTTTTATTATCCTTATAATAACCCAGTAAATCCTCGCAAAATTTAAAGAATGATTGATCTGGCGAACAATCATCCTCTAGAATGATTCCATCTTCTTCGTTTTCAAAAAACCATGTTATTGCTTCAGATACAGCTTTTCTACATCCAGCATTTTCCTCCCTCAATAAAGTCTTAACTTCACAATCCCAATCAATATTATTCAATACTAATTTTCTTGTTTTTTCAACAATATCTTTTTCACCTTCTTTACTGAATCTCGCTCCGTCAGAGGCAACATAAAGCCTTGGCGGTTTTGCAGATCGAATAGCCTCAAAAACTTTTTGAGTCGTATCTGGGCGATTGAATATTAGGAATAAGACTGGTTTTTTCATTTAATTTATATCTGACCAATAATGTCGACTGGCTGAATTGGATGATTTTTTGACTTAAAATTAAAATCTCTTGTAAAAAAGAATGATGTAGCCCAAGTATAATCATTAATTGGACCAAACCCGCAAAAATCAACCTGTATCATATCAGCATCCTTCAGAATTCTGACAGAATTACTATACTCCTCATATTCTAATGCCCTTTCTGAATTATCCAATATTATTAATCCGTTATTCTTTATTTTTTTTAATGCAGATTCGCAACATCTATCCCTTATCTTTGCATCAACTATTATAACATCGAAATCACCATTTTCTTGCAAGATACTATTACAATAATCTTCACCAATTTCCTTGTGCATAATTTTCATGTTCTCTCTTTTTAATTCAAGTCTTGAATTATACCACTCCTTATTATCTTCAACGCTAATAACCTCTTTCGCGACATTAGCCCAATAAAGAGATGAATTACCAGAGCCAAATTCAAAGATTCTTTTATCCGAAAAATCTAATTGCTTAATATATTCAATAGCAGAATATGTATACCATGGAATCATATTTCCCTCCCTATCTATACATGAATTTTCAAGCATGGATTTTTTTAGGGCATATTCATCTTTTAAAATATTTACGGCTCTCAAAAATTTTTTATCAACAGGATCAGGCTTAATCACAATATCTTGCAAGATATTTTCTTTGAGATTATCATTATTATTAAACAGAAATTTTATTATTTTTTTTATTTTCTTTTGCATTTATTTAATACTTCTTAAAAATTAATGTTCTCCGAGTCCTTGCAACAATTGAATATCCTAAGCCATTAATAAATTTATACATTTCGGTTTTTTCATATCCAACAATGTTTTTATCTACGATATCAAGTGCTTCTATCAATAAAAACTTGGGATCATATTTTTTCCAATCAAGTGACCTTAAAATTTCAAAATCCAATCCTTCCACATCGATATTAATAAAATCAATCCTTATCCCGTTT